>Ga0335076_10006237_pt1 | contig 12027 bp, 2 predicted proteins | sample Lox_Sample_25_FD_206717 | JGI IMG/M metagenome (GOLD analysis project Ga0335076, IMG submission 206717) | Soil microbial communities from Loxahatchee National Wildlife Refuge, Florida, United States - Lox_Sample_2.5 | ecosystem: Environmental > Terrestrial > Soil > Wetlands | place: USA: Florida... | reverse complement strand
GCAGCAGACGCCAGAACCGCTCCGGGGTCCTGGCGTCGCCGGGCAGGTGGCAGCCCACGCCGATGATCGCGATGGGCTCGGCCCGCGGGACCGCCGGCCGCCCCGAACGAACGCTCGCTTCCTCCACACGACCCTCCCTGCTCTCGCGCATCGTCGCCACTCCGTTCGCCGTTCCGTATCCTTCTCCCGTCCCGGCCCGATCACCGGATTCCATGGCCCCCTCGACCCTCCCCACGTCCCTGTCCCCGTACGGCCCCGCGTCGCTCATCCCGCCGCGGCTCCCGCGGTGCGTTCCGTCGCCGCCAGCCGCTCGTCGCAGGTGGCCGCGATCTGCCCGAGGCTCTGGAAGATCATGTCGCGCGCGTCGAAGCGCAGGCCGGTGGCCTTCTCGAGACGCGCGAGGACCCGGATCGAGAGGAGCGAGTGCCCGCCCAGGTCGAAGAAGTTGTCGTGGACGCTCACCCGCTCGACCCCGAGCGCTTCCTTCCACAGGTTGGCGACGACCTTCTCGTGCCTGGTCCGGGGCTCGCCGTCCGCGGCCGTCTCGCCGCGCCGGCCGTCGAGGCGACGGAGGGCGTCACGGTCGACGCTGCCGTCAGCCGCGCGGGGCAGCGCGTCCAGAACCACGAACGAGGCGGGGACCGGCCCTCCCGGCAGCCGCTCGCGCAGGGCGCGACGCAGCTCGGTCACGGTCGGCTCCTCGCCGGCGCCGAAGGCGACGTAGGCGACGAGCTCGGGCTCGCGGCCGGGCTCGTGCCGCTCGACGACCGCCGCCTCGACCGGGCCGAGCGAGAGAAGAGCGGCCTCGGTCGCCTCGGGAGCGGGCTGGACCTGCGGGGCCGGGGTCGAGGGCCGCCGCGCGGAGAGGAACTGCAGCCGGGCGGCGAGCGGCGCGGTCGACACGACGACCCTGCTCAGCTGGCGCAGCCGCAGCACGCGCTCGACGACGGCCATGCCCTCCTCGGGGGCCATGGCCGCTCCCTCCTTCGCCGCCCGGCGGGCGATCTCCCCCGCCTCCCGCCCGGCGAGCTGCCAGTGGTCGAAATCGACGCTGATCCACGGAGCTCCGCCCGCGCGCATGGCCTGGGCGGCGAAGGCGTCCTGGAAGGCGTTCGCGCCGGCGTAGGCCGCGTAGCCCCGCCCACCGAGCACGGTCGAGAGCGACGCGGTGAGGAGGCAGAACGCGGGCGCCTCGTCCCGGAGGGCGTGGGCAAGCGCGAGGGTTCCCAGGACCTTGGGCGCGAACTGCCGGTCGCACGCGTCGCGGGAGAGGGCGCCGATGGGGGCGAACGTGTCGTCGCCCATCTCGCCCGCGGCGTGCACGACGCCTCGGAGCGGGCCGAAACGCTCGCGCGCCTTCCGCACGGCGAGCTCGAGGTCGGAGACGCTCGTGACGTCGGCCGGCACGACCAGCACCTCGGCGCCTGTCCCTTCGAGCGCGAGCACCTTTCGCACGCGGAGTGAGAGCGGGCTGGTCGGGGCGTCCGACTGCAGTAGAGCGGCCCACTCCTCCCGGGGGGGCAGGCCGGTCCGGCTGGTGAGCACGAGCTTCGCGCCTCCCTGGCGCACGAGCCACGCGGCGATCAGGAAGCCGACGTCGCCGAGGCCGCCCGTGATCAGGACGGCGCCGCCCGGCTCCGCCCGGGAGGGGAAGCGCTCGGCGGCCTCGGCGGCGATCGGCTGGAAATCCTGCACCCACGAGCGGCCGCGGCGTCGGCCGAGGAGGATCTCGGGCTCCTCGAGCCCCAGCTGCGCGCAGAGGGCCTCCACCGCGTCGTCCGCGAAGGGAGGCTCCAGGTCGATCACGGAGCCGCGCAGCCCCTCGTCCTCCTGGGCGGCAACGCGCACCGCGGCGACGAGGGGCGCCGCCTCGGGCCGGAGGACCTCGCCGCCCAGCACCTCGAAGAGGCCCGACCCCGCCACGTGCAGCACGAGCGGACGCGGCCCGCCCGCGGCGACGAGCTCGAGCACGCTGCGGAACCCGCGCTCGGTGGCGCGACGGAACCGCTCGGCAGGCGAGGCCTTCCCCTCCGAGGGGTCGAGGGACCAGAGGTGGAGGATCCGCCCGGGAGTGAGGCCGGCGCCGGCAAGAGCCTCGAAGAGGCGGCGGTAGTCCGCCCCGTCCGAGGGATCGATCGTGTAGCCCGAGCGAAGGTCGCCCGAGAAGCCGCGGGCGGCGGCGACGGTAGCGACTCGCGTCCCCCTGGCCCGCAGCTCCTCGACGACCCGGGCGCCGAGGCCTCCGTCGTCGAGGAACACGAGGGTCGGCGCGATCGGGCCCGGCTCAGGCTCCGGCGCCGGCCAGAGCGGCGTCCAGACGGGACGGTAGAGCCAGCTCGCGGGGTCGCGGGCCGGGGCCGGCTCCTCCTCGAGGGGTTCCACCCAATGCCGCTCGCGCTCGAACGGGTAGCCGGGAAGGCGCACCCGCCGCGGGCCGCGAGCGTGCAACGCCGCCCACGCCGGCGCGACACCGTGGAGCCAGAGGGCGCCGATCGCGCGGAGGAGGCCCTCCTCGCCGGAGTGGGCCGGCCCTCGCCCATCGCCTTCCGCTGGCGCACCGACGCGGATTCCCGAGGCGCCCAGCTCGACGAGGAGCCGCGCGGGATCGGGAGGAAGCCGGGCCGTCACGGCCGCGAGCTCGCCGGCGCGGGCCGTGGCCTCGAAGGTCAGGCCCCAGGAGCGGAGCCTCGCCGCGAGGGCCTCGGCGGCCGCGAGGTCGGCCCCGTCGCCGGACTCCCCGTCCGAGCCGAGAACCGCCACGAGCGGCGGGTCGCGTCGCTCCGGCCGTCCCGCGGGAAGGCCTTCCGGCGCGCGGAGCGCGGCCACCGCCTCCTCCCGGTCCCGCGCCACGACGAAGAGGCGGTGGTCGAATGCACGGCGGCCCGCCTGCAGCGTGAAGGCCACGTCGCCGAGGTCGATCTCCGGGTGCGCCTCGAGGTGGTCGGCGAGCCGGCTCGCCGCCGCGGCGAGGGCCGAGGGCGTGCGGGCGGAGAGCGGGAGCAGCTGGCTCGCGCGAGAGGCGGGGCGGGGCTCCGGCTCCGGCGCCTCCTCGACGACGACGTGCGCGTTCGTCCCCCCCACGCCGAACGCGCTCACGCCGCCGCGGCGCGGAGCGTCTCCGGCCGGCCAGTCCCGAAGGCTCGTCGGCACGTAGAAGGGGCTCGCTTCGAAGTCGATCGCGGGGTTGGGCGCCTCGAAGTGCAGGCTGGGCGGTATCTCCCGGTGCTGGATCGAGAGCACCAGCTTCAGGAGGCCCGCGACGCCGGCCGCCGCGTCGAGGTGGCCGACGTTCGTCTTCACCGAGCCGAGGGCGCAGAAGCGGCGGCGCTTCGTCGTGCGCCGGAACGCCTTGGTGAGCGCCGACACCTCCGCCGGGTCGCCGAGGGGCGTGCCGGTGCCGTGGGCCTCGACCATGCCGATCGTGTCGGGGTCGACCCCGGCCGCCGAGAGCGCCTCGACGACCACGGCCGCCTGTCCGGCCACGCCCGGCGCGGCGAAGCTCAGCTTCAGCGAGCCGTCGTTGTTCACGGCCGTCCCGCGGATCACGGCGTCGACGCGGTCCCCGTCCTTCAGGGCGTCGAGCAGCCGCCGCAGCACGACCGCGCCGACTCCGCTGCCGAAGACGGTGCCCGCCGCCCTCGCGTCGAAGGCGCGACAGTGGCCGTCGGGCGACACGATGCTGCCTTCCTGGAAGAGGTAGCCGCTCTCCTGGGGCACGTAGACGGTCACTCCCCCGGCGAGGGCCATGTCGCACTCGAAGCCGAGGAGGCCCTGGCAGGCCATGTGCACGGCCACGAGCGACGTCGAGCAGAAGGTCTGCACGCCGCAGCAGGCGCCCCGCAGGTTGAGCTTGTAGCCGACCAGGGTGGCGAGCGAGTCCGGCACGTTGTGGATCGTGGTCTCGAAGTCGCCGAAGCCCTCCATCAGCGGCCGGTTCTCGTAGAGGTTGTGGACGAGGTAGTTGCTGAAGCTCGCCCCCGCGAACACGGACACCGTCCCCGGGAAGCGCTCGGGGTCGTGGCCAGCGTCCTCGAGCGCGTGAGAGGCGCACTCGAGGAAGAGGCGGTGCTGGGGGTCCACGACCGACGCCTCCCGCGGGCTCATGCCGAAGAAGCCGGCGTCGAAGAGCTCGACGCCGTCGAGCACGGGGCGGGCGGGCACGTACTGCGGGTCGTCGAGGCGCGCCCCGTCCTCTCCGGCCCGCTCCAGCTCCTCGCGCGAGAAGAAGCGGATCGACTCCCGGCCTTCGCGGAGGTTGCGCCAGAAGGCCTCGAGATCGGGCGCGCCGGGGAAGCGGCCGGCCATCCCCACGATCGCGATCTCGGAGCCGTCGTAGCGCTTCCCGGTTTCGCTCATGCCCGGCCCTCGACGGTCTCGCTCTTCCAGCGGAGCCGCTCCTCCTTGCGCCTCCGGCCCCGCTCGCTGCTCTGATCGAACCCGGCCGCCGGCTCCTCCGGCGAGGCCCCGATCAGGCGGCACAGCGACTCGACCGTGGGGCCCTCGAAGAGCGTGGCGATCGAGATCTCGGCCCCCAGCTCGGCCTTCGTCCGGGTCACGACCTGGATGGCGAGGAGCGAGTGGCCGCCCAGGTCGAAGAAGTTGTCCTGGATGCCGACCTTCTCGATGCCCAGGAGCTCCGCCCAGATGCGCGCCACCTTCTCCTGGACCGGCGTGCCGGGCGCGACGTAGGCGTTCTGGAGGTGGGGGCGGGCGTGCCGCGCCCGCTCCTTGGGAGCCCTTTCCCCCGCGTGGAGCCCCTCGAGCTTCACCCACTGCCGGATGCGGGCCTGGAGGTCGCCGGTGGAGACCACGACCTGGGGCACGCCGGCGAGGCCGAGGAGGCGCAGGAAGGCGACGCCGCCCTCGACCGGGCTCATCGCGAAGCGCCCGAGGCCGCCCCGGCTCTCGTCGGCCGGCGCCGCGGCGAGGCGCCACTCGTCCCAGTCGACCGAGAGCCACGGCACGCGCGCGTGGCGGTTGCGCCACGCGACGTACGCGTCCATGAACGCGTTGGCCGCCGCGTAGGCCCCGTAAGCGAAACCCCCGAGGACGCTCGAGAGCGACGAGGTCAGGAGGCAGAAGTCGAGCGGGCGGTCGCCGAGAGCCTCGTCGAGGGCGACGAGGCCCTCGACCTTCGGGTGGAACTGCTGCTCGCACTCGGGGCTCCCGATCTCCGCGACCGGGCGGAAGGTGCCTCCGCCCACGATCCCCGCGCCGTGGATCACGCCGTGGAGGGGGCCGAAGCGCCGCTCGGCCGCGGCGAGGGCCTCCCGCATGGCGGACGCGTCGGCCACGTCGGCGCTCAGGAGCTCGATCTCGGCGCCCATCGCCTCGAGGGCGCGCACGCGGGCGATGCGCTGACTCGTCGGGTCGTGGTCCCCGCGCGTGCGCCGCCACTCGTCCCAGCCCTCGCGCTCGGGCATGGGCGAGCGGCCGGTGAGAGCGAGCCGCGCCCGGCAGTGGTGAGCGAGCGTCGCCGCGAGCGCGAAGGCCACCCCGCCCAGGCCTCCGGTGATGAGGTACACGCCGCGTTCGCGGAGGCGCTCCGGCCGCCCCTCCGGCAGGGCCAGGCTCACGGGCTCGAAGCCCTGGACGAAGCGCTGCCCTCGCCGCAGGGCCGCCACGACACCCGAAGCGTCGGAGCGCAGCTCGGCGAGGAGCGGAGATTCCGGGCCCTCGAGCGAGGCCTCGTCCACGTCGAGCGCGAGGGCGGTGAGGTTGTGCCGCTCCTGGGGGACGACCTTGAGGAGCCCGAGGAGCGTCGACTTCTCGGGCTCGATCGTGTCCTCGTCGAGGACCCTCTGCCCCCGCGTGGTCAGGACCTTGAGCTGCAGCGGCTGGGTCCACTTCGCCTCGCCGAGCGCCTGCACGAGGTGGAGGAGGCTATCGAACCCGTTCGCCTGGCCGCGTCCGAGGGCCGCGGCGTCGAGGGCGCCCGTACGCGGGGGGCCCGCCGAGAGGGCGTGGACGATCCGGGAGATCGTCCGTCCCTGGTCGCCGAGGGCGCGCAGGAGCCGGTCGTATCCGGGACGCGCGCCCGGATCGAGCGCGTATCCGTCCCGGGAGTTCCCGGCGAAGGCCGGGCCGGGCCGGGCTACGATCACGACCTCGCCCTGGGCGCGCAGGGCCTGGGCGAGCCGCTCGGTCCGTCCCGCCTCGTCCGCGAGCACGAGCCACGCCCCGCCCGCGGCCGCCCCGTTCGTCCCGGAGACGGCCGTCGCGGCGGGAAGGCCGGCCTTCCACGTCGGCACGTAGAACCAGTCGCGGGGGTCCTTCTTGGCCGAGGCCCCGCGCGCCGGCGCCGCCCCTGGCTCCACGTCGACCCAGTAGCGCTCGCGCTGGAAGGGGTAGGTCGGCAGCTTCACGCGCCGCCGCCGCTCGCCGGCGAAGAGACGTGCCGCGTCCACCCGGACGCCGGCCAGCCACAGCCTGCCGAGCGCGCCGAGGACGACGCGCAGGTCGTCTTCGGTCTCGCGGGGGTGACGGACCGAGGTCACGGCGGTGACGCCGCCGCCCGCGGCCTGGGCCCGGGCCAGGGTCGAGAGGGCGGTCCCGGGACCGACCTCGAGCAGCACCCGATCCGGCTCGGCCAGGAGCAGCCGGACGCCGTCCCCGAAACGCACGGCCCGCCGCAGGTGCTCGCACCAGTAGTCGGGGCTCGTGGCCTCCTCGGCCGTGATCCAGGTCCCGGTGAGGTTCGAGACGAAGGGAATCCGCGGCGCGGCGAGGGCCACCGCGGCCACGCGCTCGCGGAACGGCGCGAGGACCCCGTCCATCATCGGCGAGTGGAAGGCGTGCGAGGTCACGAGGCGCGTCGCCGGCACGTCCCGCCTTCGGAGGTCCTCGAAGACCGCGTCCACCGCGGGGGTCGGACCGGACACGACGCTGAGGGACGGGGCGTTGACGGCGGCGAGGGCGAGGCCGTCGCGGAGGAGCGGCTCGACCTCGGCCGGGGGGAGCGGCACGGCCAGCATCGAGCCCGTTGGCATCGACTGCATGAGCCGGCCGCGCTCGGCCACGAGGGCGAGGGCGTCGTCGCGGCTCAGCACGCCGGCGAGCGTCGCCGCGACGTACTCCCCGATGCTGTGGCCGATCATGGCCACGGGCTCGACACCCCAGCTCATGAAGAGCCGAGCGAGAGCGTGCTCCACCACGAAGAGGGCGGGCTGAGTGAGCGAGGTCTGCTTGAGGGCCTCGGCCGCCGCCTCCTCCACTCCCGGCGAAGGGAAGAGCAGCTCGCGGAGGTCGCGGCCGAGCGGACCCCGCAGGCGCTCGGAGGCGGAGTCGACCTCCTGCCGGAAGACGGCCTCGGACTCGTAGAGGCCCCGAGTCATGCCGGGGTACTGGGCCCCCTGACCGGGGAACATGAAGGCGACCGGCCGCTCGCTCGCCCGGCCGTAGGCCGTGACGACACGGCGGGCGTCCCGAGCCGCGAGCGCCGCCGCCGCGTCCGCCGACGACCCGGCGACGACGAACCGCCGGTGCTCGAAGCGCCGGCGGCCGCGGAGGAGCGTGAAGGCCGCGTCGGCGAGGGAGGGGGCGTCTTGCTCGCGCAGGCGCGAGGCGAGGCGCTCCGTCGCTTCGTCGAGCGCCGCCTCCGTCCGCCCGGAGAGGACGACGAGCTGCGAGGCCCGGCCGGGGCCGGAGGGCGGCGGGGGCGGGGCCTCCTCGAGCACGACGTGGGCGTTCGTGCCGCCGACGCCCAGCGAGCTCACCCCGGCCCGGCGCGGCCCGCCGTTCGCGGGCCAGGGCCGGAGGGCGGTATTCACCACGAACGGGCTCGACTCGAAGTCGATCTTGGGGTTGGGCCGCTCGAAGTGGACGAGCGGGGGCAGCTCCCGGTGCTGCAGCATGAGGACGGTCTTCACGAGCGAGGTGACGCCCGCCGCCCGGTCGAGGTGGCCGAGGTTCGCCTTCACGGAGCCGATGGCGCAGAACCCCCGCCGGGCGGTTCCCGCCCGGAACGCCCGGGTGAGGGCCTCGATCTCGATGGGATCGCCCACCGCGGTGGCCGTGCCGTGGGCCTCCACGTAGCCGATCGAGTCCGTCGGCACTCCGGCCACGGCGATCGCCTCCGCGATGGCCTTCGCCTGGCCCTTCACGCTCGGCGCGGTGTAGCCGGCCTTCTGCGCGCCGTCGTTGTTGATCGCGCTGCCCAGGATCACGGCCAGGACCTCGTCCCCGTCGGCGCGGGCGTCGGAGAGGCGCTTGAGGGCGACGACCCCCACGCCGTTGCCGAAGACGGTGCCGCCCGAGCGCGCGTCGAAGGTCCGGGTGTGGCCGTCGGGCGAGAGGATCCCGCCCTCCTCGTAGAGGTAGCCGCGCTCGAGGCCCACGTTGACCGACGAGCCGCCGGCGAGGGCCAGGTCGCACTCGCCCGCGAGGAGGCTCTGGACGGCGAGGTGCACCGCCACGAGAGAGGTCGAGCAGAACGTCTGGACGGTGATCGCGGGACCGGTGAGGTCGAACTTGTAGGCGGTGAGCGTCGCGATGGCGTCCCGGTCGTTGTAGACGCCGTACGAGGCGAGGGCGCCGGCCGACCCGCGCAGCGATTCGAGGTTCGGGGTGATGTTGGCGGTGAGGTAGGTGCTCCCCGCCGATCCCGCGAAGACGCCGATGCGTCCGGGGTACTGCTGGGGATCGCAAGCGGCCTTCTCGAGGACCGTCCACGCGGACTCGAGGAAGAGCCGGATCTGGGGGTCCATGACGTCGGCCTCGCCGGCGCTGAAGCCGAAGAAGGCCGCGTCGAAGAGGTCGATCCCCTCGAGGAGGGGAGCCGCCTTCACGTGGGCGACGCCGCCCGACACGACGGGGGCCTCGCTGGCGGAGAACCGGACGGACTCCACACCCTCCCGCACGTTCTGCCAGAAGCGCTCCAGCGTGGTGGCGCCCGGCACCCGGGCCTCCATCGCGACGATCGCCACCCGGTCGAGACCGTCTTCCTCGCGCTCGCTCATCGCTCCCTACTCCCGCTCCTCCACGGCCGCCTGCTGCCGCTGCTGGCGCCGCCGCTGCATGAGGTCCCGGCGGGTCGCCGCCCGCTGGCCGACCTCCTCGATCGCCTCCTGGGCCTTCTCCTCCCCCTCGGGGGCGAGGGCCTTGGCGAGGAGGGCCACGGTGGGCGACTCGAAGAAGGTCACGATCGGGATCTCGCGCCCGAGCCGCGCCTTCATGACCGCGATCACCTGCAGCGCGGTCAGCGAGTCGCCCCCCAGCTCGAAGAAGTTGTCGTCGGCAGAGATGCCCTTGCGGCCGAGGACCTTCTCCCAGGCTTGGGCCACGATCCGCTCCATGTCGCTGCCGCCCGCCTCCGGGTCCACGGCGGTCGCCGCGAGCGTCTCGTCCGTCGCCTGGGGCGGGGAGGCCACGCCCGCCTTCCCCCGGTCGCCGAGGAACTGCTTGGCCAGCCCGGGCCGAAGGTCCATCGTGAACACCGCCACCTGGGAGAGCCCCGAGCCGAGCACCCGCGTGAACGCCTCCACACCCTCGGCGGGCGCGATGCCGACCTTGAGCTGGAGGTCGCGCAGCGCCTGGAGGGCGCCGGTGACCGGCGTGTGGACGGCCATGCCGACCTCGCGCCACGCGTCCCAGTTGATCGACACCACCCGTCCCGGGAGAGGCGTCCTCGCCCAGGCGGCGTAGGCGTCGAGGAACGCGTTGGCGCCCGTGTAGTCCACCTGCCCGAAGCCGCCCACGAGGGCGGCGATCGAGGAGCAGAGCACCAGGAAGTCGAGCGGCTCGCCGGCGAGCGCCTCCTGCAGCGCGAGGGTGCCGTGGACCTTCGGGGCGAGCACACGGGCCACGGTCTGCGGGTCCTTGAGGGGGATGACCCCCCCGCCGGCGACGCCCGCGGCGTGCACGACGCCGCGGACGGGGCCGAAGCGCGCGTGGGCCGCTCGGACCACCTCCTTCATGTCGCTGGGGTCCGCCGCGTCCGCCGCCACGTACAGGACCTCGGCGCCGAGCGACTCGAGCTGCCGCAGGTCGAGGATCTTCTGCCGCACCGCGGCGTCGCCGTTGCCTCCGCGGGCGGGCCACTCGTCCGCCGGCGGCAGCGGGGAGCGGCCGGTGAGCACGAGCCGGGCCTGGAAGCGCTCGGCGAGGTGGCGGGCGAGTACGAGGCCGATGCCTCCCAGGCCTCCCGTGACGAGGTAGACTCCCCGGCTCTCCAGGGGCAGCGCCCTCGACGGCGTCTCGATGCGCGTCGGCTCGAGCCAGGACACCCAGCGGTGGCCGCGCCGGTAGGCCACGATCGGCTCCGCCTGCGCCGTGGCCAGCTCCGCGACCACGAGCCGCGCGAGGGCACGGGCCTCGTCGGCCCCCGACGGGATCTCGACGTCGATCGACTGGCAGGCGACGTGCGGCATCTCCTGCGGGATGACGCGACAGGGCCCGACGAGCGTGGCCTTCTCGGGCGACGTGAGGTCGCCCCCCACCACCTCCTGCATGCCGCTCGAGAGGACGGCGATCCGCGCCGGCGCCTTCGAGGACGACCGGGCGAGGGCCTGGGCGAGGTAGAGCAGGCTCAGGAAGCCGCGCGCGTGGGCGTCGTCGAGCCGCTCCGCGAGCGGCCGCGGGTCCTCGGGAGCGACGTTCCACGAGTGGACGACGAACGCGGGACGGCCCGCGGCCTCGAGGAGGCGCACGTAGTCGGCGGCGCGGTCGGGGGCCACCTCGTAGGCTCCCCCGCCGAGCGCGGCGAAGCCGGCGCCGGCGCGCGCGGTCACCACGCGGCGGCCCGCCGCGCGCAGCTCATTCGCGACTTGCTCGCCGAGGCCGGCTTCGTCGAGGAACACCAGCCAGGGGTCGGCGGCGCCCCGGGCCGTCGCTCCCCCGGCCAGGGCGGCCGGGGTGCAACGCCTCCACGACGGCTGGTAGAACCAGTCGGCGAGGGCCTGGCGCTCGAGCGTGAAGCCGCGGGCGACGTCGTGCCCGTTCCTCGAGTCGACGTTCGATTCGACCCAGAACCGCTCGCGCTCGAACGGGTAGCTCGGCAGCGGGACGCGCCGCCGCGGGGTGCCGGAGTGGACCCGGGGCCAGTCGAGGGCCACGCCGTCGAGCCACAGCCGGCCGATCGCGGCGAGGAGCACGGCCCGGTCCTCGGCCGCCTCCTTCGGCGAGCGAAGCGAGGCGACGGCGGCGACGTCGGCGCGGCCCTGCTGCCGGGCGAGCGACGTGAGCGTCCGGCCCGGGCCCACCTCGAGCAGCACCGGGTTGCCGCGGTCGGCGAGGCGCCCCACGCCTTCGGCGAAGCGCACGGCGGAGCGGAGGTGGCGGGCCCAGTAGGCCGGGTCGCAGGCCTCCTCGTCGGTGATCCAGTCGCCGCTGACGTTCGAGACGAAGGGAAGGGCCGGGGCCCGCCGGGGGACCGCCGCCACGCGCGCCTCGAACGCGGAGAGAATGGGGTCGACCATCGCCGAGTGGAAGGCGTGCGACGTGTGGAGGGGCCGCGAGCTCACCCCCTTCGCCCGCAGCTCCGCCTCGAGCCGGGCCACCGCCTCCGGGGGCCCGGAGACGACGCAAGCGGAGGGCGCGTTCGAGCCCGCGAGGTCCAGGCCGGGCCCGAGGTGGGGCCGCAGCGCGGCCTCGCCGAGCGGGACGGCGAGCATCGCCCCGGGGGGCAGGGACTGCATGAGGCGGCCGCGCTCGGCGACGAGGGCGATCGCGTCCTCCAGGGAGAAGACCCCGGCCAGGCAGGCCGCGACGTACTCGCCGATCGAGTGCCCGATCATCGCCGACGGCTGGACGCCGAGCGCGCCCCAGAGCCGCGCCAGGGAGTACTCGACCGCGAAGAGCGCGGGCTGGGTGAGCCGCGTCTGGCGCAGGTCCTCCGCGGCCTGCTCCGGGCTGCGGTCGCGCGCGAAGAGCACGTCGCGCAGGTCGAGGCCGAGGGGGACGCACAGGGCCTCGCTGCAGGCGTCGAGCGCGTCGCGGAAGGCGGGCTCGGAGCCGTAGAGGCCCTGGCCCATCCCGACGTACTGCGAGCCCTGGCCGGTGAACATGAACGCGACGGGGGCGTTCTGCCGG
>Ga0335076_10006236_pt1 | contig 12028 bp, 8 predicted proteins | sample Lox_Sample_25_FD_206717 | JGI IMG/M metagenome (GOLD analysis project Ga0335076, IMG submission 206717) | Soil microbial communities from Loxahatchee National Wildlife Refuge, Florida, United States - Lox_Sample_2.5 | ecosystem: Environmental > Terrestrial > Soil > Wetlands | place: USA: Florida... | reverse complement strand
TTTCCACAGCCTTTTCGTGCGCGCTGGGCTTTATACTTTTCAAAAAAGCGAGTACAGTACGACAGCGGTAAAAGAGTGGCGAGGAACTGCGAATGAGCGCACCAGGCACCGCACGCGAGGAACATCAAGCGATGGAATTCAGTGTTACAAAATCGGCGCTGTTGGATGAATTGAACACAACGCAGGGAGTCGTCGAACGCAAAACGACGATACCAATCCTCTCGAATCTACTGGTCGAGGCCAAGGGAAGCCATCTGACCATCACCGCCACGGACCTCGAGTTAAGTGTCCGCACTTCGTGCGAGGCCAAAATCAAGAAAGAAGGCGCGGGGACTATTCCCGCCAAAAAACTGCTCGAGCTTGTGCGTCTGCTCCCTGAAGGCGAGATCAAGGTCAAACTGCTGGACAATCATTGGGTGGAAGTCGTCAGTGATCGCAAGAAATACAAGCTCGTGGGGATGGCCAAGGAGAATTTTCCAGCGCTTCCGGTGATGCCCCACACCCTGGTCAAAATTCCCGCCGCCACTCTTGAGAGCCTCATTGCGAAAACAAAATTTGCGATCTCCATGGAAGAATCGCGCTACACGCTGAACGGCGGCCTGCTCATCCTCAAGCCGGACACGCTGGCGATGGTCGCGACCGATGGGCACCGCCTGGCTTTGGCGGAAACGGATCAGAAGCTTGCGGGCCTAAACGGTGAAATCAAGGTTCTGGTTCCAAAGAAAGCGATGGATGAAGTCGAGAAGCTTGCTGGCGCGGGCGGCGAAGATGCTTCCATCGAGTTCGCGAAGGATGAGAGCCATTTGTTCTTTCAGATCGGCCACCGGCTTTTGATTTCGCGCATTCTCACAGGCCAGTTCCCGAATTACGAAGCTGTGCTCCCGCGCGACAATAACAAGACCGTGGTCCTCGAGCGCGCCGAATTGAGCGATGCTGTCCGCCGCGTTTCGCAACTTGCCGATCAGCGATCCCACGCCGTAAAGCTCGCGGTCTCGACGGAAGGAATTGAAATTTCCGCTTCCAGCCCGGAGTACGGCGAGGCCAAGGAAAACATCGAGAAGGAATACAAGGGCGACCCCATCGCCATCGGATTCAATTCCAGCTACATGCTGGACTTTCTCGCGGCTGCGGCCGATGGGCCAATCAGTATCGAATTGAAGGATGAACAATCCGCCGGCCAGATGCGTCCGCTCGCCGACGAATCCTACCGCTACCGCTACATTATCATGCCCATGCGCATCTGAAGCAGAGCGCGTGCAGCAAGCGAATCGTATGTCCCGGTACCACACTTACCTACAGATTGATTTTACTTAAGGAATAATATAGGCTCCAAGCCTGCCAGTTTTTGAGGTTCCAGATTGGAACCTCGTACTTTGGCTTGGACATTTATGCCTGCCCAGAACGCTATCGTCCCGACGCCGCTAATCAGTCAGAAGATTTTCTTTGTACGTGGCACGCGGATAATGCTGGACGCAGATATCGCCCGGCTCTATGGCGTTGCGACAAAAAACCTGAACAAAGCCGTGAAGCGAAACGCAACGCGATTTCCTGCCGATTTCATGTTTCAACTTTCGCCCAAGGATCTGCACAGTTTGAGGTTCCAGACTGGAACCTCAAACCTTGGACGAGGAGGCCGTCGCTATGCTCCTTACGCGTTCACCGAACAGGGCATAGCGATGCTCTCCAGCGTGCTCCGCAGCACGCGCGCTGTGCAGGTAAACGTCGCGATCATGCGAACTTTCGTTCGGCTTCGCGAAATGCTGACTACACACGAAGAATTGCGGCGAAAAATTGACGCTATGGAAAAGCGCTACGATGCGAGATTTCAGGCTATTTTTGACACGATTCGGCAGATGCTGGAAACGCCGATTCCAGCAAAGAGGCAGATCGGATTTCACACAAAGCTGGGGCTTACCTCGAAGCCCGCAAAGCCCGCAAATGCCATTCTAAATAGAACAAACTAAATACTTTACGAGAAGTTGGCGAATTCTTACGGCCTTGAGAATGGCGCCACGTTCAGCTATACTAAAGTGGCTGTCGATTCGTTGTACAGCTTCCTCAAATCGGCACGTCGGCCAGGTAAATTCGGCCCAGCCTTTTAGCTTCGCGCCAGGAGCTATTGAGCCGGATGCTTGGAGTTAAGAAGTCTTCGCCACGTCTCGCTGCGCGAGACGGGATGGAGCAGGAACCCTACGAGTTCCGGTCGCTTGCGATCGGAATCAAAGGGTAAGGCGACGTACGGAGCATTTCGCGAGCACGCCTTTCCTCGCTTCACAAAAATTGAGTAACAATTTCAGCGCTGAGGCTCGCAGCCTGCCTCGGGGTCCGTCTTGCACGGAGAGAGTTCGTCAGGAGCGTACTTCTTCAGGAGCATACATGGGCGATAAGGAACAAGCAGTCACTGGAAAAGTGCCGGGCCACCAATACGACGCGAAGTCCATCAAGGTGCTTGGTGGTCTCGAAGCCGTGCGCTTGCGTCCCGCTATGTACATCGGCTCAACGGGAGAAATGGGGCTTCACCACCTGGTGTGGGAAGTCGTGGACAATTCCGTTGACGAAGCGATGGCCGGGTATGCAGATGAAATCAACGTCACTGTCCACGCTGATGATTCCGTGACCGTGCTGGACAACGGCCGCGGCATTCCGGTGGATATGCACGCGACGGAGAAACGCCCTGCCGCGGAAGTCGTGCTGACGGTGTTGCATGCCGGCGGAAAGTTCGACAGCGAAACGTACAAAGTTTCCGGCGGATTGCACGGGGTCGGGGTTTCCGTGGTCAACGCGCTTTCGGACCGACTCGAATTGGAGATTTCGCGCGATGGCGCCGTTTGGGAGCAGTCCTACGAAAAAGGCAAGCCAACCACCAAGCTGAAGCAGACCGGCAAGACGCGAAAGACAGGCACGAGCGTTACCTTTCATCCCGACCCGAGCATTTTTGAAAAGACGGTTTTCAGCTTCGACACGCTTTCGCAACGCTTGCGCGAGCTGGCCTTTTTGAACAAAGGCCTGAAAATCACGCTGACGGATGAACGCACCGAAAAAACGGCGGAATTCCGGTTTACCGGCGGCATCGCGGAGTTTGTCAAGCACCTGAATCGCGGCAAGGAAACGCTGCACGATTCACCGATTTACATGGAAGGCAAGCGCGGTACGGTTGAGATCGAAATTGCTCTGCAATACAACGACACGTACGGCGAGAACGTCTTTGCTTTCGCCAATACCATCAATACCGTGGATGGCGGGACGCACCTTTCCGGTTTTCGCTCCGCATTGACGCGCACCATCAACAATTTTGCTTCGTCCGCGGGCATGCTCAAAGAGCAGAAAGACGAAGTCACCATCACCGGTGACGACGTTCGTGAAGGCCTCGTCGCCGTGGTCTCCGTGCGTTTGCCGCAGCCGCAATTCGAAGGGCAGACCAAGGGCAAGCTGAATAGCGACATTAAGGGCGATGTCGAGCAGCTCGTGAACGAGAAGCTGGGTGAGTGGTTTGACAAGCATTCCACCGTGGCCCGCCGCATCATCGGCAAGTGCATTGACGCGGCGCGCGCGCGCGAAGCCGCTCGCAAGGCGCGGGAGTTGACCCGGCGCAAGTCGGCGATGGATTCGAGCGGCCTGCCCGGCAAACTCGCCGATTGCCAGGAACGGGATCCCTCTCGCTGCGAGTTGTTCGTGGTTGAGGGAGAATCCGCCGGCGGCTCCGCCAAGATGGGACGCGATCGCAAGTATCAGGCCATCCTGCCGCTCAAAGGCAAAATCCTTAACGTGGAAAAAGCGCGCTACGACAAAATGCTCGGCCACGAGGAAATTCGCGCCATCATTACCGCGCTTGGCACAGGCATTGGCAAGGACGATTTCGATGCTGGAAAGTTGCGCTATCACAAGATCATCCTGATGACCGATGCGGACGTGGACGGCTCGCACATCCGCACACTGTTACTCACCTTTTTCTTCCGCCATATGAAGGAGCTGATTGATCGCGGCCACATTTACATCGCCCAGCCCCCTCTCTACCGCGTGAAGCGCGGCAAAACCGAAAAATACATCCGCGATGAACGCGAGTTCGCGCATGAGCTGATGAAGCGCGCGACCGAGGATCACGTCGTGAAAGCAAAAGAAGGCGTGTCGCTGGAAGGGGCCGGCCTCACCAAGTTCCTTCTGAACGTTCAGGAGTATGAAGCCGCCGCCGCGAAACTGGGCCGGCGCCTGCGCGAGCCGGGCCTGGTCGAACTGCTGGCCGAGGGCGGACTCGAGAAAAAGACCGACTTCGAGGACAAGAAAGCCCTCGAAAAATTGTTGAAGGAAGTCGAGAAAGCCAAGCTCAAGCTTGAAGGCAAAGTCGCTTTCGACGAAGAGCACAGCCTCTACGAAATCCAGTTTGGCCCGCCGCACAACCAGAAAGTGAACTGGGCGCTGGCTTCCACAGCGGACTACAAGCGCCTGCGCGGGCTGGCGAAGCAGATTGATGAATACAACAAACCTCCTTTCACCGTGGCCCGCAATGGCGACAAGGTAAGCAAGGAAAATGTCCACGACGTGCTCAATTTCATCGTCGAAGATGCGAAGAAGGATTTCACCATCACCCGATTCAAGGGCTTGGGCGAAATGAATGCCGAGCAGTTGTGGGAAACCACCATGAACGCCGATTTGCGCACGCTGCTCCAGGTGAAGCTGGAGGATGCTGTCGCGGCAGAAGAAATCTTTACGACACTCATGGGTGAAAACGTCGAGGCCCGCCGTAAATTCATCGAAGAAAACGCCCTCGACGTTGTCAATCTGGATATCTAAGACGTGGCGCGACAGGAAAACGCGTCGCAGCCCAGCGCCGATGCGGGATCGGTGCGCAACGCCATCCGATGGGGATTGCTCCTCGCGGCCGTCGGAACAGCGGGATTTCGCTTGCCGCGGCTGGTGAACGAGTTCAGGACCTGGCGGGAGGCATTAACCGCGGGCGATGCCTCCTCTGCGGATGGTTGGCGCACGGTGTTTCAAGTGGATCTGCTCGCTTCTCTCTTGGTTTTGGCAATCGGCATCGGAGTTTTTTACTTTCTGCGGTCAAAAGAGAAGCCCGGGAAATGATTTACCAGTTGGGCTGGACGACTCTGCCGGGCCTGCGTGGATTGAGTTGCAGCGAGTTTCGCGCGACGCGCACTGATTCGCCGGACAACGATCGTGGCGTAGTGATCGAATTTGCAACGGATGCGGAGCGCGACCAATTTGTAAAACATGTTGAAGAGCATTTTGCTCCGCGCAGATTTACCAATGCAGCCGACGCGTTCGACTCCGTAAAAGCATACGTCCTCGAGCGCGCCGGCAAAGCACTGTAGCCGCGGTCTTCAGACTGCGGAGTTTAGAGTAGCGCAGGGCGTAGGCTCGTCGATCGTGCGCCGGTTCCAGCTTTAGAGGTTTGCCGGTGTTGGATCTAAACCCCGCCCTCTGAAGAGGGCGGCTACAGAAGGCGCGGGACGGAGTTCAGATCGTTCATGAATGGAATGTTGGCGAAGACGGATTTGACCGAGTCAAGTTGCTGAAACTGAACCATAACTGAGGATCAATGGCCGACGAAACAAACAAATCAATTCTCCTTCCGGTGGATATCGAAGCGGAGATGAAGAAGTCCTATCTGGACTACGCGATGAGCGTTATCATCGCGCGCGCGTTGCCCGATGTGCGTGACGGACTGAAGCCAGTGCAGCGCCGCATCCTTGTGGCGATGAACGACCTCGGCCTCGCGTCGAATCGAGGCTACCGCAAGTGCGCGAAAATTTGCGGCGACACTTCCGGCAACTACCATCCCCACGGCGAAGCCGTTATTTACCCCGCGCTGGTGCGTCTCGCGCAGGATTTCAACATGCGGTACCCGCTGATTGACGGCCAGGGGAATTACGGCTCCGTGGACGGCGATCCGCCGGCGGCCATGCGGTACACCGAAGCGCGGCTCGCGAAGATCAGCGAAGACATTCTCGCCGACCTTGAAAAAGAGACCGTTGATTTCGTTCCGAATTTTGATCAGACACGGGAAGAGCCGTTCGTTCTGCCGTCACGCATTCCGAATTTGCTTGTCAACGGCGCCAGCGGCATCGCCGTCGGCATGGCCACCAACATTCCGCCGCACAATTTGCGCGAAATCGTCGAGGCCGCCATCGTTCTGCTCGATAAGCCGGACACGCCGCTGAAAGAAGTCATGAAGATCGTGCCTGGCCCCGATTTTCCGACTGCCGCGTACATCGCCGGCCGCGAAGGCATCGAAGCCGCTTACCGCACGGGCCGCGGCACGTTCACCATGCGAGCCAAAGCTGCCATCGAAGAAGTCGGCAAGGACCGCGAAAATATCGTCGTCACGGAAATTCCTTATCAGGTCAACAAGAAAACGCTCATCGAACGCATCGCCGAGCTCGCCCAGAACAAGAAAATCGACGGCATCTCCGACGTCCGCGACGAGTCTTCTCGCGAAGGCATGCGCATCGTCATTGAGCTTAAGCGCGGCGAGGAATCCCAGCTCATCCTCAACAGTCTTTTCAAGCACACGCAGATGCAGGAATCCTTCGGCATGATCCTGCTCGCGATTGTGGGCGGGCAACCGCGCGAGCTTGGACTGATTCCCCTCATCAAACTGTTCCTCGAACACCGGCGCGACGTTGTCTTGCGCCGCACGCGCTACGAACTGCGCAAAGCCGAGGAGCGCGAGCACATCCTCGTTGGCTATCAGGTTGCTCTCGACCATCTGGACAACGTGATTCGCATCATTCGCGGGTCCGCGAGCCGCGCCGAAGCGAAAGAAAATTTGCTCAAGTATTTTTCCGATCAGGAAGTCACCATCACCGAGGGCGGCAAGTCCAGGAAGATCGAAGGCGTCAAGCTCGACGGCCGCAAGTACCGCGTCGCAGGTCTGGAAGGCGAAATCACGCGCTCCGTTTCGGACGGCCTCACGCCGATTCAGGTTGACGCCATCCTCGAGTTGCAGTTGCACCGCCTCACCCAGCTTTCCGTGGACGACATTCTCAAGGAATTGAAATCCATCCGCGAGACGATTGCCGAGTTGAAGGAAATTCTATCCAGCGAGAAAAAGCTCAAGCAGGTGATTACCGCGGAATTGCGCGAGGTGCAGAAAGCCTATGGCGACGACCGCCGCACCCAAATCGTGGACAAGGTCGACGAAATTAAGCTCGAAGACCTCATCGCCGACACGGACATGCTCATCACCGTGAGCCATGCCGGCTACATCAAGCGCACGGCGGCAGACACCTACCGCCATCAATCCCGCGGAGGCAAGGGACGCATCGGCGCCCGCACCAAGGAAGAGGATTTCGTTGAGCATCTCTTCATCGCGTCGGCGCACAGCTACATTTTGCTGTTCACTTCCAAGGGCCGCGTTTACTGGCTCAAGGTTTATGAATTGCCGGAAGCGGCCGCAGCCACGCGTGGCAAGGCGATTTCCAGCCTGGTGAAATTTCAGGAAGACGAAAAGCTGACGGCTCTCGTCGCCGCGCAGAATCTCGAGGAAGAAGGCCGCTTCGTCTTCATGGCCACCAAGAGCGGCACGGTGAAGAAGTCGGCGCTCACGGAGTTTTCCAATCCGCGCTCGACCGGCATCATCGCTATCAATCTCGATGGCCCCGACGAACTCATCGGCGCCAAGCTCACCGACAGCAAGCAGATGATTTTCCTCGCCAGCCACGAGGGCCAGGCCATCCTCTTCCGTGAAACCGAAGTTCGTCCCATGGGCCGCAACGCCGGGGGCGTGAATGGCATGGACCTCGACAAAGGCGATTACGTCGTCAGCATGGACGCGGTCCAGCCGGATTTCGAAATCATCGCGAAGGAACATAAGGTCACCACGCAGAACCTCGAGGAACTCGAGAACGAGCAAATCAAGGATTCGCTAGTTACGTTGATGCTCACCGTTTCCGAGAAGGGCTACGGCAAGCGAACGCCTCTGGCGGAGTACCGCATTACCGCTCGCGGCGGCAAAGGTGTTACCAACATGAAGACGACTGACCGCAACGGCTCCGTTGTCGCTACGTTGCAGGTGACCGAAGAATCCGACGTCATGATTATCACGCACGATGGAAAAGTGATCCGCGTGCATGCCAATGAAATTCGCGAAGCGGGCCGCTCGACCCAGGGCGTCCGCCTGCTGAGACTCGACGACGAAGACTCCGTGGCGGCCGCCGCCGTCCTGCAGGAAGAGCAGGAAGAAGAAAAGAAGTAGCTCGTCGGCCGCGCAGGGCAGCACCTGTCGCGCAAGGACGCGTTTCACACAAATTTTTCCCTTGCCGATTGGGCGGCGTATTCTCATTCCGATGTTAGAATCCCGACCATGAGGAAAATGTCGCGACGAGTTCTTGTTCTCTTACCGCTTTTGCTTTGGTTTTTCTTCTTGTTTTCGGCTGCACAGACGCCGGAAAAGCCCGCCGCCAAGAACCAGTTCTTTGCTTACGTCGGTACCTACACTTCAAAAACCAGCAGCAAGGGAATTTACGTCTACAAGTTCGACGCAGAGAAAGGCCAGCTCACCTCCATTGGGATTGCCGCGGAATCGGTGGATCCTTCGTTTCTTGCGGTGCACCCCAACGGGAAATTTCTCTATGCCGTCAACGAAGTCAACAATTTCAATGGTGGAAGCAACGGTGCGCTGAGCGCGTTTGCCATTGACGCGAAAACCGGCCAGCTCAAATTGCTGAATCAGGTTTCCACCCGCGGCGCCGGCCCCTGCCATGTTTCTCTCGACAAGACTGGCGCATTTGTCCTAGTTGCAAACTATGACGGCGGCAGCATCGCCTCCTTTCCTGTGCATGAGGACGGCAGCCTCGGCACCGCCAGCGGATTCGTGCAGCACTCCGGTTCGGGCCCGGATAAGGAGCGCCAGGAAGGCCCGCACGCCCACTGGATCGGCACCTCGCCGGACAATCGCTTCGTCCTGGCAGTGGACCTCGGTCTCGACCAGGTCATTGTCTATGGTTTCGACACCTACAAAGGAGTCTTTACGCCCCTGCTTTCCGGATTCGCGAAAGTAAAACCTGGTGCGGGTCCGCGTCATCTCGCATTTCATCCGAATGGGAAGTTCGCCTATGTGCTCAGCGAAATGGAGTCGTCGGTGACGGCCTTCTCTTACCAGGCGAAGAACGCCGCTTTCAGCCCGTTGCAAACTCTATCCACGCTGCCCAAAGACTATTCCGGCACGAGAGAAGCCGCGGAGATAGTCATCCATCCTTCCGGAAGATTTCTTTACACTTCCAATCGCGGGCACGACAGCATCGCCCTTTTCGCGATCGACGAAAAGAAAGGGACGCTCAAGCCGCTCGGCCAGGTCCTCACCGGCGGTAAGACCCCTCGCCATTTCGCCATCGATCCAACGGGCAGCTATCTGCTCGCCGAGAACCAGGAATCGAACAACCTCGTCATTTTCCACATTGACTCCGCAACGGGCAGTCTCACGCCGACCGGTCAAACCGTGGACGTGCCTTCGCCCGTCTGCCTCACGTTTCTGGCTCAGCCGTGACGCCCGAAAGGATCGAAGAGTGAGCCCCCAGGAAGAAATAGACCTGCTGCTTCGCGTGGTCGTCCGTCTGGCCCAAACCCAGCTTGCCGAAGGGGGGTTTATCCCCTTTGGAGCGACCCTTGGGTCCGGTCGGAATGTTCAATTGCTGATGCCGCAGAGCGCGAAGGCCGGCAACATCACGGTAGACCTGGCAAATGCCTACTGGAGGAAGCAAATGCCCAGGATCATCGAAGCTGGCAATGTCAGGGCGCTTTGCACGGTGGCCGATGTGCGCGAAACCGATAGCGAGGGGCGCGTTGTGCCCGGTGTATTCATCCACATTGAGCATTTTGGCGGTGACGCGCACGACGTTTTATACCGCTACACGAAACTCGAAAACTCCCAAGTCACATTCGGCGAACCTGTTCGCGCGACGACGACACTGCAATTCTTCAACGTCATGTAGCCGCACGAACCGCGCCTGTCTGGACTGTTTCAATAAGCAAGCAAACTTCTTAAGTCATTCCTATATATCCTTGGCAGACTCTCTCGGGCAGATGAGATAGAATCCGTCGTTTGCCAAAGACGCAAGGGAGACCGTCATGATCCGAGTTTCATGGTTGCGTGCCATCAGTTGCCTGCTCGCGTTGGCCGTCCCGCTTTCGGCGGCGCGAGGCGATGGCGAAACCGCACCGGCCCGGGATGCGAAACAGCCGGTGGACGAGGCCTACACGGCGAAAATCAAGAAGTACACGACGCAGCCGTTCTTCACTTCGCCTCTTGTGGATTATCTGCCAGCATCGAAAACCGTTCCCACTCCGGAAGCCGTGCTGGGCGACGTAGCAGGAGCGCCGGGAATCCTGCCCTACGCCGAGGACGTGTACAAATACATGCGCCTGCTGGAAAAAGCCAGCCCGCGCGTGAGGGTCTTTTCCATCGGCACAACAGAAGAAGGGCGCGAGATGATTGCGGTGGCGGTCTCTTCTCCCGAAAATCTAAAAAATCTCGAAGAGAATCGCGCACGCCTAGCCAAGCTGGCGGATCCGCGCACCATCAAGCTCGATGATACGGAGGCCGACCGCATCGTCGCGCAATCCGTTCCTGTCTACTACATCACCGGAACGATTCACTCGCCGGAAACGGGAGCGCCGACTGCCCTGATGGAGCTGGCCTATCGCCTGGCTGTGGACGAGAGTCCTTACATCCGCGAAATTCGCGACGGCATGATCACGCTCATCACTCCGGTTGTGGAAGTGGATGGGCGCGATCGCATGGTGGACATCTATCGCTGGCATCTTTCTCATCCCAAGGATTTTTATCCGCCGCTGATTTACTGGGGCAAATACGTGGCGCACGACAACAACCGCGACGCCATGGGCGTGACGCTGAAGTTGACGGAAAACGTGCTGAACACCTACGTCGGCCAAAAAGCTCAGGTCTTGCATGACCTGCATGAATCCGTTCCCTATCTTTACGATAATACGGCCGGCGACGGCCCCTTCAACGCGTGGGTTGACCCGATTCTCACCGACGAATGGGAAATGATTGGCTGGCGCAATGTGGCGGACATGACCAAGTTCGGCATGCCCGGTGTTTTCACGCACGGCGTTTTTGACACGTGGTCGCCGGGCTATCTGATGTTTATCGCCGCCATGCACAACGGCATCAGCCGGCTGTACGAAACGTTTGGCAATGGCGGCGCGGACACGCTGCCGCGCACGCTCGATCCTGAAGAGTATGCCCGAACCTGGTGGCGGCAAAACCCGCCGTTGCCGAAAACGCTCTGGTCGCAGCGCGACAACAATAACTACGAACAGACCGGTTTGCTCACGTCGCTACATTTTTTCAACGAAAACAAACGGCTCTTCCTGAAAAACTTCTATCTGAAGGCCAAACGCTCCGTCACGAAGCCCGGCGCGGAGGGTCCAGCCGCTTATGTTTTGCCCGCGGACGACCCGCGATTGGGTTCGCAAGCGGAATTGCTGCGCGTCCTGCAGAAGCAAGCCGTCGAGATTTCGCGAGCGACATCTGCTTTCACTGTAACGCTCCCCGCAAAAAAATCCGCGAAGCCCAAGAAGGACGCCAAGGATTCCAAAGAAAAAGAAGCAGCGCCCGCTCCGACGACGAAAGAATTTCCTGCCGGCAGCTACATCGTGCGCATGGACCAGCCGTATTCGCGCATAGCCGACGCGCTGCTTGACTATCAGTATTGGAGCCCGGACGACCCGCAGAAGACGCCCTATGACGACACGGGTTGGACGTTCGGCGAACTCTTTGGCGTGCAGGTGACGCGTGTGACCGATCCCAAGGTGCTCGACGCTCCAATGGAGCGCGTGAAAGAAATTCGCGCGCCGGGAGGACTCCACGGCATTGGACCTGTGTTTGCTATCAACAACAACGCCGAACCAGCTTTGGCCACCTTGCGCTATAAATTCCCGGACGCCGCCATAGCAGCCTCAGAGGAACCCTTCGAAGCCGCTGGCGTGAAATTTAACCGTGGCTCCATCCTGGTGAACAACTTCAATCCTGCGCAGCTCGCGGACGCAC
>Ga0335076_10006235_pt1 | contig 12028 bp, 11 predicted proteins | sample Lox_Sample_25_FD_206717 | JGI IMG/M metagenome (GOLD analysis project Ga0335076, IMG submission 206717) | Soil microbial communities from Loxahatchee National Wildlife Refuge, Florida, United States - Lox_Sample_2.5 | ecosystem: Environmental > Terrestrial > Soil > Wetlands | place: USA... | reverse complement strand
ATCCGTGTGGTACAGCACTTTCCCGCTGTCCCGCTCTGTGAACGTCACTTCGCACCGCATCGTCACGATCATCGCCGTCGCTTGCGCCACCGAAGTTGTACTGTTCGGGTTCACCGTGCTCGCCGTCGAACTCGAACTCTGGAACAGCAGCGGCACAATCTCTACGCTCAGCACCTTTCCTGTCAGCACTGCGTCGCCACCGTCAGGATCGGACACCACCTTGTACCTCGTTTTCGCAAGGAACTCGTGGATCGTCGCTGCGGTTAGCTTCTGCTCAATCTTGAATTGTGTCGTCTTATTTTCCAGCGCTGGTACCGCAATCACGTGGATTGTCTTTGGCAACGCATCCGGCCCGTGTCCGGCCACGTGATACCCGCAGCCCGTCAACACCATCGCCGCACAACTTCCCAACACCCACGCCTTCCCCGCCCTCATCCTTCCAACCATTCCGCCAGTTTGCATCCATTCCACGCCGTTAGCCGCAGATTGTCCGCTGCTCCCCAGAACCACCAGCTTCCTTGCCTCGCGCTGTCGGCCTCCGGAGCACGCAGAAACACCGTCGTTTCCCCCGCCACGCTCACATTGCTCGGCCCCGCTTCCATTACCGGCACCAGCGTAAATCCCGCATCCTTACACTGGTCAATCAATCTCGCCACTTCCACTCCTTCCTCCACTTCCACGCACGCCGCGAACGTCATTCCATAAAACACCGGCGCATGCACCAGGTTCAACGCAATCTTCCCGTCCTCCTCCGCATTCTCCAGCGCACCGCTGATTTCCGCTCGCAATTGCAATAATCTTTGATGCAAATCCTGATGGCTCTCGCTTCCATACCGCGGCAACAGGTTAAATGCCGCCTGCGTACCAAACACCGGACTCCCGATATCCTGGAACGACAGCAGCTGCGACGTCTGCGTTTCCAGTTCTTCGATTCCTTCTCTGCCTGCTTCCGAAACCGGCTGGAACACCACCGCTGTCATCCGCCGCAATCCCGTCGGCCGCAATGCCATCGCCAGTCCCGCAATCGCTGTCGCCCCCGCCGAGCACACCGCATACACGCCGCGATTCTTATCCAGGGTCTTCCCGCTCAGCCCGTCGATGCGCGGAAACCACGGAATCGCGTCCGGCTCCTTCAGGCTCGCTCCCGTAAAATCAAGAACGCGTGCGCCCGCTTCTTTCGCCGGCCCCAAACACTGTTTCCCAAACGCACTCGATCCCGCCAGGAACGCATACCGCGCTCCTCGGAACGAATCTTCGTCAATACTTTGAATCACCGCTGCTTCGCCACCGGCTTCCGTCAACGTCCCCGCGGCGATCTCCTCGTCGACCAACCGCAAATCCCAGCCGCCAAACCGGCTCTCCTCCAACACCGTTTTCAACTCGCCGCCCAGCAGCGACGACGCACCTGCAATCACGATTCTCTCGCCACGCCGGTCCAGCGCCATGGCTCAGGCGGTCCTCGTCGTGGACCGTCGCTTCGTCAGCCGCAACACGTGCAGTACAATCCCTGCCAGCGCGTACGTCCCCGCCAGAATCACCAGCACATACTCCGAGTACCGCCAGATAATCGCCACCAGCATCACCACCAGAATGATCGTGATCGACGGTTGTTTCCTTGCCCAGGGAATATCCTTGAAACTGTAATACCTCACCGTGCTGGTCATCAGCACGCCCAATATCGGCAGCAGCAGGAACCACGCATACGCCCACCGCTGCTCCGTGATCGGTCCCATCCAGTGGAACGAATGCACAATCGCCGCCACCACCCCCGCCGCAGCCGGCGTCGGCATGCCCACAAAATTCTTGTTCCCGCCCGGCTCCATCCCCTTCACGTTGAACCGCGCCAGCCGCCACGCCGAACAAATCAAAAACGACAAGCAGCACAGCCACGCAAACCGTCCCGGAAACGATTCTCCATACAACGGCGCTACGCTGCGATAGCCCCAGGCATACGCCAGGATCGCTGGCGCGATTCCGAAACTCACCACATCCGCCAGAGAATCGAACTGCACCCCAAATTCCGTATTCGTTCCCGTCATTCGCGCGATGCGTCCGTCCAGCGCGTCAAACAGAATCGCTATCCCAATCGCTTTTGCGGCATGGTCAAAATCTTCCCGCCCGCCTAGGAATGACGCAATCGCCGCGTAATACCCGCACAGCAGATTTGCTCCCGTCATGATGCTCGGCAGCAAATAAATTCCTCGTCGCAACCGCCGGCTTTTTCGCCTGCCTTCCGGGAACGGCATGCTCTGTTGTTGTTCGATGGCGTCCATCTCGATTCCTTCTGTGCTACCTCAGAGTACTACGAGCCTGCCTCATCCGCTTCATCGGGTGCCCCACGGGCCGCTTTGTACCTGGGTTCTTCCTCCCTCTGACTCTTGCCGCAAAAACCGAACCTGTCATTCCGAGGGCGGTATTTGCCCGAGGAATCCCTCTTCACTCCCGCCTCTTCACTTCCGCCGTCTTGCCTCCATCCCTCAGCGACCTCTGCGCTTCTCTGCGTCCTCAGCATAACTCTTAGCATTTCTCTTCGTCTCTCTGCCCTATTTCTCAGCGTCCTCTGCCCCTCGGCGTTATCCTTTTTGCTTTCCCGTCATCATTCCCGTCTCATTTTCCTCCCGCTCTCCTCTCCGCACCGCCATGCGCGCCACCACGCTCGACCCGCCCTTCACTTCGTCTCCCACCTTCACCGCGATCTGCGCTTCCATCGGCAACCACAAATCCATTCGCGAACCGAAGCGCACCAACCCAATCCGCTCCCCCCGTGCCACTTCCTCTCCTGCTTTCTTCCAGGACACCACCCGCCGCGCCACCCATCCCGCAATTTGCTTGTACACGATTTCCCCGTATTCCGTCTGCTGCCGGAAAATGTTCTGCTCGTTCTGCAGCGATGCGTGCGGGTTCCACGCCGCCAAAAATTTCCCCTGCTTGTACTCCAATCCGGTAATTTTTCCCGCCATCGGGGCGCGATTCACATGCACGTTCCAGATCGCCAGAAAAATACTGATGCGCTTCCCCGGACGCTGATTCTCATTCTCTTCCGTCACCACCACCACCCGCCCGTCCGCGGGCGCTACAATCAATCCTGGTTCTGAGGGAATCACCCGATCGGGGTTGCGAAAGAACGCGAACACAAACAGCCCCAGGCAAACCAACACCACGCCGGCTGCTGACATCCACCCATGGCCCACTGCCAGCAACGCCAACCCCATCGCTACCGGCGGGATTCCTATCCAGTACCCTTCCCGGACCATAACCCTCCCTCCTCCGCTTTGGCTTCTCGCCTCCGAAGGGTTCAGGTCATTTTACGCTACTTCGTATTCACTCTGCCGGAAGGGCCACACTCGGCGGGTCAATGCGTGTGTCTAGCGCGCGCACTGTGGAAGTGCGCAGCAATGCGCTCCATTTCATCCTTTACGTGAAGCTTTAACTTTTTCAGTCGGATTTCTTCGATCAGGTCTTCGGAATTCAGGTAGGGCGACTGCGAGAGTTTCTGCAATTCTGCTTCATACTGCCTGTGCTTTTCGGCCAGACGCTGATACTCGGCGTCTGCTTCGAAAATTACGTCCCGAGGACTCCGCTGTGCTGTTGCCATGCGTGTCTCCTCACGACTTGGATTGTTAAAACTACATGAACGCAGACTAGCACCGGGATTCCCCCCGTCAAGAGTAATTTAGTACTCGCCCCACCCCCCTTGTGGATTTCCCGTCTTCGCCGGGTATATCGGAAACGATGCTCACCGTGTGTGCGGTTGTCATCCTGAGGAGCGTCGTTCGCCGGGTGCCCCGCGGGCCGATTTTGCCCAAAGGAACCTGAGGGTGGCCCATCCTTTGCGCTTTTTGCAAAGGGTGGGCTCTTACGATCAAAACGCTCCGGTTTTCCTCTGGACAGAATTGTCGCCAGCTACCCTCTTCAACGTCTTGCCTCAATCTCTCAGCGCCCTCTGCGTAGCTCTTAGCCTTTGCGGGTGCCCCACCCTCGTGTTTGGAGTGTGGGTCTTGGGGTACTCTTTCTGGGAACATCACACGATATCTCGTTCTCTCCGGGTCTTTCGCGCCTCTGCGTTAGCCTTTTCTTCGCGTCGTTCCGCCCCGCCTCCACTCCAAAATCCACGCATCTTCCCTCGGCTCCCGGTAATACCCCACCCGGCTCCCCACCTTTCGAAATCCCATTCCCTCATACAATCGCATCGCCGCGCCATTCGAAGCTCTTACCTCCAAGAACATCTGGGTCACTCCATCCGCGCAAAACTCCCCCAATAGCCCTCGCACCAGCGCCTCGCCTACGCCCCGTCGCCGCCACTTCGGCGCCACCCCCACATTCAGGATTTCGCCCTGATCCACTGCGTGACGCCCCACGATAAATCCCGCCAGTTCCTCGCTCTCCCACGCCACCAGAAATCCACCCGGCTCAGCCGCCAAACTCTCCTCCAACGCTGCGCCCGTCCAATCCCCCGCTTCCGGACAAGCCCTCAATACCTCCGCCACCGCGCCTAAATCCTCCCGCCGGCACCGAGCCACGCGTACGTTCCGCTCCGCTCTCACTTCACCGCACACGGCTCGACGCCTCCTTCCAGAAAATCTCCGCGTCCGACCGTCGCACATAATTCGCGTCCAGCAGCAACGGGTCGCTCAGCAGCCCTGCCGCCGCACGCTCTTCCGCGATCTCCCCAATCATCGTCGCCAACTCTGGCGTGCTCGCCACAACCATATCACCCTTCTCGATTCGCCGCTCCACTCCCGCCACACGCATCAGCAGCTCTGGATCTAAGGACACCCACCGCACCGCGGCGTCCCCGGCCTCCCGGATCACCAACTCCACGAACTCCTCGGGAGCCACCACCATCTCATCGCCAATCCTCTCAACTCGCGTTCCATTTCGGAATAACGCCCCAAACACGTGCCCCCTCTGCGCGTCATACGACGCCGCCACAAACTCTCCACTCGCCCCCTCGCCCACCGATCGCGCCACCGCCTCCAAGCGCGATACCCCCACCACCTTCGTCCTGTACACCTCCGCCCACGCCTTCACCGTGGTCAGCCCCACTCGCAATCCCGTGAACGACCCCGGCCCCGTCGCTACCCCAATCAATTCGACCTGGTCCATTCGCACTCCAGCTTCCGCCAGCGCCCTGTCCACCGCCGCCAAAAGCCACCCCGAATAATCGGATTGATCTTCGTGCATCCTCCGCGCGCGCGCATCTCCTCCTACGCGCACGGCCACACTTCCGCGAGCCTCGCTCGTATCAATCGCTAACGTAATCATGAAGGGATTCTACTCCACCGCGCCCCAGATCGCTTTCGCCACTCGCCCCGCAACTTCCTCAAACTTAGTGATTTGCGTCACTGCAATGTCTCACCAACGTCTCCCCTGCTTCTCCCCGCCGCCCGATTCTAAGGTCTTTTCTGTCACAAAATGCAGCACTTCGCCAGCAATTCGATGGCCAACCTTTTACCCACACCCTCCCTATCTTCCTCATTTCACTGGATATACCTTGACTCTTGCAGCACACTTATCTACACTGCTTTTATCTTCTTGGGGGCCACTGAATTCTATGGACTACAAGATCGGCGATAAAGTTGTTTATCCTAACCACGGCGTAGGCGTTGTAGAACAAATCAGTTACGGCGTTTTAAACGGCCGGACTGAGCGGTACTTCATGATTCGTATTCTCTCCAGCGGTTTGCGCGTTATGGTTCCGTCTTCCAACGCGCCAGCCGTCGGTTTGCGATCCGTTATTCGCTCCAACGATGCAGTCAAGGTCCTGGGTTTCCTCGAACGAGGCAAGCTCAATTCCCATCATGACTGGAAACATCGTTTCAAGGAGAATTCCGAGCGCATGCGCACGGGTTCTCTCCTGGAAGTGGCTGTTGTTCTCAAAAGCCTCGTCTCCCTTTCCCGCAGTAAACCTCTCTCCTTCCGCGAAAAGAAAATGCTGGAGCGCGCCAAGTATCTTCTCGTCAGTGAAATGGCCACTGCCCGCAATGTCACCGCGGAAAACGCCGAGGGACTCGTAGTCAAGTCGTTAGCTAAGGCCAAACTGCAATTCCCGGTAATGCAAGAAAAAGTCGACTAAATCAGTTCAGACCTGTTCCGCATTGAATTTCCCTGGGCAGCCCTCCGGCTGCCCTTTCTTTTTCCTCTACGTATCCTTCTAGTACTATGCCCTCCCACCCAAATGAACTTGAGGGTGCCCCATCCTTTGCGCCTTTTGCAAAGGGTGGGCTCTTACGATCAAACATTGCATCTTTCCACAACAAAAGCCGAATCCGTCATCCCGAGCGCAATCCGCGTAGCGAGGGATCCCTCTTCGATCCCGCGTCTCTCCAATTTGGTTACGAAACATCCAAATAAACTTGAGGGTGCCCCATCCTTTGCGTCTATTGCAAAGGGTGGGCTCTTACGATCAAACAATCTCCCCGCGTCTTATTTTCACTCCCTCTGCGAATCTCAGCGCCCTCTGTGCCTCTGCTTTAGATTTTTCTTGCCTCCGCAACTGCCCACTGAAAACTGTCCACTTCCTACGCCAACGGCAAACTCGCCGACGCGTTCAACCCTTCCTCCGCAAACTGGCCCCGCGCGAACCGCGCATACCCCGCCGCCGCAATCATGGCTGCGTTGTCTGTCGACAATTCCCGGCTCGGAAAATAAATCTTCAACCCGCGCACACCGCCGCGCTCCTCGAACGTCGCCCGCAACTGCCGGTTCGCCGCCACTCCCCCGGACACCAACACCGTCTCCACCTCGCATCCTTCCAGCGCCATCATCGTTCGTTCCACCAGATCCCGCACCACCGCATTCTGAAACTCGCGCACCAGTCCCAGCGTTTCCTCGCTGCACAACTTCAGCAACTCCTCCAACCCGCGATGCCCTTCCCGCAGCGCTTCTTCCCTCTTCCGAATCTCTTCCTCATATTCCGGATGTTCCCGCACGTGATACAGCACCGCCGTCTTCAACCCGCTGAAACTGAAATCCAGCGGATTCCCTCGTGTCTTCGTTGGCCCAAACGTCGTCGGCGCCTTCGCATGTTTCGCCGCCGCCGCCAATCGGTCCAGGATCGGGCCACCCGGATAGCCCAGCCCTAACAGTTTCGCCACTTTGTCGTACGCCTCGCCCGCCGCGTCATCCCGCGTCTGCCCCAGCTTGCGATACACAAACGCATCGCCTTGGCTCGCGCTTCCCTCCTTCACCTCATATAAAACCGTATGTCCTCCACTCACAATCAGACACACCGCCGGCAGCGTTGGCACTTCTCCCTGCTGGTGCGCCTCCAAAAACGCAGCGTGAATGTGCCCTTCCAGGTGATTCACTCCCACCAGTGGTTTTCCCAATGCCTTCGCCAGCGTCTTTCCGTACGTGATTCCCACCAGTAGCGAACCTACCAGTCCCGGCCCTTGGGTCGCCGCGATTGCATCCAGCTCCCCATAGCGCACACCAGCCTGTTCCATCGCCTCGCGCACCACCGGCACAATCTGCCGCAGATGTTCCCGCGAAGCCAATTCCGGCACCACTCCCCCATACTTCCGGTGCACGTCAATCTGCGACGCCACCACGCTGGACAAAATCTTCCGCCCGCCCACTACCACAGCCGCGGCGGTTTCGTCGCACGACGATTCAATCCCCAATATCCGCGCTTCTTTTCCCAAGTTTTCCTTCATCCTTGACCCAATTTTCATCCTAGCACATCGCTCTTTACCTTTACGTCCGAGTCCTATTGCCGCCTCCGCTCCTCTTCTTCACATTGGTAAAACTAACCAGCCATGCCCACCGCTCTCAATTCGCCCCCCGAGCAACTGCTCCGGCAGATGATTGGCGGCGCTCCCGGTGATCCTCCCGCGCTTCTCAATCACCCCACGCAAAGCGCCACCGCCATCGACGGCTGGAAATCCTTCCTTTTCGGCTTGCCATTTATCGCCGCCGGCCTGTTCATGATGGCCGGCGTATTTAACATGCTCCATGGCCGCAAAAACGCTCCCACCTGGCTGCTCGCTATCTTCGCCTCGTTCTTCTTATTCGGCGGCCTTTTCTTCTCCATCCACGGACTGCTCGGCGTGCTTCGCAAGGCTGCGTATCAGCGCCACGTTGCCGCGCATCCCGGCCAGTTTTGGCTCGCCGATCACCACTGGCGTCCCGAAGGCATTTCTTTTTCTGCCTTTCGTTCCATGCTCGGCCGTCTCGCCGGCGTCATCTTTTGGTACGCCTTCCTCATCCCATTCGGTTGGGTTGGTCTGAACGTGCGCGGCACAGGGCGCATCTTTCTTATCGTCCCCCTACTCTTCGGCCTCGTCGGCTTAATCTTCTGGGCTAGATGGTATCGGATGTTTCGCGAACTCCTCCGATATGGCAGCAGCCACCTCACTTACGATGCGTTTCCTTTTTTCCTGGGCAGCACCCTGCAGGCCCGGCTTCGCATCTCCCGTCACTTCGATTCTCTCGACAACTTAACCATCACTCTGCGCTGCGTCCGGGAAAAATACGTTACCACCGGCCAGGGCCAGAATCGCAGCACCACCGTCGTGTGTTACGAACTCTATAGCGACGCCACTACCTTCACTCACGATCAACTCGCCGGAGCCAGCTCTTCCTATCTTCCGATTTCCTTCCGCGTTCCCGCCGATCGCCCCGCCACGCGTCTCTCCGACACTCCTCCCACCTACTGGGAAATCGAAGCTCGCGGCAATTCTTCCACCGCGACCTACGAAGCTTACTTCCTCGTTCCCGTCTACCCCCCAAACTAAGCCGTCCTTCCAACCCACACAATCTGTCATCCTGAGGAGCGCCGTTCGCGACGAAGGACCTCAGCCTCCGCGGCTTGGCGTGATTCCGCACCTCTCGCCTACCGTGTAGGGGCGCAGCATGCTGCGCCCCATGTCCGCACGATTTTAGTTTTTACGGGGTGCCCCAGGTTCGCCGTCTGAACCTGGGTCTTGGGTTTCTCTTCCCGGGTGCCGTGGCACAGGCACTCTTGCCTGTGCTCTTCCTCCCAACACCCCCTCACTTCACCACTTCCTCCACTCTCACAATCTGGTCCGCCTTCACTCCCTCCAACTCTTGCACCGCCCCGCTCGGCCACTGAATCTCCACTCGCTTCACGGCCGTCTCATTTCCCAACCCAAAATGCACCCGCCGGTCGCTCGACGACATAAATCCCACGCTTGTCGTCACATGGTTGTATAGCGTCCGTCCAGACCCTGTCGTCACCTTGAGTTTCGCCCCGATCGCGTCGCGATTGCTCGCGTGCCCGCGCAAGTCAAACAGCAGCCAGTGATTCCCGCTCAGCCCATTGTTCTTCAGAATCCGCGGCTTTTCCCCTAATCCCGTCACCACCAAATCCATAAACCCATCATTATTCAGATCCACAAATGCCGACCCACGATGATACCCAAGCGGCACAAAATCCGGCCCCATCTGCTCCGTCACATCCACAAACGTCTTCCCCCCGACGTTTTGAAACATCGTGTCGTGCTGCTTCGCATCCGGTCGCAGATCATCCACATCCCCATTCGCCGAGAAAAAGTCCTTCCATCCATCATTGTCGTAGTCGATGAACCCCATGCTCCAACCCGAATAATTCCGGCTTAGCCTTCCAATGTGCGTCGGCCCGGAAACGTAATCGAACGACGTGCCATCCACATTGCGGAACAGCCCGAACACTTGCGCGATCAGGTCGTTGTACGCAATGTCCACCCATCCATCATTGTCATAGTCCTTCGCATCGCTTCCCATCCCCGACACAATTGTTCCTGAATCGTTGTACGCCACCCCGTACGTCAGCCCCACTTCCTTGAACGTCCCGTTGTGCTGGTTCAGGAACAGCAGGTTCCGTTCCGTGTCGTTCGCCACAAAAATATCCATCCACCCATCATTATTAAAGTCCGCGATCGAGATCCCCATTCCTTTGCTCAACGCGCCCGACAGCCCTGCCGACTCCGTCACATCCTTGAAATGCCCGCCGCCCAGGTTGTGGTACAGCCGCGTCGGCACGCTCACATAAATCGTCGGGCTGCAGTACGAGTCCACCTTGCTCTCCATCGTGCAACGCCGGTCCGCTTCCGGTGACCAAATCGTGTAGTTCGATACCACCAAATCCAGCAGTCCATCCTTGTCGTAGTCGAACCATGCGGCCGCCACGCTCAGCAGATTTTCCGGCTTCTTGTCCAGCCCCGAGCCTTCCGTCACATCGGTGAACGTTCCATCCCCGTTGTTGTGATACAGCGTGTTGCGGCCCGCATTGCAAATGAACAGATCCTCGTGGCCATCGTTGTCATAATCGCCCGCAGCCACTCCAAAGCTGAACCCCAGCGACTCACCCGCCAGCCCCGCTTTCGTGGTCACATCTTCAAACGTTCCATCCCCGCGATTCCGCAGCAGGCAATTGTGAAAACTCGCGTCCGTCTTCTTCAGTTCCGGCAGTTTCGCCCCATTCGTAAAAAACAGGTCCTGAAATCCATCGTTGTCGTAATCGAACGCGGCGATTCCCCCGCACATCGGCTGCGGAAAATATTTCCTTCGCGTAAATCCATTGTTGCTGATGTACCAAATGTCCGAATTCTTCGCGATATCCGTAAACCACGGCTTACCCTCGGTCCGCCCTCCACGAGGTTCCGCCGCCGCCCCACCCAACAGCAAAACCGCCAAGCCCACCACCACCACTCCCGCCAGAATAGCGAGCGCACCTCCAACTCCCCGCCGGCTCACATCCACTAATCCACCCCTCCGTTTATCCCAAAGAAAACCCATCATCCCGAGCAACGCGAAGGATCCCTCTTCGTTCGCCGTATCTTGCTTCACTTCTCTCAGCGCCCTCTGCGATCCTCAGCGTCCTCTGCGTAACTCCTGGCCTTTCCTCTGTCCGTTCCGTCCTGAACCGCTCCATGTCCGCACAATTTACCCAAAAAGAAACCCGTCATCCCGAGCAACGCGAGGGATCCCTCTTCGCTCTTCGCGTCTTTGCCAACCGCTGTTACCAGACCACCAAATGAACTTGAGGGTGCCCCATCCTTTGCGCCTTTTGCAAAGGGTGGGCTCCTACGATCAAACATTCCAGCCTTTATCGCGTCTTGCCTCGCTCTCCCTCACCCGGCCCCTGCTGCCCGCTCTTCGACCTCTGCCGCGCCGGACTCTTCTCCCGATGCAAATTGATCACCGTATTGATCAGCGCCACATGCGACCACGCCTGCGGAAAATTCCCAACCAGCCGTTTCTTTTTCGTCAAATATTCTTCCGCCAGCAACCCCACATCATTCTGCACCTTCATCAACCGTTCCAGGACCTCCACCGCATCATCATGCCGCCCCGCTAATTCGTAATAATCCGCCAGCCAGAACGTGCACGGCAAAAACGTCCCTTCGTGCATGTTGATCTCCCGACCATGCTTCTCCAGGGCGTAACGCATCACGAATCCCTTGCGCAACAGCCGCTTCTCGATCAACCGCACCGTGCCCACCACTCGTGGATCATTCGGCGGAAGGAATCCCACCAGCGGTATCAGCAGCAGACTTGCATCCAAATCCTCCGTCCCATACGACCGCACGAAACTCTCCAGCCGCGTATTGTATCCCCGCCGGCACACTTCCTCATGAATCGCCTCTCGCGCTGCGCGCCACTCCTCCAGCGGCAATTTCTTGTTCAGGTGCTCCACGCTGCGAATTGTACGATCGAACGCCACCCAGGCCATCACTTTCGAATGCGTGTACTGCTGCTTCTTCCCGCGAATTTCCCAGATGCCGTTGTCCGGCTCCCGCCAGATTTGTTTCAGCCGTCGTAGCAGCGCCACCTGCAACCCGAAGTCTTCGCCATCCTCCTCCATCGACGTTCGCGCCTGGTGCAACGCATCCGCCAGCTCTCCATAAATGTCCAGTTGTAATTGTTCGCTCGCCGCATTGCCCACTCGCACCGGCTTGGCCCCGTTATACCCCGCCAGCCACGGCACTTCCCATTCCGTCAGCAGCCGTTCTCCCGTGATTCCATACATCACCTGCATCTGCTCCGCGCTCCCGGCCGCCGCGCGCATCAGCCAATTCTTCCA
>Ga0335076_10006233_pt1 | contig 12029 bp, 9 predicted proteins | sample Lox_Sample_25_FD_206717 | JGI IMG/M metagenome (GOLD analysis project Ga0335076, IMG submission 206717) | Soil microbial communities from Loxahatchee National Wildlife Refuge, Florida, United States - Lox_Sample_2.5 | ecosystem: Environmental > Terrestrial > Soil > Wetlands | place: USA: Florida... | reverse complement strand
CATTGTTCGGGATACCATGCGGCGCCCAGCAACAAAGGAGGGAACGGCGTGGCGTTGCCGGCAGCGGAGGCTTCAAACGGGGCTAATCCGAATACGAAAGGCGTGAGGAACATAACCAGGAAGAAAATGGGCAGCGCAGCGGGATAGTGCGGACGCGGCGAGAGAGAGGCGAGTTGGGCGAGTGTATTTCTCATGCGAGGTTCTTGTATCACACGCAGTGGTGGGACGGCGAAACGGCCGGCAGCACAATCCGTTCCGCGTACCGGAATTGCAAGGCAGTGAGTCGATCGCGGGTCGCGCGTCGCAAGGTAAATGCGGTAACGTGAGGAGCAATCGAAATCCGGCTTGCTTTGCCGGCTGACCATGAGCCATATACTTGGCGTGGACATGGCAGCAGGATAGGCCGCCGCTTGAAAAGGCAAACCGTTGTCGACTCAATCCGCACCGACTCTTGCGCTGATTCATACGAGCCCGACGCTGACGCCCGGCTTTACCAAGCTGTGCCATCGCCATCTGCCGGAGGCAAAGATATTCCACATGGTGGACGAGAGCCTGATTCAGGACACGGTGAAGGCGGGGCGCTTGCGGAAGGCGACGATGCGCCGGCTGGTGGAGCAGATTGCGTCGGCGGAAGAGGCAGGCGCGGATGCGGTGTTGGTGACTTGCTCGTCGATCGGGCCGGGGGTGACGCTGGCGCAGCAGTTGTTCGAAATACCCGTGCTGCGGATTGACGATGCTATGGCCGAGTCTGCTGTGCGGCAGGCGCAGACGATCGGAGTGCTGGCGACGCTGCGGACCACGCTCGATCCAACGGCAACGTTGCTACGCGAGAAAGCTGCGAAGGCAGGCCGCAAGGTGGAACTGGTAGAGTGCCTGTGCGAGGATGCTTTTCCTGCCGTGCTCGCCGGAGACACCGCGACTCACGACAGGATTCTGGCGCGGGCGCTGGTGGAAGATCTCAAGGGAGTGGATTTGGTCGTGCTCGCACAAGCTTCGATGGCGCGCGTTTTGTCCACGCTTGCGGCCGACGTGGTGCATGCGCCGGTGCTCTCAAGTCCCGAACTCGCAATACTGAGCGTGCGGCAGGCGCTGGACCTGGCGCAACCGGCGAGGGCCGGCGCTTGAAGCAGCGCTATAAGATTCTCGGCCTGCTTGGCCTGCTTTCGGTTCTCACATTTCTCGATCGCCTGGCCATTGCAGTGTCCGGACCAGTCATTCAGGCCGATCTGCACATTCAGCCGCAATACTTTGGATGGATCCTGAGCGCGTATGTGCTGGCGAACGGGATCTTCGAGGTGCCGTCGGGTGCGATGGGCGATCGACGCGGGCAGCGTGGCGAGATGACACGCATCGTGACGTGGTGGTCGTCGTTTAATTTGCTTACGTCGTGGTCGCGAGGATTCTGGCAGCTGTGTGCCTCGCGATTCTTTTTCGGGCTGGGCACGGCCGGAGCGTATCCGAACATTGCGGGCGTGATTGCGCGGTGGTTTCCGGCGCGCGAGCGGGCACGATGCCAGGGTTTGGTGTGGTCCGCCAGCAGGCTGGGTGGAGCACTGGCTCCGTTGCTGATTGTGCCGATGGTGCATATTTGGGGATGGCGGGCAGCCTTCAGAGTGCTGGCGCTGGCGGGGTTCGGCTGGGCGGCCACGTGGTGGTTCCGTTTTCGCAACAGGCCGCAGGACGATCCTTCTGTGACAGCGGCAGAGCTTGCGGAGATTGGAGAGACACACTCCGCGCATGGCCACGGACGGGTGCCGTGGGGACGATTGTTCCGATCGCGAGATCTTTGGCTTATTGTTGTTGCGTACGGATGCTATGGCAGCGGAAGCTGGTTTTATTTTTCGTGGTTCCCGACGTGGATGGTGCACTCGGCAGGGTTTTCGCTCAATGGCGTGCTGTTTGCGTCGCTTCCGTTTCTGGTGGGGATGGCTGCGAATCTTGCGGGTGGACAACTTGGCGACAGGCTTTCGGCGCGATGGGGCGCACGGATGGCACTGCGGTGGATTCCAACGGTGTGCCTGACACTGACGGCGGCGTTGCTGATTGCGATGGCGCTGTTTCACGGAAAGATTGCTGTTGTTGTGCTTTCGAGCGCGGGATTCGGAATGATGGATCTGATGCTTCCATCAGCATGGGCATTGTGCCTGGCGATTGGAGGGAGATTGAGCGGGACGGCAACCGGGATGATGAACACGGCGGGGCAGGCGGGCGGATTCTTGTGCACCGTGCTTTTTGGCTACATTGTGCATGCAACCGGAAGCTACAACTTGCCGCTGTGGTTCATTGCGGGAATGGTGTTGGTGAGTGCGGCGATCTTTACGCGGATCGATTGCACGCGGTGCGTGGATGATGGAGCGCAGGGGTAGCGGACGTTGTTAGTTTGCGCAGCCATCGCGCACCTGGGAGAAGAAATCATCGGGGCCCATTTGGCCGCCTTTAAGTGCGAGCTCGAGGCCGTGAAGCGGGGAGCCGGTTGCGTGGCCGCAGCAGAGCGGGACGCCGGGCGAGAGGGAAGCGACGAAGGTGAGCGCATCGAGCTTGAGTTGCTTGACGGAATGAGTTGCGGTGTCGCCTCCGGCGATGAGGACTCTGCGCACACCGGTTGCGAGGACGAGTCGGCGCAGCAGGCCGCCAAGCGACTCGCCGAACGATTCGCCATGCTTTGCGCCTTTGGGTTGAGGGCCGAGCGCAGTGTAGAGGACGACGCTGCGGCCGTTTTGGAGCGCCTCGCGGGCCTTAACGGCCTGCGTACGCCAGGGCGCAGTGCCGGGCAGGCGCCAAGCAGCGAAGCCCAACTGCTGGGAACGGCGAATCTGTCTCGCGGTGGCGGGCGAGCAGCTTCCACTGAGCACGAGCAGGCGGTCAACAGGTTTCGCGGGAGCTGGCGGGATTGCTGCGCGAATGAGGCCGATCGATTTCCAGAGTTGTAAGAGCCCGTGGGTGAGACCGGAGCTGCCCACGGCGAAGAGTGGGCGCTTGGCGGCACGATTCCAGAGGATACGAGCTATTTCGTGCAGCATGGCATCGGAGAAGCCATCGAAGACGATGCCTGATGCGCCGGCGTCAATTTCAGCCTGGAATCGCGATTCTGCGGCGGTTGATTGAAATGCGGTGGTGTCGACGAGACCCAACGGCAGCGGGGTTTGTTTGGCCAGATGCAGGCGGAGGTCAGCCTCGGTCATGGGCGTGACCGGGTGGCGACGCATAGTCGGATGACGATCGATGCGGTACATGATGCCGTCTGACTCCGCAAAAAGATTGCCATAGACTACGGCGCGGCCCAGATAGGGCGCACCTACGACAATTGGCACTGGCCGACCGCCAAAGGCGGCCCGACCCAATTCCATCGCGCGGCCGATGCTGCCAGAGCGCGACGAACTGTCGAAGGTCGAGCAGACTTTGTAATGGTTGATTGGAGCGCCAATGCCGCGCAGCGAACGGAAGATTGGCGGAAGGTTGCGGCTCATCCATTGGGGATTGCGGCTTCGGCTTTCACCTGCGATGCCGATGGCGCGGCAATCGGAGAATGACGCGAGATCGCGCGGTCGCGGAGTGCGCGTGAAGAGGACTGCTTTGACGCCATAGAGTCCGAGAGCTTCGAGGACGTCGGTTGAACCAGTGAAGTCGTCGCCATACCACGAATAGAGGGGCGCGTGAAGCAGACGCGGATTCGACGGGCGGTTCATGGGGCAAATGCCTCCAGAGCGGCGCGGAGCTCTGCGTGGGTTTGTGCGTATTCGGCGAGCGAGATGCCGGCGGCTGCTGCTTCCCAGGCTTGATGCAAGCTGCGCACGCCGGCAGCCGGACCGGCGGGATGGGCGAGGATTCCACCGCCACAGGCGTGGATGAGATCCATCGAGCCGAGGGCATTGTAAGTGTCCGGGGCCTGGCGCGCGGATTGGCCGGAGGAAAACACAGGCATAATTTCGCAGCCTTTGTGTGGCGCGGGGAACATGGGGGTGAGGCACTCGCGTGCGGAGGCAGTGACGCTGGCATCGTCTTCGCAGAATTTGTTGCGCAGACCGTTGACGTGGATGTGATCGATGCCGGCGAGACGCCAGAACTTTTGATAGGCAATGAAGCTCATGCCGGTTGCGTGCGAACGGCTGAACATGCCCCATCCATTGCGATGGCCGTGAATGGCGACCTGTGCGTGGCGACGGAGGGCAGTGAGCGCGGGCAGGCCGATGCTGTTGACGCTGACCATAACGCATGTGCCGCCGTTGGCAACAACGAGATCATGGCGGCGCAGCATCTGGTCGATTTCGCCGGTGATGTTAGCCGCGTACATGGGGCGCGCGCCGGTCTTGTCGGCGTATTGATCGAGGACGCGAAGGACCGCGGGAACGCGCCGATTGAAGGGGCAGTGAGGGCCGTCGGCCTGCAATTCGTCGTCCTTGATGAAGTCGACGCCGGCTTCGGCGAGCATCTTGACCTGCGCTGCGGTTTGCTCGGGCGACATGCCGACACTGGGCTTGATGATGGTGCCAATGATGGGGCGATGATAGACGCCTGTGAGGCGGCGTGTGCCTTCGACGGCGAACTGGGGGCCTTGGTATGCGGAAAGGAATGCGGGAGGCAACGTGACGTCAAGAAGTTTGAGGCCGGAGAAGGGCTTGAGCTCGAAGAGATTTCCTGCAACGGTGGCGAGGAGATTCGGCAGAGAAGGGCCCATGTTCTCGATCGGCCAGGAGAGGACGACTTCGGCCATGCGGTGCACGATGGGGCCGTCGTGCTTCCTTGGAAGGCCTGAACCGGAGAGCGACGGCACATCGAGCGTGCCGAGTTCCTGAATTCGCTCGACGCGCGCGGCGTAGCGCTCGCGAAGCTCGTCGGTCTCGCCGGGAACTCGTACGAAGGTTCCAGTGGATTGTTCGCCGGCCATGATGGCCGCAGCGTCTTCAAGTGCGAACGCTGTCTCAATCCAGTAGCGAGCGTAGACGCGATCCGTGGCTGGGTTTGGGATGGTCATTGACGCTCATCAACCGTGCTGGGAGTACATGGTGTATGCTTCGTCGCGCACGAAGTAGAAGGGAACGTAGGTGCGGGGCAGTGCGCCGGTGGGTGCTGCAAATACGCCGGGAGTATCGGCGGCTGGCTGTAGAGCTTCAGTAGGGGCATGCTTGGCGTCGCTCGCTGCGGGACTTCGTTCGACATAGACAAGCGGGCCGCGAAGGATGGCCACAGTTTCCGGGTGCAGACCGTCGATGGCCTCGGTGCGGAATTGCTGAGGGAGTTTGAACGAGAGTGTATCTCCGCCTGTCCAACGGCGACGAACGACTGCGAATCCGCGGCGCACGTCTGCATGGACGGGATTGCCGTTGACGCGAAGTTGGGGCGTTGAAGCAGCCCATCCGGGGATGCGAAGTTGCAGAGCGAATTCGACAGGCGATGTGCAAGCAATGCGCAGTTTGACTGATTCGCCGAGCGGATACTCGGTTTCTTGCGTGAGCGTGACCGGCGTGCCGCGCTCTGTCCACTTAAGCTGCGAAGGCGCGTAAAGATTGATGGCCACACCATCGGCAGCACGAAAGTAAATGCTCTTGACGTAGTCTGCGACACCTTCAACGAGCGTTCCCGAGCAACAGGGCCATTTTTGCGGATAAAACACTTTGTGCGCCTGTGCGCCGTAGGTTGAGTAATACGGATAATCACCATCGGAGTCCGGTTCTTTGGCCGCGAGCGTGCCGTTGAAGAGTACGCGCTCGAGACCGTCGCCGTAGCGCGCTTCGCCGGTGGCGCAAAGAAGGTAGCGCGCCAATTTGATGGCCGCGTAGCTGCCGCACGGAGTCTCAAAGTGGTCGGCGGTCGTGCGCAGGCTTTCGAAAAGCTGGCCCTTGCGTGGCTCGATGAAGGTTTCGTTGGGCCCCCATCCGCCGGTTGCATACTGCTGCGTGGATTCGAGGAGAGCCCAGCCGTTCTTCATGGCGCGGAGATATTTTTCATCGCCCAGAACGAGGCGTGCTTTGCTCGCTGAACTCAGCGCGATGACGTGGCTGTAAGCGTGGCGGCCTGGCAGAACGTCTTGGCCGGCAGCTAATGGATCGAAGTAGTCGCGATCAAGCAGATAGGCGAGCGCACGATCGTAGAACGCGCGGTCGCCGGTTAACTCACAGGCCGAGAAGAGAGATTCGGGCAAGACATAGGTTTCGTCGTACGGAGGATGCTTCTTTCCGACGCGGTCGTGACCCAGCCGGGGAATGTAAGGGAGCGCGCCGCGAAAGACACGCGGAACCAGCTCGAGCGCATGTTTGACGCCACTGAGATTGTACGCATCCATGAGTCCGGCCAGATGTTTGTCGAGGATGTAGCAGGGCCAGACTCTTTCTGCGTTTGGTGCGGCGAAGGGCAGGTCGTTGGGACCGAGAGTGGCGGCGAATCCTTCGACTAGTTGACCAACTTTGGCGACGCAAGTGGAATCGTCCGTGGCGCGGCCGATACGGGCCAAGCCAGAGATGTACTGGCCGAGTGAGTGGCCGGGCACAAACCCGTCGCGTCCATACCAGCCACCCATGGGCGCTCCGGGAGCGGGCAGACCGGCGCGAAGCCGATAGACTCTGAGGAGCCGATCGTTGTCGAGTGCCATGTACGCCGCGCGGATCCGGTCGTATTGACATTTGAGCGGACCGCCTGTGAGTTGCACGGCGCCGTAATCGAATTCGGAAAGCGGGTCCGTTGACAGAGGAAGGGCAGCGGCTTGTGTGGCGCCGGCTAATGCTGCCGCACCGACGCCGGCCAGAAATTCCCGTCTTGTGACGCCGGTTTGCATTCCTGCAGAGTTTGCCCTTTCTGCACACTATGGTGCGGTTCGGCAGGTCCCGAAGGTCAAACTTCGACGGCCCTTTGATTCCGCGACACGGAATTGTCTGGTCCGGCGACTGCTTTTCGCGGAGCGCCGACGGACGCTTCATCGAGTGGATAAATGAGGTCCACGTTTCGCGGAGTGAGGAGCTGGTGCTTGACAAAGATCGCGGCGGGCGCCGGTTTGTGCTGCAGGATATTGAGCGCAAGCGGAATCAATTCGTCACCGTAACGCTCAGGAAAATATGCGACTGATCCGACCAGACGTGTGCCCGCACGGCGCAATTCTGCCCGCGCTTCACGGAGGGCGTTCTGACCCATGACGGCGCACTGTTGCGAAGCGCCGGCTTCTTCAAAGGCGCGGAGTGCGGCGAGGGCGCAGATGTCGTTGACCGTGCCGACGAGCGTGCGCCGCGGGCCGCGTCGACGGAGATATTTGCGGAGGACATCGAGCACCTGCTCAAAGTTGCCGCGGCCATTGAGACGGACGAGCGGCGTTTCCACGATCTTGGGCAGCTCGGCGCGAAGGCCGTCGACGAGGCCGGAGAGGCGCAGTTCAAGCAGCGAGCCTGCGATAGGAAGTTCGACGAGAACGAGCTGCTCGACTTTGCCGTCCCAGTTTTCACGTGCCCAACGGCCAAGAGCGCGGCCGCCAATGAGGCCGGCCTTGTAATTGTCGGCGCCGAAGTAGGTGGCGCCGGGGTGGGGCACCTCAATCGCAATGACGGGGACATTGGCGGCGAGGAACTTGGATGCGATGACAGGCGCGACGCGCTCATAGGTCTGGAATTCGAGGACGAGGTCGACGCGTTCGCGGATGAGAACGTCTGCGTTACGCAGTGCTTCGCGCGCGCTATAGCGATTGTTGAGCGTGATCAATTGGACGTGTTCGCGGGCGGCGGCGGTAACCATGCTGCGCGTGACTTCGCGTGCGAACTCTGTGTCGCCCTGCGAAGCAAAGCCGATGCGGAATGGGCGCGCGGTGACGGGGCCGAAGCTGTTGCGATAGACGCCTGCGCTGATGCGCTCGATGAGGCCGCCATGGATCAGAGTGCGCAGAAGCCGGAAAGTGGTTGTCTTGGGCAGGCCGGTGCGCTCCATTACTCCGGTGAGAGGCAGTTCCTCACCGAGGTGACGAAAAGCCTTTAGAACCTCGCAGGCACGCAAGACGGTTTGCGACTCGTTGCGGTCACCGTTGCGATCAGCCGCGATCTTGGTTGCAGGCGATGCATTTTTTTTGCGTTTCAAACTGTCGATGGTTTCGTTCTCTTCACGCCGGGCCACGATATTCTCCCTGCCGTATTAGCATTCTGGCGGTACAGTATATTCCGCTGATCGGAATTGGCAAGTCCGAAAAGAACAGGGAACAAGGAAATCAGGGAACCAAGGACCGAGAAGGCAGTTCAGATCAGATGTTCCGATGGGACGCCGAAGAGGCCCAGCAGAGGCTGTGCTTTCCCTGGCGGCGAACACGTAGATTATCTGCCTGTTCGCCCAGCCCGATGTTTCCCGCTTTTCGAAGTTGACCGGCTGCGGCCTCATGGCTACTATCACCATGAAAACCGCAGTCCTTTGAATGACAGACTTCTCGATCAATACTCCTACCTCTGATGCCCCTGCTGAACCTGCGGGGCAGCTAGCTCGTAAGGCCAACTGGATCAGGCTGAGCGCGATGACGATGAACCATCACGCGCGATTGGGCCATACCGGCGGCGATCTTTCTTCTGCCGACATTCTGGCTGTGTTGTTTTTCGGTGGGGTGTTGCGGGTGAATCCCGCTGAGCCGCGATGGCCGCAGCGGGATCGTTTCATTCTTTCGAAGGGGCATGGCGCAGCTGCATATTACTCAACGCTGGCAGCGCGAGGGTTTATCCCCGTCGAGCAACTGCGGACATATATGGATCCGCTGTCGATGCTGAACGGGCATCCGGATCGCAACAAAGTGCCTGGAGTGGAGGCGAACACGGGTCCGCTGGGTCACGGCCTGCCGATTGCAGTGGGTGCGGCGCTGGCGGCTCGAATGAGAAAGGAGTTATGGCGCGCGTTTGTTTTGACCGGCGACGGGGAGCTGCAGGAGGGGTCGAACTGGGAGGCCGTGATGACGGCGCAGCAATACGGCCTCGACAATTTGATTGTAATTGTGGATCGCAACCGGATTCAGCAAGGGGACTTTACGGAAAACACGATTCGCATGGAGCCGCTGGCGGCGCGCTTTGCGGCGTTCGGCTGCGCGGTGGAGGAGATTGACGGCCACTCGATTGCTGCGCTGCTGGAGTGCTTTTCGCGATTGCCGCTCGAGCGCGGAAAGCCGTCGTGCATCATCGCACGCACGATTAAGGGCAAGGGAGTTTCATTCGCAGAGAATCAGCCAGCGTGGCACCACGGAGTGCCTACGGAAGAGCAACTAGCCGCTGCAGCAGCGGAGCTTGGCGTGGAGGTGAACTGGTGAGCAACTCATCTTCAACGGGGGCCGGAGCGCAGCTCTTCGACTGCCGGGATGCTTACATGAGCGCGCTGGAAGAGATGGCTGCGGGCGATGAACGCGTGTGCGCTGTGGCGAATGACTCGCTGTCGTCGGCAAAGCTGAAGAACTTCAAGGCGAAGTTTCCGGGCCGCTTTGTGAATGTGGGCATTGCCGAACAGAATATGGTGGGCGTGGGCGCGGGTCTGGCGAACGGCGGGATGGTGCCTTACGTTTGTGGGGCGGCGTGTTTTTTGACGGCGCGCGCGATGGAGCAGGTGAAGGTGGATCTCGCGTACACGAAGGCGAACGTGAAGCTGTGCGCCATGTCGCCGGGCATGGCGTATGGCCAGCTTGGCCCGACGCACCATTCGATTGAAGATCTGGCATGGATGCGGGTGATTCCCAATATGACCGCGATTGTGCCGGCAGATCCGGTAGAGACCGACGCGGCGATGCGCTACTCGCTGAAGCATGAGGGGCCGATGTTTTTGCGCATTGCCCGCGTGCCTGTGCCGCGCGTGCATGGCGACGACTATCAATTTCGATTCGGCAAGTCGGTTGTGCTTCGCGAGGGCGGTGATGTGACGCTGATTGCAAATGGATTGATGGTGAGCCGGGCGCTCGATGCGGCACAAGCGCTTGAAAGGCACGGCATTGCAGCTCGCGTGCTGAATATGAGCACAGTGAAGCCGCTGGATCGCGAGGCGATTCTGGATGCAGCACGAACCACGCGCGGGATTGTAACTGCCGAGGAGGCTTTGGCGGCCGGCGGATTGGGCGGCGCGGTCGCCGAGGTGCTTGCGCTGGAACATCCTGCACCGATGCGGATTCTGGGTGTGCCGGACACGTTTGCACCGACGGGTACTGCCGAGTATCTGCTTGAGCATTTCGGGTTGACTGCTGCGGGAATTGAGCGGGCGGCGCTGGAATTGATGAAGCGCGAGGCGTAGATGGCAGGCGAATGGATTCTGGCGATCGACCAGGGCACGACCAATACGAAAGCGCTGCTGGTGGATCGCGAAGGCAGGATTGCTCATCGCGCGTCAGCGGCGCTCGAGATTCTGCAATTACAGCCGGGGTTTGTTGAGCAGGATCCGCTTGCACTTTGGCGGTCGGTTGTGGATGTGATTGCCGAGTGTGTGCGATACGTGGAAGCCGCGCACGCATCGATTGCAGGGATTGCGATTGCGAATCAACGGGAGACTGCTGTTGTGTGGCGGAGAGCGGGCGCGGAGGGCACGGCAGCGGGCGAACCGGTGGGCAACGCGATCACATGGCAATGCCGCCGTTCGGAGCCTGTGTGCGAGAAGCTTCGCGGACATGCAGCGACGATTCAGGCTGCTACGGGGCTTCCGCTTGATCCTCTGGTGAGCGCAACGAAGTGGGCTTGGGTCTTCGAGCGGAGGCCGGAACTGCATGCGGAAGCTGAAGCGGGAGAGTTACACCTTGGCACCGTCGATTCGTGGCTGCTCTACAACCTGACGGCGGGGACGATGCATGCAACCGACCACACGAACGCATCGCGCACCGCGCTGATGAGTCTGAAATTGCTTGAGTGGGATCCTGAACTTTTGGAGCTTTTTCAGATCCCGCGGGCTGCTTTGCCCGAGATCTCGCCGTCGAGCGGAAGTTTTGGAATCTGCGCTGCGATCCCCGAGTTGGCGGGCGTTCCGATTGTAGCGATGATTGGGGATTCGCACGCTGCACTTGTAGGACACGGTTGCTACGATGCCGGAATAGTGAAGGCAACTTATGGCACCGGGTCCTCGCTGATGATGCTGACGCCCGGGCTTGTTGACGAGGCCAGGAGATTGGCTCGTACAGTCGCGTGGTCGACTGCCGAGGGCGCGCGCTTTGCGCTTGAAGGAAACATTGCGATGAGCGGAGCAGCGGTGAAGTGGGTGGGCGAGTTCCTGGGGCTTGCGCACCCGATTGAAGATGCTGCTGCACTGGCTGCGACCGTGCCGGATGCGGCCGGACTGACGTTTGTTCCGGCGATGGTAGGGCTTGGCGCACCGCACTGGGACTCATCGGCGCGAGGGCTGATGGCAAATGTCGAGCGGTCGCACACCGCTGCGCATCTGGCGCGTGCGGCAATCGATGCGATTGCGTTTCAAGTTGCAGACGTTCTGGAGGCGATGGAAGAAGCCGCAATGATTAAGCTTCCTGTCCTGCTGGCCGATGGCGGCGCCACGCGCAACGACGCGTTGATGCAAATGCAGGCCGACACGATTGGCCGGCCTGTACATCGTTCTTCGCTGGAAGATTTGTCGGCACGTGGGGCTGCGTTGCTGGGAGGTCTGGCGCTCGGCTGGTGGCGGAGCCTGGGTGAGTTGTCTGCGTTGCCGAAGGCTTTGCAACCGTTTGAGCCGCGCATGGAGGCAAGGAAACGCGAAGGACTTCGCGATATGTGGAAGCTGGCCGTAAGACGTGCCCGGATGAAAGGGGAGCGCGCTGCATGAGCCAAGAGAGCGAGAATGCAGGCGAGGTGATTCTGGAGGCTCGCAATATTACGAGACGCTACCCGGGCGTGGTCGCACTCAACTGCGTAACATTTCGCGCGTATCGCAACCAGGTGAATGTGCTGATTGGGGAGAATGGTGCAGGGAAATCGACGCTGATGCGCATTCTGGCAGGGGCGGAGATAGCGGATGAGGGGCAACTATTTTTGGAAGGCCAGCAAATTGAGCTTAAATCGCCGCGCGACGCCGCAGCGCACAGAATTGCGATTGTGCATCAGGAATTGCTGGCGCTCACTAATTTA
>Ga0335076_10006232_pt1 | contig 12029 bp, 9 predicted proteins | sample Lox_Sample_25_FD_206717 | JGI IMG/M metagenome (GOLD analysis project Ga0335076, IMG submission 206717) | Soil microbial communities from Loxahatchee National Wildlife Refuge, Florida, United States - Lox_Sample_2.5 | ecosystem: Environmental > Terrestrial > Soil > Wetlands | place: USA: Florida... | reverse complement strand
CAGGCGGTAGGTCGGGTGCACGATGAAGCCGGCGCGGCCCATCTCAGTCCGGCGCGCCGAAGCCGCCGCCGCCCGGCGTCGCGATGCGCACGCGCTCGCCGGCGGCGACCGCGAACGAGGCCTTGCCGCCGACGTCGCGGCCCGCGTGCGTGTTCTCGCCGCGCGCAGCAGCGCCGCCGCCCGCCAGCCCGAACGGTGCGCGAGTGCGGCGCTCGGACAGGATCGACACCTGCATCGGCTCGAGGAACTCGAGCTCGCGCACGAGCCCGTCGCCGCCGCGGAACCGGCCCGCCCCGCCCGAGCCGGCGCGCAGCGCGAACTCGACCACGCGCACGGGGAAGCGGCTCTCGAGCACCTCGGGGTCGGTGATGCGCGTGTTCGTCATGTGCGTGTGCACCCCCGACGCGCCAGCGAAGCCGGGCCCCGCGCCCGCGCCGCCGCCGATCGTCTCGTAGTAGCCGAACGACTCGTTTCCGAACGTCAGGTTGTTCATCGTGCCCTGGCACGCCGCCAGCTTGCCCAGCGCGCCCAGCAGCACGTCGACCACGCGCTGGCTCGTCTCGACGTTGCCGCCGCATACCGCACGCTCGGGATCGGGGTCGAGCACCGAGCCCCGCGGGACGCGCAGCTCGACGGGCCGCAGGCAGCCGGCGTTCAGCGGGATTTCCTCGCCCACGAGCGCGCGGAGCACGTAGATCACCGCCGCGACCGTGACGGCGCGCGGCGCGTTCAGGTTCCCGTCGACCTGCGCGCCGGTGCCCGCGAAGTCGATCACCATCCGCCGGCCGCTCACGCGCAGGCTGACACAGATCGGTGTTCCGTCGTCGAGCGCGTCGGCGAACGAGTGCTCGCCGTCCGGCAGCTTCTCGATCTCGTCCGCGACCTTCGCCGCGGCGTTGTCCTGCACATGGCCCATGTATGCGAGCACGGTTTCGAGGCCCTGGGCTTCGACCATTTCGCGAAGCAGCCGCGCGCCGGCGCGGTTCGCGGCGATCGCGGCTTCCAGGTCGGCCACGTTCTCGCGCGGGTTCCGCGCCGGAAAGCGCGCGGAGCCGAGCGCGCGCAGCACGAGCGCCTCGTCGAGCCGGCCCGCGCGCACCACGCGCAGCGCGCGCAGCACGACGCCTTCCTCCTCGAGCGTGTGCGAGAACGGCGGCATGGAGCCCGGCGTGATGCCGCCCACGTCGGCGTGGTGCCCGCGGCTCGCGGTGAAGAAGCGCAGCTCGCCCGAAGCGTCGTGCACGGGCGTCACCACGGTGACGTCGGGCAGGTGCGAGCCGCCCGCCGACGGATCGTTCGTGACGAACACGTCGCCCGGCTCGGGGCGCGGGTGCGCGCGCAGCACGGCTGCCACCGACTCGCCCATCGCGCCCAGGTGCACGGGAATGTGCGGCGCATTGGCGACGAGCCCGGCGGCGCGGTCGAACACCGCGCACGAGAAGTCGAGGCGCTCGCGGATGTTCGTGGAGATGGACGTGCGCCGCAGCACCGTGCCCATCTGCTCGGCGATCGACATGAACAGGTTGTTCATGATCTCGAGCTGCACCGGGTCGACCTGGCGCGGACCGGGCGCGCGCGCCGCGAGACCCGCGCGGTCGGTGAGCACGATGCGACCCCGCGCGTCGATCTCGAGCTCGAAGCCGGGGTCGACGACGAGCGTGCTCGTCGCTTCGAGCACCAGCGCCGGGCCGGCGAGCCGCGTGCCCGGCGGGAGGCGTTCGCGCTCGAACACGGGCACGTCGTCGCGGAAAGCGCCGTCGCAGAACAGGCGCGCGCGCCGGCGCGGCCGAGCCGGGCCGGCCGCGGTCGCAGGCAGCGGGGCCTCCGACACCGCGCGGTGTCGGCCCAGCACCTCCACGCGCGCCACCGTGGCCTCGACGGGGTGCTCGGGCCGCGCGTAGCCGAAGGCGCGCTCGTGCTCGCGGTCGAACCGCTCGCGGAGCGGCGCCTCGCCTTCGAGCGGCAGGGTGAGCGACGTCTCGGTGCCCACGTGGCGCAAGTCGAGCCGGCGCACGGCGTCGATGCGCTCGGGCTCGAAGCCGTCCTCGGCGAGCGCCGCGCGGCCGCGCGCCTCGAGCTCCGCGAACGCCTTGGCGAGCTCGCGCTCGAGCCCGGGCGCGAGCCGCGGCCGGCCGACGTCGGCCTCGCCGTGCCACGCCACGTCGGCGAGCCCCATGCCGTACGCCGACAGCACGCCCGCGAGCGGGTGCACGAGCACGCGGCGGATGCCGAGCCGCCGCGCGAGCGCGCACGCGTGCTGGCCGCCCGCGCCGCCGAACACCACGAGCGCGTACTCGCGCACGTCGTAGCCGCGCGCGACCGAGACCTGGCGGATCGCCTCTGCCATGTTCGCGTTCGCGATCTCGAGGAAGCCCGCGGCCACCTCGGGCCACTCGCGCGGTGTGCCGGCCGCGCCGAGCTCCGACACCAGTCGGTGTAGTGCCGTCAGCACGCGCTCGAGCTGCAGCGGGAACGGGAAGCGATCGCCCACGAGCCGGCCGAGCGCCAGGTTCACGTCGGTCACGGTCAGCTCTTCCGCGCTCGGGTCGCCGTAGCAGAGCGGCCCGGGCCGCGCGCCCGCGCTCTCCGGACCGACCTTGAAGCGGTAGCCGTCGAAGCCGCACAGCGAGCCGCCCCCCGCCGCCACGGTGTGCACCGCGAGCATGGGCGCGAAGATGCGCACGCCCGCGGTCTCGCTCTCGTACACGCGCTCGAACTCGACCGAGCCGTCGGGCCGGGTCGCCACGCGGCACACGTCGGTCGACGTGCCGCCCATGTCGAAGCCGATCGCGCGAGGCGCATCGAGCTGCGCGGCTACGCTGGCGCACGCGACCACGCCGCCCGCGGGCCCCGAGAGCACGGCGTGCGGGCCGCGGAAACGGTCCGCATCCGCCAGCCCGCCGCTCGACTGCATGATGCGCAAGGTGCTGCCGGGCAGCTCGCGCCGCAGCTCGGCCACGTACTCGCGCAGCAGCGGCGTCAGGTACGCGTCGACGCACGCCGTGTCGCCGCGCGCGAGGAGCCCCATCTCGGGCGCGACCTCGTGCGACAGCGCCACGTGCGCGAAGCCGGCCTCGCGCGCGAGCTCGCCGATCTCGCGCTCGAGCTCGCCGCCGCGGTACGCGTGCAGCACCACCACGGCCAGGCTCTCGAGCCCGGAGCGCCGCAGCGCCGCGAGCTCGGCGCGCAGCCGCTTCGGCTCGGGCCGCGCCAGGACCCCGCCGTGGGCGTCCGCGCGCGCGTCGACCTCGAGCACTTCGCGGTACAGGAGCTCGGGCTTCACGATGCAGAGGTCGAAGAGCTTCGGCCGCGCCTGCGTGCCGATCGCGAGCAGGTCGCGAAAGCCGCGCGTGATCGCGAGCGCGAACGGCGCGCCTTTGCGCTCCAGCAGCGCGTTCGTGGCCAAGGTCGTGCCCATGCGCACGTCGCAGGGCGGAACGGGCGCACCGCGCCGCAGGCCGAGCAGCGCGCGAATCGCGTCGAGCGGCGCGCGGTCCGACGACAACAGCTTCGCGACGCGCAGCTGGCCGGTCGCGGGATCGCGCGCGATGCAGTCGGTGAACGTGCCCCCGCGGTCGATCCAGAACTCGAAGCGCGCGGGGCTCGTCATGTCACGCCGCTACTCGCACATCTCGAGGGTGCTCGCGCAGCACTCGCGCACCTTGGGGTCGCTCTCCTTCGAGCACGTGGGCTGCATCTGCGGCAGCATCGACTCGTCGCAGTTCATCTCGAGCGACTGCCACGCCGCGCAGCGCACGCCGGGATCGGGGTCCGCCGTGGCGCCGACCAGACCCATCGACGCGACGCAGCCGTCCGCATCGGCGAGCTGGCCGGCGATCTTGGCGCGCACGCGCGGGTCGGCGTCGGAGCTCAGCGACGACATCAAGCTGACGAGCGCCGGCCCCTCGGGCTCGATCTCGCCCGCCGCTTCGATGCGCATGTCGGGGTTGCTGGAGCGCAGTTCCTCGAGCGCGTCGGCCTGCGAGCGCGCCTTCTCCTCGCGGCGCGCCGCGGCCTCGGCCTTCTGCTTCTCGCTGGGGCGCTTGTCGCGCATGGCGCGCAGGCGGTCGCGCAGCGCGTCGGTGATGTGCGGCTTGTGCGACGCCGCCACCGTGGCCGGCACCTCGCCCACTTCCAGCTTCGCGAGCGCATGGCGCGATTGCTCCTTGTCGAAGCTCCACTGCGCGCGGTACGCGAGGTCCTTCAGCAAGGTCGGAATCACCTGGTCCATGGGCACGTCGTCCACCGCCAGAGTGACCGGCTGCGAGTCCAGGTCGCCCGACAGCTCGAAGCCCGCCTGCCGCGCGAGCTTCTCGATCACGAGACCGCGAGGCGCTTCCTGACACGCGATGGTGACGCGCCCGTCGCGCACCTCCACGCGCACCTCGCCCTGCGCCATGGCCGACTCCGGCTTCTCCACGACTGAGGGCGGCGGCTTCGGCTTGCTGCGCTCCTCTCGGCCGCAAGCCGTGAAGACCAGAAACATCGCCATGACTCCGAGGACTCGAGCTCTCACCGTCACCCCTTGTGATCGCGTGGGCGCGCTACCCACGCTCCTTCCCCGATCGGAGCAAACGCCGTCGTGTGTCAGAATCCCGCGGCACGCTCCGCCAACCTTCGCCCCGAGGATCGCACCCGAAAATGACTTTGCCATCCGTCGCCCGCGCCGTGCTCGCCGCCGCCCTGCTTGCCGCCTGGCCCGCCGGGGCCGAGAGCCCGCCCGCAGCCGATCCGACGCCTGCGGCGGACATTCCGAGCAGCGTGGAGAACGGGGTGGTCAAGGTCTTCTCGACGACGCGCTATCCGGATCCATTCAAGCCTTGGACGAAGGCGTCGCCGCAAGAGATCACGGGCTCGGGCGTGGTGATCGACGGCAAGCGCATCCTGACGAACGCCCACGTGGTGAGCTACGCGAGCCAGGTACAGATCCAGGCGAACCAGGCCGGCGACAAGCTCCCGGCGACGGTAGAGGCGATCGCGCCCGGCATCGACCTGGCGCTGCTCAAGCTCGACGACGAGTCGTTCTTCAAGAGCCACCCGCCGGTGCCGCGCGCCAAGGCACTGCCCGACATCAAGGACGCCGTGCTCGCGTACGGCTATCCGACCGGCGGCAGCTCGCTGTCGGTCACGAAGGGCATCATCTCGCGCATCGAGTACGTGCCCTACAGCGTGTCGACGTCGGGCCTGCGCATCCAGATCGACGCTGCGCTGAATCCCGGCAACAGCGGCGGCCCCGCGATCGCGAACGACAAGATCGTCGGGCTCGCGTTCAGCCACCTGGGCGGTGACACGCAGAACATCGGCTACATCATCCCGAACGAGGAGATCGACCTGTTCCTCGCCGACATCGCCGACGGCCACTACGACGGCAAGTACGGCATGTACGACGAGCTGCAGACGCTCGAGAACCCGGCGCTGCGCGCCTACCTGAAGCTCGACAAGTCCGTGGCGGGCATCGTGGTGCACCGGCCGTACAAGACCGAGTCCTCGTACCCGCTCCGGGAGTGGGACGTCATCACGAAGATCGGCGACACGGCCGTGGACGACCAGGGCATGGTGAAGCTCGGCACGACATTGCGCGTGAACTTCCGCTACCTGATCGCGAAGACGGTGAAGGACGGCAAGGTCCCGCTCACCGTGATTCGCGAGGGGAAGTCAGTCGCCGTGTCGCTTCCGGTCAGCACCTCGCGGGCGCTGCTCATCCACAACTTGAACGGCGACTACCCGTCGTACTTCATCTACGGCCCGCTCGTGTTCTCGCGCGCGTCGCAGGAGTTCCTGATGTTCATGGACCACAGCCCGCAGCTCGTGAAGGGCTTCGCGTTCATCCAGAGCCCGCTCGTCACCGAAGCCGGCAACGCGCCCGACGACCAGCTGCAGGACCTGGTCATCGTCTCGTCGCCCTTCTTCCCGCACAAGCTCGCGACGGGCTACGGCAACCCTTCCGCGGGCGTGGTGGACGCGGTGAACGGGACCAAAGTCAGGAGTCTCGAGCAGATGGTCGCCCTCCTCCGCGATCTGAAAGACGAGTTCGTCGTCTTCAAGTTCAGCCACCGCAACGGCGAGTCACTCGTCTTCAAGCGCAGCGAGATCGTCGCCGCGACGGACGAGATCCTGTCGGACAACGGCGTGCGCGCACAGGCGTCGCCGGAGCTCATGGCGATCTGGCAGGGGAAGAACTAGGCGCCCGTCGCCTCATCCGCTCGAGGTGCCCGTCCCGCCAAGCGCGCCCGGAGGGACTCGAACCCCCAACCCTCTGATCCGAAGTCAGATGCTCTATCCATTGAGCTACGGGCGCGTGCGGAGGGCCTGAAGCTACAACCCGAGCTTTCCTAGCGCCGCTCGCGCGATCGGCTCGCCCCACTCCTGCACGAAGTGACCCGCTTCGGGCACCACGAGCGGCTCGGGGCAGTTGCGGATCTCGGCGCGCAGCGCGTTCATGACGGGCGGGCCGAGCACCGGGTCGGCGGCGCCGATCGCCATGAAGCTGCGGCCGGTCCAGCGCTCGCGCAGGAACGCGCGCGCGCTGCGACCGTCGGCGACGCCCTCCATCGCGGGCGCGATCGGCACGAGCTGCGGGAAGCGGCGCACGCCGGCCTTGTACGTCGCGTCGGGAAACGGCGCGTCGTAGGCGGCGGCTTCGGCGTCGGTCAGCACCGAGGTGGCGCGCTTCATCAGGGCGCCGACCGCGAAGTCGGGCTGCGAAGCGACGAACTCCTTCCACGCGGCGAAGCCCGGCGAGAGCGGCTCGCCGACGCCGATCGCCGTGTTCATCACGAGGAGACGCGTCACCGCGGGCTCGTCCTTCGGCAGGGTCAGGCCGAGCAGGCCGCCCCAGTCCTGCACCACGAGGCACACGTTCGAGAGCGCGAGGCGTTCGAACAACGCCACGAGCGAGCGCCGGTGAAACGCGAACGTGTAGCTCTCGTCGCGCACGGGCTTGTCGGAGCGCCCGAAGCCGAACCAGTCGGGTGCCACCACGCGGTGTCCCGCCGCCGTGAACACGGGCAGCATCTTCCGGTACAGGTACGCCCAGCTCGGCTCGCCGTGCAGGCACAGGAACACCGCGCGCGCATCGCGCGGGCCTTCGTCCACGTAGTGCATGCGCAGGCCCTCGAAGCCGCGCAGGTCGTCCAAATACCGGGGCGCGTACTTCCAGCCGGGCAGGCCGGCGAAGCGCTCGTCGGGCGTGCGCGCGACGGCGCCGAACTTCGGATGCTCGAACGTGCTCATGGGCGGCTCTCGGGCTCCTGTCAAGGGTATGCTGTGGTCTGCGATGCGCGCGAGCAGGGCGGCGTGACGGGGATCCTCGGGGGCGCGCTCGACGCTTCGCTGCGGCGCGCCAGGCAGACCCTCCGGCCCTTCCTGCGGCCGCGCCGCACCAACGTGTGCTGCTGCGGGCTGTCGAAGACGGGCACGCATTCGCTCGCGGGCATCTTCGAAGGCTACCGCAGCGCGCACCATCCCGACGGCGAGCTGCGGCTCGGGCTCGCCAGCGCGTTCCTGCGCGGCGAGCTCGACGCTGCGCCGGCGCGCCGGACTCTGCGCCGGCGCGACCGCGCGCTGTGGCTCGAGATGGAGTCGTCGAGCCTCGCGGGGATCCTGATCGAGCCGCTCGCGCGCGCGTGCCCCGACAAGAAGTTCGTCTTGACCGTGCGCGACCCGCTCGGCTGGTGTGACTCGTGGCTCGACCACAACCTGAACCTCCCGCCCGAGCCCGGCTCGCCGTGGGCGGCGCTCGACCGGCTGCGCCTGCGCGTCGCCGACTTCCCCGCAACGCGCTTCGACGCGCCGCTCACCGAGCGCGGCTTCCCGCCGCTCGCGTGCTTCTTCCAGCTGTGGGCGAGTCACAACCAGCGCGTGCTCGAGGCGTTGCCCGCCGAACGCCTGCTCGTGCTGCGCACGGGCGAGATCGCGGGGCGGCTGCCGGAGCTGGCGGCCTGGGCGGGGGTTCCCGTCGAGACGCTGCGCGCAGACCGCAGCCGCTTGTTCGTCGCGCCAAAGAAGCACGGCGTGCTCGGCCTCCTCGACCCGAGCTACGTGCACGAGCTCGCCGAGCGCTCGTGCGGCCCGCTCAGCGCAGCGCTTCGGGTGCCGGCCGCGTGAGCCCGGCCTGCCCGACCAGCCACTCGGCGCCCGCGCCCGCCAGGATCGCCAGCGCGGGCTCGAGCGGCGCGCGGAAGCGCGTGACAGCGAACGCGAGGGTGATCGGGATCAGGTAGGCGAGCGCGACCCAGATCACGATGCGCGCCTCGAGGCGCGTGCGCAGCGCCAGCGCCGCGCCCAGGGCCGTGAGCGCCAGCAGCCCGATGCTCCACGTGGCGAACGCCCAGGCGCTCGGGCCGTGCTCCCACACCGGCACCGGATTCCAGATCCGCGCGAGCTTCTCGCCCCCCAGCGCGACGGCGCGCACGGGATGCCTGCGGATCCAGTCCGTCGCCATGTCGCGGTAGATCCGGTCGCGCGCGCGCTCGTCGTAGCGCGAGGCATCCAGGTCGGGCACGCCCGTGAGCGCAAAGCCGCCGTCGGCGTGGTCGTTGAAGCCGATCACCATGTTGAAGCCGACCTTCGATTCGTACACCGGCTCGCCGAAGCGGGCCGCGTTGCGCGCGAGCCAGGGCACCAGCGCACACGCGACGAGCAGCGCCGGCGGCGCGCACGCCGCCACGGCGCGCCACGCGCCGCCGCCGCGCGCCAGCACCCGGGCGGCGAGCGCCGCCAGCAGCACCCCCGAGATGGGCAGGAACACGGTCCGCGTCAGGGCTCCCGCGGCGAGCGCTACACCAAGAAGTGTCGGAGCGCCCCAGCGGCCCAGCGAATTCGGCTCGCCGCCCCACGCCGCACGCGCCTCCGCGAAGCCCCACAGGGCCGCCGCGAGACAGGTGCCGACGAGCGTCTCGATCCCGACCAGGCCGCCGAAGTAGATCTGCGAGACGTTCACCGCGACGAGGCCCGCCGACCAGAGCGCCGCGCGCCGCCCGGCCAAACGCCGCGCAGCGAGCCCGCAGAAGAGCACGGTCAACGTGCCGAGCAGCGCGTTCGTGACGAGGAGCTTCCGCACGCCGGGGCCGAACACGAGCGACACCCCTGCGACGAGCAGCGGATAGCCGGGCAGCCAGAACGACGTGGGGCCGACGTCGGAGAAGAGCGGCCGCCCCTGCGAGAGCCCGACCGTGTCGGCGTACTCACCGCGCGCGACCAGGCTCTGCGCGATCGCCACGTAGTGCCAGGCGTCACGGAACGAGCCGAGCGCCTCCGGCCGCGTCCACGCGTAGGCGACGCGCAGCGCGAGCGCGACCGCGACGATCGCGGCGAGCTCTCGCCTCCAACGGATTCGCGCGAGCCGTTCGAGATCCATTGCACCCCGGTGAAGGTGAGTGGCTCGAATGTATACGTTGTGACGAGCTCGTTCGGTTGTGCATTCGCTCGAGCGAAGACAGAGCGAGAGACTCGAGGCGAGTGAGTGAGAGCCTCATGTAGGAACTCTCACTCGCTTTCGTGATCCCGCTGCGCAAGGAGCCTTGCGCGGCTGGAGTCAGCGCTCGCGGGAGTGGTCGCGGCGCCGAGCCCTCATGAGGAGCATCACGCTCACGGCGACGAGCCCATTGGCGACCGGCTCGGGCAACAGGCCGGTGCGGCTCTCCGCTCGAGAGGACGCGCCGAACGGCACCGCAGGCGGCGCGTTGCTGAAGATCCAGCTCGTGTCCGGCGACACGTTGCAGAACGGGTCGTTCATGCAGGTGGGATGGCCCGGTAGCGGCTCGTTCAAGCCCGCGGCCACCGTCTCGAGCTGCAGCAGCGAGCGCCGCGCGAACTCGCGCAGCTTTCGCATCAGCAATGCATCGACCGAGTGGTCCTGGCTCGCGCCGACCTGATCCAGCGAGAACGGATCGCCCGAGGGCGCCGGCGCAGTGCCCGCGCGCGCGACGGCGGCGAGACACACGAGCGAGCCTACTGCGAAGAGCTGGCGAACGCGGCTCACGCGAGAGCCTCCCGAGCCTTCCCGCCGCTCATGGTACGGCCCGCAGCGAGGCCCGGCCAGGGTCCGTTGAGTGCCGCGCGTGAAGATCCGATGATACCGGCGCATGGATCTGCCGCTCCCGCTAGCCCTGCGCTCGCTGTCCGACGAAGTCGACGAACGGCTCTCGCGCATCCCCACGCAGATGAACGAGTACGGCTACGACCCGTTCGGCGCGAGTCTCGACTTCGCGCGCCGCCTCGGCACGTTCGCCGCGTTCCTCTACCGCCACTACTTCCGCGTCGAGTCGCACGGCATCGAGAAGGTGCCGGACGGGCGCGTGCTGTTGGTGGCGAACCACGCGGGGAACACCCTGCCGATGGACGGGGTGATGCTGGCGATGGCCATGCTGCTCGACGCCGAGCCGCCGCGCTTCGTGCGCGCCATGGCCGAGTTCTACCTGCCGCGCATCCCCTGGTGGAGCGAGCTGATCCACCGCGGCGGTGCGGTGGTCGGCACGCCCGAGAACGCCGCGCGCCTGCTCGAACGCGAGGAGGCGATCATGGTCTTCCCCGAGGGCTCGCGCGGCTTCATCAAGCCGTTCTCGGAACGCTACAAGCTGCAGCGCTTCGGCACCGGCTTCGCGCGGCTGGCGCTGGCGACGCGCACGCCGATCGTGCCGGTCGGCATCGTGGGCTCGGAAGAGCAGAGCCCGGGCCTGGTCGACTCGAAGGCGCTGGCGCGCTGGATCGGCGCACCCGCCTTCCCCATCACGTGGTTCTTCCCGTGGCTCGGGCTGCTGGGCTTCCTGCCGCTGCCCGTGAAGTACCGGCTGCACTTCGGCGAGCCGATCCGGCTCGAGGGCGACCCGAACGACGACGACGACGCGATCGGCCGCCAGGTCGCGCGCGTGAAGGACGAGATCGCGCTGCTCGTCGAGGAAGGTCTGGCGCAGCGCGAGGGCTGGTTCCGTTGACCGAGCTCGCGCCGGTCGTCTGGCTGATCGTGTTCGTCATCTCGGTCACGACGCACGAGGCCGCGCATGCGGCGGCCGCCTATCTCGGCGGCGACCGCACGGCGTATCTCGGCGGCCAGCTCACGCTCAACCCGCTTCCGCACATGCGGCGCGAGCCGTTCGGGATGGTGGTGCTGCCCGTGCTGGGCGCGCTCACGAACGGCTTCCCGATCGGCTGGGCGAGCACGCCCTTCGACCCGCGCTGGGAGCAGCGCTATCCGCGCCGCGCGGCGTGGATGGCCGCCGCCGGGCCCGCCGCGAACCTGGCGCTCGGGGCCCTCTCGCTCGCGGTGCTGAAGCTCGGACTCGCAGAGGGCTTCTTCACCGTGCCGCTGCGCGTGACCGCGGCGCACATGGTCGCCGGCTCCGTCGACTGGGTCGACGGGCTCGGGCGCTTCCTGTCCATGATGCTGTCGCTCAACACCATTCTGTGTCTATTCAACTTGGTTCCTTTCCCGCCGCTCGACGGCGCGAGCGCGATCACGCTGTTCCTGCCGGCGGGCGCGGCGCTGCGGTTCAAGCAGGCGCTGCGGCAGCCCGGCCTCGCGCTGATCGGGCTCTTCGCGGTGTGGTGGGGCTTCGGCTACGTGGTCGGCCCGGTCATGCACGGGCTGTACGAGCTCGTGGTGGGCTGAGCCCGCTACGAGCCCGTGGCGCGTGCGAGCGCGAGCGCGCTGGCGCGCTGATCCCAGTCGGACTGCACGCGCCCGAACGGGCCGCGCGCGCCGCCCGGCGACAGCGCGCCGAGCCCCTGCACGAGCAGCTCGCCCAGCACGGGCGCGTGAGTCAGGCGAAGCAGCCCGGCGGGCGGCGCGAGCTCCCCTTCGCGCGCTTCCGTCGACGCGACGCGGTCGGGCACGCGCTTCTGCAGCGCGGCGGCGATCGCGGCGGTCGACGGGGCGGCCGACACCGTGACGTCGTGCAGGTCGAGCTGGCCGACGAGCGCCGCCAGGTCGGCCGCGTGCGCGTCGACCACGTACATCGGCTGCGATGGCGGCTTCTCGGACAGGCCGAAGCCGATCAGGTCGGGCGCGATGACGCGCGTGCCGGGCTCCC
>Ga0335076_10006231_pt1 | contig 12030 bp, 14 predicted proteins | sample Lox_Sample_25_FD_206717 | JGI IMG/M metagenome (GOLD analysis project Ga0335076, IMG submission 206717) | Soil microbial communities from Loxahatchee National Wildlife Refuge, Florida, United States - Lox_Sample_2.5 | ecosystem: Environmental > Terrestrial > Soil > Wetlands | place: USA... | reverse complement strand
CGCCTTTTCCTGCGAATCGGCGCGCAGGCGCGCGAGCTCGGCGAGGCCGGCGCGCTGCGTGTCGATGACCTGGGCCGCGGCCCGCGAGACGTAGCTCACGTAGTAGAGCTGGCGCGCGGCATCGGCGAGGTCCTCGCCCGAGAGCACCATGCGCACGACGTCCGGCGCCGCGCCCGCCATGCCGGCCGCGGCGCGCGCGGCGAGGAGGCGGCCGAGCGTGGCCTCGTTCGCCTCGAGCGCGCGCGCCTGCGCGTCGCGCTTCTGGCCGAGCTCGGCGATCGCCGCGCGCGCGTCGCGCGCGCCGGCCTCGGTGGCGAGCAGCGCGCGGTTGGCGTTCGATATGGCGCGCTCGGAGTCGCGCAGCGCGTCGCGCGCCTCGCGCGCGTCCGACTGGCGGTCCTCCAGCTCGGTCCGGAGCGCGTCGATGCGCGCGCGCAGCGCCGCGAGATCCTCCTCGCGGGTGGCGGCCTGCGCGACCGCAACCGTCAGGAGGACCGCGGCGAGGCCGGCGTATTTCAGGTTTTGGCTTTTCCCTGCGCGGCGACGGCCGCCATGCGCCGGGCGATCTCGGCCTGGTCACCCAGGTAGTAGTGCCTGAGCGGATGCAGGTCGCCGTCCAGCTCGTAGACCAGCGGCGCGCCGGTGGGCACGTTCAGGCCGACGATGTCGGCGTCCGATACGCCGTCGAGGTGCTTGATGAGCGCGCGCAGCGAGTTGCCGTGCGCGGCGACCAGCAGGCGGCGGCCGGCGCGCAGCGCGGGCGCGATCGCCGCGTCCCAGCAGGGGATCACGCGCGCCACCGTGTCCTTGAGGCACTCGGTTGTCGGCACCGCGACGCCCGCGTAGCGCGGATCGCGCCCTTCATAGCGCTCGTCCCCGGCCGCAAGCGCGGGCGGCGGCGTGTCGTAGCTGCGCCGCCAGACGAGCACCTGCTGCTCGCCGAACTTCGCCGCCATTTCGGCCTTGTCGAGCCCCTGCAGCGCGCCGTAGTGGCGCTCGTTCAGGCGCCAGTCCTTGTGCACGGGGATCCAGAGCTGGTCGAGCTCCTCGAGCGCGAACTGCAGCGTGCGGATCGCGCGCTTGAGCACCGAGGTGAACGCGAGATCGAAGCGATAGCCCTCGGCCGCGAGCAGGCGCCCGGCCGCCCGCCCCTCGTCGACGCCCTGCGCCGACAGGTCGACGTCGGTCCAGCCGGTGAAGCGATTCTCGCGGTTCCACACCGACTCGCCGTGCCGCAGGAGCACGAGCTTGTGCATGCGCCGGATTATAATCCGCGCTTCCCGATGGACTTCGTCATCAAGAACATCTTCCTGGTCATGCTCGCCGCGGTGTCCGGCGCGATGCTGCTCTGGCCGCTGCTGCGCAAGGGCGCGGGCGGGCCCTGGGTGGACACGCTGCAGGCTACGCAGCTCATGAACCGCGAGGACGCGCTCATCGTCGACCTGCGCGCCGCCGACGAGTACGCCAAGGGGCACATCCTCGGCGCGAAGAACATCCCGCTCGCCGATCTCGAGCGGCGCGCGGGCGAGCTCGACAAGCACAAGGCCAGGCCGGTCATCGTCCACTGCGGCGACGGCAATCGCGCGGGCGCCGGGGCCGCGCTGCTGCGCCGGAACGGCTTCGGCAACGTGCAGAACCTCAGCGGCGGCTTCGCCGCCTGGCAGCAGGCCGGCCTGCCGGTTGAAAAATGAGTGCCGGTAGATGAGCGCGGGGAGATAGGCGGCGCGATGGCGCGCGTGCTCATGTACTGCACCTCCGCCTGCCCCTACTGCCAGGCCGCCGACCGGCTGCTGGCGAAGAAGGGCGTGCGGGACGTGGAGCGCGTGCGCGTGGACCTGGAGCCGGCGCGGCGCGCAGAGATGCAGCAAAAGAGCGGCCGACGCACCGTGCCGCAGATCTGGATCGGCGCCACGCACGTGGGCGGCTCCGACGAGCTGCACGAGCTCGAGTACGCCGGAAAACTCGATCAACTCTTGGCAAGGGCAACATGAACCCAGCGACGCAGGCGGACCCCGGAGCGCAGGCCAGCTTCCAGGTCGAGAAGCTCTATGTGAAGGACCTTTCCCTCGAGGTGCCGAACGCGCCCCAGGTGTTCACGCAACCGGCGCAGCCCGAGCTCGAGATCCAGATGCGCAACGAGGCGAGCCCGTTCACCGACGGCCTCTACGAGGTCGTGGTCACGGTCACGGTGACGGCGCGCGCCGGCGAGAAGACGCTGTTCCTCGCGGAGGTGGCGCAGGCGGGCATTTTCACCATCCGCGGCCTGCCGGCCGACGACCTCGACCCGCTGCTCGGCATCGGCTGCCCGACGATCCTGTATCCCTATGCGCGCGAGGCGATCTCGGACCTGGTCACGCGCGCCGGCTTCCCGCCCGTGGTGCTCGCGCCCGTGTCCTTCGAGCAGGTCTACCTGCAGCGCCGGCAGCAGCAGGCCGCCCAGCCGCAGGTCGAGGTCGCGCGCTGAGCGTGCCGATGCGCGGCCGCCCGTTGCTCGTCGCGCTGCTGGCGGCTGCCGCCGCGGGCGCGCAGGCGGCGGATTTCCGCTCGGTGCAGGAGGACGCGGCGGTGCTCTACGACGCGCCTTCGCGCGCGGCCAAGCCGCTGTTCGTCGTCTCGCGCAACTACCCGCTGGAAGTCATCGTGAACCTGGAGGCCTGGGTCAAGGTGCGCGACCAGGCGGGCGCGCTCAGCTGGATCGAGAAGAAGTCGCTCGGCGAGAAGCGCATGCTGCTCGTGATCGCGGCCTCGGCCGAGGTGCGCGCCAAGCCCGAGGACGGCGCGCCGGTGGTGTTCAGCGCGGCGCAGAACGTCGCGCTCGAGCTGCTGGAAGCGGTGCCCGGCGGCTGGCTGCGCGTGCGTCACGCCGACGGCGCCGCGGGCTACGTGCGCGCGGCGCAGGTCTGGGGCGAGTAGGGCGGGGCCATGGCCGCGCTCGCGATCCTCGGCGCGGGCGCCTGGGGCACGGGACTGGCCGTTGCGCTGGCGCGGTCCGGTGATGCGCCCGCCGGCCGGCACGAGGTCCGGCTCTGGGCCCGCGACGCGCAGCAGGCGCGCGCGATCGAGGCGGCGCGGCGCAATGAGCGCTATCTGCCGGAGATTTCCCTGCCGCCATCGCTGCGCGTCGTCGCGGACTTCGACGCCGCGATCGCCCGGGCCGAGCTGATCGTCATCGCGTCGCCGGTTGCGGGCCTGCGGGCGCTGTCCGGCCGCCTGCGCGAGCAGCGCACGCCGCTGCTCTGGCTGTGCAAGGGCTTCGAGCAAGGCAGTGCCGCCTTGCCGCACGAGATCGTGGCCGCCGCGGGCGTGCGCGCGCCGAGCGGCGCGCTATCCGGGCCCTCGTTCGCGCTGGAAGTGGCACGCGGCCTGCCCTGCGCCCTCACGCTTGCGTCCGTGAACGCGTCCTTCGCGGCGGGCACCGCCGGCTTGCTGCACGGCGGCCGCCTGCGCGTCTACCACTCCGACGACCTGGTCGGCGTCGAGATCGGCGGCGCGGTCAAGAACGTGCTCGCGATCGCGGTGGGCATCTGCGACGGGCTGGGGCTCGGCCAGAACGCGCGCGCCGCCCTCATCACGCGCGGCCTCGCGGAGCTCGCGCGCCTGGGCGCCGCGCTGGGCGGCAGGCCGGAGACGATCATGGGGCTCACGGGCGCGGGCGACCTGATCCTCACGGCGACCGGCGACCTGTCGCGCAACCGGCGCGTGGGCCTCGAGCTGGCCGCCGGCAAACCCTTGCGCAGGATCGTGGCCGAGCTCGGGCACGTCGCCGAGGGCGTGCACTCGGCGCGCGCCACGCTCGCGCGCGCCAGGGGCGTGGGCGCCGACATGCCGATCACATCCGCGGTCAGCGCCGTGCTCGAGGGCCAGCTCACGCCGCCGCAGGCGGTCGAGCGGCTGCTTGCGCGCGATCCGAAAGCCGAGGGCTAGCGAAAGCCCTGCTGGCGCCAGGCCTCGAACACGGCGACCGCGACCGCGTTCGAGAGGTTCAGGCTGCGGTTGCCGGGGCGCATCGGGATTTTCAGCCGGCGTTCTTGCGGAAACGCGCCGAGGATGTCCTCGGGCAGGCCCGCGGTCTCCGAACCGAACACGAAGCCGTCGTTCTCGCGGTACTGCGCCTCGTAGAGGCTTTTCCCGCCCCGCGTCGTCAAGGCGAAAAGGCGATCCGCGTCAAGGCAGCGCATGCACGTGGGCCAGTCCTTGTGCACGCGCACGCTCGCGTACTCGCGGTAGTCGAGGCCGGCGCGCCTCAGCTGCTTGTCGTCCATCGAGAAGCCGAGCGGCTCGACCAGGTGCAGGCGCGCGCCCGTGTTGGCCGCCAGGCGGATCACGTTGCCCGCATTGGGCGGGATCTCCGGGTGCACGAGGACGATATCGAACATCAGGCGGGTGCCGGGGTGCGCGCGAGCACCCAGTTGGCCACGAAGGCCGCGCCCGCGCGCTTGAGCGTCGCGGCGAGCTCGGCCAGCGTGCTGCCCGTCGTCATGACGTCATCCACCAGGGCGACGCGCGCGCCGGCGAGAAAGCCCGCGCACCGGAAGGCGCCGCGCACGTTGCGCTCCCGCTCATCCATCGGCAGGTCGAACTGCGCGCGCGTGTCCACGGTGCGCTCGCACAGCTCGGGCGCGAGGCGCGTGCGCGTCGCCTGCGCCAGCGTGCGCGCGATCTCCAGCGCCTGGTTGAAGCCGCGCTCGCGCAGGCGCGCCGTCGAGAGCGGCACGGGCAGGAGGAAATCCACCCGGTCGGCCGCGGCGACGCGCTGCGCCAGCAGCCGGCCGAAATAGGGCGCCAGCGCGAGCTCGGAGCGGAACTTGAACGCCTGCACCATGACGTCGGCCGGAAACCGGTAGGCCAGCGCGGCGACCGTCGCGTCGAACGCGGGCGGGCGCGCGAGGCAGCGGCCGCAGACGGCAGCCGCGGGCGAGGCGAGCGCGCAGCGCGGGCACAGCTCGCCGCCGAGGCGCGGCAAGTCGGCATCGCAGGCCGGGCACAGAAGCCCGCCGGCCCTTCCCCTGCAGAGGAAGCAACTGCCGCCGAAGAGCCGTTCGCCAATCGCCCGGAGCACGAGAAATATTGTGCGCTAGACTCGATCTCATGTGGAACGTCGAAACGCTGCAGCGCGAGCTGGCCGCAGGCCGCACCAGCAGCAGGGAGCTGGTCGAGCAGGCGCTCGCGCGCATCGCCGATCCCGCGGGCGAGGGCGCGCGCGCCTTCATGCAGGTCTACGTGGGCGCGGCGCGCGCCGACGCCGATCACTCGGACCGGCTGCGCAAGGCGGGAGTGGTGCGCTCGCCGGTGGAGGGCCTTCCCGTCTCGGTCAAAGACCTCTTCGATGTGGCGGGTGAGACGACGCGTGCGGGCTCCAAGGTGCTCGCGGATGCGCCGGCGGCGCGCGCGGATGCGCCCGCCATCGCGCGGCTGCGCGCGGCGGGCGCCGTGATGATCGGCCGCAGCAACATGGTCGAGTTCGCGTTCGGCGCGGTCGGCACCAATCCGCACTATGGCACGCCAAGGAATCCCTGGGACAGGAAGACGGGACGAGTGCCGGGCGGCTCGTCCTCGGGCGCCGCGGTCTCGGTCGCCGACGGCATGTGCGTGATGGGGCTCGGCACCGACACGCGCGGCTCGATCCGGCAGCCGGCGGCGCTGTGCGGCATCGCGGGCTTCAAGCCGACCGCGCGGCGCGTGCCGCGAGAGGGTGCCTTCCCGCTGTCCTACACGCTGGATTCCGTGGGGCCGCTTGCCAACAGCGTTGCCTGCTGCGCCGCCTACGACGCGATCCTCGCCGGCGAGGGCTCCGCCGCGCCCGCGCCGCTGCCCGCCAGGGGACTTCGGCTGCTCGTGCCGCGCTCGAGCGCGCTGGAGGATCTCGACGCGGACGTGGAGAAGAGCTTTGCGGCGGCGCTCGAGCGGCTGTCGCGCGCCGGCGCGATCGTCGTCGAGGCTCCGGTGCCGGCATTCGATCGCCAGGCGGAGTACTTCAAGAACGGCGGCTTCGCGGCGGCCGAAGCCTACGCGATCCACCGCAAGTGGAGCCATCGCCTCGCCGAGTACGATCCGCGCGTCGCGAAGCGCGTGGGATTCGGCAAGGACATCGCCGGCTGGGAATACGTGGAGCTCGGCCTGCTGCGCGCGGCCTACATGCGCGAGACTGGCGCGCTCATGGCGGGCTTCGACGCCTTCCTGGTGCCGACCACGCCCTGCCTCGCGCCATCGATCGCGGAGGCGAGCGCGAGCGACGAGGCCTACTTCCGCTGGAACGCGCGCATCCTGCGCAACACGGGCCTCGTCAATTTCCTCGACGGCTGCGCGGCGACGCTGCCCTGCCATGCGCCGGGCGCGGGCCCAGTCGGCCTCATGGTGTGCGGTGTCGCGATGTCCGACCGGCACGTGCTGGCCGCGTCGCTCGCCATCGAGAATGTGCTGGGCCGGGCCTCTCCGGCACATGCCTGACGGAACCATCGACGGCCGCCGCGCGCGCATACGCTTCGAGCGCGCCGCGCGCAGCTATCTCGATGCGGCGCGCCTGGAGGCCGAGGTGGGCGGCCGCATGCTCGAGCGCCTCGACTACATCCGGCTCGCGCCGGACCGCGTGCTGGACGCGGGCAGCGGCCCGCCGCAGATGCTGTTCCGCAAGCGCTATCCGCGCGCGCAGATCGTCGCGCTGGATTTTTCGCTGCGCATGCTCCGGGCGCGGAAGAAGAAGCTCTTCGAGCGCAACCCGCCCCGGGCGGTGTGCGCGGACTTCGGGCGCGTGCCGCTCGCCGCCGGCGCGGTCGATCTCGTCTGGTCCAACATGGCGCTGCACTGGGCCGCCGACCCGTCCGCGGCGCTGCGCGAATTCCATCGCGTGCTGGCGCCCGACGGCCTGCTCATGTTCAGCGCGCTGGGCCCGGACGCGCTGGCCGAGCTGCGCGCGGCGGCCGGCGAGGCGCGCGTGCACCGCTTCATCGACATGCACGACCTGGGCGACATGCTGGTGGCCGCGGGTTTTTCCGCGCCGGTCATGGACATGGAGCGCCTCACCTTCCTCTACGACGGCGCCGACGCGCTGCTCGCGGACCTGCGCGCGACGGGCCAGACGAGCGCGCGCCGCGACGCGCCGCGCCGCGGCCTCTCGGGCCGGCGCTTCGTGGCGGACCTGAAGGCGAAGCTGGGCGCGGGCATGCGCGACGGCAAGCTCGCCGTCAGCTACGAGGTCGTCTACGGCCACGCCTGGAAGGGCGCGCTGCGCAAGACCGCGGACGGGCGCAGCATCGTGCAGTTCGCCCGGCGCCCCTGAAAACGGCGAAACCCGAGGATTTTGCTCGCGTTTTTGCTTGAGCAGGGGGTGTGCGTATGGTATTGTTGCGCGGCATTTTTGCGCGCAAATTCAAGCGGTGCCGCGCCCGGAGCGGCCTGAAGGATCACCAGGGGACTGAACGATGAAGTCAAGCAAGTTGGCACGCACCATTGCAACCTGTTGGGCGGCAATCATCGGCCTGGCCATTTCCGGATCGGCGCTCGCGATCGAGTGGAACCTGCGGCCCGCTGGCAGCAAGCTCGCCGAAGACATCCATACGCTGCACGAGGACGTGATGATCCTCGTGACGGTGATCTTCGTCGGCGTTTTCGGCTTCATGTTCTACGCGATCTTCGCGCACCGCAAGTCGGTCGGCCACAAGGCCGCGCAGTTCCACGAGAACACGCTGGTCGAGATCCTGTGGACCGCCATTCCCGCCGTGATCCTCGTGCTGATCGCGCTGCCGACGACGCGCACCGTGATCGCGCAGAAGGACACCTCCAACCCGGACCTCACGATCAAGGTCACGGGCTACCAGTGGAAGTGGGGCTACGACTACGTGAAGGGCGAGGGCGAGGGCATCAAGTTCATCTCGACGCTCGCCACGCCGCGCGCGCAGATCGAGAACCAGGAGCCCAAGGGCGAGCACTACCTGCTGGAAGTGGACAACGAGCTGGTGGTGCCGGTCGGCAAGAAGATCCGCATCCTGACCACCGCCGCCGACGTGATCCATTCCTGGTGGGTGCCTTCCTTCGGCGCGAAGCAGGACGCGATCCCCGGCTTCATCCGCGACCTGTGGTTCCGGCCCGAGATCACCGGCACGTTCCGCAGCCAGTGCGTGGAGCTCTGCGGCAAGGAACACGGCTTCATGCCGATCGTGGTCCGCGTCGTGACGCAGGACGAGTACACCAAGTGGGTGGGCGACCAGATGAAGCTGATCGCCGCCTCGGCGGACGACCCGAACAAGCAGTACACGCTGGATGAGCTCGCGCAGCGCGGCGAGAAGGTCTACGGCACCATCTGCGCGGCCTGCCACCAGCCGAACGGCAAGGGCCTGCCGCCCAACTTCCCGCCGCTCGACGGCTCGAAGACCGTGCTCGGGCCCAAGGCCGACCAGATCACCACGGTGCTGAACGGCCGGCCGAAGACCGCCATGCAGGCCTTCGCGCCGCAGCTAAGCGACGTCGAGATCGCCTCGGTGATCACGTTCACGCGCAACCACTGGGGCAACAAGGTGGCGGGCGCGGACGGCATCGTGCAGCCGGGCGAAGTCAAGGCCCTCAGGGACAAGAAGTAGCAGCAGGGGAATCAGGAGAACAGCCATGAGCGCAGTCGTCGACAGCCACGGGCACGACCACCACGATCACCACGACCATCACGGCGGCTACAGCGGCCTGATGCGCTGGGTCACCACGACCAACCACAAGGACATCGGCACGATGTACCTGTGGTTCAGCTTCATGATGTTCCTGACCGGCGGCGCGATGGCGATGGCGATCCGCCTGGAGCTGTTCCAGCCCGGCATCCAGTTCTTCAACCCCGACCTGTTCAACCAGTTCATCACGATGCACGGCCTGATCATGGTGTTCGGCGCGATCATGCCGGCCTTCGTCGGCTTCGCGAACTGGCAGATCCCGATGATGATCGGCGCGCCCGACATGGCCTTCGCGCGCCTGAACAACTGGTCGTTCTGGCTGCTGCCGTTCGCGGCCTCTCTGCTGATCATCTCTTTCTTCACGCCGGGCGGCGCGCCGGGCGTGGGCTGGACGCTGTACGCGCCGCTCACGGTGCAGATGGGCGTGGGCATGGACCTCACCATCTTCGCGGTGCACCTGCTGGGCATGAGCTCGATCCTGGGCTCGATCAATATCATCACCACCATCCTCAACATGCGCGCGCCGGGCATGACGCTGATGCGCATGCCGCTGTTCGTCTGGACCTGGCTGATCACCGCCTACCTGCTTGTGGCGGCGATGCCGGTGCTCGCGGGCGCCGTGACCATGTCGCTGACCGACCGGCACTTCGGCACCTCGTTCTTCAACGCCGCGGGCGGCGGCGACCCGGTGCTCTACCAGCACATCTTCTGGTTCTTCGGCCACCCCGAGGTCTACATCATCGCGCTGCCCGCCTTCGGCGTGGTGTCGCAGGTGATCCCGGCGTTCTCGAGGAAGCCCCTCTTCGGCTACGCCTCGATGGTGTACGCCACTTCGGCGATCGCGATCCTGTCGTTCATCGTCTGGGCGCACCACATGTACACGGTGGGCATGCCGGTCACGGGGCAGCTCTTCTTCATGTACGCGACCACGCTGATAGCGATACCCACGGGCGTGAAGGTGTTCAACTGGGTGGCGACCATGTGGAAAGGCTCGCTCACTTTCGAGACGCCGATGCTGTTCGCGATCGGCTTCCTGTTCCTGTTCACGCTCGGCGGCTTCACGGGCCTGGTGCTCTCGCTCGTGCCGATCGACATCCAGCTGCACGACACCTACTACGTGGTGGCGCACTTCCACTACGTCATGGTGGCGGGCGCGCTGTTTGCCGCGTTCGCCGGCGTCTACTTCTGGTTCCCGAAGTGGACCGGCAAGATGTACGACGAGACGCTCGGCAAGTGGCACTTCTGGCTCACGATGATCTTCTTCAACATGATCTTCTTCGTGCAGCACTTCCTCGGGCTCGCGGGCATGCCGCGGCGCATCCCGGACTACCCGCTCATGTTCGAGACCTGGAACAAGATTTCGTCGATCGGCGCGTTCGGCTTCGGCCTCACGCAGCTGCTGTTCCTGTACATCATCCTCAAGGCGATCAGGAGCGGCGAGAAGTCCCCCGAGCATCCGTGGGAGGGCGCCGACTCGCTGGAGTGGACGCACCTGCCGACGCCGGCGCCCTACCACTCGTTCGAGAACCCGCCGGTCCTCAAGTAGCGTGGGCCGGAACCTCAAGACGGCCTTGCTGCTCGGCGCGGTGTCGATGACCACGTTCGTGCTGATCATCCTCAAATACTGGTTCCTCAAGCCGTGAACGCCGAACAGGCCCGCGACCAGGCGCAGGAGAATTGGCGCACGCTGACGCGGCTGTCCATCGTCGCCGCGGGCATGTTCGGCTTCGGCTTCGCCATGGTGCCGTTCTACAAGGCCTTCTGCGACGCGGTGCAGATCAATTCGCTGGTCGAGCGCGACGCCGCGCCCACGAACACGCAGGTCGACGCCTCGCGCCTCGTCACGATCGAGTTCGACGCGAACGTGCGCGACCTGCCGTGGCGCTTTCGTCCCCTCACCGGCTACCTGCAGGTGCACCCCGGACAGCTGGTGCAGGTCGAGTACGAGGTGTCGAACGCGCGCGCGACGCCGGTGACCGGCCAGGCGATTGCCAGCTTCGGGCCGGAGTTGGCCGGCCGCTACTTCAAGAAGCTCGAGTGCTTCTGCTTCTCGCAGCAGACGCTGGCGGCCGGGGAAACGCGCCGAATGCCGGTGGTCTTCCTCGTGGATACGACGCTGCCGGCCGACGTGAACACGATCACGCTGTCCTACACCTTCTTCGAAGTCGCAGGGAAGAGCTGAATCCAGGGAGAACAAGATGGAACACGGCGCATCCTCCACCACCCACCGCGGGCACTACTACGTCCCGCAGCCCATGCCCTGGCCGATCATGGGCTCGTTCTCGCTGTTCTGCCTGGTGCTGGGCGGCGTGTTCGTGATGAACGGGACCTCGGGCGGCTACATCGGCATGGCGCTCGGCTTCATGGTGCTGCTCTACATGATGTTCCGCTGGTTCGGCGACGTGATCCGCGAGTCCGAGGGCGGCAAGTACGGCGGCTGGGAGGACCTGTCCTTCCGCTGGGGCATGAGCTGGTTCATCTTCTCCGAGGTGATGTTCTTCGCCGGCTTCTTCGGCGCGCTGTTCTGGGCGCGCGCGATGTCGGTGCCGGACCTGTCCAGCCTGGACCACGCCACCTACCTGTGGCCGGGCTTCAGCGGCCACTGGCCCTCGGCCGGCCCGGGCTTCGAGGAGAAGTTCACGCCGATGGACGCCTGGGGGCTGCCCGCGGTCAACACGCTGCTGCTCCTTTCGTCGGGCGTCACGGTCACGATCGCGCACTGGGCGCTCAAGGAGAACAGGCGCGCGCTGCTCAACTGGTTCCTGTTCTTCACCATCGCGCTCGGCGCCACGTTCCTCGCCTGCCAGGCGTTCGAGTACCACCACGCCTATTCCGAGCTGAACCTCAAGCTCTCGACGGGCGCCTACGGCTCGACCTTCTTCATGCTGACGGGCTTCCACGGCTTCCACGTCACCTGCGGCGCGATCATGCTCACGGTGATCTGGTTCCGCTGCCTGAGCGGCCACTTCAAGCCCGACCACCATTTCGCCTTCGAAGGCGTGGCCTGGTACTGGCACTTCGTCGACGTGGTGTGGCTCGGCCTGTTCGTCTTTGTCTACTGGCTATAGGTGCCGGTTCGGGAACAGGCCGAAGTAGTAGCCGCCCATCAGGAAGAGGAATAGCCCGACCGACAGGGCGACGCGGATCGCGAGCGCTTTCACCATGCGCTTGGAGTTACCGCGGTCGCGCATCATGAAGAACACGGCCGAGCCGAGGCTCGCCACGATCAAGACCAGCACCGCGATCACGACGTAGCGCATCATGCCCGCAGGATACGCTTTTCGCCCCCGTGCCTGGGCGATTGCGCTGGCGGCGGCGGGCTGCGCAGCGGGCATCGCGCTCGGCAACTGGCAATCGGGCCGCGCCGCCGAGAAGCGCG
>Ga0335076_10006227_pt1 | contig 12034 bp, 21 predicted proteins | sample Lox_Sample_25_FD_206717 | JGI IMG/M metagenome (GOLD analysis project Ga0335076, IMG submission 206717) | Soil microbial communities from Loxahatchee National Wildlife Refuge, Florida, United States - Lox_Sample_2.5 | ecosystem: Environmental > Terrestrial > Soil > Wetlands | place: USA... | reverse complement strand
ATTTCTAGTTTAGACTAACCAGTGGACATTACTGCTTATCTTACATCGCAATTATATAAGATAAGGCCATGTTTACCATCGTTACATAACTTACGAGGTGAGGCAGCATATCTACTGTAGAGTGAAAAGTTAGTAAGTTAACTATAATATTTATTTATCTTCAGTCTAAGTTATCTCAGCTTACTTTATCTCATTTTATGATTATATCTAAAGATTAGTTCAATTAATATATATTTTAAATAGTTATACTATCTAAAACTTATAATCTATTGATTTAATAATTTTAAATTGATCTTCTCTATAATAAGTAACTTTTTATTCATTTGAAATAGCATTTCTATTGCATATCTCAGATGATTTTGACCGTATTAATGGACTCTATATTGATAGTTTATTCAATAACATATTTGTTATTACCTTTACCTTTTTTAGACATAGTTTCTTCTATTTTCTTAGTATTATTTTGTTTATTTACACTTATTAGTTTTAATCTTGGAGATTATAGACCATTAGTTCCAGTTGCCAACTTGATTATCTATTTCAAGTTTATAACTGTCCCTTTTTTTAAATTGCGCACTGTCTTATGTCCTCCCAATTGGCTGGTTTTAAAGGACATTGCCAGCTCCCAACAGCCAACATCTATTGGATACAACAATCCCAAAACCCCAGACTAGATTGACTGGATTTGGTTGAGACTCTCTAAACCCGTTATCTGCCTGGTCTTTGGATTAGTTAAATTCGGGAGGACGTGATCCGGGAGTCGACTCAGTCGGGTCCAAGTACTGTTGAAAATACCTCCGGATCAAGCAGCTGACCAGGATCCGACTTGACTGGGGGGCCTTCACTGAGTTTGTCGCGCTACTGTAAGTGCCACTTAACAAGTCAAAATTTGACAAATCCGGACCGATGTGACCGCTCGTAAACGCTGGCGGCACGGCCAGAACAAATCACTTGTGGCAAAAATGTAATGATCAAACATGGCACGAAGGCTCTGATGACGGAATGTATTGTACATGGGAGGGGTCCTCCCGACTATATCCACTATGGAGTATTCTCCGACAACAAAACAAACGCAAAATAACGCCTTCATCCAGACCAGAGAATTTAACCACCGAAACCGTAGATGGTGCGTCCTTGGCGCTTGAGAGCATATACAACATCGAGGGAAGTGACGGTCTTTCGCTTGGCGTGTTCGGTGTAGGTGACGGCATCGCGGATGACGCCTTCGAGGAAGACTTTGAGGACACCTCGGGTTTCTTCGTAGATGAGACCGGAGATACGCTTGACACCACCACGGCGTGCGAGACGGCGAATAGCGGGCTTTGTGATTCCCTCTGGCTCGTCAGCGACGCGGTCCGAAACAAAGAGAAGGGAAAAGTACGGATATTATCTCGCAGGATCTTGCGATGACGCTTTGCGCCACCCTTTCCGAGACCCTTGCCACCTTTGCCGCGTCCAGACATGATCGATGAGTAGTGTGATGGATGAAAAAACCTTGAGGTCTATTCCGATGATTGACTGTCAATGTGAGCCGGCCGGATTGGAGGGGCCGAATAATATAGCCGGCTCCGCCGGCAGGAGATCAACAAATGGTGTTGGTTTAAACTGAAATCGGGATTTTTCTTCCGCGCATCAACAGCAAAAAATCAAAGGGGAAAATAATGTTGGTTTCCGCGCGAACCTTGCCCTAATCAATATTTAACTGGACCACACACATAAATTAATTTTCTTGTTCTCGGCAACAATAACAAAAATAATTTGAAATTTTTAGCGGTTTCGGGCGTCTGCGATTTATTATTATTTTGTTTATTTTGTTGATCGCCGCCGCAACCCACCCCAGGTATAAACATCCCGAGGAGCCACATTGCTGAAACCCCCAGATCCACAGCACGAGAGTCACGTTTCTTGTCCGACAACACATAAAATCCAATGGCCCGTACCAAGCAAACTGCCCGCAAGTCGACTGGTGGCAAAGCCCCTCGCAAACAACTCGCCTCCAAGGCTGCCAGGAAATCTGCCCCTACGTAAGCATCCCTGCAGCTCTTAAGAGCCATCTGACAGGTGGTCTTTAGATCCGGAGGTGTCAAGAAGCCCCATCGTTATCGGCCCGGTACGGTCGCTCTTCGTGAAATCCGCCGTTACCAAAAGTCCACTGAGCTCTTGATCCGCAAGTTGCCCTTTCAACGCCTTGTCCGGGAAATCGCACAAGACTTCAAGACTGATCTCCGATTCCAATCTTCTGCCATCGGGGCCCTCCAAGAAGCTGTTGAGGCTTATCTTGTGTCCTTGTTTGAAGGTACTCGCCTTGGTCTCCTGCGGTCCAAGCTAATGTGTCAGACACCAATCTTTGCGCTATCCATGGAAAGCGTGTTACCATCATGCCCAAGGATATGCAATTGGCTCGTCGTCTCCGAGGCGAACGCTCTTAAACATCGTTGTATATGGATGGCAAAGGGAGAATGGTGATCTCCTCTGTACAGTAGCTTTTTCTGTAGTATTGGCTCTGGAGTGTCGGTTGATAATTCTTGTTAATCCATCAGAGTCTACATACTTGGGATAGCATGAAATGGTCGGATTAAGTATCAATAATATCCCGTCCTCCAGTGATATCGAACCCTTACGTGCGTGCTGTGCAATTTATTCACGCGTAAGCCGTTGAGTGCTATTAAGAATATCGATTTGCTGTTGAATGTCGGGAGGTAGGGGTGCGGTCTGAATCGGTTGAATGGCAGTGGGGGCGAGGAATGTCGGATTCACATAAGCACCAGGTGGGAAGGAATCGTAAGGTGGCACTTGTGTTGCCTGTACTGGAAGGGAATGACCGTGGAGAAGTGTGGAACGTGAATATTCTGTCCAATACTGGGGTGCAACAAACAGGGTTGAAAGCTGGGGTGGGTGGGGGACACGCTCCGGTCGTGAATCAGGATCGTGCATAGATTGCTGATCTCTCCGGGTAGTAGTGGTGGAGTGAAGGCTTGGTCGAGAAAGACGACGATAAGTGAGAACTTGATCTCGATCCGACTGTACTTTTTGATTTTGGGTATGGCGGGAGTTTCCTTTTCGATCGGCTTCCGGGACCCTCTTTCTCTTCAACGTCCTTTTGTGTTCAAGCTCAGCTTCGTCATCGGAGAACTCTCGTTCCTGATAGTCAGATCGATTTCGGAATACGGCATACATCTTCATCAACTTCTTCGTCATACAGATTGCTGGCATCGCTGCCTTTGTTGCCACGAAGGGCTTGAGTGAAGATAAAAGCTGCCTCATTTGGAATGTAAAACAGTGGGTCTTGGTTGGCGAGGCTCATGTCACTTCGAGCTATTTCCGTTAGCCGAACGACATAACGCGGCTGTTTGACGGGGCCGAAGGTTTCGGAGATCTAGTGGGTAAGATTAACGAACGCACCCAACGGACGAACCGCCCCAATAAGGGCACGCGATGCCGATAATACAAGAGAGCCCTCGGATAGAACTCGATATTCTCCATCAGTCTGCGCTTTGACAATCACGAGAGAATCCAACATTGTTTCGATGTTTCCGAGACATTCTACGGGAGCGTTGGGGTTGACGGTTACATGGGCTAGGTCGACAGGTCCGGACTCCTCGATAGATTCATGTGCCGTTTTCAGCGCATTCTTCTTTGACCCTGACTCGTCTTCCTCCTCATCGTCAAGGAGCTCATCCATGGACCGGAAGCGAGAAGCGTTGATCAAGTTTGTCATGATTTCGTCATCATCGCTGCCGGACGTTGATCTGCCATCGTTAGTCTCATAGCAAGGAGAGTTAAGGACCCTTCATCATTGCTTTCTTGTTCTTCCGTGCCATTGTTTGCACCGTCTGGGTCTGTGCATTGCCCCTCACTTTTGGCGGAATCGGTTTCAGAAGATTCTTCAGCGATAGCGCGGTCGAGAACATCGAGGTTGCCCGAATGATGTATGGATAGTTCCGAAGGGGCTTCTGTTTCGCCGAGTGACGACAGCCCTGGGTCCTGGCGCACTGACGCGAGTTGCCGCGTTGCCAGGACAAGGATGGGAACATATTGATCGGCACTGGTCGGTGTTGGGGTGTCGGAGTCCAGGGGCTGGATCGGTAGCTCTGTGGGACGGTTGTCGTGCCGTGCGGATGCAGGCTGGGACGATGGAGCATCGAGCAAAGTCAGGCCCGGAATGAGCATCTTCGCCGGCCACGGTCGCCGAGCACGCAACTCCTCGGCGGTATGCCGTCGTGGAGCTGCTCCAAATTATATATATACTCCAAAATTTTTCGCTGCCGATCGGCGCCTGCAGGGATCGGGCAGGCTGTGGACGTTTGTCGTCGACGAGATGGAGACAGAGACGAGGCGTGGAACCGCCGGGCGCGGTGCCGACGGTGCCTCTGCCGTCTCGCCGTGGACGATCTTTGCGCTGCTGCTGGTGCCCCGTTTGCTTGCGGCCCAGCATTCTACGATTGGTGATTGTGACGAAGGTACATCCACCGCCGCACCGGCGCGCGCGAATCCCGCCTCATTGCAGTCTACAACTATTGGGAGCCGACGCACTATCTCGTCCACGGCACAGGCTTCCAGACCTGGGAATACTCGCCGGCATATGCCATTCGAAGCTGGACCTACATTGGCATCCATGCTGTCGTCATCAAAATCCTGGCATTGCTGCAGTTGACAAAGGTATGGAGCTCAACCCCGGCCCTGGAGCTCACACATATACAGGTCCAGCAGTTCTACGGGCTGAGGGTCTGTTTTGCCGTGGCTTCCGCCGCATGTGAAACCCGCCTTGTTCACCACGTTCAATTATATAAATCCACGGCGGAGGCGAAGATATTATTCGCTCTTCTCTTTGCGGCCGCCGGAATGTTTGTAGCTTCAACCGGTTTGGCACGTTTGCCGGCATTTTTGCGTTAACGCACAGCTTTTCTTCCCTCCACGTTTGCCATGTACGGCACAACACTCGCTCAGGCCGTCTCTTTGCTACCTCCTTCTCCTCAAAGGACCGCATCTGTTTTCACCACCCTGGGTGTCACCGCAATTCTTAGCTGGCCGTTTGCTGCTGTCCTTGTCATTGTATTCGCCTTTCAAGATCTCGTACAAAGTCGACTTCAGCGGCAGCAACTGGTCGACGTCTTTAAGGGCGCACTGATGGCTGTAGCATACATTTTGTCCGCGCTGGTGACAACGAGTCTCATACCAGGCTGATTGGGTTTGCAGGCATTTATTGTAGCAATGGATTCAATTGCATACCGGCGGCTGCAGATTGTTCCTCTGAACATTGTTTTGTATAACGTGTTCTCTGGCCCCGGACGAGGTCCAAATCTTTATGGCACCGAGCCTTGGTCGTACTATGCAGTCAACCTGATACTTCTATTCAATATCGGTGCTGTTGCTGCCTTAGCACCCCTCCCTTTGGCAGTTTAGTGCATTTCAGGAAGTCTCTGATGGTGGCTTTAGATCATCGCAACTTTCCTTCGCGGCGGCCGGCGGACTGTGTGTAGTATATTGTCGGACAATATTGACGTCCTTCCAGTTTATCTCTGGATTGGGATTTTCATCATCCAACCACACAAAGAGGAAAGATTCATGTACGTGGTATTTCCACTCATTTGTTACAATGCCGCTCGTGCTGTTATCATGTCCATTCGCCTCGTAATGTCACTCCTCCATTTCGAGGACGACTCAGCAACCTATCGAATAATGGACACAACCGTCAAAACTCTTGTCCTGGGAGTGTTTGTCACTCTTTCTCTCGCGAGGGTGCTTGCACAATGCAGGGCATATGGTGCACCGATGCATGTTTATCAAGGATTGACCGACGATTCGTCTGTTTGCCTGGGAAAGGAATGGTACCGATTTCCCTCATCCTTTTTCCTTCCGGAGAGGAGCGAGGCCTTCTTTGTGAAGAGTAAATTCAGCGGGCTCTTGCCAGGGAAATTCCCCAAATCCACAGATACCTTGTCAAGAAATGGAACTTGGCTCATCCCGGCAAATATGAACGATCAGAACCTTGAGGAGCTCACTCATACGGTATGGGGCCCCTTCTCATTATGTTAATAATTGTAGGTTACTGTCGATTCCTGCGATTACATGGTGGATTCTGACTTTCCCTTGAGACACGAAGTGAAATTCGACGGTGCGAACTCTCTCGAGCCCCGGTATTCCAGTATGCCCCAGATGTGGTCAAAAGCGGAGTGTATGCCGTTTTTGGATGCGCAGAACAGTGGGGTGTTTGGGAGATCATTTTGGCTGCCTCTAGTTCCTCTAGACCAAAGCTCTTGGGGAGAGTATTGTTTGCTGAAAAGGGTCAGATAGCAGCATTGTAGCGACCAGTAGCATGTGAAGCCTTTGACTGATCAGCGTCCTCACCTCGACGATCGCTGAGAGCGGAGCATCGAGGGATGCCGAAGGTGCAGCCTGGTCGTCCCAACGTAAACCGTTCCTCTGTCGCCTGTGTTGCCTATGGCGACTCGCGTCTGGTGGTAGAAAGACTTTTCCAAAGCATATTGCTGACATTTCGAGGCCGTTGCCGTCCAGGACGCTGTTGTCATCTATCGCGATGCCGATGAGTTCATTCAAACACTGTGCTGCCGGGGTTTTGTGTCGGCAGTAGCTCTCGACGCGCGCAGTGGCAAGGCAAGATGCTGCCTCCCCTGTATAGGCAATGTTGTGCTGACCTCCCTGCTGCAGCTCGCTGCGTGTACGCCCAACACTATTGAATGCTTCCGGCTGGATGATCATGCAGAGAGATTGAAGGTGCGGCCGCTTCGTCTCCACCAGGACGACAACTTGCAAATCACCGAAGCTGATTGTCAGTGGACTCGTGCCAGCGGTGTCCCTTGCGGCTTGAGCACAACGTGTCTTTCATGGGGAATGAACGACCAATTGCTGAGCGGAAATCAGAGCATTCACTTGCACAGCTTTCAGACAGCCGACCCAGAGTTGCTATGGAAATTAGAGTCCTTCCATGCTGATAACCGTTTCTAACCTGTGCAGGGTCTCCAATCCACTCCGTCAGCTATCTTTCTCTCCGGACGGAAGCCTTTTCGCCTCCCTGGGGGAGGTTCTTCACTGCTGCATTCCCATTCTTATCTGTAGTTTGACCGGACAGTCAAGGTCTGGCACCGAATTCCGACCCCAACTCTACCAGACTTCTCATTTGTCTATTTGTCTCTTCCTTGTGTTGTTGTGCACATGCAATGGAAGCTACCTCTCCGCGTTGAACAGTCCTTTCTCCGTTCATTGTTTGATCTCATGCTCTCAGGGACATGGATAACGTTCTCTTCACAATAACTGTGGACAACACCTTGACTGCCTGGGCCCCAATTAATTCCTGGGAACCACACATACTTTACCAGCGCGCATCTGTATCAATGCATTCTCCTCAGTTCAAGGACATGTCCTCAATGGCTGCCCCTTCACTTTTTTGGATACTTGTCGATAATTCCGAGTTGACACGTGCTCTTGAGACAGTGTTCAACAACTTGGATCATGAAAAATATCCTATGGCCGATGAGCTGGACACGATTACCGACCTTGCTCGCAAGAGCCCAGAAGTCTGCCTCGCCTTGGATCAAACCGGCGACCGACTGTTGGTCTGGGGGATCGATGTAATTGTTCATGTCATTCGCCGGGCTGACTCGCTTAGCAGCTGGATTCGAAGACCGGTAAGCCAGTCAGTACATTTCAGATACTTGAGCGCTCTCTCCCTGCCGGGTGGCTTAGTAGGATAGCCCCATATTCATTATTTTGGGCTTTCTGTGTCGGATCTCATGGCTTCGCCGGTATCTGAAAGCTCGATTTCAACGCTCATGCATAGATCTCTTGATCATCCAAAACACACTCGAAGGCCGAGTACATGTTTTAGAGGCAGACGTGACCGCTATCTTAGCGCAGAGCACCAAAAAGCCGGTCCGCCGTCGAATAGATTGGTTGGGCCACACGAAATCAGGCGTAATGCTGTCAAGAACTGTCGATGGCCAAGGCCTCCTCTCACGGGCACGGGAAGGAGATTCAATTGCGTGGGGTCTCGATCGTCAGGGAATGATCCGTGAGCGTTCCATCCTACCGTTCGACAATAGCTGTCTGTCAGTGACACTGCTAGCAGGTGTTCCCCTCCCGTGAGTTTGGCGCTGACGAAGGCCGATATTGCCTCTCTCTCTCTAATCGCAATATCGAACTTTGGTCTTCCCTGCAGACTCCTGCGATCAAGATATTTAGCCTCGACGTCGATGCAAAAGGGGCCTTCATGTGTTTTTTGCAAGTTCCTCGAGCCACCAATGACCGTGAAGTGAGAAAATTCCTGGCAATCACAGATGCGAAGGAATCCTTCGCGTGGTGTGTAGATTTTCTTCCTGTCCATCTCGATTCATCTTCGTCAAATCGCCTGCGCATCGAACTGGTGAGCTCCGGTGTCTTTCCATCTGCCGACGATCTTCATATCGTGTCTGCCGTAGATCCTATGGGATGGAACGCAACTATCAACAGTGAATCACTCGACTCATTTACGCGAGAAGTCTTGATAACTGTGTCAGCCGAAGGCCGATTACAGACTTGGACGACCAACTTTTCGCGTGTTTCAAAATCTCCCCGTTGGCTGAATCTATCATCAGTACCGACAAACATAAGTCACCCGTCATTAGCCCATGGGACTTCTGAACGGAAGGTTGCGATGGGTATCGAATGTACTGGCACTTCTAACGGCAAAGTTAATGGACACGGCAATGAATTGACAATTTGGGACACGAGAGTTTCAAGGTTCAGTGTGCATGAAGAGTATCGGAAGACGTTTCCTTGCGAAGATATAATCAGAGACCTAGATTGGACAAGTACGCCTGACTCTCAATCCATCCTTGCGGTCGGGTTTCCGAGGCGCGTAGTCCTGTTCTGTCAGCAAAGATATGATTATCTCAACAGCGGATCGATGTGGATTTCATTCATGTCCTTTGATATGCACAGGTTGCTACCGCAGTTATTTAATGCTAATTCGCCAGGCTCACTGAATATCGAATATCAGATTCCATATGGCTTGATCAAGGGTCCCTGGCTGTAGCTGCTGGTCCTCAGATCTACTTGTTCGACAGCACCATCCAGAATCTTGACATTCGAGGAAATACGCATTTGGACGTCCACAATTATCAAATCAAGACGATCTTTGAACTATGTCGACGGCTAAATGGGCCGTTGCCGGTCTATCATCCGCAATTCTTGCAGCAGGCTATCCTGGCAGGTTTTTCGGCTATTGCACTTTAATGATGGTACAGGGAAGCTTCAACTTGTAAAGAAATTATTGGATAAGCTCGAATCTGTCCTGCGTGCAATTGGGGATTCTCATGGCAAGATTGATCTAATCGACACGTTTCTCGATACCTCTCTCGAAGAATTCGTGGTGTGGGGCGAGGTGATCCCCTCAGATATTTATCTCTAACCCCGAACAGGAGGATGTCACAGGAGCTACTGGGCTTCAATCTTCCCAATTTTCGTCTGTTAATGTCCCATTTGCTGAGAGTATTACATCGACGGACGCTTTGTCCAGTCTACTCGAGCGCACATCGCTTCCTTATATTTCCAGTACGGAACAAATCCAGTTGGCCATGATCGTCGATTGCATGAGTGAGGTTGAGAGTGTCGTGTGGCAACACTGATTCTGTCTAGTTCGAACAGCATTATCGATCGCTTGATCTGAATGCGTCGCGATATTTCCTATTCTTCCGACAAAGTGTGTTACTAAGAAGATCCAAGATGAAATTCGATGCTCAGCTCTCTCTGAGGGATATACTCTGGGCTTTTCACAGTCATTCTCAGGTTAAACCGCCTTTCCTCAAAGTCTGAGAATTTAGGAGGTTCTTCTGGACCTTGTTTCAAGAACATATGCAAAGCCGATAACATGGAAGAATGCCAAGGAAGCGGGGCTCTTCCTCTGGATTCGATCGACTGACTTGTTGGTAGCATTGTGTAAACATCTCTGCTGATGTAATTCTAGAGGCTCAAGATCGAAATGCTTGCCCGTAATCAATACGCCCAGACGGAAGAAAGAAATCCTATAGATTGCTCCTTGTTTTACTTGGCGCTCAGAAAGAAGAATCTCCTTGCTGGCTTATGGAGAAGCGCCGGATGGCATCCCGAACAACCAGCGATGGTGAAGTTTTTATCTCACGACTTCGGCGACAGTAGATGGCGCACGGCTGCAAGCAAGAATGCATATGCATTACTTGCCAAACAGCGATATGGTGAAATGCATTTGCTTATAGGTTCTAACCGTCAAGAATACGCTGCCGCTTTCTTTATCTTGGCCGACAGTCTCAAGGACGCCGTGAACGTCTGCTTGCGGAATCTAAACGATCTCCAATTGGCGGTAGGTATCACACGTGCCTACGAAGGAGATGACGGTCCTATACTGCGCTATATCATTGAAGAGCACGTTCTTCCTCGAGCAGTATCGACAGGGGATCGCTGGTTGGCGTCCTGGGCATTCTGGATGACTGGTGATCGCGGGAAGTCGGTCCAAGCTCTGATTGTAATGCCGTTCTTTAATCTTTGTACTGAGATCTCAAGCTGCCTTTGGATGATTTGATTCTATTTGGCCCCAAGAGACCTAGAGCAATCCAAATTGACGACCCTGCTCTTGTGGTGCTTTATCGGCAATTAAAAGACAAGACGCTTCAAACAATACAGGCGGCGGCCCAGATCTCTCCCAAACTCGAATTCGACTATATACTCAGAATAGCAGCTCTGTACGATCGGCTTGGATGTGATCTTCTCGCACTTGATCTAGTCAAAAACTGGGAATTTACGACGGACTCGCGATCCACGAGCCGAAATCTCACGTCCCGCAGGAGAAGCACGATTGACGATATTTCGGAATCAAAGACCGGAGATAGCCTGGGACGCCACGAAACGTTTAAGATCCCGGCGACTATCCCCGAAGAAAGCAGTTTACTGGATTCTTTTGAATTTGGCTTCTAATTAATGTTCACAGATCGGTGGACACTGGATAAGATAAAATAGTCACGAATGGAAGCACTGATTGAAATCGTGTCATAAAAACCACAGTAGGCTATCTGCTATTTAGGTTTTTTCCATAAATATCTCCGAGTCGATCTTCTCGGAGTTATTGGGGCGGTATGCGCCCTGTCGCTGCCTATCGCAGCGACCTGAGCACGTTCAATGTCCTCTGTCCTTTGTACAATTACCTTTCCTCTCCAAATTCGCAACATGACCCTCATCTTGAGCTTCTGGGAACGCCGTTGGAACATATCGGCCTGCATGCTTTGCCCGCGGAACTGGAAGATGCGCATTCGCCATAATCTTAAGAAGTATGCTGCATTATCCTCGGTTCGGCTCAGCAAGTTATCAGCCGTCAAGATCTCGAGACTTTTCAGCCGACCGATGTACGATCTCCATAGCTCATAATAAGCCCTAAGAAATTAGATTGCAGGTTTCAGTACAACAACCTCTTGATACTAAGAGTGCAATGCTCCTCCGCTTGACGCTTTTTTTCATGTAAATAATGACTCCGGTCGAGCCACGTTGCGAGAGCTTCGTACGCAAGCCCCCGATCGCTCTCGTTACGGAGATCATTGGCAATTTCTTGTAGATGATCAATGTTTCGGCATTTCGCATTCCAGATTGACAGGCAATGTCTCAGAGTTCCGGCTCGTTTTAGTCGGACGTATTGATCCAGAATCTTCTGTCTTCGCTCTTTGCAATGTCTGTAGAGGGAGGCCCGCCAATGAATCAAACTCCTCTTAGCGAGAAAGAAGTAGGATGCATGGTCGGCCTCACTTCCGGAACGCCTATGCAAGCCCAGACACAATCTCCATTTCTTCATGGCTGTGCGACGGAGAATATCGTTATGATGGCACTATTATGAGTTGCAGTCCATAACAAGGCACGTACCTCAGCAACGTCGGCTTGTTCATCGCATAGTTTCAGCCGTTCTCGCCAAACATAAAGTGTGTCGTTTAATGAGTTCGCCGCTCGAGCATGCCCTAAGATTTCGAAGGTTGATTCGAGGGCATCGTGAATGCCTTCATAGCGTTCCTTCCAGATTTCG
>Ga0335076_10006226_pt1 | contig 12035 bp, 14 predicted proteins | sample Lox_Sample_25_FD_206717 | JGI IMG/M metagenome (GOLD analysis project Ga0335076, IMG submission 206717) | Soil microbial communities from Loxahatchee National Wildlife Refuge, Florida, United States - Lox_Sample_2.5 | ecosystem: Environmental > Terrestrial > Soil > Wetlands | place: USA... | reverse complement strand
AGCGCTCATGCTGCTCGGTCGTCCGTTCCAGAAGGCAGCCCGAGTCCGGCGCACACTTCTGCTCCGGCCAGATCGTTAGCAGCGAGCTTTGCATGCAGTGGACAGGTAGGTGGACGCGCAATAGAGGCGAGGAGCGCGACCCCTCGCGATCGGCTGGTCGAGACCTGCCTTCGCTATCGCCCGAGTCTCAAGGCATATGGCGCACGCGTGGCTCTGCCCGTTTGCAGCAGTCAGGACCAGACGGGCGAGATGGCTACCCCGTCACCGATGGAGCAGTGCGTTGAGGTGACTAGCGGACCGTCGCGAACGTCGTCCTGACCACAAGAGATCGTCCCCGGCGCCGCGGCTGATGGTCTCCCAGGAATCGCGCAGAGCGCGAGGTGGGCCGATTGTTTGCAGCGCTTCGAGCATCGGCGGACGGTGCGAGCGATCCGCTGGACGGGTCCCCCTCCCGCTCGGCTTGCCCCGCCCGTCTGGTCCAGCTTCGGCCGCAGACCCACGCATTGGAATTCGTGGCACCTTGGCCTTCAGTCGGAGAAGCATCCCCGGGTGAGGGCCCGAAAGGCTGGCCTCGCCGGCGGCGGTGAACGTAGCCACCCGCGATTCAGCGTTCGCCTGTTCAGGCGCGTGCGATGAGGTAGTGGAACCGGTTCTGGAGGCTGTAGCCGCCGTCCGCGGTCCGGTGTGCTGACAGTCGGGCGGCGATCGCGTCTTTGACCGCTTCTTCTTGAGCGGGTCCGACGAGCGTTGCGATCCCGGCGGGAGCCACGAGCGCGCGGCGTAGGGTGTCCTCGTTGGGGAACTCGTAAGACCACGCCGTGTCGAACGCCTGCTCGGGGGTGAGGCCTGCCTGGGTAGCGATGTCTTCGAGCACGCCGGGCTCTGCGTAGTCGGGCTCGGGGGCCGCCTCGGGTGGCCTGGGCGGCATGAACGGCCTGACGATCTGTTTCATTGCCTCGAGGTCGTTGCTCTCGTGGCGTCCCCACACCTGGATAACGACGGGTGCGCCGGGCTTGGCAACCCGGCTGGCCTCCCGAACCGCGGCGACGATGTCGTTGGCGAAGAAGAACGAGTTGAAGCCGGTGACCAGATCGAAGGTGTCGTCCTGGTAGGGCAGGGTCTCCATCTCGCCGACCCGCAGATCGGCCTCCGGCAGGCGCTGGCGGGCGAAGTCGATCAGCGCGGGCGAGGCGTCTACTCCGAAGGCGTGGGCGCCGCGTTCTGTGACCAGGCGCAGGAACGTGCCAACGCCGCAGCCGATGTCGAGTACAGCCTCCCCGACCTCGAGTCCGACGCAGGCCAGCGCGGCCTCGTAGGTAGGCGTCTGGCGGTCCTCGTTGAGCGCCCAGTCGGCGGGGCGGGCGCCCCATAGCGTCCCCCAGCGCTCCGCGCTACCGGTCGTATGCGTGGCTTGTGCGGTTTCGGCCGTCATCGCCTTAGCCCTCCTCGATAAACCTATGACACATAGCTACCGTAAACTATGCTGCATGGGTTTGTCAAGCGGCGAGGCGGCTCGCGGGATGCCCGCGACCGAGCTCAGCCTGTTCTCCTACGAGATCCTGGGCTTGGTTGGGCGACAGGGGGCGGCGCCGCACGACTTGCTCCGGCTGGCGAAGCGCGGCCGGTTCTTCGCCTGGGCGGGCGAGAGCCAGTACTACACCGAGCCCAAGCGGCTCGCGCGGCTCGGCTACCTGGCCTCGCGCAAGGAACCGGGCCGGACACACGAGCGCACGGTCTACACGCTCACCGACAAGGGTCTGCAGGCGTTGCGCGACTACGCCGGCACGCCGGTCACGTTCACGCCGCTGAAGAGCGATCCGCTGTTGCGTCTGTTGATCTGCGACCTCGTCGGCGAAGACGTGACGCGCGAGAGCATGGCCACCCTGCGCGAGGACATCGCGGACATCGAATCCCGTCTCGACGATGCCGAGGACACCGCACGCGATCTCCCCCACCGCGAGAAGTACCTACGGCTGGTGCTCGGCTTCATGCGCCGCCTGCTCGAGCTGCACCTCGACCTCGTCGACGAGGTCGAGCGCGAGCTTGCCCCGCGAAGCTCCAACCCGGCTCCGAAAGCCTGATGCGGTTATGCGGACGAGCGGCGGTCCAGCCTGAGCTCGCACATATCAACCGACGCGCGCGTCCCGGGCGTCTCGGAGGCGTCCATCGCCCCGAATGCCTGATCGCCCTGGCGCATGTCCTCGACGGTGTCGAAGAGCTGAATCACGACGGCCGTTCCCTGCGCCTCGTCGAACAGCAGCTGTAGTCCGGTTGTAGGCACGCCGGGCGGGGGGCCGCCGGCTTCCTCGATGCGGGCCACGAGCCGGTGCACTCGCTCGGCGGTCACATCGGTGAATCGGACAACGCGTACATACATGTCAGCTCTCCTCGGGTTGGGCGTGGGGCTGGGGCTTCTTATCGGAACTGTCGGCGTGCAAATTCACGACCCTCAGACGAACGCAGGGCACCGCGGCACTTCGGCTGGGCCGAATGTTCTGGTTGAGCCCGAACAGGCTGGCGGGGACATACCTGTCCTCGAGCGCAACAAGGCGCGCGTTCATGAATGGACGAAAACCGATCACGTCGGGGTCGGTTTCGTCGCCGCTTGTCGCGCCAGACGAGCGAAATCCATTCCAGCCACCAGCATCCGCGGTCTTCGACGCGGCTGACGCTGCCGCAAGCGGCCTCACGGAGTAGTGCCGTGTGGTGAGCGGCGTCGGGGCCGCCTCTTGGGGGCGCACCCCGTTTCCTGGTCGTCAGCCCGGCAGCGCTCCCTCCGCCTGACGCTCGGGCGTGTACTGATCCGCCGGCTCGAGGAAATCGCGCAGCTGGACGCGGAGCTCCTCGTTGTTCTCGTGGCCGTGCACCGAGGCTGCGTGCTCGGCCGCAGCCTGCACCACTTCGTCCTCCTCGCCAATGATCACCAGCGAGCAATTGGTCTCGCTGGGCCAGCGGCGGCAATCGGCCATCATCCGGGCCATAAGGGTTCCTCCTTCCGGTTTCGCCGTGCCGATCCTCTCGTGTCGGAGCACCGGCGTCAAGCGCGTCGGATCGCCGCCTGCACCCAAGCTTCCCGACATCCCCGGCTCGATGATCCCAATGGCTTAGCCTTGGAACGTGATCCACCACATCTCGCCGGCGCGGCTGCGCCCGACCAGCCGAGCGATCTGCCCGCTGGCGCCGAGCGCCGCCGCGATACGCCACGTCGTCATTCATTCGACCACCACGCGGCGCGGGGCTTGGGCGACCGCATCCTCCCCAAGCCGGAGAATCAGTGCAGAACGCCGGGTTAGCCCAACCCAATAGCGAGCCTCGACCCGAGACGGAACGCAGGCCCGGCGACGCGCTTTCGCGCAGGCCCTAGGCCGAGCTTGAGCGATGACCTCTCAGACGACCCGCGTGGAGACTGACGCTACTCGCGGGCATACTCCTCGGCCGAGCGCGACTCAAACTCCAAGCCGACCCACGGCTCGTCCCCTGCTACCCATGCGTTGTGACCTGGCTCGATGACATAAGCGTCGCCGGGTCCGAGATCCTCTTCTGTCCCATCGTCGTGGACAACATGCAACGCGCCCGATTGAACAATTCCCACATGCCTGACCTGGCAGCTATCGGTGCCGACGACGGGCTTGATGCACTCTGACCATTGCCAGCCGGGCTGAAGCGTCAGGCGGCCGACGGTCGTGCTCCCGACCCGAACGAGTTCAGCGCGGGTCTTTTCGGGAGTCCTCGTCTCATCAGGTGAATCGAAGTCCAGCTTCTTGACGCCAGCCATGCCCCTCTCCTCGAATCGTTGTTGTGTTCACTAGCAGCCTAACGCCGGGAAGCATCCCCAATCAAGTGGTCCTGATGGGCGAGGATCAGCTCCCGCCACAACGGACGTGTGCTCAAGCAGACGAGCAACAGCCGCCCATTCGCTCCATAGGCTTCGTGCTGCGATCGCGCCAGGCCCAGCATCTCCGACGGAGCACTACCCCGCCAACCACCGGCCGAGATGACCGCAATCGGGCGAGTCGGCGCTGCTCCCGGTCGCCGGGCGTACCAACACTGCAGCACCGCCACGAATGCGACAGCGAGCTCCCCGCGCCCACGTACCGGGTCGCAACCGGCCAGCTCACCCGGCCGAGATTGCATGCGGTTGTCGGCCGTGCTTGCACACGCGTCGATGCTCGGCGGGGTGCAAACGATCGGCCCGATTGGCATCGTGCTCCATCGCTGAGAGAGCATCAACCGCGGCGCCGGAGATCCCCGTTGTCGCATCGCGCTGGCGTGGCTGGATCTGGGTGGTTCCGGCATTCTTGGTCTAGCGATAATGGATGGTCGTGGGTCAGCATCGTCGGGCGTAACCTTTGTCTATGGGACTGCCTCGGCTTATGCCTAAGCGTCGCGACTTGGCGAACTTTCTGCGCAGTTACGGGGAGGACGACCTCGCCGACCGCTCGTTGATGACGACCGATGAGGAATTGGACAGGATCGCCATCCTCGGCGCCCACTACGCGTTTTCTGATGTCGCGATGGAGCACGGCGGCAGCATGGGAGGGGCGAGAGCGCTGTCGCTCGCCGCGCTCGACGTCCTGGAAGGGCGCGACCGCGATCTGCACCGAACGCGATCCCAAGGAGAGTTGAATGCTGGGATGCCCGAGGAGTTGGACGCGCAAGAATTGGAGCGGGTTCGTATGGTGCGGCTGACCGCTCCGGAATAACCGGACCGCTGCGCCACGTTCCTGTCGACTCCGGCCTTCCGATCGCACTGCCCAGGGCCGCTTCCCCTCCATCGCCAATGCGGCCACGAGCCCGAGACTGCCACTCTAGGCGTCGACGAGTAGCGGCTGCGCTATGGGATCAATGGCAATGCCCTGATCCGTATCCGGCCCGGCTCGATGACGTTGATGCTTCCGCGTTGAGGGCTTGCTCGAGCTGTGGCAGGTCGGCCATGAGCGGCGCGGCCTGCTCGGAGGGTCGGTGTTGGCTGCCATGACCGAACAAGATGACCGACGGCGACGGTTCCTTGCGGATCGCGAGGAGCGTCCCGAAGTCCGTGTCCGCCGAGATCACGACGCGCTGCTCGGAAGCGACGCGACTGAAGATCTCCTCGTCGGACGCGGTCTGCATGCAGAGCTCGCGGACGTGCACGGCGTCGTGACCGCACCGCTTGAGCTCCTGGCTGACCGCTGGCGAGAGCGCGTTACCGATCAGGAATCTCACCCGGCCAGTGGCAGCTCACGCTCACGCACGGCTTCGGCGGCGTCGCGCAGCGCTTCTTGCACGTCGGCGGGCTCGAGATCCGGGCAGGCGTCGAGAACCTCACCGGCGGTTATCCCCTCGGCGATCATCCCCACGACGGTCGCGACCGGGATCCGCAGGCCTCGGATGCACGGAACGCCGTCCATCTGTGCGCGGACGGTGATACGCGTGAAGGTCATGACGAGCGTACCCCGGGGTGGGAAGCTGACCGATCATGCAAGCGCCCGGCTCCTGGCGCCGCTATCGGCCGGGCCCACTCATTTGAAAGGACATCATGTCCGAGCCACGATTGGTGGACGTCACCGGCCGGCTGCGATCCCCAGCACCGACCCCGGGCCATTCCGCCGGATGCACGCTGGCGAACAAAGGACGACGCTGCCCCGCCGACCCACCGACGGTTGAGGAGACCATCCTCGTGATGCGACAAGCCCGAGCGGGTCCCTACGCGGACCGGACCCGTGCGCTGATCGCCCTTCTGTGGCGCGCCGGGCTGCGGATCAGCGAAGCGCTCGCGCTGACCGAGTCCGATCTGCGCCGAAGACCGGGGATGTGCTCGTTCGCTCGGGTAACGGCGAAAAGCGGAGGATCGTCGGGATGGACGACTGCGCGTGGGAATACCTCGCTGCTTGGACCAAGCACAGGGCGCGGCTGCCGATCGGACCGCTGTTCTGCATCCTCGCCGGGCCGACCCGCGGACGCGGCTGGTCAGAGCCCGCCGTGCGTGGTGAGCTGCGCCGGCGTGCGCCCGACGCGGGGGGTGCGACGTCGATTTGCGCCGCAGCAGCCCCAGGCATCTCCATGCGATCGAGATGGCACACGAGGTATCCCGCAGCCGATAATTCAGAGGCGCTCGGGCATCCGCCACCTCGGGATCACCAGCATTTACCTGCACGGGACCGACACCCGCGAGATCGTGGACACCTTGCACCATCGCCGGCCGCCGGTGATACCCGCCAGCGCCGGCCTGCGCCCGTCACCGCGTTCGAACCGCAGGCTCCCGAGCGGCGCATCACGGCCCGCCACGGCGCGGACCCCACCGTCACGTGAAGCGGTCACCAGCAGCCGCGGTGGTCAGACAACTCTCTCGAGATTGCGGAAGAGCCGGTGCTTGCGGGGGTCGGGTCGATTTCGGCGGTCGGCGAACGTCCTGTGGGTTGCCGTTCGTGCTGCGGAAGCCAGAGTGATCAGGCCCGTCACGTGGGCAGCATCACCGCCAGATCTGTGCGCTACCACCCCTCGGCACTCGCAGTGTTCTCACGCCACGGCCAGCGTCATGTCGCGCTGACGTCGGGCCAGAAGCTGGCGAAATCGACGTGCGGGAGTTGGTCTTTCGGCACGAACCCGCGAGCGCCATGCGCCTGCGCCATCGCGTAGAAGCAATCATCGAATTGGCTGGAGGTCAGCAGCACCGCGACGTCGGGAGCGACCTCGCGAATCCGGGCGGCGAGATCGAAGCCGTTGCCGTCGGGAAGGTTGATGTCGAGCAGCACCGCGTCTGGGGCGAGGCATTTCAGAAGTTCAGGGCGCTCGCGGCGCAGTCAGCTTCACCCACAATGCTATAGCCGCGCCGCTCAAGCAGGACACGCTCGGCGTTACGGACCGCGGCGGCGTCGTCGACGATCAGGACGCTCACCCTGGCGGGGCGCAGGAGTGAATCGGCAGGCATTCACCGAGGATGACGCTCCCCAATCAGAAACCCGTACTGCATTTGCGCCAATTACTCGAAGGGTTAAATAAGAGGTGCAGGGTGCTTGCCTATGCCACCCGCGACCGGCACAGCCGCACGCAGGTCGCTGCGCCGTGTCCACGGAACTTGCGAGAGAGATGCTGTCGCCCACGGGGCCTTCGTCGGCCAGGCGATGACGTGCGCCACCTCGAACGCCGACCATCAAGCATCGCGGCGCTCTAGTTTCGTGACGACCAGGCGCCAGCTCAAGCGCTCGGATCTCTTCCCCGAAGGACGAATCGCAGAAGCTCGTCGCCAGCGGTCTTCTGCAAGGCGCGCAAAGCCATCAGCGGCCGTCCAGCTGACCGCTGGTCTAGGCGTCGAGGAGTAGCGCGCTCCGGCGCCTGGCGCCAAGTCCATCATCGACGTCGTCGTCGGCCGGGCTGGCACGACCGGTCGTGTCCGAGACCTGCTATGCGGCCTAGGTTCTCGGCCGTGGAGTGGTGGTTGCTTCGAGCCGAAAGTGCGGCGTCCCCGAGCTCGAATAGCCTGTCTTGGGGAGTGTGTCGCGCGTGAATCGCGGACCTCGCGCATGACACCGTGGCCGCTGAAACTCAGCTGTGGTGGCCGGGCGTGCGCCTGGGCACGAGAGTCGTCACGAGGGCCTTCCGTCCGAGACCCGCTGGACGCTGAGGAGGCGAGCAGGCCAGGCTGCGGCGCTCACGCGTATTCGTAGCCGGTTTGGCGATGATTTCGCCGCGCGTGTTGTGGACCCGGCCGGTAGCCTCGTGCTGTGGCGACGACCGAGGTGATTCGCAGTCAGGAGTTCCCTGATCTCGCGGACGAAGTGCTCTTCCCACGGCTGTCCGACGCCAAGCTGGCGTGGCTGAGCAAGCGTGGTCGGCGCCGCACAGTTGCGGCCGGTGAGGTCCTGTACGAGCACGCTGTCCGCGACGCGCCGTTCTTCGTGATCGAGCGCGGGCTCGTGGAGTTCATAGACCGTAAGCCCGGCAAGGACGTTTACATCGCCCAAGCGGACGGTCGCACGTTTATCGGTGACATCGCAGTGTTCACCGGTGAGCCCACGATCAGCGCCTGCGTGGCCGCAGAGTCGACGGACGTCATCGAATTTGACCGGTCGAAGCTGCGGGCGATGGTCGCTCGGTGGCCGGAGTTCGGCGAGCAGATCTTCGCCACTCTGCTGGAACGACGCGCATGGCACGAGGCCAGGGGGCACGGCGTGATACGGATCATCGCTCCACGAGGATCCCGCCGGGCCTTCGAGGTCCGTGATCTGCTCGAGCGCAACCTGCTGCCGGTGCGTTTCCTCGACGTCGACACCGACGAGGACAGTGCGGCGATGCTGAAGTGGCTCGACATCCCGCGCGCTGAGACGCCGGTCCTGGTTCACGCGACCGAGGTGATGCGCAATCCCTCCGCTGCGCAGGTCGCGCGGTCGCTCCGCCTCCGCGCTGAGGTGGATGGTGAGCGATTCGACATGGTCGTGCTCGGCGGCGGACCAGCCGGACTGGCGGCGGCGGTCTACGGCGGCTCGGAGGGGCTGAGAACGTTCGTGGCGGAGGCCTGGGCGCCCGGTGGTCAGGCCGGGACCAGTACGCGGATCGAGAACTATCTTGGCTTCGCGACGGGGATCTCCGGCACCGAGTTGACCCGCAACGCGACGCTTCAGGCACGACGCTTCGATGCGGTGCTATCGAGCTTTCATCGTGCCGTCGAGATGGCCGACGGACCCGAGGGGCTGATACGTGTCGACCTCGACGACGGACAGCACGTGCTCGCCCGCTCGGTCGTCATGGCTACCGGTGCACGGTGGCGTGAGCTGGATGCCGAAGGGATTGACCGGTTCCGCGGCGCCGGGGTCTACCACGCCGCAATGCCCACGGACGCCGAGCGCGCCCGGAACGAGGATGTGATCGTTGTCGGGGGCGGGAACTCCGCCGGGCAGGCGGCGCTACACCTCGCCTCGCGGGCGCGCAGTGTCCGAGTCGTAGTCCGAGGCAAGGCCCTGAGCGCGACGATGTCGCGCTACTTGCTCGATCGGATCGAGCGGTCACCCCGAATAGAAGTGATGACCGAGACCGAGATCGTGGCCGTGCGCGGCACCGCGACGCTAGAGTCCGTCGACCTCCGCGACGGTCGCACTGGCGCCGTCGTGCCGGTGAGCGCGACGGCTGTGTTCGTCATGATCGGCGCCACCCCCTGCAGCGAGGCGGCCCACGGGATGCTTGCCCTCGATGCCGCTGGCTACCTGCTTTGCGGTAGCGGAGCGGCGCGCTGCAACGGGCATCTGTCGTGGCCGCTCAAAGACCGCGAGCCGCATCTCCTGGAGACAGTCCGTCCCGGAGTGTTCAGCGCCGGTGACGTGCGCGCCGGAGCGACAAACCGGGTGGCGGGGGCGGTCGGTGACGGAGCCCTCGCCGTGCGGTTCGCGCACGAAGTGCTGACGGGCTAGTAGCCCGAGAACCGGCTGCCGCGGCCGGGGGCAGAACGGTCGGCACTGACAACACGGGGTGGGAGCTCCGTCAGCGACGGGATGCACTAAATCCCGGACGCGCCGACACCGCCGTTCTCGGGCTTGGCCTCCAAGCCACCGTCCAAGGGACAGGAAAGCGCTTCAGAGACGCACACAGCGGTAGGCCCCACGCGACCGCTTCAGCCGCCAACCCTCTGACGGGCTCGTCGCCGCGATCTTAGTGACCGATCGTGTCCGGGTCCGGTCGTCCTCGAGCGGGCAGTCAGCCCCGACTGCGTGGCTCCTCTGGAGGTTGGCCGAGATGTCGTAGAAGTTTGAGTGGCGGTCCTCCCGTCCTGTCCGCTCCGGTTGGGAGCGTTCGGGCCGACCAAGCCTAAGTCCGAGAGGACAGGAGGTACCGCCATGACGAACTGTATGCAATAGGTCGGTTGGAGTTCGACCGCTCGGTTCGTCTGCCGGCGGGGAGGAACCGGTCGTGAAGCGTCGTAACAGAAGGGCGCATGGCCGAGCGGCGCGCGAGAGGCGAGGAGTTCGCCAGTCGGGTGAACCGGGCGGTCGAGCTGTTGGCGGCGGGGTCACCGCCGGTGGCCGTGCGCAGGGCGTTGGAGCGGGAGTTCTTGCTCTCGGCGCGGCAGGCGCTTCGCTACGTGCGCGTGGCTCAGGCGTCACCGGGTGGGGTGGCGGTGCCGGAAGCGACGGCGACGTTCACGGTGCGGCTGCCGAGGTCAGTCATCGCTGCGGCGCGTGTCGGAGCGACGGAGCGTGGGCAGGCACTCGGGGCGCTCACGGCGGCGGCGCTTCGCGGCCATCTGGCGCACGGGGATCGATCGCAAGGTGGCTCTGCGCGTTGACGTCCGGTATGTCGGCGACAGGCTCGCCGACACCCGGTTGGTGCAGGCCTACGGCTTCTGCGTTCCCGAGCAACGCCGGGCGGCGGCCATGACAACTGAGGAGGTAGCTGGTGAGAGACGAATCGACGCCGAGCGCGGCGACAGTCGCGGCGATCTACGCCCGCGTGTCGACCGATCGGCAGAGCGCACAGGGCACGATCCAGAGCCAGGTCTCAGAGCTGCGTGAGCTGGCAGCAGCCCGCGGGCTGGTGGTTGGCTCGGAGCTGGTGTTCTGTGACGACGGGGTCTCAGGCGCGACGCTGGTGCGCCCGGCGCTGGAGCGGGTGCGCGACGGCGCAGCGGACGGGGCGTTTGAGGTGCTGTTGTGCCACTCGCCCGACCGCCTCGCCCGCCGCTACGCCTACCAGGTGCTGCTGCTCGACGAGCTCGTTCGCACGGGCGTCGAGGTCGTCTTCGCGTTCGAGGACGAGGCGGCAAAGACGCCCGAGGGCGAGCTGCTGCGCCAGATGCAGGGGATGATCGCCGAGTACGAGCGAGCGCAGATCGCCGAGCGCACCCGACGTGGACGGGTCCATCGCGCCCGGTCCGGATCCGCCGCAGTCCTCGGCCGAGCCCCATACGGCTACCGGTACGTGCGCCGCTCAGAGCACGCCGACGCCTACTTCCAGGTCGACGAGGCCAAGGCAGGCGTCGTGCGCGAGGTGTTCCGCCGCTACGCCCACGAGGGACAGACGCTGGCCGCGATCGCCGACTGGCTCAATGACACCGAAACGCCGACGACCACGCCCGGCAAGAGCTGGCATCCCTCTACCGTCCGCGGGATGCTGGTCAACCCGGCCTACCGTGGCCAGGCCGCGTTCGGCAAGACCCGCGTCACCGGCCAGCGCGGCAAGGCAACCCGTCGGGCACGCCAACGTGGGGCGCGCCAGTCGCTAGCCCCGCAGCGCACCAGCGCGCCCGAGGACTCCTGGACGCTGATCGCGGTCCCGCCGATCATCGACGCTGACACCTTCGCGCTGGCCCGCTCCCGCCTGGAGCAGGGCGTGCGGTTCGCTCAGCGCAACGCGCGCAAGCCGAGCCTGCTCCGTGGCCTGCTGGTCTGCCGCGAATGCGGCTATGCGTGGCATCGCGTCGAGAAGGGCAAGCAGACCAAGCGCGTGCTCTACCAGTGCGGCAGCCGATGCCTGCGCGCTGCCGAGCGGCGCTGCAACAGCGCGCCTGTACGTGCGGAGGATCTCGACCGGCTGGTCTGGGGAGAGATCCGGCGTCTGCTCTGCCAACCCGACCTGGTCCGCGCCGAGATCGACCGGCGCCTGCAGAGCATGCGCGATGCCGACCCGGCAGCACGTCGAGGCGAGACGCTCGCAGTTGAACTGACCCGCGCCGAGCGGGCGATCGCCAGGCTCGTCGATGCCTACCAGGACGAGCAGATCACGCTCGACGAGCTCCGGGCTCGCATGCCAGAGCTGCGCCGGCGCGAGCAGGCGCTACGCGCTGAGCATGATGCCGTCGAAGCCGAGATCCAGGACGCCGCGAGCTATCTCAAGCTGGCGGAGACCATCGAGAGTTTCACCAGCCGCCTCACGCATGGGCTGGACGAGATGGACACCGACGAGCAGTCACGGATCCTGCGGCTACTCGTCCGCGACGTCCTGATCGGCGGCGAAGGCGAAACCGTGACGATCAGGCACTCAATCCCGGTTCCGTCAAGCGGGCAGGACCCCGACACGCCATTGCATACAGTTCGTCATGGCGGTACCTCCTGTCCTCTCGGACTTAA
>Ga0335076_10006225_pt1 | contig 12036 bp, 10 predicted proteins | sample Lox_Sample_25_FD_206717 | JGI IMG/M metagenome (GOLD analysis project Ga0335076, IMG submission 206717) | Soil microbial communities from Loxahatchee National Wildlife Refuge, Florida, United States - Lox_Sample_2.5 | ecosystem: Environmental > Terrestrial > Soil > Wetlands | place: USA... | reverse complement strand
CGGAGGCAAGAGAGGTGCCCAGCCCGGTCAGGGCCAGCGCCCGGCTGCGCGGCATCGGCAATGTGGCCGGATCGGCGGCGGCCAGCGTCTCGGCCTCGGGGAAGCAGTGCGTCAGCGGGCCGTCGGGGCGTGACAGCGGCTTGCCGTACGCGGCCGCCAGCCGCGCCCCGAGCCGCCGGGCCGCGGCCACGGAGACCTGCTGGCCAAGTACCGCCCGCAGCGCCAGCTCGTTGCCGTCGACGTGCCCAGGCGAACGCCGCCCGGGGCTGGCCAGGGCCAGCGGCCCGAGCACCGGGTCGGCGGACAGGTAGCCGGTGACCGCCTCGGGGTCCGCGTCCAGGTCGAACAGCCGTCGGCAGCGCTGCACCGCGGCGGTCAGGTCGCGCAGGTCCTCGAGCTGGAGCTCGCAGTCGACGTAGCCCGATGCCGGGGCCAGGGACAAGATCCCCGGCCCGTTCGGCAGCATGATGGTTCGCCGGTACCGGCCGTCCCGCACCTCTTCTACCCCCGGGATGGCCCGGGCGCCCAGGTAGCTCAGCATCCGCTCCCCGTCGATCGGGGCCCGGTACGCCAGCCTCAGCCGGATCAGCCCGGGCGCCGCCGGATCCCCCGAGGGCGCCAGCAGCCGCCGCGTCTTCTGCACCCGGCCACGCGCCTCCCGCAACTGGGTCGGCGTCACCGCGAAGACCTCGCGGATGGTCGCGTTGAACTGCCTGATGCTGGTGAAGCCGGCCGCGAAGGCGATCTCGGACACCGGCAGCGCCGTGGTCTCGGTCAGGATCCGCGCCGTCTGGGCCCGCTGCGCGCGGGCGATGGCGAGCGGGCCGGCGCCGAGTTCGGCGGTGACCAGCCGGCGCACCTGACGCTGCTCGTAGCCGAGCCGGCGGGCCAGGCCCTCGACGCCGTCCCGGTCGACCACCCCGTCGGCGATCAGCCGCATGGCCCGGCCCACCACGTCGGCCCGGATGTTCCACTCGGGCGAGCCGGGGGAGGCGTCCGGCCGGCACCGCTTGCAGGCCCGGAAGCCCGCCTCCTGGGCCGCCGCCGCGCCGCGGTAGAACCGCATGTTCGCCCGCTTCGGCGTGATCGCCGGGCAGGACGGGCGGCAGTAGATGCCGGTGGAGGTCACCGCGATGAAGAACACGCCGTCGAAACGGGCGTCCTGGCTGACCGCCGCCTGGTAGCGCCGTTCGTCGTCGAGCGCGGCCACGCCGCCGGCCGGGGTCGAGCTGTTCTGTGTCACACCTCCACAATGCCAGCCCGCACGGACCAGAACTGGCGGGAATCGGACATTGACCCCAGCCGCATGCGCGGAGAGTGACCGGCCTATCCCTCTCATTTCTACCAAACGAACCAGGCTCGTGCCCCGGTAGCGCGTTTCCGCGTTCACACCGGAAACGGCCATCCCGGATGTCTCTCCAGGCGCAGGCCTGTGACTGCTGGTAGTACCTAGCCCGGAAGGCAGCTAAGCGTTACCTCGTTACCCATTGCACTTGACACAGTACGTAGTGTTAGATTACGAATGGTAGCGAAACAACTTCGTACCGTGTTAGTCCCGTATGAGAAGGTGTGCGTCGTGGCCAGCAGTTGCCCGGATGAAGGCCGAGACCTCCCCGTCCGCTCGGACGGCAACCGCCACCTGGCGCGTACCGAAGCCCGTGCCGAAGTCCGCGACCGCGAGACCTACTACGCCGAGCTGCGGTTCGCGGTCCACTGTCAGAGCCGGTCCATTCCCGTCCCGCGAGCCGGCCTGGATGCCCAGGAGAACGAGAGCTGGGACGAGATGATCGCCCGGTTCGGCGATACCTGGACCTAAGAGCCACCGGCGGCGGACCGGGGCCTCCTCCGGCGCTCAGGCCTCCGGTCCGCCTCCGGTCACCCGCCACGAGCCATCCACCCAACCCACCCCGTCCCGTCCCGCCCCATCCCAATCCGCGCCCCCTCTGCCCCCGCCGCACCCCCGCGCCCGGGCTCCTCTTCCGCGCGGACACAAGAACGGACTTTCGTCACTCTGACACCGTCCGCACCAGATCGTAAGGCATGGATGCCACATCCATGCTGTTCCAGCGACATGAACGAGGCATCCATGTCGTATCCGCGGAGCCCGAGCGGACGGCGGACCGGAATCACCAGCCACAAGAATGCCTTGGAAACTTAAGAGCACCAAGGGTCACACACCCGGCCGTCCAGTCGGTCCATGGCTACCACAAGCCGACCGGAAATACGTTATAGATGGTGCTGTCGTGCCTGATGCCCGATTTCGCGTCCCGCGCGGCGCCCCACCGGGGATGTACGGCTGAGCAGCATTGCGCGCCAGCAGCATGAAAGGGGCATTCACGTCGTATGATCGCTGGTCAGAGCCGCCAGAAGTCGAACCGGTCGCGGCCGGGCCGGAAGCCGGCCGCCTCGACCACGTCGGCCGCTGACTTGAACTTGTCGCCCACCCGCCAGGGCTGGTGCGCATCGCTGCCGAACGAGACCGCCCGTCCCCCGGCCTCCCGCCACCAGTGGAGCAGGCCGACCGAGACCAGCGGGCCCTTGGTGTTCACCTCCAGGACCCGGTCGCTAGCGGCCAGGGCGCGCAGCACGGCCCGGTACTCGGCCTCGAAGGCCTTTTCCTCGTACGGCTCGGCCGACCGCGGCCACATCCGGCGGGGGAAGTCGAGGTGCGCCAGCACCTGGAAGATGCCGCTGCCCTCAACCAGCCGGAGCAGTTCGGCGAAGTACCTGCGCATCACGTCGGCGGGCGGCATCAGCCGGAACAGGTCGTCGGCGGCCGTCAGCCGCCCCTCACACGGGATAGCGTGCAGCGAGCCGAGGATCCGGTCCGGACCGGGGCCGGCCTTGGCCACCATCGCGGCCGCGCTCGCCTGCCACAGATGCGCCTCGCCGATCTCGACGCCGGAGAGTATCCGCAGCTCGGGAAAGCGCTGACGGCAGTCGTCCAGGGACGCGAGGTAGCCCGTCATGTCGAGCACGTGCATCCGGGCGTAGCGGTGCGGGTCGAGGTGCATCGTCCCGATCCGGTCGCCATCGGTCCAGGTGGTGAAGTCCAGGTGGTCGGTGAAGGCTACGCCGGGCAGGCCGGCGGCCAGCGCCTGCTCGCAGCTGCGCGCCATATCCGCCTCGCGTGGCGCGTCCCAGGACCACTGGGTGTGCACGTGGCTATCGACCGGGGGAGACCAGCTTCCGCTGGCGTGTGCTTGTTCGGCTGACTGGTCTGACGGTTGCTGCGCAGGGGGCACGCCGGATCGGTCCTAGTCGTATCGGAGCTCTTGCTTCCCCACGAGCCTATCGGGGCGTTTTCCGCGTGCCCGTGCTGCACCGGCCCCGGCGGATCCGCTACCAGCCGGGCTGGCGCGGCGGGGCCGAGGTGATGACGTAGACCTCGCCGCCGTCGGATTCGGGTGGCGGCGGCGCGGCGGGCTTAGGTGTCTCCAGCGCGGCCGGGGCGTCGGCCGGCTCCACCGGCTCAGCGGTTTCATCGCCGTCGGCCCGGCGCTTCCTGGCCGCCTCCGCGGTGACCTTGTCGGCGATTTTCTGCCAGCGCTCTTCCCACTCGGCGACGTTCCCGCCACAGGCGCGAACGAAGGCGACCGCGACCGGCAGCGTAGGCAACCGCAGGCCGGCCGCCGCGGCCGCGAGCGTCTTCATCTCGAAGTGAGCGGTCTCGGCCATTTCCGGGTAGTCCAGGCCGGCCCTGGCCCGCAGCGTGCGCAGATCCCGGGCGAACGCTTCCAGGTTGTCCGGGGCGATGCTGGCCACCGGTTGGGCCGGGCCGCCCGGCTGCTCTTCGGGCAGCGCCCTATCGCGCTGGCGGATCACCGGACCCGACGGCTCCGGCGGCGGGCCGGCCGGCCCGGCTACCCCGGGCGGAGACCCCGCTTCCCCCTGGGCGCCGGGGAGCCCGGACGCGCCGGGAGGTCCATAGGGTGGCGGCGCCTCATGCGCCGGCCCTGCGGCCGGTCCCCGCAGACCAGCCCCGCCCGGACCAGCACTGCCCGGTCCCGCCCCGCCCGGACCGGCATTGCCCGGACCGGCATTGCCCGGACCGGCATTGCCCGGACCGGCATTGCCCGAGCCGGCCCCGCCCGGACCGGCATTGCCCGGACCAGGCCTGCCGGGGCCATGGCTCCATGGTGGCGCCGCGTCCTGCCGGCTCCAGCTGTCCGCGTAAAGATCCTTGACTGTCGGCCCCGGCCCGTGGTGCCTGCCCGTGGTGCCGCCCGGCGTGCTCGGTCCCGACGGCCGGTACATGCGGTCCGCCCCCGGCGGCACCCGGCGCCCGTTCGGCAGCCGGTACCGGCCGGGCCCCGCCCCGCCATTGGCCCCGCCGCCAGGCCCGCCGGCATTAGGGCCGCCGTTGGGCGGAACACTGTTCGGGGCAGCGCCATGCGGAGGTGCACCGTGCGGGGGTGTGGCATGCGGTCCGCCGCGCGGACCACCGGCATACGGCCTGCCCGCATGCGGTCCGGCGTTCGGCGGTCCGCCGTGCGCCCCCGGTGCTCCCTGCGCCCCCGGTGCTCCCTGCGCCCCCGGTGCTCCCTGCGCCCCCGGTGCTCCCTGCGCCCCCGGTGCTCCCTGCGGCGCCCGTGCTCCCTGCGGCGCCGATCCGCCATTGCCGGACAGGCCAACGCCCGGCGGGCCACCGCCTGGCAAGCCGCTGCCCGGCGGGCCACCGCCTGGCAAGCCGCTGCCCGGCATGCCGCCGGGAATCCCGCCTCCCGGGATCCCGCCGTGGCCGGAACTTCCGTTCGGCGGCGCGCCGGGAGGGTAACGGCCTGGCTGCGGCCGTCCCGGCTGGCGGGTCCGCGGCTGCCGGGGCGGCATCTCGCCTGGTCGCCTCAGCAGCTGCCCGTAGTCGGGGTCCTCGGCCCAACGGCCTGACCTGGCCGGATCATCCTCCTCGGCCGGGTAATCCTCGTCCGGCAGATAGGGCCCGGGATCATAGCCGCAGCGGTCGCGTTCGCGCCTGGACGGACCGTACGCGTCACGGCCAAGGCCGGTGTCGCCACGTTCCACCCGATACCTCCCAGACCTCGGTCGCCAGCCGCGCGGCGGGACACTCGGCCTTACGTCTTGAGTGTAGGTCGACAGAAATCCCCTGTATGACCTAGACGGCTAATTGTCACTAATTGCACACAATGTGCCGTACCGAGCACGGTGTTCACCCGGTAACGAGGTGTATCAAATGAGACGGCTGGCTAGCCCGGTCGCGTGATACGAACGGCGTCCGGCGGGGGATACAGTCAAACCAAGAGCATCCCCCGGAGCGGCCATGAACTCCTGGATCGTGTGGCTGATTGTGGCGGCGGTACTCGGCGTCGCCGAACTGCTCACCACGACGCTAGCGTTCGGTCTCATCGCGATCGCGGCGGTAGTGGCGGCCGTGGTCGGGGCGTTTCATCTCGGCTTGGCCTTCCAGCTCGCCGCGTTCGTCATCGCGTCCGGTGCCGGGATCGGTTTCGTCCGCCCGATCGCGATGAAGCACATCAAGCAGCCGCCGGCGCTGCGCACCGGAGCCGCCGCGCTCGTCGGCCGTTCGGCGATCGTCCTGGAGGAGGTCACCGAGCACAGCGGGCGGGTCCGCATCGGCGGCGAGGAGTGGTCCTCGCGGCCCTACGATGAGTCACTGGTGATCCCAGTCGGCACCAAGGTGGACGTCATGCAGATCGATGGCGCCACCGCCCTCGTTTATCCCAGGGAGTAGCCATGTACCTGGCTGAAGGTATTGTCGCGGCGGTCGTCGCGCTGATAGTCGTCATCACCGTGCTGCGCTCGGTGCGGATCGTGCCGCAGGCGCGAGCCCGCAACGTGGAGCGATTCGGGCGGTACCGCAAGACGCTGGAACCGGGGATGAACTTCATCATCCCCGCCATCGACCGGGTGAAGAAAGAGATCGACCTGCGCGAGCAGGTGGTCTCGTTCGCGGGCGCACCGGTGATCACCGAGGACAACGTGGGCGTGCTCATCGACACCGTGCTGTTCTTCCAGGTCACCGACCCGCGAGCGGCCGACTACGAGATCGTCAACTACATCCAGGCGATCGAGCAGATCACCGCGACCATGCTGCGCAGCGTGATCGGCTCGATGGACCTGGAAGAGACGCTGACCTCGCGCGACAAGATCAACAACGCGCTGCGCGGCGTGCTCGATGAGGCGTCGGGCAAGTGGGGCATCCGGGTCACCCGGGTGGAGATCAAGGCCATCGAACCGCCGAAGTCGGTCAAGGAGGCGATGGAGAAGCAACTGCGCGCCGAACGGGAGAAGCGTGCCGCGGTCCTGACCGCCGAGGGCCAGAGGCAGTCCAAGATCCTCACCGCCGAAGGCGAGAAGCAGAGTTCCATCCTGAGCGCCGAGGGCGCCAAGCAGAGCGCCATCCTGCGCGCCGAAGGGCAGGCCCAGGCCATCGCCGTGGTCTTCCAGGCCGTGCACGACAACGACCCCGACCCCAAGCTGCTCGCCTACCAGTACCTGCAGACGCTGCCCCAGCTGGCGCAGGGCGCGGGCAACACGTTCTGGGTCATCCCGAGCGAGGTCACCACCGCGCTGCGATCGGTGGCGAGCGCCTTCGGCGGCGGCGATGCGGAACCCATCCAGCCCAAGACGACAGGGCCGAAGGACACGATCCGGCGCGAGCCGCCCGCCGTCCCGGCCGCCGGCAGCGCCGCCAACGGCCCGGCCGGCAGCACCCCCGCGCTGGATCCCGGCGCCACCGTGGGTTCCGATAGTGTCTCGGCCGATGCCCTGAACGCCATGCTGGCGGCCATGCCGGGGGCGAACGGCATCGGTCCGCTGGGCGGCATCGATCAGCCCATCATCGAGGCCGAGACCGCTGCCGTACCTCAGGACGGCGATCCGTCCGCCGCCAACGGCAGCGAAGCGGTCTAGGACGCTACTTCAGCAGCAGGACCAGCGCGCTGCCGATGAGCGCGGCGATGACGATGACCGCGAGCAGCCGGGCCGGGAAATACCGGTCCCGGCGGCGATCCGCCGCCGGGACCGGTGACCCGGCCGTACCGACCGGCTTGGCCGTACCGACCGGCTTGGCCGTACCGAGCGGCTTAGCCGTACCGACCGGCTGGGCTGTACTGAGCGGCTGGGCCGTGGCAGCGGGCGTGCTCCGGTGCGCAGGCTGCGCAGGCTCCGCGGCCGCGGGCGCGGTGTCGGCCGCGGAGGCCCAGGAGGCCCGCGGCATCGCGGGCTCCTCGGCCCGCGGCGCGGCGGCGGGCAGCCGCAGGTCGGGCGGGGCCGGGGGCAGCGGCTGACCCCAGAAGTCCGTCCGTTCCTGCGCCGCCAGCCCTTCGGCCTGGTGCCGCAGGATCCGCGCGGTGACGTCGGGATCCGCGGGCGTGGACTCGGGCGGCCCGGACCAGCCGTAGCTGCCGTCGGCCGTCTCGGCGGACGGGCCGTGGCCGGCCTGCTCCGCCCACGTCACGCCGTCGGCGGCGCTGGCCTCGGGCTCGCTCTTCTGCAGCCAGGAGAACTCCTCGGTCGCGCCGCCCTCGGCGGTGAAACCGTCGAACGGCTCGCGCGCGCCTGGGCTGGCCGTGTGGTTCCCGTTCGCCGCCGTGACACCGGAGCCAGGCGCCGGATCCCAGCCCGCGCTGGCCGCGGAATCGGCGGGCAAACCCGGATCGGGGCTCCCCAGGCCGGTGCCGGCCGCGGCCTCGGCCAAGACGCCCGGGTCACCGGCTCTTCGGCTGGCCTGCTCCGAACGGGCATGGTTACCCCTGAGCGCGGCCCTGATCCGCTCCGGGTCGTAGACGTCAGGGGCGGCGACGCCGACACCCGCACGGGCGCCGGCCACGGCGGCTGCGCTCGCCCCGGCGGGCCTGACCGGAAGATCCAGGTCGTCCGGCGCGTCGGGATTGAGCCGCCGCCACCGTTCTTCCCAGTCCGGCACGTCCCCATCGCAGGCCCGGACGTACGCGCTGAGGATGGGCAGGCCGGGAAGGGAGGGGCCGTTCTCGGCCTCCTTCAGGACGTCGCTCGGGTAGTGGGCCCGGGCCGCGAGCTCGTCGTACCCGATCGCGGCGGAGTCGCGCAGCGCGCGCAGGTCGGCTAGGAACCGTGCCTGATCGTCGCCGGGTCCGGCCGACCACGTTCCCCGGATTTGCAACTGGCACCTTCCCGTTGGATACGCATGGGCTTAGGCACCACCCGCACCCGCACCACATCACCTGGGATTACCGGGCAGAGTACCGCGTCAGCCGCCGCCATGCCGCTGATACCACGCATTTCCTATCAAGTGTCCCTCACCAGGCCCGCAAGCGTGACAGAATCCCTCATCCCGAGCCCATCCAGACCCGGTAATCCGGTCATCCCGCGTGCCGCCCGGGTCGCGACCGGGTGGTGCGCGGCCAGCGTCAGCCCCACCGTTCCCGTTCGTGCCATCCTGCCACTTATGCACCACATCACGCGGGATTTCCGCGTGGCCGGCCCGGCGGTCCCGGTCGCCCGGGGCCGCGGCCGCATCCTCACAGCCGGACGGCGAGGCCGATCGTGAACGCGATGCCGAACGCCAGCTGCAGCCGCCCCGTCTGGCCGAGCGCCCTGATCAGCGCGGGACCCACCGCTCCGGCCCGAACCGACCGTACCGGCGGCCGCGCCAGCGGCAGCGTCAGCGCGGTGAGCAGCGTGAGCGGCCGGAAGAAGGCAAGCAGCGCCGCGACGCCGAACGGGACCAGCAGCGTCAGCACGTACATCACCCGGCTGCGCGCGTCGCCGAGCACGACCGCGAGCGTGCGCTTGCCCGCCAGCGTGTCGGTCCCGATGTCGCGCAGGTTGTTGACCACCAGCAGGGCGCAGGCCAGCAGCCCGGCGGGCACCGAGGCGGCCAGGCCGAGCCAGCTGAGCTCCTTCATCTGCACGTACGCGGTCCCGGCCACGGCCACCACGCCGAAGCACACGAACACGAACACCTCGCCGAGCCCGTGGTACCCGTAGGGCCGGGGCCCGCCGGTGTAGAACCAGGCGGCGGCGACGCAGCCCGCGCCGACGGCCACCAGCCACCAGGACGTCGCGGCGGCGAGCGCCAGCCCGGCCACCCCGGCCACGAAGAAGCATGCGAACGCGGCGGACAGCACCTGCCGTGGCGGCGCCAGCCCGGCGGCGACCAGCCGGACCGGGCCCACCCGCTGCTCGTCAGAGCCGCGCACGCCGTCGCTGTAGTCGTTGGCGAAGTTAACGCCCACCTGCAGGGCCAGCGCCACCACGAGCGCGAGCAGCGCCCGCCACCAGGAGAACTTGCCGTACCCGAGGGCCACGCCCGAGCCGATCAGCACCGGCACCACCGCGGCGGGCAGGGTTCTGGGCCGCGTTCCCGCCAGCCATTTCCGAGCTTCAGCCACGCACAGATCCTAGGGCAGCCGCATCACTCGCTGATCGCCGTGTGCAGCCGAACGACCGGGACGGGCGTGCCCACGTCGAGTTCGGCCCGGGCGCCGTCGGCGGCCCAGCCGGACGACTCGAGGAAGCGGCGCAGCGCCGTGTCCGCCTCCAGCGCCCACAGGGACACGGTGCGAAATCCGTCGGAAACGAGCGTGTCCGCCACGGCGTGCAGCAGCCGGCTGCCGTGCCCCTGCCCAGTCCGTTCGGGACAAACCCGCAGCTCGTAAACCTCGCCGTCGGTGCCCGGCCAGCGGTCGGTGTCGGTGGCGGGCCCGGCCGAGACGAACCCGGCCACCGCCCGCGCCGGGCCACCGGTGACCGCCGCGAGCACGCGGTGCCTGCTCGTCGGCGGGTTGGTGATCGCCTCCCGCCAGCGGTCCCGGAACGCCTGCTCGGCCTCGTCGCCGGTCAGTTCGGCCAGCAGCGACGCGGGCACGATCCCGGCGAGGCCGCACCGCCACGAGGCGACCTGGATCCGGGCCAGGCTGGCGGCGTCGCCCGCGCGGGCCGGCCGCACGAAGCCAGCGGAGCCCCCGGAGCCCGCCGAAGCGTCAGGCGGCAAACCGATCTCCCCTCAGCGCGGGCTGGGCTGGCTGACAGGGCGTGCCAGCAGTGCATCAGCCTACCGGGGCCGAACGGGCCGGGCGGGCCGACGGCCCGGATCAGCTCGCCGGGGAAGCCGAGGTGAGATGCGGGAACGCCTTGTTGGCGGCCTCGAAGATGCGCTCGATCTCCTCGTCGGTCAGCGGCCTGACGTCGCCGTTCCTGGTCCGCCGGCGCAGGTACTTGCGCAGCCGCGGGCCGCTGAAGACGTCGACCTCCCGGATGGTGGCCACGTCCCAGGGGACCTTCGGCCCGTAGACCGCCATCGCCGGCCGGACGGTGACCTGCTGGCCCATCTCGCTGGAGAGCAGGTCGGCGGCCCGCTGGGCTTCCCACAGGGCGTGCTCGAGCCGGTCCTTCTTGCTGTTCGGCCCGTGGTACAGCTGCCTGCCGCTCTTCGTCCGCACGATCAGGCGCTTGTCCCAGTCCTCCGAGTCGATGGCGAACACCCCGGCCGGCCCGATCACCAGGTGGTCGATCTGATCCTCGCTGTCCGGGATCGGACTGCCGTTCAGGGCACGGTAGCCAGCCCGGTGGAGCTTGGCCAGCTGCCTGCGGGTATGCCGCTGCGCGGCGGTCATCTTGACCGTGCCCGGGTAGCCCTTCCTGGCCCGGTAGATGGTGTCGGCGATAACCACGATCACAGCGAGCGTCAGCCCGAGCTTCCAGTTCGCCAGGATCGAGAACACCACCAGGACGACGACTGCGACGAGGGCCCGCAGCCGCCAGACCCGCATCCTCGGGTTGCCGGACAGGTGGCTCAGGGCGCCCCCGCGCCGGCCGGGGCCGGCCTCGGCCTCCTCGACCGGGGTGACCACGGGCTTGGGCGGGTCCACGCGCTGGGCGGGCGCCTCCTCGGCGGCATGCTCCTCAACGGCATGCTCCTCAGTAGCGGGCGGGGACCAGTCCCACAGCGGCAGGTCGGCCGACTCGGGCTCGGCCGTGGCGGGTTCCGGGCCCGTTCCCTCGCCCCCCGCCACCTCGGTCGCTGTCCCGCCGGGGGTGATCACCTCGTCCGCGGCCTGGGTAGGCCAGGTCACCGGCACGTCCCGAACCGGGTCGGTCCCTTCAGCCCCTCCAGCCCTCTCGGCTTCTTGAGTCCCTCCAGCCCGTTCAGTCCTTCTGGCTCTCTGGGCGCGGAGAAACGGCAGGCGAGCCGGAGCTTCCGGTGCATCCTCAGGCGCCTTTTCCTGCGTTTGTGCCCCGTCGGGTGCCGTCCCGCTGTGATTGCTTGCCGTCATCGGCGGAGCTGATGACCTATTTCTCAGCTTCGGCCACGCCATCCGGTATCACCCACCACCTCAGCGTAACTGCCTTGGAACTCAGCGCAAAGCGTCGTCACCAAGACGATTGTGCCCTACTCCGGCTGTTTTATAGCTGGACATTAAGTCGCATACCACACCCAAACGCCTGGGCTATTCGTGGTCTACGATCCCTAGCATGTCCCAGATTCACGAGCTAACCATGATCGAGCTGGCGGCCGCGATTCGTTCGGGCGAACTCTCGCCGGTCACGGTCACCGATCATTATCTGCGCCGGACGCAGGAGCTCAACGACCAGGTAGGCGCGTTCTACACCATCACGCCCGAATACGCCGCCGACCAGGCCCTGGCGGCGGAGAAAGCGGTCACCGCGGCGGAGGACAAGGCGGCCCTGCCGCCGCTCACCGGCGTGCCCATCCCGATCAAGGATCTCAACATGGTGGCCGGGGTCCGGCAGACGCTGGGCTCGAAGGCCTTCGAGACCAACGTGCCGGACACCGACGACTACGTGGTGGTCGCGATCAAGCAGGCCGGTGCGGTCATCACCGGTAAGACCGCCACCCCCGAGTTCGGGCTGCCCTGCTACACCGAGACCGCGGTCGGGCCCCCGGCCCGCACGCCGTGGGACCTGTCCCGGTCGGCGGGCGGGTCGAGCGGCGGCGCGGCCGCCGCGGTGGCGGCGGGCCTGGCCCCGGCCGCCCAGGGCAGCGACGGCGGCGGCTCCATCCGCATCCCGTCCAGCGTGTGCGGGCTGTTCGGGATCAAGGCGTCCCGCGGC
>Ga0335076_10006224_pt1 | contig 12036 bp, 7 predicted proteins | sample Lox_Sample_25_FD_206717 | JGI IMG/M metagenome (GOLD analysis project Ga0335076, IMG submission 206717) | Soil microbial communities from Loxahatchee National Wildlife Refuge, Florida, United States - Lox_Sample_2.5 | ecosystem: Environmental > Terrestrial > Soil > Wetlands | place: USA: Florida... | reverse complement strand
GGCCGCGCGAGCCTCCGCATTGTAATAAATCGTGGCCAGAGGTTCGCCGGTGGCGACGGCATCTCCGACTTTCTTGTGCAGAATGATCCCCACGGCCGGATCGATGGAGTCTTCCTTGCGCTCGCGCCCGCCGCCAAGAATCACGCACGCAGTTCCGATCTGTTCGCATTGCATCGCGGAAATATATCCGGTTCGCGAGCTGGTGACTTGCATTGTCTGCCGCGCCTGCGGCAAGCGTTTGGTGTCGTCGATTGCGCGCGGATCGCCGCCTTGCAGTTCGACCATGCGGCGGAAAGTTTCCAATGCTTTTCCGGAAGCGATCAGTTTCTCGCTGAGGCTCCTGCCATCTTCTACAGTTTTTGAAGCTCCGCCCAGTCGCAGCATCCAAGCCGCCAGTTCGTGGCAGAGCGTGCGCAAATCATCCGGACCTCCGCCGCGCAGGATTTCGATGACCTCCACGACTTCCAGCGCGTTGCCAATCATGTGCCCCAGGGGCTGATCCATGTCGGTGATGAGCGCAACCACTTTCTTGCCCATGCGCTCGCCGGTTTCCGTCATCAATTCGGCAAGAAAGGCAGCGTCTTTCTCGCTTTTCATGAACGCGCCCGAGCCGGTTTTCACATCAAGCACCAGCGCATCGATGCCCTCGGCCAGTTTTTTGCTCATGATGGAAGCGCAAATCAGATAGGGGCTCTCGACCGTTCCAGTCACATCGCGTAAGGCGTAAAGTTTGCGGTCGGCGGGGGCAATCTCGGCCGTTTGCCCAATCATGGAGCAGCCGCAGGCTTCGAGCACGCTGCGAAACTGCGCGACCGAGAGGTTTACGTTGAAACCGGGAATCGCTTCCAGCTTGTCGAGGGTTCCACCTGTGTGGCCCAGGCCACGCCCGCTGATCATAGGAACCGCCAGCCCGGCCGCGGCGACGACGGGGGCAAGCACCAGCGAGGTTTTGTCGCCGACGCCCCCGGTGGAATGTTTGTCGACTTTCTTCGCCGCCAGCGAGGAAAGATCCAGACCTTCGCCCGAGCGGAGCATGGCGTCGGTGAGCGCGGCGGTCTCGGGCCGCGTCATGCCGCGCAATACAACCGCCATCAGCCAGGCGGACACCTGATAGTCGGGAATCTCACCACGGGTGTAGGCGGTTACCAGGAATTCGATCTCGGCGGGAGAAAGCTCAATACCATCGCGTTTCTTGCGGATGACGTCGACAGCGCGAAAGCCAGAGGGAGACGCGGCTGGAGTCACGCGAGGCATAATCCTTCCGCGAGAAATTGAGCGTGGCTCATGCCAAGCCCTTCGTTTTTGGCCGCAGAATCATGGCGGGTGCAAATCGTGCGTCATTGTAAACCCTGGGTGAAGGCGGGCAGATTTTTGTCTCTCCCGCGGGTCATCCCGCCATTGCTTTTGCCTGGCGGCGGGACTAGCATAGTCGAGGTCACTTTCTTCCGCCCGGCATCGCAGGGTGCGCATCGTGCAGGTTCTGCCTAATCTTCTTGATTGAAAAGGAGGGCTTATGGGCGTCGCTGTTTCCCCGCAAATCCACCCGCTGGTCGCGGAGTTCCTCGAAAAGCCGCGAAAAATGTTGATCAACGGCAAGTGGGTGAACTCCGCTTCCGGCAAGACTTTTCCCACCTATAACCCCGCCACCGGCGAAGTGCTGGCAGATGTGGCGGAAGGAGATCGCAAAGATATCGACGAAGCGGTGCGCGCCGCCCGCAAGGCATTCGATGACGGCCCATGGCGGAAGATGACAGCCTCCGAACGCGGCCGTTTGCTATGGAAACTCTCCGACTTGCTCGAGGAGCACACCGAAGAGTTCGCGTATCTGGAAAGTCTCGACAACGGCAAGCCGCTGGTCGTCGCTCGCGTGGCCGATGTGCCTCTCGCCGTCGACCTGTTTCGCTACATGGCCGGCTGGGCTACCAAGATCGAGGGCAACACGATTCCAATCTCGGTGCCTTACACGCCGGGAGCGAAGTATCTGGCCTATACCCTGCGCGAGCCGATCGGCGTGGCCGGGCAGATCATTCCTTGGAATTTCCCGCTGCTGATGGCCGCCTGGAAGCTGGGACCGGCTCTGGCCACGGGATGCACTGTGGTGCTGAAGCCCGCCGAACAAACGCCGCTTTCCGCCCTGCGGCTGGGCGATCTGATTATGGAAGCCGGCTTCCCTGACGGAGTCGTCAACATTGTGCCCGGCTATGGCGAAACGGCAGGGGCAGCTCTGGCCGCCCATCCTGACGTCGACAAGATCGCCTTTACCGGCTCGACCGAGGTGGGCAAGCTGATCGTTCATGCCGCCGAAGGCAACTTAAAGAAGGTTTCCCTCGAACTGGGAGGCAAATCGCCGAACGTCGTCTTCAAAGATGCCGATCTCGATGTCGCTATTCCCGGCTCGGCCAGCGCCATCTTCTTCAACCATGGGCAGTGCTGCTGCGCCGGATCGCGTCTCTACGTGGAGAAACCCGTGTTCGACCGCGTGGTCGAAGGCGTGGCCGAGCAGGCGAAGAAAATCCGCGTCGGATCCGGCCTCGATCCCAAGACCGTGATGGGGCCTCTGGTTTCGGAAGAGCAACTGAATCGGGTCTGCCGCTATCTGGAATCCGGCATCTCCGAGGGGGCCAAGGCAGTCGTGGGAGGCCACAAGATGGGCGGCAAGGGTTATTTTGTCGAGCCCACCGTGCTGGTCGACGCTCGCGAAGATATGAAGGTGGTGCAGGAGGAGATCTTTGGGCCGGTCGTGGCGGCTATGCCCTTCGACGATCCCGAAGAACTCCTGCCCCGAGCCAACAACAGCGAATATGGCCTGGCGGCCGCCGTCTGGACGCGCGACATCGGCAAAGCCCATCGCGTGGCCGAGGGCCTGCGCGCCGGGACGGTGTGGATCAACTGCTTCAACATCTTCGACGCGGCGCTGCCCTTTGGCGGCTACAAGCAGTCAGGATGGGGCCGCGAAATGGGACACGACGTACTCAACAATTACACCCAGACCAAAGCGGTGTGCGCCAGAATCGCCTGAAGGTTTGGCTTCGACTCAGCCAGGACGGTGGAGATCACTTCACCGTCCTCTTTTGTCTGAGGGAAATGGGGATCATCAGTACGCCGATGCCGGTCAAGAATCGAACCGAAAAACGAAAAGCAGCGGGCACGAAAGCGGCGCCGGTGGAGGTGATCCGCCAGGTTGCCGTTCCTGCCCAGGAGGCGCCGCGGAGCCAGCGCTGGCGGCTTGTCGTTCCATCCCTCGCCCTGGTGGTCTTGACTCTGGTGGTGTGGATTCGCGTGCTGGGAAATCCCTTCATCAACTACGACGACCCACAATACGTCACCGAAAACCAGAACATACAGAGCCTGAACTGGAAGACCGTAACCTGGGCGTTCACCACGCTTCACGAGGGGAATTGGCATCCGCTGACGTGGCTGTCGCACGCGCTGGACTATCGTCTCTTCGGACTGAACGCCGGCGGGCATCACCTTACGAGCCTGCTCCTGCACCTCGCGAACGTATTACTGCTCTTTCTGCTGCTTTATGGCGCAACCCGCAAAGCAGGGCGCAGCTTTTGCGTGGCCGCGCTGTTTGCCATCCATCCCCTGAACGTGGAGTCGGTCGCCTGGGTGGCTGAGCGCAAAAATGTGCTCTGTACCCTTTTCTTTCTGCTGGCTCTCGGCGCATACGGCTGGTACGTCCGCAGGCCCAATGCCGGCCGGTATCTGCTGGTAGCGGCCGCGTTCGTGCTTGGGCTGGCTTCCAAGCCGATGGTCATTACCTTGCCGTGTCTTCTTCTGTTGCTCGACATTTGGCCGCTGCGGCGAATCCGCTTCGCAGCTCACTCGTCGGCGAAAAGCAAACAGCAGCGGCGGCAGGTCGAACTTGAGATGCGCACCGAAGAAACTCTCCCGGCCATATCGTTTTCCAGAGCTGTGGTGGAAAAGCTTCCCCTGCTGGCGCTATCGGCGGTGAGCGCGGTGGTGACGATCTATGCGCAGCGGGCAGCGATGCCCTCCACGCAGGCGATCTCGTTGTCTGTGCGCTTTGAGAATGCCATCCACGCCTACGCCATGTATGTGTGGAAGGCGTTCTTTCCCATTGGGCTGGCGCCGATCTACCCGCATCCCGGCGATAGTCTCACCTTCTGGCAGATTTCCGCCGCGGCTGTTTTTCTGATTGCCGTGAGTTGCTGGGCCTGGGTGAAACGCGAAAACGCTCCTTACCTGCTGATGGGCTGGCTTTGGTTTCTGGGCTCATTGGTGCCGGTGATCGGGATCGTGCAGGTGGGAAAGCAGGCCATGGCGGACCGTTACGCCTACATTCCTATGATCGGAGTCATGGTGATGGCGGTGTGGGGCGCTGCCGATTTCCTGGATCACGTCTCCGGCGGCCGCCGCTGGCAGATCGCGATTCCCACAATCGTTCTGATCGTCTTTTCATTTCTCACCTGGAGACAATTGGGCTTCTGGCACACCAAGATTGACCTGTGGACGCACACCTTGGCGGTAACGCGCAACAACGATGTGGCGGAGGCCAATATGGGCGGCGCGCTGGTGGAAGCGGGCCGTTTCGAGGAAGCAGTGCCTCATTTCAAGAACGTGTTGCAAATGGATCCGCAGAATCCCACCAGCCAGGTTGACGTTGCGGCGGAACTGCAGCAGAAGGGAGACCTGCAGGATGCGATCAGCTCTTACGAACTGGCGCTGGCCGGCAGCACCGATCCCAAGCTCAGAGCCGGGGTGTATGTCAATCTGTGGACGATTTACACCCAGCTCGGGGACTTTACGACTGCCCAGAAAAACCTGGAACAAGCATTGGCGATCGATCCCCAAATCGCGCAGGCGTTGTTGCCCAACTTCATCCAGACGGTGAATGCACAGCCTACGGCGCAGGGCTTTCTGCAACTGGGGGAGTTGTTTCAGCGAGCGGGACACGCGTCGGAGGCGCAGTTGGCCTACAAACGCGCGCTGAATTTGAAACCTGACTACTCCGAAGCGAAGAGGTTGCTGGCGCAGATCAATCAGCCGGCCAAGTAGCCATCGAGATCGAAGCTTCGCAGCCCATTACTTTTCCATCAGCAGAACTTTTTCCGCGTTGTCAATTTCGGTGAGTTTGACCTCGATCACCTCATCCATGGTGGTCTGCACATTCCGGCCCACGAAGCTGGCCTCCACGGGAATCTCGCGATGGCCGCGGTCGATCAGCACGCAAAGCTGCACCCGCCGCGGACGGCCGTGCGAAAACAATGCATCCAGCGCCGCCCGCGTCGTGCGGCCGGTGAAGAGAACGTCATCCACCAGCACGATGTTCTTGTCTTCGATGGGGAAGCCGATTTCCTTTTCCTGAACCACCGGCTTGGGGCCGAGAGTGGAAAGATCGTCGCGGTAAAAAGTAATGTCGAGGGTGCCCACGGGCACCTGCGCGTTTTCGATGCGGGCGATGATCTTGCCCAGGCGCTCGGCGAGGGGTACGCCTCGCCGCCGGATGCCCACCAACCCCAGACCCTCGACGCCGTCGTTTTTCTCCACAATTTCGTAGGCGAGCCGCACCAGCGTGCGCTCGATTTCCGAGGCCGACATCAATTGCGCCTTTTGCCGAAGGCCGGTTTTTCGGGAAAGGTTTCTCGCGCTCATCAGAGTTTGGGCCCCCGAATGGATTGGGTCTGCCGGCGCGGCAAGCGGGGCCGTATCCCCGGTTTTACCGCGGCTTGCAGGCGAACTTCCGAGTCTACGCCCGCCTGCGCTGCATTTCAACGCGGGTGCTAGAGATAGAAAAGGCTCAGCCGCGGCAGCCGATACTTTTCCAGAAGCCGCTTGTGGACATATTGCCTTTGTAACTGCTCGATCTGCGCCGCCGCCATCTTGCGCCGGTAAGGAGCGAGATCATGATCGGCCTCCGCGCGCACGGTGACGATTTCATCATCCGGGGTCGCAGCCAGCAGCGCGGCAAACAGCTTTTCTTCCAGCGCGGTCAGCCTGCGCTCCACATCCTCAAGGCGCAGAGCGGATTTCCCGGCCTCAGCTTCCTCGGCGACCTTGCGCAACGTGGCGGCTGTTTCCCGGGCGACGGCCTCGACAGAGATCGCTTCATGCCGCGGCAGACTGGCGCCCTCGAGCAACTGCGCGTTGTGCCGCAGAAAGGCAGCTATGGCTTCCGGCTCAAAACCGGCGGCAATGCCGCGTTTTGCCGGTGGCGCTTCTTCCCCGGCGGCGACCCCCACGGCGGCTTCTTTCATTTCTTCTGCCGCCGCCAGCACCTCCTGCGAGCAAAATGCCAGGCTGTTGACTTTTCTCGTCTTCAACGGGCGGCGATCATAGCGGTCAAAGGCCGCATCAATTCCGCTCAGCACGGCCGCGAGTGGAACGCCCGCATCCTTCCACGTTTCGATGAGCGCCCAGTCGAGCGTGGAGAGCAGCAGGCCGCCGCCGCGGCGTCGCAGGAAGCGCTCTTCAATTTCGGTGAAGTAGTTGAAGTAGTTTTCCACGGCGGGTCAGCGGACGACGCGGGTGGCAGGAGTTGCCTGCGCTCCGTTTTTTACCCGGGATGTGGCTTTGGGCGCGGCTTTCGCCGTTCCCTCGTGACGCGAGGCTGCGTTCCGTTCCCAGATGATGCGCAAGCCTTCGAGGGTAAGGAAGTCATCGACGGTCTTGATGTATTTCGATCCCGGTCCAATCATGGAGGCCAGGCCGCCGGTGGCGATGACGCGAGTCTCGTTGCCGAGTTCCGCCAGAAGCAGCGCAAGGATGCCATCGACCAGCCCCAGATATCCGTAATAGAGTCCGGACTGCAAACTGCCTACCGTATTCGAACCGATCACACGCGACGGCTTGCGGATTTCCACCCGGGGCAGGCGGGCCGTGCGGGAAAACAGCGCGTCCGCCGAGATTCCGATGCCCGGGCAGATCACTCCGCCGAGATATTCCCCCTTGGCAGAAACGCAATCGAAAGTTGTGGCCGTGCCGAAATCGACGATCACCCCTGGCCCGCCATATTTTTCAAATGCGGCGACCGAGTTTACGATGCGATCGGCGCCCACTTCGGCGGGATTGTCATATTGCACCGGCATTCCCGTCTTCACGCCCGGCTCGATGAACAGCGGCTTGGAATTGAAATATTTTTCGCACACCTCGCGCAACACGGGGTCGAGCGGAGGCACAACCGATGAAATCACGATGCCATGGATTCCCGCCGCTTCCAGACCGGCCATGGCAAACAGGTTGCGGAAGAGCACTCCATATTCATCGACCGTGCTGGTCTGACGCGTGGTGACACGCCAGTGCGCCAAAAGCCGCCCGTAGCGCGGCGTTTCGCTGGAGGCAGCGCCTGCCTGCACCTTGGCTACCCGGGCAAATACGCCCAGCACAGTATTCGTATTTCCGACATCGAGAACCAGGAGCATGTTGTTCGTTATCTTGCCCGCACCGTTCCGCTCAGCACCGTCTGCACGTCGTGTGCGCCGCGCACGCGCAGAAAGCCGCGTTCATCCAGGCCTTCTGAGGTTCCTTCGAGGCTCGCGCCATTTTCGTCGATGCGCACCTCTTTCCCGCGCACCCACGAGGAGTACTCCGAGAAGCGCTGCAGAATCGATACCCGCGCGCCGGCCTTTCCCACCAGATCGCGATATTCGCGGTCGAGCGATTTTAGCAAAGCCGCGGCCAGTTCCACGCGCGACCATTCACTGCCCGTCGCCAGTTGCAGCGACGTGGCCTGCTCGGCGAGATCTGCAGGAAATTCCGTCTGATTTACATTGATGCCGATACCGACGACGATGTAGCGCACGCGCGTGGCCTCGGCATTCATTTCGGTGAGAATGCCGCAAAATTTCTTACCGTCGAGAAGAACATCGTTGGGCCATTTCAAGTCGGGCAGCGCGCACGCATCGATGTGCTGCACGGCCGCGTGGACCGCGAGGCCCACCGCCAGCGAAAGCGGCAGCACATCGGCGGGCGGGAGCGCCGGCCGCAGCACCACCGAACAGTAGATTCCTGCCGAACGAGCCGAATGCCAGGAGTGTGATCCGCGCCCGCGCCCTGCCGTTTGCTCTTCGGCGAGAAAGACGCTGCCTTCCGGCGCGCCTGCCGCGGCCGCAGCCATGGCCGCCGTGTTGGTGGAAGCGATCTTGTAGAAGTGATGCAGCCGTCCCTCGAAGATGGTGCCCGGGAGCAGTGGCTGAAGAATTTCCGGAAGAAGTAAATCGGGCACCGAACGCAGCTGATATCCCGTGGCCGGGTGGCCGGCGACATCGACGCCCAGGCCGCGCAATTGCTGAATCAGTCGCCACACTTCCGAACGGCTGGAGGAAATCTCCTGCGCGATCTTGGTGCCGCTGACCACAACCGTGGCGTGTTCCATCAGCAGACGAATGATTCGGCCCAGCCGGACATCGGTCGGCTGAGGCTTGTCCTCCTGGGCGGGCGGTCTGGTCCGCGTGCCTCGCTCGCGGATTGTGCTGTTTTTCCCGATGCCGAGATTATGCGGGAGAGCCGGGGAAAGAACAAATCATGGTGTTCCGAGCGCAGCGAGAAACCTCGGTTCTTGCCTGGAGAAAACCGAGATCCCTCACTTGGTTCGGGAAGACAAACAAGAAGGCGGCCGACTACGACCGACTCTGGAAATTCACCCTCTTATCGACGAAGCCGGCCAGCGGCTTCACACGGGCACCGCTCGCAGGCTCATATCCACCGCCTGCGGCGAATGTGTCAGCAATCCGATAGATATGAACTGCACGCCGGTTTCGGCATAGGAGCGAACATTTTCCAGACGGATTCCGCCGGAGCATTCCAGCGGGATGCGGCGCTCGATTTTCGTGCAGCGCTCCACCGACCGGCGGACATCATCGACCGTCATGTTATCGAGCAGGATCGCTTCCGCGCCGCCGGCCAGCGCCTCTTCCAGTTCACGCAGCGTACGGACTTCCACTTCAATGGGCTGCGAGCCGCGCCGGTTGCGGTGCGCGAGCTCAAGAGCAGGCCCGATGCCTCCGGCAAGAGCGATGTGATTGTTCTTGATCAACACGCCATCGGAAAGATCGAGCCGGTGATTCTGGCCGCCGCCGCAGCGCACGGCATATTTGTCGATCACTCTCAGGCCGGGCGCGGTCTTGCGCGTGTCGAGAATGCGCGCGCCGGTGCCGTGAACCGCGTCGACGAACTTGCGGGTGAGCGTGGCGATCCCGCTCATGCGCTGCAAAAAGTTGAGCATCACGCGCTCGCAGGAAAGAATCACGCGCGCGTTGTGCTGGATCACCGCCACCGACTGGCCCTTGTGCAGGCGCACGCCATCAAAAATCTCGGGATGCGTGGTGACTTCATAGTGCGCGGTCACGGCGCCATCGAGCGCGGCATACACATCGAGAATTCGGCCCACGCATCCGATTCCGGCCAGGATGCAGTCTTCTTTGGCGAGAATCGTGGCCGCCGCGCGCTGGTTGGCATCGATGCAGGCGTAGCTGGTGGCATCGCGCGTCGCCCGGTCTTCGAGCAGCGCGTTCTCCAGAATCGCGGTGATGCGGCGACTATTCCAATCCATGAATTATGTAGGGACACCCGCCCCCGGCTGTCCGGGCAGGCGAAGCCCGTCAGTGCCTAGCTCAAGCGCAGCCCAATTCTCTCATCTTGCTCAGCGCCTTCTCACGCAAAACGGCCAATTCCGCCGCACGGTTGCGCAGGCCCTCAACCACCTTCGGGGGCGCCTTGGCCAGAAATTGTTCGTTGCCCAGCTGCTTCTGATTGTTCGCCAACTCCTTTTCGATCTTCTCCAGCTCTTTTCTCAGGCGCTCGCATTCGGCCGCGACGTCGATCTTCCGTTCGTAAACGACGTGCACATCGAAGCGCGCGGTGCTGCGAGCGCCGGCGACCTTGGACAATGAATCCCGAACAAATGTAATCGCTTCGACGTTGGCCAGCCGTTCGACCGCGCCGCGGCTTTCTTCGATGAGGCGGCGAATCTCGGCATCGTGAGCAAAAATCTCGATGTGGACCTTTTCCTTCGGCTCGACTTTCAGTTCGGCGCGCAGATTGCGGACGCTGACGATCAGGTCCTGCAGGATGGCCATACTTATTTCCGCCGGAATGTCGATTTGCATTTCATCCGCCTGCGGATAGGCCGCGAGGGCGATCGATTTCAGTGGCGGCTTTCCGTCATGCATCGCCTGCCAGATTTCTTCCGTGATGAAGGGCATGACGGGATGAAGCAGGCGCAAGGAAGCGTCGAATAGCACCACGAGATTGGCACACGCAATACACGCGGATCCATCGTTAGCAAGCCGCGGTTTAATCAGCTCGAGGTACCAGTCGCAAAACTCGCCCCAGAAAAAATCGTAGATGCGATTAGCCGCTTCGTGAAATCGAAATGTTTCGAGCGCGGAATTCACATCCTTCGTGACTCGATTGAAGCGGGAAAGAATCCAGCGATCTTCGAGGGTGCTGGGTTCGAAGCCTGCAATCCCCGCCCTACGGATGGAGACCCCGGAACTGCGTCCCGGCCGGACAGCCGAGGGCGGCTGTCCCCACATGGGTGTTGCAGGCTCCCACAATCGGTCCACATTCATAAACATGAACCGGGCAGCGTTCCAGATCTTATTGGCGAAGGCACGGTAGCCTTCCGTCCGGCTTTCGTTAAACGCAATATCCGTTCCCGGAGCGGCCATGGCCGCCAGAGTGAACCGCGTCGCGTCCGTGCCGAAGCGCTCGATAATTTCCAGCGGATCGATCACGTTCCCCTTGGTCTTCGACATCTTCTGGCGCTCGGCATCGCGCACCAGCGCGTGAATATAAACCTGGCGAAACGGAACGCTGTCGTCTTTTTTATCTCCCCAGCCGCTGGCGCGCTTGATGGCCGCATCCTGCTCGTGTCCGTGCATGAAATGGCAGCCGAACATGATCATGCGCGCGACCCAGAAAAACAAAATTTCGTACGCAGTAATCAGTAGCGTCGTCGGATAAAACACTTCCTGGTCGCGCGTCTTCTGCGGCCAGCCCAGCGTCGTAAACGGCAGCAGGCCCGAAGAAAACCAGGTATCGAGCACATCGGAAACCTGCTCGAGCTTCGCACCACCGCAATTCGGGCACTTCGCCGGAGCCTCGCGCGCGACAATCATTTCTTTGCAGCCCTCGCACGTCCATGCCGGAATGCGATGCCCCCACCACAACTGCCGCGAGACGCACCAGTCGTGGATGTTGTTCATCCAGTTCAAATAGATCGTTCGGTAATTCTCGGGAACGATGGTGATCTCGCCCCGCTCTACCGCCTCTTTCGCGCGATCCGCCAGCGGCTTGATCTTTACAAACCACTGCTCGGAAAGCCGCGGCTCAACCACGGTGCCGCAGCGGTCGCACTTGCCCAGCGCCACCGTATAATCTTTTTCGCCAACCAGAAATCCGCCCGCCTTCAGATCCTCCAGCACCATTTTGCGGGCCTCGTATCGATCGAGGCCGGCATAGGGTCCGGCGTTCTGGTTCATGCGGGCGTGCTCGTCCATCACGTCGATCTGTGGCAGGTTGTGACGCTGGCCCGCGGCAAAATCGTTGGGATCATGCGCCGGCGTTACCTTCACCGCGCCCGTGCCGAACTCGGGCTGCGCCAGTTCGTCGGTGATGATCGGAATCTCGCGATTCATCAACGGCAGCAGAACCTTCTTGCCGTGCAGGTGCGTGTAACGCTCGTCTTTTTCGTTGACCGCCACCGCCGTATCCCCGAGCATGGTCTCCGGCCGCGTGGTTGCCACCGTAATGAATTGTGCAGGGACGGCCGCCCTCGGCTGTCCGGCCGAGCGGAGCTCGGCCGCATTGCCCACCACCGGATACCGAATCGCCCACAGCTTGCCGGCAACCTCTTCATGCTTCACCTCGAGATCGGAAATGGCCGTCTCGCAGCGCGGGCACCAGTTGACGATATATTTCCCTCGATAAATCAGCCCTTCCTCATACAGCCGGACGAACACCTCGCGCACCGCCCGCGAAAGATTCTCGTCCATGGTGAAATACTCGCGGTCCCAGTCCACCGACGCGCCCAGCCGCTTCATCTGGTCGAGAATCGCGCCGCCATATTCC
>Ga0335076_10006223_pt1 | contig 12036 bp, 9 predicted proteins | sample Lox_Sample_25_FD_206717 | JGI IMG/M metagenome (GOLD analysis project Ga0335076, IMG submission 206717) | Soil microbial communities from Loxahatchee National Wildlife Refuge, Florida, United States - Lox_Sample_2.5 | ecosystem: Environmental > Terrestrial > Soil > Wetlands | place: USA: Florida... | reverse complement strand
GGGCGGCGAGGGAACGCAGGGAGGCGGCGTTTGCGTTCGCCGCGGCGCGGCACGCGGGCGGGGACGCCACGGCCGCCCGCCAGCGGTACGTCGCCTCCGAGCGGCGGCTCGAGGCGGGAGAGCGCGCCGTGCGGCGGCTGGCCGGGGAGGCGCTCGGCCAGCCGGAGCCGGTCAACGACGTGAACTACGTCTTCCCGAGCTACGTCGTCGACCGCCTCCGCGGCGGCCTCGCCGGGCTCATCCTCGCGGTGATCTTCGCCGCGGCGATGTCGGCCCTCGCCGGGGAGCTGAACTCGCTCGCCACCACGACGATGGTGGACTTCTACAAGCGGTTCGTGCGCACGGACGGGACGGCCGCGCGCGACCTCCTCGCCTCGCGCGTCTTCACCGCGTTCTGGGGGCTCGTCGCCGCGGTCGTGGCCAGCCAGGCCGGCCACCTGGGGCCTGCGATCGTCGTCGTGAACAGGTTCGGCTCGTACTTCTACGGCTCGATCCTCGGCGTCTTCGGCCTCGCCGTCCTCACCCCGCGGGCCACGGCGCGCGGGGCCTTCTACGGCCTCTTCGCCGGGATGGGGACGGTGTTCCTCGTGTCGAGCCTGACCCGGTTGGCGTTCCTCTGGTACAACGTCGTCGGCGCCGTGACCGTCTTCGCCGTCGGCCTCGCGATCACGGCCGTGGCGCCGGGCCCACGCCCGGTCGGGGACGCGCGGCCGTGACCCTGCCCGCGCGGCTCGCCTTCGACCTGGCCGGCCGGCCGGAGTCGACGTCCGCGTAGAGCCGACTTCCGAAGCGAGCGTCCACGCCTCGCCGCGTCGTCGGCGCATGTTTGGCGCGACCGTGGCGCAGGGCGCGCCCGGACACGCGCTTTCTGCGCGATGAAGACCGGGTTCTCGGCCAAAAGACATGGCCCATCCAACAGAGCAACAAGAACTTGTTCCCCTGCGGCCCTCTCCAGCCCGACCTGGCATCGGTGTTGGAAACCGATTTCATCATTGGGCGTGGGGGAGGGCGTGGGGGCGCTGTCGATCGACACCGCGGCGGGAGACGGGGCGGGCGGCGCGCGGCGGCCCCGGAAGGTCGTCCTTCTCGGCAACCCGAACGTGGGCAAGAGCGCGCTCTTCAACGCCCTCACCGGCCTGCGGGCGACCGTCTCCAACTACCCCGGCACGACCGTCGAGGTCTGCCGCGGCCGCCTGTCCGGCTCCGACACCGAGGTCGTCGACTCGCCCGGCCTGAACTCGCTCCTGCCCCTGAGCGAGGACGAGCAGGTCACCTGGGACCTCGTGCGCTCGATGCGCGGGGAGAGGGACGCGGTCGTCGTCCAGGTGGCCGACGCCAAGAACCTCCGGCGGGCCCTCCTGCTCACCCTCCAGCTCGGCCAGCTCGAGGTGCCGACCGTCCTCGTCCTCAACATGCACGACGAGGCCGAGGCCCGAGGGATCCGGGTGGACCTGCCGGGACTCGAGGCGGCGGTCGGGGTTCCCGTGCGCACCACGGTGGCCACGCGAGGCCTCGGCATCGAGGGCGTCACCGCCGCCCTCGCCGCGGCGCGGGCGCCCCACGACCATCTCCCCCTGCCGGAGGACGCTGCTCCCGCGCTCGACCTCCTGACCGGACGAGCCGACCTCTCGGCGAGCCCGCCCGCCTGCCTCGCCCGCTACCACGAGTCGCTCCTCTCCCACGCCGACCGGATCGCGCGCCGCCACGCGACGGAAGGCGGGTCGGGGAGCGCACACCTGTCCCGCCGCCTCGGCCGCCTCGCGATCCACCCGGTGTGGGGCTGGCCGATCCTCGCCGCCGTCCTCTGGGCCCTCTACGAGCTCGTCGGAGTCTTCGGCGCGGGAGCCCTCGTCGACCTGATGGAGAAGCGCCTCTTCCGAGAGTATCTCGACCCGTGGGCGGTCGCCCTCTTCTCCCACCTGCCCTGGGCGATCGCCCGCGACCTCTTCGTGGGCGAGTACGGCCTCATCACGATGGGCCTGTCCTACGGCCTCGCCATCGTGTTGCCCATCGTCCTCACCTTCTTCACCGCCTTCGCCGTCCTCGAGGACTCGGGATACCTTCCTCGGCTCGCGGTGATGAGCGACCGCGTCTTCCGCCTCATGGGCCTGAACGGCAAGGCGGTGCTGCCGATGGTCCTCGGCCTCGGCTGCGACACCATGGCCACGCTCACGACGCGCATCCTGCCCACGCGGAAGGAGCGGCTCCTGGCCACGCTGCTCCTCGCCCTGGGCGTCCCCTGCTCGGCCCAGCTCGGCGTGATCCTGGCCATGCTCGCGGTGGTGCCCCTCGCCGCGGCCGCGGTCTGGCTCGCCGCGGTCGCGGGCGTCATGGTCGCGGTGGGCTGGCTCGCCGCCCGCCTCCTGCCCGGAGAGCGGGGGGATTTCGTGATCGAGCTGCCGCCGATGCGCCTCCCCGTCCTGCAGAACGTGCTGTCGAAGACGGCGGCCCGCGTCGAGTGGTACCTGAAGGAAGCCCTCCCGCTCTTCCTGGTCGGGACCCTCGTCCTCTTCGCGCTGCAGAGGCTGCGGCTCCTCGACAAGGTCATCCGGCTGGGCGAGCCGATCGTGAAGGGCGTGCTCGGCCTGCCCGCCGAGGCCTCGGCCGCGTTCCTGATCGGCTTCCTGCGCCGCGACTTCGCGGCCACGCGCCTCTTCGACATGTCGCGGGGAGGGGGGCTCGACGTTGTGCAGCTCGTCGTGGCCATGGTCACGATCACGCTCTTCATCCCCTGCATCGCCAACGTGTTCATGATCGCCAAGGAGCGGGGCTTCAAGAGCGCGGCCGCGATGTCCGCGTTCATCTTCCCCCTCGCCTTCGCGACGGGCGGCCTCGTCCGGCTCTTCATGCACGCCGTGGGCTTCCGGGGAGCGCCGTGACGACCGCGTCCCTCGCCTCGGCCACGGACGCTGTGACGTGCTCGCTCTGCGGCTTCGAGTACGTGCCGGGCGGGGACGCCTGCCGAGAGAGAGGCTGCCCGGTCGCGCTCGGGGGGTGCGCCACCCGGCACTGCCCCCGCTGCGGCCACACGGTGCCCGACGAGGAGAGGAGCGCGGCGGCCCGTCTCGTGCGGCGGCTCTTCCGTCCTCGACCGCCGCGTTCGGGGGAGACGCTCGCCGAGCTCGGCTCCGGCTCCCGCGGCGTGGTCGAGCGGATCCTCGGTGATCCCGGCCTCCGGGCCCGCCTGACCGCGCAGGGTCTCGCCCCCGGGGTCGCCGTCCACGTCCTCCAGACGACGCCCGCCTGCGTGATCGAGGTGGGGGAGACGACGATCGCCCTGGAGCGCCGAGTGGCCGAGGCGGTGAAGCTGAGGCGGGATCAGGCCGGGGGAGTCGAGAGCCCGGCGGCTGGACGCGAGCCGACTACCTGACGATCGAGATCGACAGCCCGTCGAGCCTCTCGCGGATGATCGGCACGATGACCGAGTCCAGGCGCGAGTGCGAGGCGATCCGCTCGTTGAACGCCTTCACCGCGGCGACGCCCGGGTCCTCGGGGTCCCCCTCGAGCACGCGCCGCAAGGTGTTGTCGGCGACGATGACGCTGCCGGGGCGCACGAGCTGCAGGCTGAGCTCGAGGTACTCGACGTAGCCCTCCTTGTCGGCGTCGATGAACACGAGGTCGAAGGGCGGCTCGCGCCGCTCGACGAGCGCGCGCAGGGAGGCGCTCGCCTTTCCGACGCGGACCTCGACCCGATCGGCGACCCCCGCCCGGGCGAGGTTGGCGCGGGCCACCTCCGCGTGTCGGGGATCGAGCTCGAGCGACAGCAGGCGGCCACCGGGAGGCAGGGCCCGCGCGAGCCACGTCGTGCTGTAGCCGCCGAGGGTCCCGACCTCGAGCACGCGGGCGGCCCCGGCCATGCGGGCGATGAGGTGCAGCAGCTTTCCTTCGCTGGGCGAGACGTTGATCGCCGGCAGGCCGGCGGCCGCGGCGTCGTCGAGGCCCCTCGACAGGGCATCGTCTCGAGGCACGAAGAGGCGCTGCACGTACTCATCCGCGCGCCGGGCCACGGTCTCGAACGAATCGCTCACGTCGAGCCTCCTCCCGGAGAGAGACCCCCTCCGAGCCCGGTCTCCCTCTCGATCCCAGTCTACCGGGGCCCCCGGTCGAGATGAAACTCGGTTCCAGCCGATGCCGGTGCGGCAGGTCTCGCTCGCCGGGGCCAGGGCGAGGCCGAACGGGCGCGAGCAGAGCAGCGCCTAGATCGACGGGCCTCCGAGGGCCAGCAGGTCGTCGACGGCGAGGGGCTCGCGCGTCACGAAGCCCTCGCCGTAGCGCACGCCGATCCTCTGGCCGTTGCGTCGCCCGGCCAGCTCCACCGCGTCCTGGAAGCGGTCGAGGGGCAGGGAGCCCGTCTCGCCGGGAGCGGGCGTGAACTGGCTGGCGAACGCGGTGATGGCCCGTCGCTTCGTGTCCCAGAAGGCCGTGATGTCCACCACGAAGCTGGGTACGAGGTCGTTCGCCTCCGTCATCGTCACCGCGTAGACGAGCTTCGCCGGCCGGAATGCCGGTCCGAGGTCGGGCCGGTAGTTGCGGAGGCCGGCGAGGAAGCAGGCGTCCCTGACGATGCGGCTCGCCGCCGCGTGGTCGGGGTGGCGCTGCTCCCAGTGCTGCAGCAGCACGACGCGGGGGCGGAGGCGCCGGATCGCCTCGACCGTCGGGTCCTTGTGCTCCGGGGAAGGCTCGAGCCTCGCGTCGGGGAGGCCGAGGGACTCGCGGTGGGCGGCGCCCAGGATCCGGGCCGCCTCGGCCGCCTCCGCCGCGCGGGTCTCGGGGGTGCCGCGGCTCCCGCTCTCGCCGCGGGTGAGGTCGATCATCGCGACCCGCCGCCCCCGGGACGCCTCGCGGGCGATCGTCCCTCCCATCACGAGCTCCGCGTCGTCAGGGTGCGCGCAGACCGCGGCGATGTCGAAGCCCTCCACGTCAGCTTTCCATGACCCGGGCGTAGACCGCCTCGTACTGGCTCACCACGCGGTCGGCGTCGAAGAGCGACTCGACGCGGTGGCGGGCCGCCTCGCCCATCTCCCGGCGGCGCTCGTCGTCCTTCAGGATCTCGATCGCGCGGGCGGCCATGCCCTCCACGTCGCCCACCGGGAGGAGGTAGCCGCTCTCGGCGTGGCGTACGACCTCCGCGAGGCCGCCGGCGTCGGAGCCCACCACCGGCACCCCGCGCGCCATCGCCTCGAGGGCGGAGAGCCCGAAGGACTCGAGCTCGGACGGCAGGAGGAAGACGTCGGCGAGCCCCACGATCTCCTCGATCGCGTGCTGGATGCCGAGGAAGCGCACGCGGTCGAGGAGTCCGAGGCGCCGGGCGAGCGCCTGGGCCGACGAGCGTTCCGGCCCCTCGCCGACCATGAGGAGGACGGCGTCCACCTCCCGGGCCACGCGCTCGAAGATCCGCACGACGTCGAGGACGCGCTTCACGGGACGGAAGTTCGAGACGTGGAGGAGGACCTTCTGTGCGTGGAGGGCGAAGCCCGTGCGGTCGGGCCGCTCGAGCGGGTACCGCTCGAGGTCCACGAAGTTCGGGATGACGTCGATGGGCTTCGTGATCTGGAACTCCGCCGCCGTCATCCGCTGGAGGAAACCCGACACCGCGGTCACCGCGTCCGACCGCTCGATCCCGAACCGGGTGATCTCGAAGAACGAGCGGTCCTGGCCGACGATCGTGATGTCGGTGCCGTGGAGGGTGGTGACCATGCGGGGGGCGCGCTCGCCCAGCATCTGCTGGGCGAGGAAGCCGGCGATGGCGTGGGGGATCGCGTAGTGGACGTGGAAGAGCTCGAGGCCGTGCTCGCGCGTGGCCTCCGCCATCTTCACCGCGAGGGCGAGGTCGTGGGGCGGGTACTCGAAGAGCGGATAGGAGGAGACGTCCACCTCGTGGAAGCAGATGTTCTGCTGGAAGTCGCCGAGGCGGAAGGGCAGCCGGTACGAGATGACGTGGATGTCGTGGCCGCGCCGCGCGAGCTGCTTGCCGAGCTCCGCCGCCACCGCCCCCGAGCCGCCGACCGTGGGGTAGCAGACGATGCCGACCCTCACCGCCGCACCACCTGGTGGCCGCGAGCGAAGGGATCGAGGACTTCCGCGATCTCCGAGACGAGGGCCAGGCCGTGGCGGGAGAGGGCGCCCACGAGGCCGAGGCCGCGCTCCTGGAGGGACCCTCCGGGCAGGAGGGCGTCCCTCGTCCTCCGGAGGCGGTCGGCCCGGCCCTGGTCGCGCTTCTTGAGCGCCCGCAGCGCCTTCTCGTGGAGGCCCTCGAGGGGGAAGACGGCTCGCCCGCGGGCGGTGGCGGCCGCCGCGCGGAGGGTCGGGTCGTGCTCGCCGAGCGCCTCCTCGACCCCGCGCATCTCGCGCTCGATCGCCTCGCGGGCCCGGGTGAAGGCCGTCTCCACGTCCGGGTAGTCCTCCCGCGCCCAGCGCGAGACGAGGGCCTCGGGGTCCTGCACAAGGTCGCCGAGCGTGAGCCGCTCGGCCTCGAGGGCCCGGGCCTGGGCCGGCTCGACGAGGGTGAGGCTCGGCCGGGGCAGGAGAGCCGGGCGGGGGATGCCGAAGTGCTCGTACGACGGTCCGATCTGCGCGTGGTAGGCGATCTCGGCCGGCCCGCCCACGTAGGCGGCCGTCGGCAGGAGGGCGTCCTGGGCCAGCGGGCGCAGGAGGGCCGCGGGGCTCCAGGACGCGGGCTCCGACTCCAGGCGCCGCAGCGCCTCCTCGATCGGCCAGCGCTCGCGTGTGCCGCGCACCTCGACGACGCCGTTCGAGAGAGCGAGCGCGTGACGCTCGCCCTCGACGACGGCGAAGAGGTTCAGGAAGCCGGGCCGCACCGGCACCTGCTGGTGGTAGCCGGCGGCGAGGAGGTCGCGTCCCGCGTCGAGGGCGAGGCGCGACGTGGGCGAGCCTTCCCGCAGCTCCCGCGCGAGCACCGGGCCCATGAGGCGCTTGAGGGTCGCGTCCGCCGGGTCGAGGACGACGAGCTCGGGCAGGAGGCGGGAGACGAAGGCCGCGAACGCCTCCGAGAGCGTCGCGTCCGGCCGGTAGCACTCCGCGGCGAGGGCGAGCGTCTCGTCCCGGCCGAGGCCGGGCGGGACGGCCTGGCCGAGCTCCTCGAGCACGGAGCCGATCGTGTCGTCGAGCGCGATGGCCCACGCGGGGCGGCCCACCGGCTCCTGGCGGGGGGCGTAGCGGAGGGTGCGGATCGACCCCGCCGCGTCGATCACGCTCGTCGAGCGGATCTCCGCGAAGTCGTGGTCGTCGGAGGCCACCCAGAAGACCGGCACGACCGGCCGGCCGCGGGCGTTCTCGAGGAGAGCGGCCACGCGAACGGTCGCGAGGGCCTTCCAGAGGACGAAGAGCGGACCCCCGAAGAGGCCGGCCTGCTGGCCGGTGACGATCGCGGTGGCTCCTCGTTCGCGGAGCTTCCGCGCCCTCCCCGCCGCCCGCGCGGCCCCCCGCCCCTCCTGCTGGCGCGCGAGCGCCTCCGCGACCGCGACGAGGGGACGCTCGACGGAGAGCGTCCGCTCGGCCGCGCCGGCCACGGCGGCGAGGTCGAACCCTCCCGGGCCGAGGAAGGGTCGGACCCGCTCGTGCCCGGCCAGGTAGTCGAGAAACAGGGGGCTGAGGGGCTGGTGGAGGGCGTCGTAGGCGATCACGTCCACGGGCTTCTCGGGCATCGGACCGCCAAGGATAGCACAGGCGCAACCCTTTCTGATGCTGTGACTTGGGCGTTGCAGTCGTTTGACACCCCGCGAAGGCGGGTGCTACAGTCCTCCTCCGGGGGATGGTGTCGGCAACGGGCCGACCGCGCGTCGATCGATGAGCGACGACAAGCAGAATACCGTCGACGCGGTCCCGTCCACGATCGGCCGGTACCAGGTCACCGGCACGCTCGGCTTCGGCGCCATGGGGGCCGTCTACAAGGGCTACGACCCCCTCATCAAGCGCACCCTGGCCATCAAGACCATCCGGCTCGACGTCCCCCGCCAGAGCCCGCAGCACCGCGCGTTCATCGAGCGCTTCTACCAGGAGGCGCGCATCTCGGGCACGCTGTCGCACCCGAACATCGTCACCCTGTTCGACGTCGGCGAAGAGAGAGACCTGCCCTTCCTGGCCATGGAGTTCGTCGACGGGCAGACGATCGACGCCATCCTCCAGGCGGGCACGCGCTTCAAGCCGGAGCGGGTCATCGGCATCGTGAGCCAGGTCGCGGCGGCCCTCGACTACGCCCACTCGAAGGGCGTCATCCACCGCGACGTCAAGCCCTCGAACCTGATGGTGTACGAGGGCGACAAGGTCAAGGTCACCGACTTCGGCATCGCCAAGCTGGCCGACTCCGAGATCACCCACTCCGGGGCCCTCCTCGGGACCCCGTCCTACATGTCCCCCGAGCAGGCGATGGGGGAGAAGCTGGACGGCCGCAGCGACATCTTCTCCCTCGGCGTCGTCGCGTTCGAGATGCTCTCGGGCCAGCAGCCGTTCCCGGGGCCGAACGTGACGTCGATCCTCTACAAGCTCGTGCACGTCGACCCCGTCCAGCCCGCCGACCTCGAGCTGAGCGGCCTCGTGCCCCAGAAGTGGCGCGAGGTCTTCCAGAAGGTCCTCGCGAAGAAGCCGGAGAACCGATACCCGACGGCGAGCGCGTTCGTGCAAGACCTCGAGTACTGCCTGGGCTCCTGGTTCGCCGGCCTCGCCGGGGAGACGGTCAGCCTGCAGATGCCGACGCTCGAGCAGACGGTCGAGCAGAGCACCCTCACCCTCCCGCGCGTCCCGGCTCCCCCGGTTCCGACCTCGATGCCCGCCGCGCTCGACGGCCTGCCTCCGCCGGTGGCGAACCCGAACGGGGAGAAGAGCGGCGCGGCGACCCTCGTCCTGCCGGCTTCGGCGGTGAACGGGGAGGAGACGGCCCTCCTGCCTCCTTCACCGCCGACCGAGGAGCCGGCGCCGACGATCGCGATGTCGCCTCCGGCGGCCAGCAAGACTCTGCCGCCGGACCCCACCCTCCGGCCCGAGCCCACGCTGCGCGAGGCGCCCGCCGCGCCGCCCGTCGTCGCCCGGCCGGGCTCGCGCGCGGGGGGATCCCGTTGGGTCCTCGGGGCCGCGGCCGCCGTCGTGGCTCTGGCCGTCGCCATCGTGGGATGGGCCTTCTGGCCCCGGGTGCGAGGCGACCGGCCCGCGGAGTCGGCCGCCCCCGTCACGGAGCCCTCCGCTCTGCCCCTCGCGCCGTCGCCGGCCGCCTCGCCGGTCTCGGGAACGCTGCGCGTGGAGAGCGAGCCGGCGGGCGCTCGCGTCCGCGTGAACGGCGAGGTCAGGGGCGAGACGCCCCTCCAGCTCCCGGGCCTCGCCCTCGGCGCCTACCAGGTGCGCGTGGACCTCCGGGGCTACGACCCGCAGTCGCGCGACGTCACGCTCGACGGGGCTTCGCCCTCGGCCGAGCTGCGCCTCACCCTCGCGCGGGCAGCGGCTCCCGCGTCGGGCGCGGCCGACATCGTCTCCACGCCGGCGGGGGCCTCGGTCTCGATCGACGGGCGCCCGGCCGGCGCCACGCCCCTCTCCGGCCTGACGCTCAGGCCGGGCAAGCGGCGGATCGAGATCGCTCTCGCGGGCCACGAGACCTGGACGGGGACGCTGGACGTGGTCGCGGGAGAGACGGGCCACGTCGACGCGCGGCTCTCCGCCCGGCCGACGCCTCCCGCCCCGCCCACGCCGGAGCCGGTGGACACCTCGCGCGTCTACGAGAACGTGCCGGGGACGGTCGACTCCGTCGCGAGGAAGCTCACCGGCACGTCGCCCTCGTACCCGTCCGACCGGGCGCGTCGCCTCAGGCGGGAGGAGCGCATCTCCGTCGTGGTCCGCTTCGTGGTGACCGAGACGGGCGAGGTGCAGGACGTGGCGGTCGTCGAGTCCGCGGAGAAGACGGTCGACGAGGTGGTGGTGGCGGCGGTGCGGACCTGGAGATACCAGCCCGCCACCAAGCAGGGCGTGCCCGTGAAGGTCCACATGATGTTCAAGCAGACCTTCCTGGGCGGGTAGCGATGGCGAAGCTCGTCGTCAACCCGACCTCCGTCAACCGGCGCGAGATACCGCTCGCCCGCACGACGATCCTCACCATCGGCCGCGACCCGTCGAACGACCTCGTGCTGCCCGACGCGATGGTGTCCCGGCGGCACGCGGTCATCGAGCACCGCAGCGGCCAGTTCTTCCTGCGCGACTGCAGCTCGGCCAACGGCTCGGTCGTCAACGGGGACCGGGTGAGCGAGCGCGGCCTGCGCGACGGGGACCTCGTGGCGATCGGCAGCATGCGGCTGCTCTTCCGGGAGGAGCCAGCCGAGCCGGCGGGCAGCGGGAAGGTGGTGCTGCACCCCTCGTCGGCTCCGCTCGCCTGCCCGTCCTGCGGCGGCGAGTACCGCCGGGGCGACCTCTTCTGCCGCGAGTGCGGCACCCAGGTGGCCCAGCCGAGCGGCCCTCCGAAGACCGTGTGCACGTCCTGCGGGAGCGCGGTCCCCCTCCCGGCGCGTTTCTGCAGTGCTTGCGGCGCCACCCTGGCCGCGGGCGGAGAGCGCGTGGATGAGCCGGCCCCGAACGAGCGCGGGCGGCGGGACACCCAGCCGGTGGCGATCCCGTCCGCGGAGGACAAGGTCGCACCCCGGGCCGCCGGCTCGATGGCGATCGCCCCCGAGCCCCAGGCCCCCCCGCAGCGCGCGGCCGCCGAGCCGGCCCGGGAGGTCGTGGCCCGCGCCGAGCGGCCGCAGGTCCGCGAGCGGCGCGTGGAGCCCGCCCCGAGGCGGGCCGCGGAGCGTGCCGACTTCGCGAGCCGGCTCGCCGCCTTCGCCGTCGACACGGTGTTCGTCCTGTCGGGCCAGGCGATCCTCCTCGCGCCGGTGGGCTGGTACTGGTGGGCGCGCGAGGCGCCGCGCTCGCCGGCCGACGTCTCGTACCTGCCGTTCTTCGCCTCCGCGACGCTGGTGCCGCTCGCGCTCCTCCTGGGCGCGCTCTACCACGTCTATTTCTGGAGCGTGAAGGGCGCGACGCCGGGCAAGGAGCTCCTCGACCTCCGGGTGGAGACCGAGGACGGCGTCTGCCCGCTGCCCCTGGAGAGGGCCGCCCTGCGCGCGTTCGGCTATCTCCTCTCCGTGGCCAGCCTGGGGGTCGGCTTCCTGATGATCGCGTTCTCCGGGCTGGGGCTGCACGACCGCGTCTCCTCGACCCGCGTCGTGAAGGGGGCGAGACGGTGACCCTCGAGCCGGGCCGGCTCTCCGCCGCCGAGCCGTCGGGCGCGCAGATGGCGCTCGCGCCCGCGGCCGGCGAGGCCGCCTCGCCGGGAGAGGGCTTGCCCGCGGCCGCCCGGCGGCGTGTCCTGCGCGCGGCCTGGGAGTTCCTCCACGACCTCTCGGTCGCCGTCCTCTTCTGCTTCTTCCTGATCGCGTTCGTCGCCCAGGCCTTCCGGGTCCAGGGCACGAGCATGGAGCCGCTCCTCCTCGACGGGGAGAGGATCGTCGTCAACAAGTTCATCTACCGCTTCCAGCCGATCGAGCGGGGCGACGTGGTCGTGTTCTGGTACCCGCGCGACCCCACGGTGTCCTTCATCAAGAGGGTGGTGGGCCTGCCCGGCGACGTCGTCGAGATCCGCGCCGGGCGCCTGCTCGTGAACGGGATGCCGGCGCGCGAGGCCTACCTGCCGGAGGCCTTCCGGGACGTGGACAACTTCCCCCCGACCGAGGTACGCAAGGGCTTCTACTTCGTCCTCGGGGACCACCGCCGCAGCAGCAACGACAGCCGGAGCTGGGGCGAGGTGCCGGAGAGGTACATCTACGGCCGGGCGGTCTTCCGCTTCTGGCCCCTGAGCCGCCTGGGGCCGCTCCGCTGAGCCTCCTCCCCCGCCGCCGGCCGGCCCGCCGGGCGTCGCGGCACTTCGGATAAGCTCTAGGGCTCGGACATGGCCAGGCCACCTTCCCGAGAGGCGACGACGAGGGCGAGGCTCGCCCTCGAGGACGGCACCGTCTTCGAGGGGCGCTCGTTCGGCCGGGCGGGCGAGGTGACGGGGGAGGT
>Ga0335076_10006222_pt1 | contig 12038 bp, 7 predicted proteins | sample Lox_Sample_25_FD_206717 | JGI IMG/M metagenome (GOLD analysis project Ga0335076, IMG submission 206717) | Soil microbial communities from Loxahatchee National Wildlife Refuge, Florida, United States - Lox_Sample_2.5 | ecosystem: Environmental > Terrestrial > Soil > Wetlands | place: USA: Florida... | reverse complement strand
CATCTTAGACCCTCCGGCCTCCGGGGGGTCGCCGATTGACCGGGGGGGCGAGCGCCTTTAGTCTTCTCCCTGAGGTCGCGAGGCCACCCTTGCCCATCAGCTTCGGGAAGCCGAAGGAGGACGACGTTGTCGCCCTCATCGCCGCGAAGAAGTACGCGCGAGCGATCGAGGTCCTGAAGGCGCAGCTCCAGAAGAAGGGCGCGAACCCGAGCCTCCGCATGCAGCTCGCCGACGTCCTGATCCTGGCCGACAAGAAGTCGGAGGCGGTGGCGCTCCTCCTCCCCCTCGCCGACCAGTACGCGCGGGACGGATTCGCGGCGAAGGCGGTCTCGGTCCTGAAGAAGATCCAGAAGGTCGACCCGGGGCGGCGCGACGTCGAGCAGCGCCTCGCCCGGCAGATCGAGGAGAAGCAGCGGGAGGCGGCGGTGGGGCTCCCGCGGGCGGGCGCGCTCATCGGCATGGAGGAGGCCTCGGACGGGCCTTCTCCGCCGATGCCCGACGGCGGGCCGTCGCTGGAGATCGGTTTCGAGTCGATGTCGCCCGTCTCCGCGCCGGTCGAGCTGCCGCCCGTCGAGCGGCCGGCGCCGCCGGTCGAGCCGGCCTCGGCCGAGCTAGCGGCCGAGCGGCCTCCCGAGCGCGCGCCCCTGCTCACGCGCGCCGCGCCCGCGTCCCGCCCGCTCTCGCCGGACGCGACCCTGCCGGTGAAGCCGCCCACGGTCGCGCCTGCCCTCTTCGAGCCCGCGCCGCTTCCCTCGTTGGCGGAGCCCGACGCTGGAGCGCCCCCGCCCCTTCTCGCGGCCGCCTCGCCGTCGGAGGAGGGAGTGGAGGACTACGACCTCCTGTACCTGGGCGACTCCGACGGCGAGGAGCCCGAGCTCCCGCTCGAGGCCGGGTTCATCGACGAAGGGGCAGCGGAGGAGCCGATGTCGGCCGGCCAGTTCGCCGACGAGCTGATGGGGCTCGTGGACAGCGTCTTCCAGGAGTCCCCTGCCGCCGCGCCCGCCGCCCTCGCCGCCCCCGAGCCCACGCGCGGCGGGAGCCAGATCGTCGTCAGCCCCCTCTTCCGCGACTTCTCGGTGGACGAGATGGTCGCCGTGATCGAGGGGCTGAGGCTGCTGACGTTCGAGCGCGGGCAGGTGATCCTGCGCGAGGGCCAGCCGGGGGGAAGCCTCTACACGCTCACGTCCGGCCGCGTGCGCGCCTTCAGGAAGGACGCGGCGGGGAAGCAGAGCCCGATCGGCGACCTCCACGAGGGCGCCTTCTTCGGCGAGATGTCGATCCTCACCGGCCAGCCCCGGATGGCGAGCGTCGTCGCCCTCACCCGCTGCGAGCTGCTCGAGCTCGACCGCCCCACCCTCGACGGGATCACGAAGACCCACCCCCACGTCTGGGACGTGCTGCGCGAGTTCGCGGAGCGGCGCGCGGCCCAGGCGCGCTGAGCAAGGGTCCGGCGGCCCGCGTCGACGTCCTAGCCCGGCGTCGTCGGCGGGATGGGCAGGCTGCCGGTCAGCTGCTCCTCGACCGTCATCGCGCGACCGTCGTCGCAGAGCACCGTGACGCGGCCGTTGGCAAGGAGACTGCCGAGGTTCACGACCCCGGAGTACTGGCCGCCCCCGGTCATGGTGCAGCTCCCCCACCGGGCCTGGGTCAGGGTGAACGTGATCGAGCCGTCGGCCGCCACGGTGCCGGCGAGCGTCGCCTGGCTGCTGCAGGGGGCGACCCGGTCCACGTTTCCCGAGAACTGGGCCCCGTTTTGCGTGGGGATGGAGGTGACGGCCCAGCAGTCCTGCGTCGTCACCGTCCCGTCCGGCGCGGTCCACCTCTGGTGCGACGCGCCGTCGGGGGAGCCGACGTACGAGCCGTAGATTCCCTTGACCGCGGGATAGGAGGGAGACGAAGGAGACGAGGGCGACCCGCCGCCCCCGCACGCGGCGAGGATCACCACGGCCCCGACCGCACCACGATGGATCCCGTGCCTCATGCCTGCTCTAATCATCGGCCTTCTCCCTGGTCGCCCCGACCGTCGGCGACGACGTCGAAGCCCTCCGTCCGCGTCAGGATCCGGCCGGTTCCCTCGTCCCGGACGCCGAGGGTCAGCGCGTACTCTCCCGGATCCGCGCCGTCGAGCGAGACGCCCACCGTCCGGGTGAGCCGGCCCGCGGGCGTGGGGGCGATCGCGGTGGGCGGGCTCTCCCGGACGAGGTCACCCCCGCGGCGCAGCTCCCACCACGACGACACCCGGGGCGGCTCCGCCGGCCGGCCTCTCGCCCCGTAGACGCTGAACTGGCAGTAGAGGAGGCCGGTCGCCGCAAACCTCCGCCCCAGCGCGACCCGAGGCCGCGGACCCTCGGCCGTCCTCTCGAGCTCCGTCGTCAGCAGCGGCGTCGAGAGCCGGAGCTCCCGCGCCTCGGGCACCTCGAAGGTGTGGATCGCGCTGCCCACGCGCCCGCTCGCCCTTTCCTGGACGACGACCCGGACCTGCCAGACCGCCGGAGGCAGCCGCCACTGGCGCGCGAGCACGACGGGAGCACCCGGACCGGCCGCGTACGAATCCTCGAACTGCTGCTGCACCGGCGCCCCGCCGTCGGCCCGCCTCGCCTCGGCGGCCACCTTGAGCGCGCCCCGCCCCGCGCCCGGCGTCACCTCGACGGCGAGGAGCGTCGCGACCTCCCCCTTCGGGTCGCCGTCGAAGAAGAGCGTGGCCGCGCGGAGGGGCAGGTCGGTCGCGTCGGACACGGACCGCATGGCGGCCACCGCGCTCGGGTCGAAGCCCGTCCGCTCGGCCTCCTTCTTCCGCTTCGCCGCCGCCTTCGCCGCCTCCTCCGGCCGCTCGACGTAGTAGCGTTGGCGCGCGAGGACGGTCAGGCCGTCGCGCTTCGTCCGGACCCGCACCTTCCGCTCGCCGGTACGGGGCGAGTCGGGGGAGTAGCCGAGGAGATAGTAGGCTTCCGACTCCGCCGCCACCTGCCGCAGGGCGGCCGCCGCGTCGTTGCCGGCGAACGTGCGGCCGCCCGTGGCGTCGGCCAGGTCGCCCGAGCCGGCGACGTTCAGCTCGCGCTCCGTGCGGAAGAAGGTGGAGGGGGCGTCCTGGAACTCGGCCGAGTAGCCGCTCTCCAGCCCCCGCGGGTCCAGGAAGTGGACGGCCACGTTCGCCCGGCGAGCGGCGTCGATGAGGTCCCGGTAGCCCTGCATCCTCGGGAGCAGGATGAAGCCCTCCGAGACGAGGACGACCGACTTGTGCCCGCGCAGGGGGATGAGCGCGTCGAGGGCCTGGCGCAGCCCGTCGAGGCTGACCGAGACCCGTCGCTTGGCGGCGTCGGACAGCTCGCTCGCCCCGAGCGGACCCAGCGACCCGGCGCCCTGGCCGATGAGCGATCCCGTGTCCCCGTGGGGCTTGAAGGTCTCCCGCCGCACCGCTGCCGGGGCGGCTCCCCCGGCGGAACCCACGTTGCAGAGCGCGCTGTCCTGGTACTCGTCCATGCACACGGCTTGCCAGTCCGAGACCCCGTCGCTGAACGGGTCCCGGACGAGCTGCCCCTTCAGCACGTCGACGACCTTCCGCAGCTCGCGCAGCTCCCACACGTTGCGCGCCGTCCACCAGAGCTGCTTCTCGGGGGCCATGAGGGTGACCCAGTCGCCCTCGCGGACCTGCTCGTCGAGGAAACGGCGCAACGTGACCCGCACCCGCTCGGCCACCGGCGGGGTCAGGTGCACGTCGTCGACGAAGAGGAAGAAGCAGCGGCCGTCGGCGGGGTCGCGGGGCCGGTTGGCCGTCGTCCGCGGCGGCTCGAGGAGGGCCGGAGGCTCCGCGGCCTCGACGCGGACGGGCTCGAAGCTCGAGATCGACTGCTCCCGCCCGTCCTCTTCGACCGCGAAGTCAGCCGCGGTGAGGCCCGTGACGGGGCGGCCGGCACGATCGAGGACGATGACGTCCAGCCGGACGACCTCCACCCCCGACGTGAAGACAGGCGGTGGGGCCTGGCCTGAGGCTCCGGACGCGGTGAGGCCGAGGACGGCGACGACTCCCGCGACGGGCAGAGCCCGAAGGCTCCGGTCGCTCATGGTCCATTCCCCTGCGTCATCCGGCGGAAGCCGGAGTAGCGCGCGTGCCCCTGCGCGGTGCCGATGACTGGCGCGATCACCCGAGCGGTCCGCCACTCGAGCGCCTCCACCATCTCCACCGGCACCCGCAGGCCGAGGCCCGGGTCGTCCCGGTACTCGGTGGTCACGGTCATCGAGCCAGAGGGCGCGTTCGCTACGTCGCTTGCGGCGAACGCCAGCTCCGTCCGGCTGCGCAAGACGACGCCGTCGCTCTCGCGGATCCAGAACGCGCCCCGCATCGGCACGTCGCGGCCCTCGCCGTCCTGGTTCAGGGTCGGCCGCCGGACCTCCTCGAAGGCGATCTCGACGGCCTCGTCTTCGCCCACGGCCGCCCTGCCCCGGCGCTTGAACGCGAACGCGTCGCGATTGTCGGGGTGCAGGCAGGCGAGGGCCGCCGTCGGCACGCTGACGGTCCTCTCCGTCGGTCCGAGGACCAGGAGGGACGTCTCGAAGGTGATGTCTGCCGCTTCGCGCACGGCTGCAGTCGGCGAGGCGCGGAAGAGCGCCTCCAGCCGCCCGGTCGGGCGCCGGACCCGGCCGTTCATCTCCAGCATGTCGCGGAAGAGGGTCCACGGCCACGGGCCGGGCAGCATGGCGAAGACGACCTCGGACCGCAGCCGCACGTCCGTCTTCCCGGCGGACAGTTCCCCCGCACGCGTCCGGGACTGGGCGTCGCTGTCGAGGGCGGCGCGGGGTTTCTCTGCGAACCCTGCGAACTCCGGCTGGCGCAGCACCGCCCGCGGCGGCGCGACGGTGGATCGCTGCTCGTACTGCTCCGTCGCCACGACGTTGCGGAAGGCCTGCTCGTAGCGCACGACGTACTCGCCGGCCTTCCTCAGCAGCGCGCCGACCGCGCCCGGCGGCTCCGGCACGTCGACCATCGTGAGCTCGGCCGGCCGGGCAGGTGTGGACGCCGCTTCGGGCTTCGGTGGCGGCAGCTCAGCTGGGCTCGGCTCCGTCCGGCCCGGGTCGGCCACGTCGGCGCCGAAGGTCATCGGCAGGACGGCAGCCGTGGCCACCGCCACCTCGAAGCGCCGGTAGTTCGCGTAGCGCGCGATGCCGTCGACGCGTCCGATGCCGGAGAAGTTGTAGAGCTCCGTCATCGTGTCGGGCACGAAGCAGCCGAGCGACAGCTCGCGCCGGTACTCGGTCGACACCAGGCCCCGCTCCCAGACGTCCGGTGACCGGCTGGCCTTGTCCGTCTCGAGGTCGTACTGGATTTCCGTCCGGAGGACCGAGCCCCGGGTCTCGTCGATCCAGAACCGCCCGCTCGCCGGCACGTCGTTGTTCCAGCGGTCGTGGACGAGGGTCGGGCTCGCCTTCTCCTCGAAGGCGACCTCGACCGTGGGGAAGCCGGCGATCGTACGGGTGCCCTTCCGCTTGAAAGCAAGCCGCCGCTGGTTCTCCGGCCGGAGGAAGAGGAGGCCCAAGGCGGGGACGTTCACGTTCCGGTAGGGCTGGCAGAGGTTGTAGCGCGAGCTCTCGTTCAGGATCGCCTCCGCCCGCTCGAAGTCCGACGCCTTCGGCGCGTAGAAGAGCTTCTCCAGCCGCCGCTCCCGGTCGCGCACCTTCTGCCCGTCGACCTCGTAGACGTCGCGGAAGCTCCCCCAGGGCAGAGGGCCCGGAAGGCGGACGAACACGAGGTCCGAGCGGAGGGTCCGAGCGACCGCGCCCGATCCGCCCTTCGGGTCGGGCTCCCACTGCCGGTACGACTCCTCGGCCACCAGATTGCGGAACGTCTCCTCGTACCCGATCACGTACCGGCCGGCCTTCTCGAGGATCGTGGCGAGGGGGGTCGCGACGTTCTTCTTGTCCTCGATTGTCCCGGCTCCGGCGCGGGACGTCGGAGCCGGCGCGTTCGCGGGAGGGGGCGCGGAAGCCGAAGAAGGCCGCGGTGCGATCGTGAACGCGGTGGCCTCCGTGGCCTCGGCCTCGCCCAGCCGTCCGTGGACCCACACGTCGTAGCGGCCCGGCCCGAGGCCGCCGGTCGGGAAGCTGCCGACGTAGGTGATGCGTCCGGCCGCGTCGGGGGCCGGAAGGTCCGGCTTCGCGTGGGCGACGGGCTGCCCGTCCCGCCGGAGCTCGATCTCGACCTCCGGCCGGGCGGCGCTCGGGCCGGCGTGCAGGCTCAGCAGGAGCGAGACGGCCGAGGTGCCCTCGGGGAACGACCGTCCGAGGAGAGGCGTCGCCTGAAGCGTGCCGGTCCGGAGAGGATCGTCCGGCGAGGGCGCGGCCGGGCCCACGTCGTCGGCGCGCACGATCGCGACGCTGCCCAGGCTGAGCGCCGGGGCGGGCGCAGGGACCTCGAAGGCGGTCCGCCTCGCGCCGACCCGCCCGCTCTCCCGATCTTGAACCGCGGTCTCGAGCAGGTAGCGGCCGGGCGGGAGTCGTAGGCTCCGCCGCACCACGGTCGTCCGCTGGCGGACGTCCTCCAGCTCGGCGAGCGGCCCCTCGATCGGCGCGTCGTGGCTGAGCCGGGCCACGAGCTCCCCCTTCGCGTCCTTCACCTCGCCGAGCAGGCTCAGGTGCCCCCGGTACGTCGTCGCCTCACGAGCGAAGGTGAGGCCGGCGAGCGGCACCTCGACCCAGACGAGCGTCTCCGTCTCCGCCTCCCCGCCCGCGAACCGCAGCGTGGCCGCGTGGTGCTCGACGTCGCGGGGCATCGGCGAGGCGGCGAGGGCCTCGGCGAGGGCCATCTCGTAGGGCAGGACGACGGGCGCGCCCGGCGGCAGCGCGTAGTAGCCCCGGCGCGTGCGCACGACGACGCCCGGCCGCGAGGCCTTCACCGAGATGGCGCGCCAACGGCCGTCGGCCTTCGGGTTGGGCGGGACGTAGCCGACCTCGTAGTACGAGCGCAGGTCGGAGACGACGCGGTCGAGGCCTGGCCGCAGGTCGTTCGTCTCGGCCACGAGGAAGCCGCCGGTGCTCTCGGCCAGGTCGCGCAGGACTCCCTGCCGGTTCAGCCGGAGCGCGTCCTGCGCCGTTTCCGGGGCGAACATCGCTTCGAGCCCGCCCGCTCCCACGGCCAGGCCTGCTTCTCCCTGCTGCTCGCCGAGCCCGGCGTCCCGGGCGACACCGAGGGCCAGCTTCGTCTCCTCCGAGGGCGAGCGGGCCCGGAGCCCCCGCGCGTCGAACGCGTAGACCGAGACGTTCGCCCGGTTGGCCGCGCTCACCGCGGCCTGGAAGGTCTCCTCGACCGTCGGCGGGACGGTGAGGCCCTCGGAGAAGTAGAGGAGCGACTTGCGGCCCTGCACGAGGGTGAGGCCGTGGGCGATCGCGAGGAGCGGCTGGAGCTGGGCCTTTCCCTGGGCCTCACGGGCCACGCGGTCGTTGAAGCGCAGCATCCGGGCCTCCATGGCGAGGAAGCGGGCGTCGGGGTCGCCCTTCGCGGCGGCGGCCTGGGCCTGCCGCGCGATGCTGTACGCCTCCTCGGTGGCGTTGTCGTACTCGGGGCGGCGGGCCGGGTCCCTTGCCCGATCGACGCCGGTCGTCGCCTTCTCGATCGCCGCCGGGAGGAGGGCGAGGTTCTCCGTGAACGACTGGAGGACGCGCAGGCCTTGCCCGATCTTGAAGACGGCGAAGAGGGAGCCCTTCGGAAAGGGCCGGGCCGCGATCTGGAGCGCCGCGACCCGCGCGTTCCTCGCGGCCTCCGGCCCGAGCTGGTCGAAGACGACCGCGACGACGCCGACGAGACCCTCATCCCCGGCGTGGACGGCTGGGGCGGCCGGCCTCTCGGGTGCCGCGGCCGCCTTCGGCGCCGGCGCGTGGTCCTCGGCCTGGAGCAGCCGAAAGGACCGCACGACGCACGGCTTCTCGTCCTCGAGGACCTGCACCTCGTCTGCCCGCAGGTCAGCCACGACCCGGCCGCCCTTGTCGCGGGCCACGAGGTCGAGGAGGACCAGCTCGGCTCCCGTGGGGAATACGGGTGTCTTGGGCGTTTCCTGCGTCCCGCCGAAGGGCGCCGAGAGGAGGAGAAGGGGAAGCGAGATCCAGGCTGATCTCATCGTGCCTCCGACTGGTGATCGTCTACCCGTGCGTCCTTGATTCGTCAAGCACATTGCGTGCCGTTGAGAGAGCGGCAAGGAAGCGGGCGGGCTCAGGAAGTTCGAAGAGTTCCGCGGCGATCGGAGGCGCGACGTGGCATCAAAGGGGGACGAGTGCCCTCAGCGGGAGACAGGCCCGCGCGTCGGATCAAAATCCGCAGATCCCTCGGGACCGAGCTGGACGATGTCCCTCGGGATGACATCAGTACGCCTGCAGGATCCGGATCACCTCGTCGTTTCGGCGGCAGCGCGAGACCTGGGCCGCCTGCAGCATCGCGCGGACGGCGGCGGCGGCCTCGTCGGGAGTCGGCCGGGGGCCCTTGCCGTCGAAGTAGTCGGTGATCCGGCTCCACGTGCCGGCCGGGGGCTCGACGCTCAGCGGGCCGTTGTCCGTCTGGATCTTCTTCCACGTCCAGAAGCACCAGCCGATCTCGTGCCGATCCACGAGATCGAGGGCCTGCTGATACCAGGCGTTGCTGTTCTCGCCCGTCTCACCCAGCCAGAGGGGGACGTTCCACCGCTCGGAGTAGCCGAGGAACGGCTGGATCGAGGCCTCGTCGGTGGCGTTCCAGTACTTGTGGAAGCTGTAGGCGAGGTTGCTGTCCATACGAGGTTCGCCTCACCCTCGCCCAGGGGGCGGCGCGGGTCACGGAGGCGACGCACGTCGACCTCATCCCGTGAGGCCGAGAGTTGCCTTCCCGGGCGACCCAATGTCGGTCCGGCCGCCGACTGTCGTGCCCCTCGTCGACGCGGGTGATCACTGCAGCGAGAGCGCGGGGCCGGGCACGCGAGGGCGTCAGGACGCGGGGGCGGTGACGACCATGGGACCACAGCCGGCAACGGGCAGCGAGCCAAAGAGCGTCAGGCCGCCGTCGGGGCCGAGCGAGAAGGTCAGGACGTACGAGGTCTTCGACAGGACGCTGCCCCACGGGGAGCCGTCGGTGGGGAGGCCGCAGGCGTATAGGAAGCGCCCGGACGGGTGAAAGACCAACGTGGGACTAGAGACGAAGTAGCTCTCTGGCAGCCGGGAGAGGGGCGACAGCCCGCCGTCGGGTCCGACTCGGTAGAGGGCGATGCTCGTCGTCTGCTGGTAATGGTGCAGTGCGGCGTCGTACAGGACCCACCGATTCGGGGCAAGGACGGCCAGTCGATCCGGGGCGCCCAAGGCCTGCGGCCTGCCGGCGTCGGGCACCCGGCCCCGCTCGTCGAACGTGCCCCCCTCCAAGTTCAGCGCGTAGGAGTAGAGCCGCCCCAGGTCGTCGTTGAAGAACACCCGCCCGTCGGCGGCCGCGACGCTGGAGATCGGCCCCACCGGCCCGGGTCCGGAGTCGTGGCAGTCCAGGCGAGCGATCTCGCGATACCCGCCCGCTACCGTGGCGTCGAGCGTCAGCGCGCGAAGCTGGTAGTTCCATTCGTATCCCACGAGGACGACGTCGGGTTCGGCGTACGACTCGAAGAGGCCCGTGAACCCGCCGGTGTCGTCCCAATCCCTGATCAGCCGGCTCCCCTCGGCGAGGACGCCGTTCTCGTCCACCGAGAACACCCCGAGCCCGTTGGCCCCGTGGACCCCCCCGTAGATCCCGCCCCACGCATATTCGTCGCCGAAGTAGAGTCGCCCCGCCGTGGCGGCGAGTCTCGTCACGTGTTGGACGTGGAGGCCCGTCATCGGGGCTTCACTGGCGAGCGTCAAGGTTCCGCTCGACCCGTCGACACGGTAGCTCCGGAACGACCCGTCGCCGACGTCCGGGCCGGCGTCCGCGTTTACGTAGACGAAGCGGCCCCGGGGATCGGCCGCGAGAGGGCTCGACCAGGAGACGACGTTGGGGACCGCCTTGGTGTCCACCAGGGACAGGCCGCCCGTCCTCGGGTCGACCATGAACGTCGACAGGACGCCCCGCCCCTGGTCGAGCACGTGAACGAAGGCACGTGTGGTGTAGGGCGTCGTCTCCGTCGGCGACACGGAGCCCCCCGATCCGCAGGCGAGGAGCAGCCCTGCAGTCGGCGCGACGGCCCAAAGCGCGCGTTGGCGCATGGAGAACCTCCCGGCCCCGATTATGCTCAGCGGCTCGCGTTGCCCGGTAATCGAGCGACGGCTGTCCCGGACCACTTCGCGCCGGAGCTTGGGGAGCGCAACGCTTCCTTTGACCGTCTCCTTCTCGAGCATCTCACTAGAGGGCCTTCGACTGCTGGCCTTGGCCTCCGGCGGACGAGCGGCCCTCAGTACGCCAAGAGGATCCGGATGACCTCGTCGTTCCTGCGGCAGCGGGAGACCTCGGCTGCCTGCAGCATCGCGCGCACGGCGGCGGCGGCCTCGTCGGGAGTCGGCCGGGGGCCCTTGCCGTCGAAGTAGTCGGTGATCCGGCTCCACGTGCCGGCCGGGGGCTCGACGCTCAGCGGGCCGTTGTCCGTCTGGACCTTCTTCCACGTCCAGAAGCACCAGCCGATCTCGTGCCGATTCACGAGATCGAGGGCCTGCTGATACCAGGCGTTGCTGTTCTCGCCCGTCTCACCCAGCCAGAGTGGGACGTTCCACCGACCGGAGAAATCGAGGAACGGCTGGATCGAGGCCTCGTCGGTCGCGTTCCAGTACTTGTGGAAGCTGTAGGCGAGGTTGCCGTCGAAGGGCGCACCGAAGATCGAGAAGTCGGTCGCCCAGGTGTTGCCCTCGACGAGGACGAGGTGCCGACCGTCCACGCGCCGGATCGCGCGCGTCAGCCGCTCGAAGAGGCGAGCCACGTCCGGCCCGCGGTCGAAGACCGGCTCGTTCAGCAGGTCGTAACCGCCCACGGCCACGCGGTCGCGGTAGCGCGCCGCGATCTCTTCCCAGAGCGCCGCGGTCGCGTCCTCGTCGGCCGGGTCGGTGTAGAGGCGCGCGACGCCGTCGCTGTCCGAGATGTTGGCGGCGTTTTGCCCGCCGGGCGCGCAGTGCAGGTCGAGGAAAAGCCACAGGCGCTGACGCTCGCACCAGTCGACGACCCGGTCGAGGAAGGCGAAGCCTTCCGGCCGAGGCGCCCCCGATCCGACGTCCCACAGCAGCGCGTAGTGGAGCGGCAGGCGGACGGAGTCGAAGCCGAGAGCGTGGATCTCGGTGAGGTCGGCCTCGGCGATCCACTGCTCGCGCCACTCGTCGAGGAGGACCGGCCCCACGTCCGCTCCGGCGAGGTCGACGATGGCCCGGTCGATCTCCGACGGCGAGTCGAGGCTCGGGCCCGGGAAGTGGAGGATGTATCCCTCCTTCACCAGCCAGCCGCCGAGGTTCAGGCCGCGCAGCCTCACGGCCTGGCCGGTCTCGTTCACGATCTGGCGACCGGACGCCCGCAGCATCGTGAACTCGGGAGCGGCCGGAGAGGGCGTCGGCGTGGCAGGCGCCGAGGGGCCGGTCGACGCGCCGCATCCCACCGTCACGAGCGCGACCGCGAACGCGGCCGACGACCGGCGTCTCATGACGCGCCTATCGCCCGACGAGCACCACCACGGACCGCGGCCCCGCCGGGTAGGTCCGGCCGGCCGCTACGGGAACCTCCGCCCCCGGCTCGAGGGCGTCCTTGCCGGGAGGGAGGCTCGTGTCCACGAAGCGCCGCCAGGACTTCCCGGCCGAGAGCTTCGGGAGCTCGAACGCCCGCGGCTCCCAGTGGGCGTTGGCGACGAGGTAGATCGCCTCGTCCGCGCCGGCCAGGAGGTGCATCCCGAGCGTCCGCGACTCGCTGGTCCAGTCGGGCTTCCCGAGCTTCACGCCGTGCCAGGCGACCGCCGGCGTCGGCTCGTCCTCGAGGAACGTGCGCCGGCGGAGCGAGGGGTGCGCCTTGCGGAAGCGCACGAGGCGCTGCGTGAACCGGAGGAGCGGAGCGTTCCTCTCGAGGAGCGACCAGTCCACCCAGGAGACCTCGTTGTCCT
>Ga0335076_10006220_pt1 | contig 12039 bp, 13 predicted proteins | sample Lox_Sample_25_FD_206717 | JGI IMG/M metagenome (GOLD analysis project Ga0335076, IMG submission 206717) | Soil microbial communities from Loxahatchee National Wildlife Refuge, Florida, United States - Lox_Sample_2.5 | ecosystem: Environmental > Terrestrial > Soil > Wetlands | place: USA... | reverse complement strand
GCACGAGATCGGCCACGTCGAGCGTCGCGTGCAACGCTTGCGCGCGCCAAGGATCGAGCCGACAAGCGACGCCCGTCTCGCGCCCGATCCAATCCGTTAGCCGCGTCAAGCGTCGGCTCCGAACTCGGCGCGAATCGCGGCGCTGTGCTCACCGATCGTCGGCACCGCGCCGTAGCTCGGCCAATCGCAGCCGCGCAACGGATGCGCGGCCATACGCACGTCGGTACCACCGTTGTCGATCGTCACGCGCCGCAGTTGTGGATGCGTCGACAGTCCGCTGACGTCGTTAACCGTTCCGAACGCGATCTGCGCGTCGAGCAACGTAGCGACCAGCTCGTTGCGCGTTGCACGCGCAAACCGCGACTGGACCAACGCATCAGTGGCTCCGCGATTCGCCACGCGCGCGACGTTCGTCGCGAAACGCGCATCGGTCGCCAACGTTTCATCTTCCATTACGCGTCGTGCAAAACTCGCCCATTCGCGATCGTTTTGGATCGAGATGATCAACGTGTGTCCGTCGGCGGTCGCGAACATGCCGTATGGCGCGACAGTCGGGTGCGCCATACCGACGTTGTCAGGCGCCTTACCCAAGTAGTCGTAGTGCAGCAGCGGCACCGCCATCCAATCGGCGATCACGTCGAACAGCGACAACGCAAGCCCTTCGCCGCGGCCGGTGCGCGCGCGTCGCGCGAGCGCTTCGTGAATCGCAAGCGCGGCGCTGACGCCGGTCGCGATGTCGCAAACCGAGACGCCGATCCGCGCGGGCCTGCCGCGTTCGCCAGACACCGTCGCGAGTCCGGTCTCCGCCTGCACCAACAAATCATATGCCTTCATCTGCGCGTACGGCCCGGTGTCGCCGTAGCCCGAGATGTCGCACGTGATCAGTCGCGGATGACGCGCGCGCAGTTGCGCCGAGCCGAAGCCGGCACGTTCCGCTGCGCCGGCCGCGAGGTTTTGCACGAAGACGTCGGCGCGCGCGAGCAACCGCTCGAGCAACGCTGCATCGGCCGTTTGCTTGATGTCGAGCACCAGCGACTCCTTGCCGCGATTGAGCCACGTGAAATACGACGACGCGCCGTTCGCCGCGCGATCGTAGCCGCGCGCGAAATCGCCTTCGGGCCGTTCGATCTTGATCACCCGCGCGCCGGCGTCGGCGAGGCGACACGTCGCCATCGGCGCCGCGACCGCTTGTTCGAGTGCGACGACGAGCACGCCTTCGAGCGGCGCCGGTGCGTTCGCCGCCATCAGAACGACCGCGGCATCCCGAGCACGTGCTCGGCGACGAAGCTCAGGATCAAGTTCGTCGAGATCGGTGCGATCTGATAGAGCCGCGTCTCGCGGAATTTCCGCTCGATGTGATATTCGCGCGCGAACGCGAAGCCGCCGTGCGTTTGCATCGCAACGTCGCCGGCGCGCCACGACGCTTCGGACGCGAGCATCTTCGCCATGTTTGCCTCGGCGCCGCAGTCCTTGCCGGCATCGAACATCCGCGCCGCCTTGTCCACCATCAGCGCCGCCGCTTCGATTTCCGTGTAGCACCGCGCGAGCGGGAACTGCACGCCTTGGTTCTGGCCGATCGGCCGATTGAACACGATGCGTTCGTTCGCGTACGCAACGGCTTTGTCGATGAAATAGCGGCCGTCGCCGACGCATTCCGACGCGATCAAGATTCGTTCGGCGTTCATCCCGTCGAGAATCACTTTGAAACCGCGCCCTTCCTCGCCCAACAGATTTGCTGCGGGGACGGCGAGGTCGGTGAAGAACAGTTCGCACGAATGGTGATTGATCATCGCGCCGATCGGCCGCACGTCGAGGCCGTTACCGACGGCATCGCGCAAGTCGACGATGAATGCCGACAACCCTTCGGTTTTGCGCGCGACTTTGTCGCGCGGCGTCGTACGCGCGAGCACGAGCATCAGATCGGAATGCTCGACGCGACTGATCCATACCTTCTGGCCGTTGATCAGATAGTGATCGCCGACGCGGGTCGCGGTCGTCTTCAAATTCGTCGTGTCGGTGCCGGTCGTCGGTTCGGTGACGCCGAAACTCTGCAAACGCAATTCGCCCGATGCGATCTTCGGCAGATAGGTTTGCTTCTGTTCATCCGAACCGTGCCGCAGGATCGAACCCATCACGTACATCTGCGCGTGACACGCGCCCGCGTGCGCGCCCGATCGACTGATCTCTTCCATGATCGCCGCCGCTTCGAGCACGCCGAGACCCGCCCCGCCGTATGCCTCCGGAATCAGTGCCGTCAGAAATCCGGCTTGCGTCAGCTCGCGCACGAACTCGGTCGGATAGCCGCGCACGCCGTCGAGCTCCAGCCAATAGTCTTCGCCGTAGCGCGCGCACAGCGCCTTGACCGCCGACCGAATTTCGCCGATGTGCGCTTCGCGCGCCGCGTCTTCCATTGCTTCTCCTGTTCGTCGCGTCCGGAGTAATCTCGTTCGCGCCATTCAACCACGATCGACTCGATTCACAACCCCTCGAGTCGCCCTGCGCGAGGACTCACGATGACGCTTTCGCTCGGTGCCCACGTCGGCCAACAGAACATGTCGATGGACGCGATGCGCGCGCTGTGGCGCAAGCTCGATCGTTCGAAGTTCGATTGGATTTCCGCGTGGGATCATTTCTACGAAGCGCCGCCCGCCGGCGGCACGCAACCGCACTTCGAGGCGCTCGCAACGCTCGGTGCGCTCGCCGCCGAAACGCAGCACGCGCGGCTCGGCTGCCTCGTTTTCTACGTGGGCTATCGCAACCCCGCGATGCTCGCGAAAGCCGCGACGACGCTCGACCACATCAGCAACGGCCGCTTCGAACTCGGCATCGGCGCCGGTTGGCATACGTGGGAAGCGAAGGCATACGGCTATCCGTTCCCGGAACTCAAGGCGCGCCTCGACATGCTCGACGAAGCCGCCACGTTGATCCGCGGCATGCTGACGCAAGAACGCACGACCTTTCACGGCAAACATTTCTCCGTCGAAGATGCGTCGTGCCTACCGCGCCCAATCCAGCAGCGCTTGCCGATCTGGATCGGCGGCGTCGGCGAGAAACGCACCCTGAAACTCGTCGCGCGCCACGCCGACGGTTGGAACGCGGCATACGTCGCGCCGCAAGAGTTCGCACGATTGAACGGCGTGTTGAATCAATGGTGCGAACGCACGAACCGCGATCCGAAGACCGTCAAGCGCGGCGTCAACCTCATGTTCAACCTCGCGCTCGACACGAAAGGCGTCGCCGCCGAAACGGAACGCTTGAAGAAAGATTGGGGTCCGGCATCTGCGCGCGTCGCGAACGGTGCTTTGCTCGGGACGCCCGCGCAAGCGGTCGAACGGGTCCTCGAATACGCGAATGCCGGTGCGACCGAAATCAATATCGCGCTGCGCGCACCGTGGAACCCGGAGGCGCTTGATGCGTACATCGAATCGGTGATGCCCGCAGTCCGACGCGCCGCGAGTTGAACGTCTCGTCACGTTTTCGGGCAGACGCAGCGGCGCTTCAGCGGCGCACTGTCCGGCCCGAGCATGACGCGCTGGGATTCAGCTCGAGCAGGTCGGCATTCGGTCAAATGCAAGGAACCATCGACAACCATCCGTTGTCGTCCCACCACCAGTGGCGTTTCGCTTGCGCAGCAACCGGGACGCTGCGCAAACCTAGCTCGAAGCGCGACGTCGACGAGGTGGGGACGGCAATCATTGCGCCGGACTCTGAGCGACATGGATGTCGCGACGAAGCCTACATGGATGTATTCACGGCGCGTCCGGCGCGGTGATTGCCGTCCCCACCGTCAGCAACCACCTCGGTCGTACCCGAGACGCACGCCTATCGCTTCGCTACCGCAGCCGCAAACGCCAACACCCGCTCCGCCTCGACCGCGTGCAGATTCTCCACGAGTCGCCCATTGACGACCGCCACCCCTTTCCCCGCCCGTTGGGCATCCGCCCACGCCGCCACCACCAGCCGCGCTTGCTCCACGTCCTGCGCGCTCGGTCCGAACACCGTGTTCGCGATCTCGACCTGCGTCGGATGAATCAGCGTCTTGCCGTCGAAGCCGAGATCGCGACCCTGTTGGCAGACGTGCTCGAAGCTCGCGAGATCCTTGAAGTCGAGATGCACGCCGTCGAGCACGACGCGATCGAACGCGCGCGCCGCCAACACGCAGTGCGACAACGCGGCGAGCACCGATTCGCGATTCGGCATGTGCCGCGCGCGCAGATCTTTCACCAGATCGCTGGTGCCGAGCACGACGACGTCGACGCGCGGCGTATGCGCGAGCAAGCGCTCGATGCCGAGCACGCCACGCGGCGTCTCGATCATCACCCAAATCGGTATCGTCGCCGCGCGCGTACCGGCGAGGATGCGCTCGTATTCCTGCACCTGCTCCGCCGTTTCGATCTTCGGTACCAACAGTGCGTCGATCGGCAACGCCGCGATCGCCGCCGCGTCGTCACGACCCCACGGCGTATCGAGCCCGTTGATCCGCACCACCACCTCGCGATGCCCGAAAGCGCCCGCCGACACGGCCGCAGCCACCTGCGCGCGCGCCGTCGCTTTGGCATCGGGCGCGACCGCGTCCTCGAGATCGAAGATCACCGTGTCGCAATCGATCTCGCGCGACTTCTCCATCGCGCGCGCGTTCGCGCCCGGCATGTACAGAACGGAACGCCGCGGCCGCAACCGCCGATTCGCTTCGGTCATCGTCGATCCCCGGTGAAACGTGGTTTCGAAAGCGCAGCGCCTACAGCAGCGCGCGCATTCGCGTCAGCGCGACACTAACACTAGTCGTCAGTCGTCGCCCTTTTGATTACGCCGGTTGCCGAAGCCGCCGCCACCGGCGCCGTCGCGTTCGCGCATGCGATCGAGCGCCTGCGCGCGTTGCTGCGGCGACAGTTCGCGAAAGCGTTCTCGCAGATGGCGCTGCTGCTCCGGCGACAGGTTGCGGAACGTCTGCATCCGCTCGCGCAGCTTCTGTTGTTGTTGCGGCGTGAGGCTCTTGAACTGTTCGAAGCGCCGCGAGAGTTCCGCGCGCCGCTCCGGCGGCAGCGATTGAAAACGCTTGAAGCGCGACTGAACGGCGTCGCGCGACGCGGGATCCATCTGCGACCAGCGTTGCGCGCCGGCGGCCAAGCGTTGCTGTTGGTCGCCGCTCAAGCCCTGCCACTGCGACTGATAACGCGACAGCACTTGTCGCTGTGCATCGGACAGATCGTTCCATTCAACGGCGAGGGCTTGGTGTGCGAACAACAGCACGCCACCGATCACGCCGGCGATGTACTTGAATGAACGCCCGATCATCACCTCAGCCTCCGTCACTCACTCGCCGCAACCTCACTCTCCCGCATCGTGATCGTCGCTCTGTGGCGGACTCGGCGCGTCGCGCGGATCGATCGGACCTTTCATGTCGTCCGGTCCAATCAGCGTGTCGTGCTCCTCGACGAGATTCCCTAAGTACTCCAGTAACGCGATGTCGGGCCCTTGCTCCGCGGTACTCGTCGGCTCTTGGGCGTACGCCGTTGCGCCGACCGAGATACCGATCCCGATACAGACGACGGCGGCGCTACCCCGCATCGACGTTGTCTGTGTCCAACCACGCGACGAACTCCAAATCCATCAACAGATCCATGTCTTCGACGGTCGCGAGCTGCTGCATGTCGATGGCCGGCGGCGGCCGTTGCACCGACACGCTCAAGAACACCGCGAGCAACGTCGTCGCGAGCGCGCCGACCGGTACCCACCGCGCCGGCGCACGCGGCACTGCCGCATCGAGCGACGCGACCGCTCGCCGCCGCGCGGCCGCCAATCGTGTTCGAACGTCGTCGGGCGGTGCGGCACGGTCGAGTACGTCGCGCACTTGCGCAACGAACGCGTCGTCGGCGCCACGCCGGTCGTCGTTCATGGCCAGTCATCCTCCAGCTGATCCCGCAGCGCGTGAACCGCGCGCGAGTAATGCGTCTTCACGCTGCCTTCCGAGCATCGCATAGCGCGCGCCGTCGTCGCTACATCGAAGCCTTCCCACACTCGCAGCAGGAACGCCTCCCGCTGCCGAGTCGGTAATGCCGCGACGGCTGCTTCCAACCGCCGCGTCGTTACGTCGATCTGCGCGCGAAAGTCCGGTTCCGCGTGGCGTCCGTCGCTCAATTGCTCGAGCGGGTCCGGTTCGTCGTCGGCCGCCGGGCGCGATCCGAACAACGCGAAGATGCCGCGCTGAATCGTCCGGCGCCGGTGAAAGTCGGTGATCCGATTGCGCAAGATCCGAAAGAAGAGCGGCGGCCATTCGGCCTCCGTCTTGTGCGAGTACTTCGCCGCGAGCGTCAACATGGCGTCTTGCACGATGTCCAGCGCTTCGTCCGTGTCGGCAACGGCGAAGCGGGCCATTCGAAAGGCCCGCTGCTCCACTTCCGCCAAAAAACGATTCAACGCGGGACCATTGGTCATCGAGTAAGCCCGCTCGCTGCGAAGGCACCGGGGGGCGCGCCCCCCGGTTCGGTCGTCGGTTCACGGTGTCGTGAACTCGAACATCGCACGCGGAGTCGTCAACTCCTGCGTGCCCGCATTGTAGCGTCCGATCGCATCGAGCTGGACCAGCTTGTTGCCGGCTTGCAGCTGGCTATTGAGCTCCGTCACCAACGTGCCGAAGTCGCGGAACACGTGCATCTCGTGCGTGCTGCGCAGCGCCACCAGATAGATCCCGTTGACGTCGCCCGACGGCAACAACGTGATCGAGGTGCTGGAGCCGAGCACGTCGTTCGGCAGGCCCACGAGATTGAGCGCGTGTCGCGCCGCCGATAGATCCACGACGATCTGAGCGCTGCCGGCGGACGTGAACGGCGCGGCGCTGCCGCCGACCTGCCGCCAATCCGCGTCGAGCCACGCACCGATCGCATCGGTATCGACGTCGATCACCGTTCGCGCATCGAAATCCGGCGGCGCGGCGCCGAACGCATGCACCAAGCCGCGTACGCGAATGACGTCGTTCATCGCAACGCCACTCAGCGACAGCGTGCCCGTATCGACCGCGTAATGCGTCGGATCGGCATCGACCGTGGTCCCGGTACCGGCGAAGTTGAACGCGCCGACGCGCAGGCCGCCGAGCCGGTCGACGTTCACGACGAGCGGCGACAACTGCAGCACCGTGCCGGTCAACTGCGTGATGTCCATCCGCACGCGACCCGCCGTCGCATCGAGCGTCGTGTTGTCCGACATCGTGCCGAACGCGGTGATGTGTTGGCCGACGGAGATGGCGCCGGCGTTCAGCGTATTGGCGTCGACGCCGAGCGCGTTCACCTTCGTGTTGTCGCCGACCGTCACGGTCACGACTTGGCGGAAACCGCTCGAGCCGTCTTTGAAGTCGAAGTCCGCACCTTTCACGGTCAGCGAATCGCCGCTGCGCGCCGTGACGATGCCGTTGATCACGTCGGCGTTCGCCCACGGCACGCTCGTGCCGGCGAGGACGGTGTCGGCCGTGAGCGTCATGCCGCTAACGGTCCCGCGCGCAATCACCGGTGTGTTCGCGGACAGCGCGGCGAGCGCGGTCAAGCCGTCGGCGCCGGTGTACATCGTGCCGTTCACTTCCCACTGCGTCTGGTCATTCGTATCGAACGTGACTTGGCCGAACCGACCTTGGCGCAGGTGGAACGGTCGCACGTTGACCGTCACCGAACCGGCCGCCGTATCGACCGACGCGAGCACGCCGCGGATGCGATGTTCGCGGTCCTGCTCGAACTCGGGCACCACCGACAAGAACGGTTGCACCGTCACTTGCGTCGGCGTCGTCGTTGAGTCGAGCGTATTCGACGCATCGAGATCGAAGTCGAGCGTCACCGACGCCGGAATGCCGGCGACGATGCGGATCGGTTGCGAATCCGGCAAATCGATGGCGACTTGCAGCGTCTTCAGCGCTGCGCCGTTCGCGTCGACCGGCGCGACTTGCACCTGCGCACCGGCTTGGTTCTGCACGACGATCTGCGCGTTCGTGAAGTCGAGGTTCATCACCGCGCTCGTGTACGTACCGGCTGGTACGGTCGCGATCGTGAAGAATTCGGTGACATCGGCGACTTGCGTGAAGTCGATCCGGGTCGTCAGCGGGATGGTTTCGACGGTCGTGCCGTCCGCGCGTTTGAACTGGATCGACGTCACGTCGACCGCGTACGTGACGAAATCGCCGGCGGCGTCGCGCATCGCCAACGTCACCTGGCCGGTATCGGCCGCAGGCGCCGCGGTGGAACTCCCTCCGGACCCGCCGCCACACGCTTGCAGCAGTCCCGCGGCCAACATGACGCCGGCCATCGCCCTCCAGCACGCTCGGCCGTAACGGCCAATGCGTTTCCCAATCGTTCCCTGGTTCATTGCACTTCTCCACGAGCTATTGCAGGTGACAGTTCTGACAACGGCCGAACCGGATTTGCGTTGACCGGGGTGTCGCGATTCGTGGAGCGCGTCGCAAAAGACGGTCCGACAACCGAACGGTGTCGGTCCGAGAGCGAGGCATATGAAGGCTCGCGCGGGCGAGCGGGACCGTCAGCCGATGCGCGCCGACTGCCCGCCGTCGACGGCGAGGCAGATGCCGGTGATGAAGCGCGCCTCGTCGCTCGCGAGGAAGAGCGCCGCGTTCGCGACGTCCCAACCGGTGCCCATCATGTGGCCGAGCGGCACCTGCGAGTTGCGCTGCGCGATGACTTGTTCGCGGTCGCGGCCGGCGGCGACGTAACCCTCGATCGCCATCGGCGTATTCATCAGCCCCGGCATGATCACGTTCGCGCGAATGTTGTATTCGGCGTTGCCGAGGGCGAGCGACTGCGTGTACGCGTTCACGGCCGCCTTCGACGTCTTGTAGGCGATGATGCCGACCGAACAGACCGCCGCGATCGACGAAATGTTGGTGATCACGCCGGCGCGCTGCTCCCGCATCACCGGCAGCGCGTGCTTGCACGCGAACATCACGCTCTTCACGTTCGTGTCCAAGATACGGTCCCACACCTCTTCGGTCATGTTGGCGGGGCCGCGGTCGCCTGCGCCGATGCCGACGTTGTTGTGCAGGATGTCGAGCCGGCCGAAGCGCTGCACGCAGGCGGCGATCATCGCCGCGCAGTCGCGTTCCGACGTGACGTCGGCCGCATGCGCGGCACCGACGCCGCCTTCCTTCGTCACCATTGCCAGCGTGTCTTCGGCGGAATCGAGCCGCCGATCGACGAGGAATACCTTGGCGCCTTCTTGCGCGAAACGCAGCGCGGTCGCGCGGCCGTTGCCGATCGTGGCACCCGGCGTTTGGCCCGCGCCGACGATGATCGCGATCTTGCCGTCGAGTCGTCCGGTCATGTGCGCCTCCGTACCAAACAATGAGCGATGCGGCGTCAGACGTCGAACGTCGGAAGTCCCGGATCGGGCTGCACGCCGAAACTGTTCAGCGCCATCGACACCAAGTTGTATTGGCCGATCGTGAACACGATGTCCATCAGCTGCTGCGTGTTGAAGTGCTTCGCGAGCCCTTTCCACGTGGCATCGCTCACGTGCGCATCCGCGTGCAATTCATCGGTTGCCTTCAGCAGCAGGCGGTCCTGCTCGCTCCACGACTTCGCGTCGGGGCCGACTTTGATCGCGCGAATCTCATCGTCGGTGATGTTCGCGCGGCGCGCGATCAGCACGTGCTGACCCCACTCGTAGCCCGACCGGCACAGGTAGCCGATGCGCAAGATGACGAGCTCGCGCTCGCGGATCGGCAGCGTCGACTTTCCGAGGATGTGGTTCGCGAACACCATCCAACGCTTCATCAGGTCGGAATGGTTCGCCATCGTCTTGAAGATGTTGAACGGTTCGCCGTCGAACCGGCCCATCAACTCCTTTGCCGTCGTGTCCCATTGGTCGTGGTCGAGCGGCTTGATTCGAGGTTCGGAGACGCGCATGTCGTTGTTCTCGGTGGGGCGGCTTGCGCTCGGTACTATAGCCCCGACTGCAATCACCGGGGAGCGCCATGACCGTACGTTTCGAAACTCAAGATCGCTGCGCGATCGTCACGATCGACCGACCCGAAGTCCGCAATGCCGTCGACGGTCCGACCGCGCGATCGCTCGCCGACGCGTTCCGCCGCTTCGACGCCGCCGCGGACCTCGATGTCGCGATCCTGACCGGCGCCGCGAACACGTTTTGCGCGGGCGCCGATCTCAAATCGGTCGCGACCGGCGACGGCAACCGCGTCGGGCTCGACGGCGACGGCCCGATGGGACCGTCGCGCATGCTGCTATCGAAGCCGGTGATTGCCGCTGTCGAAGGTCACGCGGTCGCAGGCGGGCTCGAACTCGCGCTCTGGTGCGACCTGCGCGTCGCCGCAACGAATGCAGTGTTCGGCGTGTACTGCCGGCGCTGGGGCGTGCCGCTGATCGACGGCGGCACGATCCGCCTTCCGCGCTTGATCGGCCACAGCCACGCCCTCGACTTGATCCTCACCGGCCGCGGCGTCTCGGGCGACGAAGCGAAGGCGATGGGTCTCGCGAATCGGCTGACCGAACCCGGCAAGGCGCTCGACGGTGCGCTCGAACTCGCCCACGGACTCAGCCGATTCCCGCAGCGCTGCATGCGCAGCGACCGGTTGTCGTCGTATCGGCAGTGGTCGCTCGATCTCGATTCCGCGTTGCGAGAAGAGACATGGCTCGGCCGTGAGGTGATCCGCTCGGGCGAGACACAGGCCGGTGCGGCGCGATTCGCCGGCGGTGCGGGACGGCATGGGGATTTCTCCAAGCTCTGAACGTCCGAGAAGGACCTCGGCAAAGGATCGGAAAACCGCAGCGCGACTCTGCTCGCCCGTCAGCGGCCGCGGCTAACTCAGAACACGAACGGAATGAGGAACTTGACGCTGCGCCGATAGGCGACGTACGCGTCACCGAACTCCGCGCACATCAAACGCTCCTCCATTCGGGCCTTGTGCCCGAACGAGACCGCGACGAGCCCCAAGCCGAGCGCGTGGCCCACCGTGCCGCCCACGAGCGCGGTTCCGAGCAACGCAAGCAAGATGCCGGTGTAGATCGGGTGCGCGACGAACGCGTACGGACCGCCGCTGATCAGGCGTTGATCGGCGACCACCCGCGCCGTCGCGCTCCAACTATGCCCGAGCACCCGACGCGACCAGATCGCGAAGGCCACGCCCGACGCCGTGAGCATCGCGCCGACGAGTCCGAACCCTTCCGTCGACGGCACGATGCGCGTCGACAGCGGCGCGACATCGAACTTCTGCATGAGCGCCAGGACGAAGCCCGCGTACAACAGCAACGTATTCGGGATCGTGAACACCAAGGAGACGCTGCGCTTCGGCGCGCGCACGCGCAGACCGTTCACCGTCCAATAGACGACCAACGCCAGCCAACAGGCGGCAACGATGTCCCAGTGGGGAATCATCCGAAGTTAACGAGCCAGCAGCGTCGCGAGCGACGCGATCGGCTGCGGTACATCGCCGAGCAACGCGGAGGCGAGCGCGCGTTCGCGTGTCGCATCGGTGCGGGTCAGCGGACCGCGCGCGTACAACCGATGATCGAGCGCGAGTCGCGCCCACAGCGCACGCCGACCGTCTCCGCGCACACGCGACGTCGCGCAGCCTTCCGCCGCGAGCAAGATTGCGGAGCTCGCGTGATACAACGCGGTCGCGGCTTGCCGCACCCAAAGTTCCTCCGGTTCGTCGGCCGCTTCGGCGAGTTCGATCGCGTCGCGCAGTGCCGCGCGCAGCTCGTCAACGAACGGCGCCGGCAGCTCGGGGCTCGCGTCCAACCGGTCGAGCAGTGCCGCTTGATACGCGCCCTGACAACCGTTACGGCCAATGGCGCGGCGAATCGCGTCGATGCCGACGATGTTCGACGTGCCTTCCCAGATCGAACCCAAGTGCGCGTCGCGCACGAGCCGCGCGTTCGCAAAGTCTTCGACGTAGCCGCAGCCGCCACGCACTTCCATAGCGTCGCCGGTGACGCGGCGCGCGTCCCGAGTCGCGCGAATCTTCAGTACCGGCGTCGCCAGCCGCAGCGTTGCACGGGCATCGTTCGCGCCATGTCCCGCGCGTTC
>Ga0335076_10006217_pt1 | contig 12043 bp, 12 predicted proteins | sample Lox_Sample_25_FD_206717 | JGI IMG/M metagenome (GOLD analysis project Ga0335076, IMG submission 206717) | Soil microbial communities from Loxahatchee National Wildlife Refuge, Florida, United States - Lox_Sample_2.5 | ecosystem: Environmental > Terrestrial > Soil > Wetlands | place: USA... | reverse complement strand
AGTACGATCCGCCTCGAAAGCGGACATACCTTAACGGGTATCGTGGGTTCAAATCCCACCCTCTCCGCCAGATTTATTGACATGATTCCCTGAGTAAGAAAGGTTCCCCCAGTGTCCTATCGACCCGACACTCCTTTCGACAGCGTTGAGAGCGCCCACGAATATGTCCGGCTTCTTGAGGAAGCGATCGCCGACGCGAAACGCGACGTAGCGGCTGACCTAGCCGCGGTATCCGGAGACACGCCGGACCGGCGGCTGGAAGCGCAACGGCTGGTTCACTACAAGCTGGAAAAACTGGAACAGCATCTGCACAACAGCAGCCGCCTGCTGAACGACCTGCGCTCCCTGCGCAGGCTGCTGTTCGACGAAAGAGCAGCTGCGCCGGCCGCAGTGCGTGCCAAGGGTAAGGGCGAAGCGGCCTGATTCAAGCGCGCATCTTTTCGCCGAACTTCTTCTCGAACTTCGCCAGCTTGGGCGAGATCACGAACATGCAATAGGGCTGGCGCGAGTTTTCGTTGTAGTAGTTCTGGTGGTAATCCTCGGCCTTGTAGAACTTCGAGGCCGGCTCGACCGCGGTCACGATCGGTTCCGGAAAGGCTTTGGCCGCGGTGAGTGCGGCAATCGTCTCTTCCGCGATTTTCTGTTGTTCCTCGTTCTCGTAGAAAATCACCGAGCGGTATTGCTCGCCCGTGTCATTTCCCTGCCGGTTGAGCGTGGTCGGGTCGTGCACGGTGAAGAACACCTCAACCAGATCTCGATAACTGATCTCGTCGGGATTGAAGGTCACGCGAACAATCTCGACGTGACCGGTGTCGCCGCCGCAGACCTGGCGGTAGGTGGGGTTATCGACGTGTCCACCCATGTAGCCGGACTCGACGTGGGTGACGCCGTTGAGGCGCTGGAAGATGGCTTCAATACACCAGAAACATCCGCCGCCGAAAGTTGCTGTTTGCTCGTTGGGCATGGTCATTGGATGCGGTCCGTTCTGGGAAGTTCCAAGGCAAGTCCACCACGGAGGCACGGAGTCGCGGAGAAAACCGAGAAAAGAAGTAGATGTTCTCCGTGTTTCTGTGTCTCCGTGGTAGACATTCCCTTTGTTAAACCGAAACGGTGAACGATGTTTCCGTCCGCGTCACGGGCCGATAGAGCGTGTCACGTTCGACCGGCTCCCTGCCCGCTTCCTTGATCAGACGGATCAGGTCCTGGCGGCGCAGGCCTTGCGGCGTCGTGGCGCCGGCGTCGTGGTAGATCTTCTCTTCGACTACGGTTCCGTCGATGTCGTCGGCGCCGAAGCGCAGCGAGATCTGCGCGATCTTCGGCGTCATCATTTGCCAGTACGACTTGATATGCGGGAAGTTGTCGAGTACGAGGCGGCTGACCGCGATCTGCTTGATGTCGAGCATGCCGGTAGTGGTCGGCAGATGCTGCAGAGGCGTGTTCGCCGGATGGAACGCTAACGGAATGAATGTCTGAAAGCCGCCGGTCTGATCCTGTAACTCGCGCAGCTTGAGCAGGTGGTCGACACGGTCTTCGTCATTCTCGATGTGGCCGTAGAGCATGGTGGCGTTCGATTTCAGGCCGATTTCGTGCGCCAGGCGGGCGGTGTCAAGCCATTGATCGCCGTCAATCTTGTGGTCACAGATGATATGGCGGACGCGATCGGCGAAAATCTCGGCGCCACCGCCGGGCAGCGAGTCGACGCCCGCTTCTTTCATCTTCACCAGCGTGTCGCGGATCGAAAGCTTCGCGCGCTTGGCGAGATACGCCACCTCGACCATGGTAAAGGCCTTCATGTGGACCTGCGGGAAGCGCTCTTTCAGTCCGGAAACGAGATCGAGGAAATACTCGAACGGCAGGTCGGGATGGAGTCCACCGACGATGTGAAACTCGGTGATGGCTTCGGTGTATCCGGTGGCCGCGATCTGGAAGGCTTCTTCGAGCGCCATGGTGTAGGCGCCGGGCGCGTCTTTCTTGCGTCCGAAGGCGCAAAGGCGGCAGGCGGCGATGCAAACGTTAGTCGGATTAATGTGGCGGTTGACGTTGAAGTACGCCTTGTCGCCATGCATCCGCTCGCGCACCCAGTTGGCAAGCCAGCCGACGGCGAGGATATCGCCAGTGGCATAAAGCGTAAGCGCGTCGGATTCGGTCAGACGCTCGCCGGCGAGGATCCTATCCTTGATCGGGTGGAGACGGGGGTCATCCGTCTGGAATGGGCGCGTTGCCATCGTCTTAATGATACCGCAGCGGTTGGAATGGGGTCTCACTCACCTGTGATTTCAACTATTCCGACAAAGTCATCGCCGAATGAGGAGATCGGTGCCGATGAATACAAAGAATACGACCGAGATCACCCCATTCATCGTGAAGAAGGCCGCGTTCAGTTTGCTCAAGTCGTCGTGGCGGACGAGGGAGTGCTCGTAGGCGAGGAGTGTGGCCACGGCGAGGACTCCTGTCATCGCCAGTTTGCCCAGTCCGAAGGTGATCACCAACGCGATCAGCAGGCCCAGCATCGTGAGATGGAAGAGGCGCGCAATCCACAGCGCAGTTTTGATCCCCATGTAGCGCGGGACGGAATGAAGGCCGTGGTTGCGATCGAAGTCATAGTCCTGACAGGCGTAGATCACGTCGAAGCCGCCGACCCAGAAAGTGACGGCGGCGGTGAGGAGGAGAATGCGCGGGTCGAGGGAGCCGCGCACGGCGATCCAGGCGGCGGCCGGCGCGATGCCGAGAGCGAATCCTAGGAAGAGATGCGACCAGCGGGTGAAGCGCTTGGAATACGAATAGAGCAGCACGATCGCCAGCGCTACCGGCGATAGCATCAGCGTTAGGTGGTTCAGTTGCGACGCGGCGAGGACGAAGATTCCGCAGGAGAGGATCACGAAGGTGCTGACGAAGCCGTGAGTCAGAAGTCCGGCGGGAAGGGCGCGGATCGCGGTGCGCGGGTTGGCGGCGTCGATGGTGGCGTCGGCGAGGCGGTTGAAGGCCATGGCGGCGGAACGGGCAGAGACCATGGCGACGACGATCCATCCGAGTTGACGCCATGCGGGCACACCTCCGGCCGCGAGCATGGCGCCGCACAGAGCAAAGGGGAGCGCGAAGACAGAGTGCTCCCACTTGATCATGTCGAGCGTGAGTTTCAGGTTTTTGAAGACACCCACGAGTCGATTGTAAAGCGAGCTTCTAGCTACTAGCTACTGGCTTCTAGCGAGCGTACACGCTGTTCGCTATTCGTCGTTCGCTATTCGTCGTTCGCTATTCGCTGTTCGCCGTTTGCGGCTTGCGGGTTTTGCGAACGGCGAAGGACGAACAGCGGATCGCGTTTCTCCTCTCACGTTACCTGTTTGCTCTGAAGTTGACGGAAGTGATCACTTCCTTGCGCTGGTTCCCTTCCCTTGGCCAGGCCAACTTCCCTCATGCCTTGGAAGGTCGAGCGGCGGGGCATGCTCTGGATCGATCCAGAGGGACCGTATCCCGCTCCTCCCGGAGTCGAGGTCTCCCGCACAAATGTAAAAGGCCCGAACGCCCCCGAAGGCTGCTTGACCCTTTCTTGCCCCCACCCGGTTCTGCCTAGGACGAGCGGCGGGCGCCATTTGTGGTCCTTATTTTCAGAATAGCAAACGGCATAGGATTTTCCGCCAAGTTTGCTGGAAATATATGGGGAATGGAATGAGCGAGATGGCGGAAATTGGGCGCTCGGAGGGGCTTGACAGGATTTCCGGAAACTCGTTGCCGCAGTCGAACAGCGCTATGGTCGGGCTTCGCCTTCAACCAAGGGGACAAAGCGGCAGCCTTCCAGCAGCTGAATTTCGGGGTTGCCTTGAATCTTCCGAACCAAATGCAGTTCCTGGGTGAAGGGTGGTCCGATGGGAATGATCAAGCGGCCGCCCTCGCGGAGCTGCGCGAACAGTGCCGGCGGCATCTCTGCAGCGGCGGCGGAGACCAGGATTGCGTCGTACGGGGAGTGTTCGGAGCAACCCTGGCTGCCGTCGCCGACGCGGATGTGCACGTTGGGAAAGGCTAGACGCGCGAGGGTTGCTCCCGCCGCAACTGCCAGTTCTGGGTGACGCTCGATCGAATATACCTCGGCGCAGAGGCGCGCCAGCAGGGCAGTCGCGTACCCAGAGCCCGTGCCTACTTCAAGGGCGCGGTCGGTGGGCTGCAGCGAGAGATGCTGGAGCATCAGGGCCACGATGTAGGGTTGCGAAATCGTCTGCCCGGCGCCGATAGGCAGGGGATGGTCGTCGTAGGCCTGATTCTGGAACTCCGGTGGGACGAATTCGTGGCGGGGGACCTCACGCATGGCGGCGAGCACTCGCGGATCGCGAATGCCGCGACCTTCGAGCTGGGTGCGGGCCATCTGTTCGCGCTGCGCAGTGAACTTCTCGGACTGCTGCATGGTTTAGCTTTTAGCCCTCAGCTTTTAGCACTTAGCTTCGCCATCGGGCGTCGATGTTCGTGGCCGAACTGTTTGGTTTGGCTAAGTACTAAAGGCTGAGAGCTAAGGGTTGGTGTCAATACGGCCCGATGATTCCGCCTAGATTCCGCGATGCTGGCGGCTCGGGACGGACGGTTCGCCGCTTTGCTTCCATCCTGTCGAGATATTTATAGGCGGTGCCGGTGTTGAAGAGCACGACGACATCGTCGGGGCTGAAAAATCCACTGGCACGCAGCTTTTGATATGCCACCAGGGACGCGGCTCCTTCCGGTGCGGCGAATACGCCTTCGACACTCGCCCAATGGCGGACGGCGGCGAGAATTTCTTCGTCGGTCGCGGCGACCGCGGTGCCGTGGCTCTTCTTCAGGATGTCGAGGATCAGGTAGTCGCCATAGGCCTTGGGAACGCGCAAGCCGGCGGCGAAGGTTTCGGCGGCGTTCCACATTTCCGACGCGCTCTTCCCTTCTTCCCAGGCTTTGACGATGGGCGCGCAGCCTGCGGCTTGCACGGTGACCATCTTCGGGCGCTCGGGGCCAATCCACCCGAGTTGTTCCATCTCGTCGAAAGCCTTCCACATGCCGATCAGGCCGACGCCACCGCCAGTGGGATAAATAATGCCTTGCGGCAATTTCCAGTTGAGCTGCTCAGCGACTTCGTAGCCCATCGTTTTTTTGCCTTCAACGCGGAACGGTTCTTTGAGCGTGGAAACGTCGAACCAGCCCTCTTTGTCTTTGCGCTCGGCGACCATGCGGCCGCAGTCGCTGATGAGGCCGTCGACCAGCGTGACGTGCGCGCCGTAGTAATCGCATTCCATGCGGTTGGCGAGCGGGACATCTTTCGGCATGAAGATGTGGGCTTCGATTCCTGCGGCAGCGGCATAGGCGGCCAGGGCGCCGCCTGCGTTTCCCGCTGAGGGCGCGGCCAGCTTCTTCAATCCGTGGTGCCGCGCCATGGTGACGGCAGCAGACATGCCGCGCGCTTTGAACGATCCCGTGGGATTCAGGCCTTCGTCTTTGATGTAGACGTGAGGATACTCGCGGCTAGGGAGCATGGGCGTGAAGCCTTCCCCAAGAGTGACGGGCTCGGCGTCAGGCAGAACTCCGGCATAGCGCCACATGGTGGCCGCGCGGACCTTAAGGTCATCGGGCCGCAGTTTGCCGCGCAGGCCGGCAAGATCGTAGCGGGCATAAAGGACGCCGCCGTCCTTGGGACATACGCTTTGCGGATGCCCGGCGGAAAGATGATCTCCGCAGCGCGTGCACTCCAGAAACGCAAGCTTCATCGGGGGAAGGATAGCACTTACAGGCTGTTCGCTTCGGGCTTCCGCCTTCCGCCTCGGGACTTGGCGGACCACCGGAGTTGGCGGTCCATGGAAGCGGAATTGGCGATGTCGCGAACCTTCGCCAACTGCGACATGGATTCTGCCCGTTTGTTATTCCCCGTTCAGGGAGATAGGACCTCACCAAATCGCAACGCGATCTTCAGGCTTCAGATACAACTTCTCGCTGGGGTTGACGTCGAAAGCTCTGTACCACGCCTCGACATTGCGCACCGCGTCGCTTCGATATTCCCCGGGCGGATGGGTATCGGTTTTGATCTGCCGGCGAAGGGCCGCTTCGCTCTGCGCTTTCCGCCATCTCTGGGCAAACACCAGGAAAAATCGCTGTTCGCCGGTCAGACCGTTGATGACAACATCGGTTTTGCCTTTCAGCGACAGAAGATAGGCGTCATGCGCCGTCAGCAGCCCCGCCAGGTCGGCGATATTTTCACTCAGGACCTGCTTGCCATTCAGGCAAAGATCCGAGAATGGGCAGTAACCGTTGAACTGCGCCACGAGTTTCTCCGCTGCCGCGTGGTACTTGGCGAGATCGTCGTTTGTCCACCATTTGCCGAGCCGGCCCTGGGCGTCGTAAATATTGCCGAGTTCGTCGAAGCTGTGGCTGATTTCGTGGGCGATACCCGCTCCCGCAGATCCGTAATTCGAGGCTGCGTCACCCCGGCTATCGAAATAGGGCGGCTGCAAGATGCCCGCTGAGAAGGTTTCGGTGTTTGGAGAAAACACGATGACCGCGCCAACAATCTGTGGATCAATCCTCCACTCATCCGGATCAGCCGGCTGCTTCAGCTTGGCCAGATTCTGCGAACGGTTGAAGGCCTCCGCTCTGCGCATATTTCCAAAAGCTTCGCCACGCTGGACTTCAAGTGTCGAATAGTCGATCCAGCGGTCGGGATAACCGACGCCGATCCGGAGCGCAGCCAGCTTGGTCAATGCCTTTTCTTTTGTCTCCGGTGACAGCCAGGTGAGAGTTGGAATGCGGGCGCGATAGGCCGCGATCAAGTCGGTGACCATGGCCTTCGCTTTTGCCTTGGCCTCAGGAGGAAAATAACGTTGTGTATAAAGTTGGCCGACCGCCTGGCCCAGGGCGGCGTTGGTGGCAGCGATGGCGTCCTGGCTGCGCTCCGGCATCTGCTGCAACCCCGAAAGGATCGTGCCATAGAACGCGAAGTGCTCGGCGGCCACAGCCTTGGGCAAGACGCTGGCATAGTGCTCGATCAAGTGGACCCTGAGATAGTCCTTCCAGACATCGATGCCTTCGCTTCCGACCAGAGCGGACGTGCCGGTCAGCGCTGATGGCTGCCAAACCACGAATTCGGTCTGCTCTGCGACCCCGGCGGCTTGGAAATAAGCGTCCCAATCCATGCCAGGCGCTTTGACGGGAAAGTCGGCGCGTTTCCACGGGTTGTTTTGCTTGAATACGTCAGCGGCGTCGGCGTCCGGCGCGTGGGACTGTGCGATCCGGATTTCCAGTGTCAAGACACGAGCCGCCCTGGTCTCCGCGTCGGCGACCCCTGCCAGTTTTAACATGGCGGCAAGGTGCGACTGATACTGGACGCGAAGCGCAGCCATCTTCTCCGACTGGTCGAGGTAGGTATCGCGATCCGGTATTCCCAGGCCGCCCTGGAATAAATGGAAAACGCAGTGCTGCGAGTCCGTAAAACTCTGATTCACCCAGACACCGAAAATATGGTCGGCATTGCCAGTGAGTCCGTCGGCCTCACTATTCAACGTGGTGCCGAGATAGGCGGAAAGGGACGTCTTAGTTGTGATGGTTGCGATGAGGGCCATTTCATCGGCGAGGGGAGTCATCCCCTTGGCCTCGATGCTGCTTTCGTCCATGAAGCTTGCGTAGTAATCGCCCACCTTTTGGGCAGTACTGCCTTTAGCGGAATGGGTGGCAGCCGCCTCTTGAATCAGATCGCGTACCCGCTGACTGTTCTTCTCTGCCAACATCGCACTCGTGCCGTAGCTCGCCTGGCCTGCAGGAATCGCCACGGTTCTGAGCCAGCCGCCATTGGCGTAGCGGTAGAAGTCGTCCCCGGGCTTGACGGAACGGTCGATCTCCTGGGTTCCGTCTGCGGTCCTCGCATTCTGATCGGCTGGAGCCGCTCCGAGTGCAATCGCGAAGAGGGCGATAGGAGCCGTGGCACGAAAAAAAGACATGGGAATTTTTTCACCCCAATCCGAAGTACTGCCCGATTGTCGCACTCACGCTGATTCAAACTGGACACTCTCGGACATGATTCATCCGTTCCTCGAAACCTCCTGTAAGACAATCGACCGCGTCCAAGACGCCGACAATTAAGGAACGGACGCGAGTTGACTGGGCGTGGGTTCGGTACCGATGAGCCGGCCTTGGGGGACGATCGCGCCAGTTTTCGGATGAAGGACTAGCGTGAGGTCAACAGTTGTCGACGGCGTTTGCACTCACAACCCAGGCTATCGCGTGGGGTCGTGCCCAAAAACACAGCCGATCGCGCTGCGTTCGAGGTCATGCCTCTGTCCCAGGTTCTCTTCCCTGGTGGGGTATTCTTCACGCCGGCAACTTCTTCAGTACCTCGTTCGCTCTGCGGAACCACGGCCGTTCGCGGCGACGGAGATAGCTCGGCATCGTCGGTTTTTTATCGAGCACTTTCTGGGCCCACTCGCGGGCTTCGGCGTTACGCTTCTCGGAGGCCAGCAGGTCTGCGAAGTTAAGGTAGGTTTCCGACAACGTGGACGTGGTCGTCACCTGGCGAAAGAGTTGCTCGGCCTTTTCTTTCTGTCCGGTCTTCGCGTAGACGTGCGCCAGCAGGCCGGCGGCGCGCTGAAAGTCATAGTCCGATTGTTTGGCTACCACTTTTTCCAAGTCGAGGAGAGCGGCGGCAAAATCTCCCATCTGGATGGCGCACACGCCGCGACGGTAGAACGGGTCAGGCGTGTCGGCGCGGGCCTTGATGGCGCGATCGAAGGCTTCGCGGGCCTGGGGGATCTTGCCGTCGTCCATGTAGAGGTCGCCGAGTTCTTCCCAGTTCCCTGCTGACGGATTGTCGCGGATCATGGCTTCCAACTGCCCGATCCGCTTGCGGCGTGGGAAGACTTTGAAGGATTGTCCGAGAAGGCCGATGTCGGGCAGCGCTTCGACGAACAGGTACACGATGGCGCCGAGGGGGCCGAGAAACAGGATGATGTAGATCCAATAGGTGTCCGGCCGCCGGCGGATGAAGTGGATGATCGCCAGACCCTGGAGCAGGAAGCCCCATGGATAGAGTAGTGAGCCAAAGAATCCCATGCCGTTCGACCTAGGCAAGGTTACACAAATTACGCGGCCACGAGAAGGTTACGGCGGAGAAGGGGTTGTAATGGCTGTCGGCGACAACCTTCAACCAAGGAGCACGGGGGACTGCGGTTAGTTTTCGTCTACGCGCGGCGGTTCTTCCAATGCGACCACACGAACCAGGTGATTCCCAGGAGAAGGGTCACTCCGATTACGGCGTCGAACTGGTGGAAGTACTTGCCGAGGGAGCGCCAGTTTTCGCCGAGTTTCATTCCGGCCCAGGCCAGAGCCAGGCACCAGGGCCATGACCCGAGGAAGGTGTAGATGTGGAACTTGCCGCGGGGCATGCGGGCGATGCCAGCGGGCAAAGCGATGAAGGTGCGGATCACTGGCAAGAGGCGGGCGATGAACACGGCGGCCTGTCCCCAGCGGTCACTACCTTTATGGCTCGATCACTTGCCGACATTGGAGAGGAATTCCAATATCCGCTTCGTCATCAGGTCGGCGGCATTTGCGTCATACGCTGGAAAGGCAGGATCTGCAAACAGGTGGCCGGGTGCATCGTAATCGAACTGCTCGAACTTCGATCCGGATTGGCGCACTTTTGCGGCTAGAGCATCAACGACAGCCTGATTCTTGATCGGGTCTCTGTTGGCAAAGTGCACTTGCACGGGAACGTTCGACGGCCACACTGTCCAACCCAGGTCGCGCACCATGAGCGGAGCATGGATCAGAATCGCGCCCCGTGCTCCGGGGCGAGTGGCAGCCAGAAGCTCCGCACAAGCACCACCGTTTGAAAACCCCGCATACACCAACTCGGGCGACAAGTTCCCGACCGCCGCAAGGGCTCGTTCCAGCAGTCCGTCAAATCCGAGTTCTTGGATTTTGCTGATTGCATCATTGCGGTCACTGAAGACCTCTCCATCGTAAAGATCGGGCGTGTGAACGGTGTGTCCTGCAGCCCGCAATCTGTCAGCAAAGTCAATGACCGCAGGCCGGAGTCCGTAAGCCGAGTGGTAGACCACAACTTCTTTTCCGGACGTGTCGTTGTGAAGCGACGATTTCTGCATCTTCGGGTTTCCTGGAAGAACGCGGTGATCTTTGAGAATGAAATGGGCGGCTACAATATCCAAATTCTAGATAAATCTCCAATACACTCATGTGCTCCCAACGTTTCCGCACGGCGTCCATTCTCTATTTTTCGCTGACCCGCATCCGGTTCTGCCAGTGAGACCACACGAACCACAACACGCCAGCTAGGAGGATGATGCCAATCACCGCGTCGAATTGATGGAAGTATTTCCCTAACGAGCGCCAGTTTTCGCCGAGTTTCATTCCGGCCCAGGCCAGAGCCAGGCACCAGGGCCACGACCCGAGGAAGGTGTAGATGTGGAACTTGCCGCGGGGCATGCGGGCAATGCCGGCGGGCAGCGCGATGAAGGTGCGGATCACTGGCAAGAGGCGGGCGATGAACACGGCGGCTTGTCCCCAGCGGAGGAAGAAACGGTCGGCCCAGTCGAGTTCGCGGCGGCCCATGAGGATCCAGCGGCCGTAGCGTTCGACGAGCGGGCGTCCACCGTAGTATCCGATTTCGTAGGCGACGAGCGAGCCGAGGTTGCAGCCGATCGCGCCCGCCGTGGCGACCCAGAACAGGTTCAAGCCGCCTTCGAAGACGAGGTATCCGGCGAAAGGCATGATCAGTTCCGACGGCAGCGGGATGCATGCGGATTCAATCGCCATGAGAAAGGCGATACCGGCGTACCCGGTGGCGGCGACGATGGACTTGATGAAGACGAAAAGGATGGCGAGGATTTTCTCGGTCATGTCAGGAGCGGTTTCGGGCTGCGAGCTGGCTCGGCGCCGCAGGTACACTTAAGAAACTGCAGATCCCTCTCTCGTTCTCGGCTTTGCCTGCGAACGGCTCGGGATGACAATCATTGTGGGAGACGCCGGAATCAGAAAGCGCCTTCCTGGGTAAAGCTGAAGCCGGGCAGGCTTACGCCGTCGGCTGCCTTGGCGACTTTCACTTTGACTACGGGCGCGTCGGGCGCGGTCACTTCCGCCGGGCGCAGCACTGCGAACTGGCTGAAGACTTCGCTGTAGACCTTAGTGACGAGGTAGTCCTGACCACTGGCGTCCTGCCGCCAGACTTGTCCGAGTTTGATGCCCTTCACAGCCATGATGTTTTTTCCTTTGAGTCTCAGAGTACTCAGGGTGCGGGCGGGCGTCAATTGACGGGGCGGTTACGGAAGGTGCACGGGTGGTACGCCAGAGGGGAGGCGCGGCGCAACATTGACGGGCGAGGGCGCGCGTCGCTCCATTTTGATTTTGTTACCATGAAGCTCCGAAGGAGACGTTATGGCTCGTGGGAACATGCCGCGACGACCTAGCCGCAGTGGACGACAGGAAGGCGTACGGCGTCCGGGCGCTCCACTGCGAAAGACGGCGGGCCGTGCAGTGACTGCAGTGGTGGCGAAGAAGAACAAAGCTGCCGCCACACGGGCGTCTGTCGCGACGAAGGCCCGCTCCGGATACGATCCCATCGCGCCCGAGCGGGTGCGCGCGATCATTGCGGGTCTGGACCAGATGTATCCCGGAGTGACCTGCGCGCTTACGCACCGCAGCGCGTGGGAGTTGCTGGTCGCGACGATTCTCTCCGCGCAGAGCACGGATGTTCGCGTGAACATGGTCACGCCCGCGCTGTTTGAGAAATATCCGACGGTACAGGATTTTGCGGCGCTCGAGCCGGAATCGCTACAGCCCGATGTGCGATCTACCGGATTCTTTCGCAACAAGTCCAAGTCTGTGGTGGGTGCGGCGCGCAAGATTGTTTCGGATTTTGGTGGCAGAGTTCCCGAGACGATGGACGAACTCCTGACACTTCCCGGCGTAGCGCGCAAGACGGCGAACGTCGTGCTCGGGACGTGGTTCAAGAAGAACGAGGGTGTCGTAGTCGATACGCACGTCACGCGGATTTCGCGGCGGCTGGAACTCACCAAGCAGGAAGATCCGC
>Ga0335076_10006216_pt1 | contig 12043 bp, 11 predicted proteins | sample Lox_Sample_25_FD_206717 | JGI IMG/M metagenome (GOLD analysis project Ga0335076, IMG submission 206717) | Soil microbial communities from Loxahatchee National Wildlife Refuge, Florida, United States - Lox_Sample_2.5 | ecosystem: Environmental > Terrestrial > Soil > Wetlands | place: USA... | reverse complement strand
TCTTCCCCCGGGAACGGATTTGAGGCTGCAGTTCACGTCGCCGCTTTATGTTGGAGCCCAACCCGCATTGCCGCATGTGTCCTTTGAGTTGGACGAATACGAGCGGGGGGAGATTGAACAACTGCTGCAAGGTGTGCCGGTACGCACCACGACGACCTATGGCAAAGACGCAGACCTGGTGAATCTCTTGTTGCTCGGTTCGCAAGACCAGATTCAGGAATCCTTCCACGCTGCGGGTTGGCTACCGGGAGATCAAAACTCGTCACGAGCCTTTTTTAAACAATTCTCCGCGTTTCTGACATTCACCAACTATCCGAGCATGCCCGTCTCTCACCAGTTATTGAACGGCCAAGCGCAGGACTTCACCTGGCAACGCAGCTTTGATAGTTACGGCAAGCGAGAACACTTGCGGGTTTGGAATCAGCCTCATGAGGTGCTGAACCAGCAGGCGTGGTTGGGAGCCTACACCCGCGAGACGAGCGCCGCACTTTCTCTGCGGTACCACAAGTTCATTCACCACATCGACAGCAATCTGGACGACGGCGTAAATATGTTGGTTCGTGACCTGACGCTTTCCGGGTGTGTGGACTCCGTATATCTCCTTCCGCGCAACGACGTAAGCCGGAACATGGTTAATTCCTCTGGCGACGAAATGCGCACCGACGGAATGCTGACAATCGTGCAGTTGAAGGACTGCAATCGCCCGCCAGTGGAATACAGTCGATTCAATCCGCTGATACCCATACGTCCACGGTCACGGGTCGTTCGATGGTTCCGCAATGAGGTGCTGCTCTACAAGAGCGACGTGGTGCGGGGCAATATCGTCTACGGAGCATTTGATCTGTGCCGGATGGGAATCCACTCCTGGCGACACCACGGGGACGGTGCGGGAAGCACGGATGACGGTTTGCCGAGCTCTCCCGTTTCGCCGCAAACCCTTTTTCCTCAGGGAGATTGGGCCGAAATCCCCATTGGCGAGTAGCACCGAATTACCCCGCCTTCATTGCGTTTTGGTTTCCGCTCAGCCGCCCCAGAATTTCTCTCCTTGGGTAGTCCTCTGGCGGGAAACTTTTTCTCCACTTGTCTCGTACCTATTGCCAAAGGAGCTTTCCATGAGCAATTTGTCCAAGGGCCTTCTGGGTTTTGCCGGGGTGGCAGTGATGGCGGGCTATGCCTTCTTTCCTGCCTTGATTGAAGCGCAGACAGTTTCCAAAGCAGACCAGTGGATTCACGTTCGAGTAGAGAGCAAAGAAACCAAAGGGGAAACCGTGCGGGTGAACGTGCCCATCGAAATGGCGGAGAAGGTCTTGCCAGCCATCAATCATGACAATCTTCGTGCAGGAAAGGTACGAATCGACAATGCGCATCTGAATGACGTGGATCTGCACGCCCTGTTGGATGCGGTGCGCACCTCCAAAGACGGAGAATATGTGACCGTTCAAAGCAAAGAGAACAATGTCCGCATCGCCAAGAATTCCGGCTATTTGTACATCCACGTGACCGAAAACCGGGGCGATGCAAGCGTCGCAAAGCACACGGCGACAGCAGCTTCGGAATCCCGGGTAGAGATCAAGGTCCCGATGAAGGTGGTAGATGCGCTGTTTTCTGCGGGCAAAGACGAGTTGGACGTGGTTGCAGCGCTTCATGCTCTTTCTTCCAATGGAGATACGGAATTGGTCAGCGTGAAGGACGACGAGAACACGGTTCGAGTGTGGATCGACTCAAAGAACGTCTCGGACTAGAACGCTGTCGGCCACCGCGGAACGTAGTCGCCGCAGAGGAGATCAGGGCATGCTGGTACTGGCAAAAGTCGCCTTAGGAATGTGCGCCACGCTGGCGCTGGCCGGGGCCTACGTGTTCCACGAAGGCGTGATTCAGGTGGACGTCGATGAAACCCACGGCAGCCACGTCCATTTCTGGGTGCCCGCTACTGTCGTGCCCTTAGGATTACGGGTGGTGCCTGGAGACAAGTTGGAAGAAGCGGCGTGCAAAGTCAGGCCGTACCTGCCGGTGCTGCGGGAAGTAGCGAAAGAATTAAGGAAGTATCCGAACGCGGATCTCGTGGATGTGCGAGACGACGATCAGCATATCAAGATCAATGTGCGTGATGGCAAAGTCTATATCGACGCCGTACAGAAAGACAAAAATGTGCACGTCAGCTTTCCCGCGGAGACGATTTCGGACGTGGCCGACCGCTTGGAATCCGTCGCGCCCGGCGTATAGCCGCACATAAATTCGCTACGATAACGGGAAGTACGCTTCGTCCTGGAGGGCGTCCTTCTGCCAGCCGGCGCGAAGCAAAATGCCACGGCCGTTTTCGACCATGCCAGGATGGCCACAAAGATAAGCAGTGGTGTCCTGCGGCTTCAAGTTCCATAAATCGATGACCTTACGAATCAGATCATCGGTTCGGCCCGTTTCACCCTTCCAGTCCGCATCTTCCCAGGGCCGGCTGATGGTTGGAAGATATCTTAACCACGGGGTCTCGGCCGAAAGGCGCTCTAGCTCTCCTCGATAGCCGAATTCCGAACTTCGGCTCGCGCCGTGAAGGCAGAAGAATCGGTGCTCGCCGGGCATGACACCTTCTCCCTTTTTCCAATCGGCATAGACGGTTCGAACGTAACTAACGTAAGGCGCGATGCCTGTAACGGTAGCGAGCAACAGGTGATTCTTTCTACCGCTTCGCAGGTCCAACGTGAAACGACCTTTTGCGAAACGCCGCAGAAGCAGCGGTGTCCCTTCATCCATCGCATAAAGGAGCGGTGTCAGCGCACCGTTCGGGACTCGTTCGACAAAGAACTCAAGCTTGCTCTCGTACGGGGAAGAACACATGGAGTACGGGCGCTCAATGCGCTTACCATCAATTTCGACACCCAGGGTGGCGTATTGACCCGCCAGATAGGGCAGCGGTTGATCCGCTTCCACATGCAGCAAAAATAGGTCATGGGCGACTTCCTGGCGATCCACAATTCTCGCTGAAATATATTTATCCGTAGCCACCAGTCCGCCTCATGTTGTTCGATGCCGCGACGCCCGAAAAGACATTTCCGTTCCTGAGCAAGCACCAAGACGATAACCTCCAAAGCGAGTGCCGCTCAGTGCATTCCGCCAAAGAGAGCTTGACGTTATCGGAGGTCTGAAATATTGTCGCGTACAACGCTAAGTTCTGCACTGGAATTTCCCACCAGGAGTGTTCGATGAAACGGACGACTTGGGCCCCTGTTGTGGCCGGAATTCTGCTGTCTGTGTTTCCAGCCGCCTTCGCGCAGACGAAACCTGCGGGCGAGCCAGTTCCCGAAGAGAGCGCCGTGTTCGAATCGTTTCGAACGCTCGAAAAGCAATCCGCATATCGTGTGGTCACCTCGATCGAATCAAGTGACCCTCGAATGGCGCAGGCCGCTGCGATGGGGATGGCCATGGAGCCAAGCGAGAAGCTTGTGAAGAATGGCGTGAACCAAGTGACGATGCACATGAAAATGCCGTCGGACCAACGAGGAACGGTTGATGACTTCGAGATTAAAGCCGTGGTGCAGAACGGCAGAGGCGCGCACATCATTCGGTCGCCCGCTATTGATCGGCTTCTAAAAGAAAACGAACAGCGCCTAGCGATGGAAATGGCTATGTTGAATCAACAGGCTGCGATGGCCATGGCTCGCGCCGCCGCAATGGGCCCTTTCGGCGCCATCCAGGCCGGAGTGATGGGGGCGGAAACCATCGCGATGAACGCCATGGCCGCCCGCGAGTTGAAAAAGGAAAAGGAGATGTTTGAGTGGAAGTGTGAGGAACACGTCGGGTCGCAAGGCGGCGACCAAAAGAGAAATCAGCTCACCGATCTTCGAATTCTCGGTGATGACGCGAGTGGCGGGGCACCAGCAACGGCCTATGAGTTCTTCGTACGCGACGGCGAAACGTTCCACGGCCCGGCACATCTTCTGGTTGCGAAATCAACAGGCTTGCCTCTGAGGCTAGACATGAGCAGTCCGGAGATGAAAGGCAGCCTGCATATGGTGTACTCCTACGAGAATATCGGCGAAATCGAGGTGCCGGGCTGTTTGGCAGGTAAAAAGTAAGGGCTATTCGTAGGCCAGGGCTTCGACAGGATCATAGCTGGAGGCGCGGACCGCTGGAACAGTGGCTCCAAGGGCTGCGCCGAAAAGCGCCAACCCAATCGAGGCGACGACCCAACCGGGCGAGATCAAAATTGGCAACGAGGGGTTCGTTTGTTTCAGAATCGCCTGGGTTAAGAAAGTGATTCCGATGCCGACCAGGCTTCCGAGTACTGCCAAGACCGCGGTTTCTCCCAGTAGCATCTGGGCAATCTCAAAACGAGTGAAGCCCAGTGCTTTGAGGATACCAATCTCTCGAGTTCGCTCCATCACCATGGTGTGCATGTTCATCAGAACGACGAGAAAACTAACCACGATACCCAACACCACCATGGTGCGGATAAACGGCTTAAGTTCCGGCAGCTTGGAAGAACTCATCAAGCTGACATACTCCGACATGGAACGAACTCGGTTCTGCGGATCCAGTTTCAGAATTTCTGCCCGGGTCGCTTCCGTGTCGCCTTTACTTCGAACGAAGAACATAGAAACTCGCTTATCCGCGCCCATGATGTCCTGCGCGGACTTCAATGGAATGAAGAAGCGGGCACCCTTGCCGTGCGCCACGATGCCCGAGACGCGGAACGGACGATTCAGCAACGTCACCGTATCTCCGACCTGAAGGTGGCGCGTTTGAGCGGCGATGTCATCGGCGATAGTTTCATCTGCAGCCTCAAAGGGGCGGCCCGCGCGAAAAATGAAACCTTTGCTGAGGGCATTGAAGCGTTTGAAATCGATCCCGTAAATGATCATCATCGTCTTGGGATCGCTGAGAATCAGCGTGGGAGCAACTTCGTCCACCCCGGGCAGTTTCTCAATCTCGTCGCCCAGCGACTCTTGCATCACAGCACTTGAAAACGCGAAGAAAATAGACGCGTTAGGCGGCTGGACGAGGATATCGGCGCCGACTCCTTCCACACGCTTGCCCCAATCGGCGATCACGCCGGATGTCATGCCAACAATGAGCAGGACCAGAACAACCTGGATGGCGATGGCAACGATGCTCAGGGCGCAACGGAGCGGGCGCGCCGCCAGATTGCCCCAGAACATCTGCATCAAAGAAAAAGGACCGTTGGAGGAGTCTTCCATGAAAAATCCGTCTTCTCCACTGTAACATCGGCATTTTTGACAGGTCAAAGGCGTTTGGAAAATAGTTCAAGACGGTAAAAGGCACGAGCGGGGCCACAGCGCAAGAGAAAATATTTCTGCGACGTTAAAGTTTTGCACACATACGTGGAAAACCTTGTGGAAAGCACCGCCAAAATTTCAGTAACTCAATGGAATTCAATGCGATGATACGGTTTGCACTATTTTGGTGCAATCCACATCTTCCGCTGTCAACTCTTCCAGCCGTCTGGTGTCTTAGTACCACTTCGGCGGGCGTTCCAGATGGATTTTTATCACTTGCTTGGCATCCGTGATCTCGAACCAATGTCCGTAGGGCTTCCAACCGTCGGCAACAATTTGAATCAGCACACGGCCCAGCGGAGCATCCGGAACGTGGGCGACTCCCTGCGGATTTGTTTTTACGTTGATCTCGAACTTTTTGTCTTTCAGCAGACCCTCTTCAATCGTCTTTATATATACGCTGGCGTTTTCTATCGGCTTATTGGAATCGCCGCCAGAAACTTCCACCGTGATGCGATTGTTGGGAGACGGATTCTGCTCCTTTTTGGGAGCTGGCTGGTTGTCTTTCCCTGACGAATGATCCTGCGCCACGCAGGTAAGGACCGAGAGGGAGAAGATTGCAAGAAGAAGCAATATAAAGAGTCTGGTGCGTTGCCATCGCATCGCGATAACCCCCATCGTAAAAATCGTCGCCGGAAGGGCTGCAAACGTCAAGTCCTTCAAGTATTTGACTCAGTGCGTCAGGTCCTGTAACTTTTTTCTAGTCTCAACAGCACAGGCTCCTCGAACGTGGACAGATTTACACGGGTCCGCAAGTTCGTTCCAGCACGCACCATCAAGGAGAAATACCTATGGGATTTGCTACCAACGCGATACACGTGGGGCAGGAACCGGACCCGTCAACCGGCGCGGTGGTGCTGCCGATCTACCAGACTTCGACCTACGTCTACGAAGAAGTGGGTAAGAGCCGGGGCGGCTACGACTACGCCAGGACTAACCATCCGAATCGTAAAGCATTGGAGCGCACGGTCGCCAAACTGGAAGGCGGTTTGGCATCTTTCGTATTCACCTCCGGGATGGCTGCGATCGATTCGGTGTTTCGCTTGTTGCGTCCGGGCGACCACGTGGTGCTGTCGGAAGCGGTTTACGGCGGGGTATACCGGCTAACCACGCAATTGCTGGTTCATTTTGGGCTGGAATTTTCCTTTGTAGATACTTCGGATCCCGCGGTCGTGCTCGGGGCTTTCCGTCCGAACACAAAAATGATTTATATCGAGACACCTACGAATCCGACGCTGCGCATCACAGACATTTCCGCGATGGCGAAATTGGCCAACGAGCGCCACGCCACGTTGGTGGTGGACAACACGTTTTTGACATCGTACTTGCAGCGGCCTATTGAACTCGGAGCACACATTGTCGTCCACTCATTGACAAAGTATATGAACGGCCACAGCGACGCGACAGGCGGAGCAGTGATTTTGACCCGTCCCGATGACGTGGAAAAAATTTACTTCATTCAACGGTCGGCGGGTGCCGGGCTGGCGCCAATGGACTGTTTTCTCACGTCCCGTGGATTAAAAACTTTGGCGGTGCGCATGCTCCAGCACAACGCAAACGGACTTGCGGTCGCGCGCCACCTGGATGCACATCCAAAGGTCCGCAAGGTCTTCTATCCCGGATTGATCAACCACCCCCAACACGAATTGGCGCGACGCCAGCAAAAAGGCCCGGGAGCGATGCTGGCATTCGATTTAGGCGCGGAGGACGCGGCCCGCCGCTTTCTGAACCAAGTGAAGTTGTGCTCGCTGGCAGAAAGCCTGGGAGGCGTCGAAACACTCATCTCGCTTCCGGCCCAAATGACACACGTGTCGATGCCGAAGGAAGTGCGGGAACGTGTCGGCATCACCGACAGTCTGGTCCGGTTATCCGTGGGGATTGAAGACGTGGAAGACATCATCGCGGACATCGACCAAGCGCTTCTGTATATCTGATCAGCGGCAGGGCAATCAGGTTCGCGACACAGAATCCGCCAACCAGTTCAAATAAGGTTGGGATCCTCCGACGATAGGAAGGACGATAAATTCCGGCGTGTCGTAGGAGTGCAGGAGCAGAACTTGCTTCTGCAATTCTTCCAGGCGATCCTGAGTGGTTTTCATCAAAACCAGATACTCGCTGTTGTTCTCCAAATTCCCTTCCCAGGAATAAAAAGACTCCACCGCATGAGTGACGATGGTGACGCAAGCTGCCAGCCGCTTTTCGACGATATCGTGGGCGATTCTCCGCGATTCTTCCAAGGTGGCACAGGTGACGAACACCACACGAAATGGCATTTCGCGATTCATGTCCAAATCTCCGACGATGATTGTATACGACCCGCCGTCCCTCGGGGTTTCCGCTGGAGGGAACGTATCGGCACCAGGATGGCGTACAATCCACGATCGCCCAAGGAGTCTGTCCGATGCATCAATCCGGCCGTTTGGCGCTCGTCCCGCGCATGATCCTGCTAATGATGTTTTTCAACCTGATTGGCGCATTATCCGGTGTTCTGGGCCAGGAGAATCTCACGCCGGTTCTCCTATCGGTGCACGATGCGCCTGTACCGTTTCGAGGTTCGGACGGAAGCACACACTTGGTGTACGAACTTTGGCTGCTGAACTTCTCCAGCGCGGATGTGGCCGTCGAAAAGGTCGAGGCGGTGGCGGATGGACGGAGTGTGCTCAGCCTAGACGCCCAGGCGGTCGCGCGACGGTTGCAACCCGCTGGAATGCGTGAGTCATCCGGAACGCTATCCAAAGGCAGTCAAGCCATTCTTTTTGTCCACCTTTCTTTCTTGCCTGGAACACCGATACCACGCGCGTTGGCGCATCGCCTGGCCTTGCACGTGAGCGCGGCGCCTCCGGGACACCAGGAGATGAACGAAACGGGAGGGGACATGGTAGTGGACCAGCGGCTGGTGCCAGTGCTTGGTCCACCCCTTCGGGGCGATAACTACATTTCTGCTGACTCTTGCTGCGATGCTACGCGCCATACGCGAGCGGCGTTGCCGGTGAACGGCCATGTTTGGATCGCGCAGCGATATGCTGTTGATTGGGAACAGCTCAATCAAGAGGGCCAAATCTACTCAGGTGCGCGCCAGAAGCTCGAGGACTATACCATCTTCGGTAAAGGCGTGTATGCGGTTGCCGACGGGAAGGTCGCTTCGATCACGGACGGGCTGCCAGAGCAAACGCCTGGCGTATTCCCGACGAACATCACCCTAGACGAGGCGGACGGAAACGCCGTCATTTTGGACTTAGGCAATGGTTTGTTCGCGATGTATGCCCATATGCAACCGGGGAGCCTCAAGGTTCATCGGGGTGACGTGGTCAAGAGAGGTCAACTTCTTGGATTGGTCGGAAACAGCGGGAACTCTATTGCTCCGCATCTCCACTTTCAGGTGATGAATGGCCCGTCTTCTTTGAGTTCTAATGGCTTCCCTTATGAAATAGATCATTTCGTGGTGAACGGCAAGACTGCGGGAACAGCCGCCTTCGATGAAGCAGAGGGGAAAGGGACGAAGTTGGAAGTGGCTCCTGCGACGCCGGCACAGCAAGTCAAACAAGCCATGCCGCTCGACCAACTTATAATCTCGTTCCCAACGAACTAGCGTGAGAGTATGTTGAGAGCGTGGACCCGCCCCCAAGAGGCTCGCTAGCGAAGTCTGTCCGAATAAGCGAAAGAAAGAGGCATCCATGCGCCCCGTTCTCACCGTTGTGATATTTGTGCTGTGTGGCGCAGTCACACCGAAGTTGTACGCCCAAGGTGAATGCAAAGTGGTATTCGATGCCACGGACAAGGTTGCGGACACGCCTCACCACATATATTCCGTTCGCACTGGGCCTGGAAAAGAAACCACGCAACAGAAAAACGAACTGATCTACGCAGGCGGCGTGATTTATGTGCAAGTGCGTGGCCAGTGGCGGAAAAGCCCTTTAACACCCACGCAACAGCGCGAACAACAACAGGAGAACCGGAAGAATGCCAAAAATATCTCGTGCCACCATCTACGGGACGAGACCGTCAATGGAGAACCAGCCGCGGTTTATAGTGCGCATGCCGAAACCGAAGATACGAAATCGGACGCCGTAGTTTGGATCTCTAAGAGCAGCGGGCTGCTGCTACGCCAAGATGAAAATTTGGACTCCGACGGAGATAAGTTCCAGGTGTCAGCACGATACGAATATGGGAACGTCACACCTCCTGCCGCTGTCGCACCGTAAGGCCGCACCAATATTACTGAGCAGAGATGAATGGAAGGAATTGCGCCGCAATTGTGGCGGGAACACTGCTTCCTTGCTTCCTCGGCAACAGGTCATGTCCCGCACCCTCCGCCTCAAATAGCCGATGAGCGGAGGGTATGCTTCTTAAGGCGTCTTGCATTTCTGCGATGGAGCCAAAGGGGTCTCGAGTCCCATGCGCGAAGAATGCGGGAACAACGAGCTTGGAGAAGTGTGCGGTCCGCAATTGTTCCGGCTTCCGCGGCGGGTGAAGAGGATACGATAGGAGCAACAGTCCGTCGATGAGGCCCGGATCTTCGGACGCCAGAATTGTCGCTTGGCGCCCGCCATAAGAATGACCTCCCATGTAAGTTGGCCCGGAATTTCTGTTGCGCATCACGGCGACCGCGCGACGGAGGCCGTCGCGGTCTCTGGCGTCGCTGCCGCGAAGCGGCGGCCCGAATGGACGCTGCCGACGAAACGGAAGATCGAAGCGTAAGACGTGAAAACCGAGCTGCGCTAGCGCTTCGGAAATTTCGACCAACAACGGCGCACGCGCGTTGCTGCCCGCTCCGTGAGTTAATACCACCGTTTTGCCATTCGCCTCCACCGGTTCGTGAAGGAACCCGTGGATTTCCGGTTCTCCGGCTTTGTTGACAAACGGTGTAAAGGACATGGAGAGCGAATTGTTTCGCGATGCCAGTCTAAGTTGGGCGCAGCACTCGGTCAAACAGGTTTGCGCGCCCTACCAAAGCAATTTCAACCCGAACTGCAATTGGCGGGCTGTGGTCGAAGTGCTCGTAATAGCTCCAGCCGTCCCGGAAACGCCAGTCGGATTGGTCCCGGTCGGAGGCGTGAACGTGATCAGGTTCGGTGTATTGAAGTTCGCCCGATTTAGAAGATTAAAGATCTCCAGTCGGAATTGCAGCTGCGCGCGCTCATGAATTGCCGTGTTCTTCAGCACCGAAAAGTCCCAGGTGCCGAGGCCTGGACCTGCAACCGTGTCACGGCCGGCGTTGCCGTAAAATCCGCTCGCTGAGGGAGGAGCGATGAAGGCTGCAGGATTGAACCACTGATCGGCAATGCCCAACACCACATTGCCAGTGAAATCCGGATTAACGAAAGGACGAACCGGGTTGCGCGTGTCGCCATTGTTGGAGGGGTTATAGCTCAATTGCGGCGTCAGCGGAAAACCAGATTGAATCGTCACGATCGACGCCAGGGACCACCCGTTAACGAGATACTTCGTCCAACCGGAAATATCGCTGCCATATCTCTGCCCTTCCCCGAAGGGCAATGTGTACAAGGCGTTGATGACGCCGATATGCGTGACATTGAACGTCGCTAATCCCCAATCCGCGCGAAGATTGTGTGGGTTTGACACCAGCCCCGGCGCGTTGCCTGCAGTGGTCTGGTTCAGGGAGTCGCCGTCGTCTAGCGCCTTGGAAAAAGTATAAACACCGCGGACCGAGAAGCCCTTACTGAATCTCCTGGTCACATCGACCTGCAACGCGTTGTACGAACTGGTGCCCGCCGAAAACCACGTCCAGGTATTGGCGAGAGCCGGATTTGCCTTGGGAGTGCCAGACGGAATGTAATACGTGCCCGCCGGAATAGAGGCACCGGCAAGCGGCGATCCAACGGGAAAGCCGATGGTGGGCGAGTTCGTCGGACTTGTTGGCAGGTTTGGATCCCACGTGGGGAAGACTGCTGGGCACGGCGAGGCCGGACAGATCACCGGTACGGGTTCGTTCGCGTCAACACCAAGAAGTTCATGGTAACCATGAGAGCCGACATAGCCGACCGTCACCGCAGTATTCTGCGACAGCTCCCGCTGAACGCGCACGGACCAGGAAATCAGCGTTGGCGTCTGCATATCGGGTTGAACGCCACCCGGCACCAACTTTGCTCCGGCCGGCACGGGGGCAGAGGGATCGATCGGGAGACCCGAGACGGGATAGGCGCTGAGACTATAGGCGGGATTGAACGGAGCGTTTTGGTCAGCGCGATAACCGAGAGCGTCCTGAAGATCGTTATACATTCCAAACCCCGCACGAATCACCGTCTTCGGTCCCAAGGGACTCCAGGCAACGCCAATGCGCGGTTCCGGCAAGAAGGTAGCGTTGTTTTCGGTGAAGAACGACCCGCCAGTGCGTGGCTGCGTGGAAATAACTCCGTCCGTATAGGTGTAGTTCGCCGCATGATTGTGCGCTTCATTCCAACCGTTGGAGAATTCTGCACGGAAGCCCAGCGAAACAGTCAGGTTAGGACGGAAGCGGATGACATCCTCACCGTAAAATGCGCTGAACAGCGAGCGCCAGTTCATTTCCGTGGGAGCCGGATCGTACAGAAATGAGCTGGTTACCCCTGTATTGATGAACTGCGCGAGGCTCGGAAACGTTGCTTGGCCGAATTGGCTGAGAGCAATCATCTCGTTTGACTGGAATGGCTGGAACCACAGACCGAAGCTGAGCTGATGATGTCCCCGCGTTAGCGTCAGGCGATCTTCATAGGTAAAAATGTTGCGCCTGATCGGCAGATTGCTGCCATTGT
>Ga0335076_10006215_pt1 | contig 12043 bp, 11 predicted proteins | sample Lox_Sample_25_FD_206717 | JGI IMG/M metagenome (GOLD analysis project Ga0335076, IMG submission 206717) | Soil microbial communities from Loxahatchee National Wildlife Refuge, Florida, United States - Lox_Sample_2.5 | ecosystem: Environmental > Terrestrial > Soil > Wetlands | place: USA... | reverse complement strand
TGAGCGGCACGAGCGCGAGCGCCTCGCCGAGGAGCAGCATGCGCTCGACGAGCGGCACGGGCGCGAGCAGCCCGCGCAGCGAGCTCGACACGAACAGCGCCGACAGCGCGACGAGCCCCGGGCGCAGCGCGCCGTACAGCTCGACCGGCAGGAGGCGCAGCACCGGAATCAGCAGTACGAGCGCCTCGAGCTCGTTCAGGAAGCCGGGCGCGCGCGACAGCGTCCACACCGCGGTGATGATCGCGACGACGATCGCCGCCGAAATCGGGCGCTCGACGATTCGCGTGGGCACGGCGAGCGCGGCGTCGGTCTGCACCTTGGCCGACGCGAGCACGCGCCCGCGCGCCGCGAGCAGCGCCACCAGCACGAACACGAACGCGAAGACCTCGAGCCGCACGCGCTGCAGCGACAGGTCGGCGAACTCCTCCAGCAGCTCGATGCGCCGCTGGATCGCCGCCTCGAGCTTCTGTGGCACGGTCGTGCGGTCGCCGGGCGCCGCCCACGCGGCCGCGCTCCAGAGCGGCGGTGAGTCGCGCGACCACAGCTCCTTGCTGAGCTCGGCCTGGCGCTTCTCGACGCGGTCGACGACGTCGCGGACGGTGAGCTCCTCTTCCGCGACTTCGTTCTGCAGCTCGAGGATCGCCTTCACGCGCTTCTGCAGCGCGCGGTCCGCGTCGGCGAGGCCAGAGATCGTGTCGTTCACGCGCGCGAGCGTGGCGGCGGGCAGCGCGCCCGACTCGGCCGCGGCGCGCGTGCGCTCCCACAGCGTCCGCTCCGCCGCGAGATCCGTGCGGTCCACGTCGAGCGACTTCGCCGCGCTGGTGAGTGCGATGCGCCAGGCGGCGAGCCGCGTGGCGCGCGCGCGCCACTCGTTGTCCATGTCGACGAGCCCGATGAGGGTGGGCGTGCCCTCGAGCACCGACTCGACGCGCCCGCGTTGCCGGCGCAGGCGCTCGGTGGTGGCGGGCAGCTGGCTCTCGATGTCGTCGCGCAGCTGGGCCTCGGGCTGCTGCTCGGCGAGGCGCTGGATGAGCGCGTTCGCGGTTTCCGACCGACTCACGATCTCGGGCACGGGAATCGTCGGCGCGGGGGCAGGCGCCTGCGCGGCGGCGGGCGCCGCCGCACTCGCATCGGCGGCGGCGTCGGCCGCCGCGCCGCGCGCGAGGCACGCGACACACAGCGCGGCGGCGAGCGGCAGCAAAAAGCGCCGGAAGGGCGACACGCCCGCAGTCTACCCGACGCCTAGCCCCCCGCGGCGCGGCGCGCGCGCGGGTCGGCGAGGCGCAACTGCACCACCAGCGCGGCCAGCGCCTTGAACGCGATGGCACACGCGAACACCGCGCCGAACGACCACCACGTGGCGAGCAGGCCGCCCGCGAGCGGCGCGATCACGCCGGTGGCCTCGGTCGTCGCGTTCGCGGCGCCGATGCGCAGGGGCAGGTCCTCGCGGCTGCCGAATTCGAGCACGAGGATCTGCTGCGCCATCTGGAAGCCGCCCGCGCCGCAGCCGATCGCGACGAACACGCCCACCAGCCCCGCGAAGCGCGTGGTCTCGAACAGCGCGAACGTGCCCGCGATCCACACCGCGAGCGAGCCGAGGAAGACCGCGCGCGAGCCCATGCGGTCCGCGACCACGCCCCAGAACAAGTTCAACACCGACGACGCCAGCAGGAACGCGGCGGTGAGCAAGCCGAGCTCCTTCCCGCCGATCGCGAGCCGCTCGCCCGCGTAGAGCACGTAGTAGGGCATGGCGATGCGCCCGAGCCCGCCGAGGATCCCCGCGACGAGGAACACCCCGAAGTTCGGATCTGTCCGCAGCAGCGGCCCGAGATCGCGCACTCGCGAAGTGACTCGCGCGCGCTCGCGCACGCCGGGTGAGTCGGGCTCGCGAATCGCCATCATGGCGAGGAGGCCGATCTCCGTCAAAAGGAACGACACGAGAAAAGTCGTCGCGTAGCCGTTGCCGAACGTGTTGCGCTCGACGAAGTACGCGCCGGCGAGATAGCCGACGGCGGACGAGGTGAGACCCGCCAGCGCGTTGCGCAGGCCCGACAGCCGGCCGCGCAGCTCGAGCGGGATCACCTTCGCGAGCAGGAAGTTGAACACCACGCCCTGCATGCCCATGAAGAAGCCGAACAGCGCCAGGAACACGCACACCGCGAGCAGGTTCTGGCCGGTGCCCAGGAAGAAGCCCGCGAGCCCCATCCCCAGCACCTGCAGGCGCACGAGCGAGCCGACGCGCAGCGCGACGGGCAGCACCCGGCGGCGGTGCTCGATCACGGTGACCGAGAAGAGCGGCGAGAGACACTGGCCGAGTGACTGCGCCGCGCGCGCGATGCCGACCCACACCGCCGAGCCGCCCGACAGCGCGTGCACGTACGCGGGCAGGAACGTCGGCGCCGTGACCAGCCGGAAGCCCGTCTGGCCGAACAGCCCGTGGAACAGGTGCGCGGCGTAGTTGCGCGGCAGGCTCGCGCGCACCTCGCGCAGGAACGCGGCCTCGTCGGACTCGGCCGCGGCGACGGACGCGTCGGCCGCCTCGTCCGACGCCGTGACCGCCTCGCTCGCCTCCATCGGGAGGCGCAGCTTACTCTCGCGCGCTCCTCCGCACCACCAGCTTCGCGGCGGGCTCGAGCCAGGCGCGCGGTGCCTCTTCCCAGTCGACCACCCGTGTCGTGACCGCGCCCGGGCGCAGCCGGCCGGCCGCGACGAGCTCGAGCACCCGCGGAATCTGCGCGGCCGCGTGGCAACGGCCGATCGAGAAGCGCAGGCCGAGCGTGTACGCGCGGGTCATCGGCAGCTCGATCGTGCGGCCCGGGTAGAAGCTCACCGACTGCAGCACGCCCTCCGGCTCGGTCGCGCGGACCGCGAAGGCGAACCCTTCGGGCCGCAGCCCGGCGTCCACGACGATGGGCCACGTGCGCGGGGGCTTCGCGAAGTCGGTCTCGAGCGGCCGCGCGCCGAGCTTCTCCGCGTGCGCGAGCGAGTCGGCGTCGTCCGATGCGAAGTCCACGCGGCGCGCGCCGAGCGCATACGCGGTCTGCACGGCGTAGAGCGGAATGCTCGGCAACCCGTGACTCACGATCAGGATCTCGCGGGCCGGCTGCGCCGCCAGGTGCGGCGCCACGGCGCGCCAACCGTCGGTGGCGTTGTCGGAGACGCTCGCGAGCTCGACCGGGTCCACGCCCGCCGGAATGCGCTGCAGCATCGCCTCGGCGAAGGGGACTCGCAGGCAGTCCGACAGCATGCCGCCCCACTCCACGCCGGACAGCGGCTGCATGCCGTAGTCCGACAGCGTGGGCAGCTTCTCGCAGAGCGCGGTGCGCCCGGCGCGGCAGCGCGCGCATGCGCCGCACGAGACCTGGAAGCTCACGACGACGAGGTCGCCCGGCGCGAGCCCGCGGACGCCGTCGCCGAGCGCCGCGACTTCGGCCACGCACTCGTGGCCCAGCGCGAACGGGCCGCGCAGCGGCAGCACGCCCGCCGCGAGCGGGCGGTCGATGTCGCACCGCGCGACCGCGAGCGGCCGCACGAGCGCCTCGCCCTCGCCTTCGAGCCGGGGCGCGGGAACCTCGCGCCACTCGATCGAACCCGGCGAAACACAGGTGAGCTGTCGCATGACTCGACGATCGGCGAGCGGCGCGACCGCCGCAAACGCTCATTTTGCAAGCGCGCTTGCGCGAAACGCATCCGGCGCCGAGAGGCGTTCCGCGAGCCACGCGTGGAACGCGGCGACGCGTGGGTCGGCGCGATCGCCAGGCCGGCACACGAAGTGATAGGTCTCGGCCGAGCGCGCCTCGAGCTCGAACGGCCGCACGAGCGCGCCGCGCTCGAGCCGCGGCGCGCACAGGAGCGGCGTCGAGAGCGCCACGCCCTGGCCCGCCTCGGCCGCCGCGAGCGCCAGGCTCACGTGGTCGAACGTGATCGCGCGCCGCGGCTCGAGCTCGGGCGCACCGGCCGCGCGCAGCCACACCGACCACGCGCGCGGCGTCTGGGCGACATGGATCAGTGTATGGACCGCCAGGTCGCGCGGCACGCGCAGCCGCGGCTCGCCTGCGGCGAGCGCCGGGCTCGCCACGGGGAAGTAGCACAGCTCGAAGAGCGGCTCGGAGAACAGCCCTTCCCACGGCCCCCTGCCGAAACGGATGGCCACGTCGACGGCGTCGCGCGCGAAGTCCGCGTAGCGCAGCGTGGCCTCGAGCTCGAGCGGCACGTCGGGGTGCGCGCGCTCGAAGTCGCCGAGCCGCGGCACGAGCCAGCTCTCGCTGAACGACTCGAGGGCCGAGACGCGCAGCGGTCGCCTCGGCGCGAGCTCGTCCTGCGCCTCCGCGAGCCGAGCGAGCGCGTCGTCCACGCGCGCGAGGTAGCGCCGCCCCGCGTCGGTGAGCTCGAGTCCGGGGTTCGTGCGGCGAAACAGCGCCACGCCCAGGTGGCCTTCGAGCCCCTGGATCTGGCGCGACAGCGCGGAGCTCGACAAGTGCAGCTCGGCAGCCGCGCGTTTGAAGCTGCGCGTGCGCGCCGCGCAAGCGAACGCGCGCAGCGCGGCCGTCGTCGGCAGATCGCGGGGCATGGGCAGATGTTACTCGGCCCCGAGCAGCGCCGTGCCGAGCTCGAGCGCGCGCTCGGCCCGCGCCGTCGTGCCCAGCAGCGCCAGCCGCGCCGCGCCGATCGCGCGGCGCAGGATCTCCACGCCGGCGTAGCCGCGCGCGCGCGCCAGCAGCTCGCGCGTGGGCGCGTAGCCGTCGACGAGCGCGCGCTCCCAGCGCGCGCAGTCGGCCTCGTCGCGCGCGCGCACGCGGTGCACGTGCACGTGCGCGAGCGCCTGGCCCAGGTCGAAGGCGGGATCGCCCACGTGCGCGATCTCGGCGTCGAGCAGGCGCGGCCGGTCGTTCTGTACCAGCACGTTGCCGGCCTGCACGTCGCCGTGCACGAGTGACTCGCGCGACTCGTAGTAGCGGCCGCGCAGCGCGGCGATGCGCGTGCGCACGCCCGGCGTCGCGAGCGCCGCGTCGGCCAGAGCGCGCAGCCGCGGCTCGATCGGGAAGTCGTTCGGCGCGAAGGGCAGGCTGAAGACGTGCTCGCCGTGCAGCTTGCGCATCTCGTCGTTCGCGAACTCGCGCACCAGCAAGGGCGCCTGCGCCGCCGTGGCGCGGTGCACCGCGCCGAGGAACTCGCCCAGGGCGAACAGCGTGTCGGCCGAAGCGCGGCCCGCGTCGAGCAACTCGTCGAGCCGTTCCGCGGGCGACACGTCTTCCAGCACGAGCGCGCGGTCGAGCTCGTCGAAGAAGAACACCTTGGGCAGGATGCGCGCCTGGCCGGGCACCTCGCGGCGCAACACCGCCATGTAGCGGGCCTCGAACACGATGCGCGCCGTGTCGACGCGGTACTCGGGGAACTTCTCGAGCGCGGGACGCGCCTGCTTCACGATGCGGCGCGTGCCGTCGGCGCCGATCGCGCGGCGCACCCAGTTGATGTTGCCGTCGCCCGCACGTTCCACGCGCGCGCCCGCCGCGCGCAGCAGGTCGCGCGACTCGAGCCAGCCGGGCAGCGCCGCCTCGTCGAGCGGCGTCAAATCGTGGTGACGCTCCCGCCGTCGACCGGCAGCACGGCGCCGGTCACGTAGGCCGACGCGCGCGACGCCAGGTAGATCGCCGTGCCGGCCATGTCCTCGGGCTCGCCGATGCGGCCGCGCGGGTTCTGCTTCCGGATCATGTCGCCGAAGCGGTCGAGCGTGGCCTTCATCATCTGGCTCTCGAAGGGCCCGGGCGCGATCGCGTTCACCGTGATGTTCTCGGGCGCGAGCTTCCGCGCGAGCACGCGCGTCATGTGGTGCAGCGCCGCCTTCGCGGCCGAGTACGCATAGGTCTCGAGGATGGGCACGTGCAGCCCGTCGATCGAGCCGATGTTGATCACGCGCGCGGGGTCGGCGTGCGTCGCCGCCTTGCGCAACGAGGGCAACAGGTCGCGCGTCAGGAAGAAGATCGATTTCAGGTTCAGGTCCATGACCTTGTCCCAGCCCGACTCGGGGAACTCGTCGAGCGGCGCGCCCCAGTTGGCGCCGGCGTTGTTCACCAGGATGTGCAGCGCGGTCTCGCGCTTGCCGATCTCGCCGACGACTTGCGCGATGCCTGCCGGTGTGGCCAGGTCGGCTGCGATCGCGCGGCATTCCCCCAGCTTCGACAGCTCGGCTTCCGCCTCCGTGCACGCGTCCTTCTTGCGCGAGCACACGTAGGTACGCACGCCGTTCTCGACGTAGCCGCGGGCGATCATCATGCCGATGCCGCGGGTGCCGCCCGTCACGAGGGCGACCTTCCCTTTCACCGAAAACAGCTCGTCGAGTTTCATGGCTCCCTGCCCCGACCGGGCCGGCGCATCCTACCTGAAGCTGGATGTAGAATGGGTGTTCAAGTCGGGAGGAAGCCGATGCCTGAGTTCTGCAAGGCCGAACGCGACGGCCACCTGTTCACCGTGACGATGAACCGGCCCGAGGTGATGAATTCCCTGCACCCGCCCGCGAACCGCGAGCTGTCCGCGCTGTGGGACGAGTTCGAAGCCGACCACGACCTGTGGATCGGCATCATCACGGGCGCCGGCGACCGCGCCTTCTCGGCCGGGAACGACCTGAAGTACCAGGCCTCGGGCGCCGACATGCGCGGCCAGCCCGCCAAGGGCTTCGGCGGGCTCACGTCGCGCTTCAACATGACCAAGCCCGTGATCGCCGCCGTGAACGGCGTGGCGATGGGCGGCGGCTTCGAGATCGCGCTCGCGTGCGACCTCATCATCGCGAGCGACAAGGCCGTGTTCGCGCTGCCCGAGCCGCGCGTCGGCCTGGCGGCGCTCGCCGGCGGTCTGCAGCGCCTGCCGCGCATGATCCCGCTGAAGCAGGCCATGGGCATGATCCTCACCGGCCGCCGCGTCTCCGCGCAGGAGGGCAAGGAGCTCGGCTTCGTGACCGACGTCGCGCCGCACGACGAGCTCATGAAGCGCGCGCGCGCGTGGGCGGAGCAGATCCTCGAGTGCTCGCCGCTGTCGGTTCGCGCGTCCAAGGAGGCGGTGATGCAGAGCCGCGACATCCCCGACCTGCGCCACGCCATGGACAACTCGCAGTACGAGGCGGTCCACGAAATGACGTACAGCGACGACTTCGTCGAGGGGCCGAAGGCGTTCGCAGAGAAGAGGAAGCCGAATTGGAAGGGAAAGTGAAGAGCCGCCGCGAGACGATCGTCGGCGCGTTGCTCGAGCGCATGCTCGAGCAGGGCTTCGCGGGCACCACGCTCGCCGACGTGGCGCGCGCCGCGCGCATGACGCCGAGCCATCTCCTGTACTACTTCGCCGGCAAGGAAGCGATTCTCAACGCCTGCTTCGAGGGCGTGACGGCGCAGATCACCACGGGCCTCGCCGCGCTCGACGCCGTGCCCGCGGAAGCGCGGCTCGACGCCGTGGCCGAGTACTTCTTCGGCGGCAAGCTGCTGCACAAGACCGACCTCGGCATCACGCTCGAGTTCTTCGGCCTGGCCGTGCACGACAAGGCGCTGCACCAGACCAAGGCGCAGTTCGACCGCATGGTGAAGGCGTGGCTCGAGCACACCTTCGCCGACTACCCGCGGGCGCCGGGCCGCTCGGCCGCCGACGCCGCGGAGTCGGCGTACGCCACCATCGTGGGCCTGTCCACGTCGGCGTTCTTCGACGAGCGCCTCGGCTTCTCGCGCGCGCACGCGCTCTTGCGCGAGTCACTCCACTACCTGGCGGGGCTGGCCGTCCCCGGAAGGAGCGAGCCATGAAGCTCTTGTGGTTCCACCTCATGCCCTACACCGATCTGCCGGGCGACTTCACGAAGAAGCACGCGTCCGTGTGGGTCGACATCGACTCGCGCCTGTTCGATCCCGCGAAGGCGCACGGCATGTACAACGACTTCATGGACGAGCTCGAGTTCGCGGCCGAGATCGGCTTCGACGGCGTGTGCGTGAACGAGCACCACCAGAACGCGTACGGGCTCATGCCCTCGCCGAACATCGTCGCGGCGTCGCTGGCGCGGCGCACGCGCGACGCGGCGATCGTGGTCATGGGCAACTCGCTGGCGCTGTACAACCCGCCGACGCGCGTCGCGGAAGAGTTCGCGATGCTCGACTGCATCTCGGGCGGCCGGCTCGTGGCGGGCTTCCCCGTGGGCACGCCCATGGACACCGTGTTCTGCTACGGCCAGAACCCGAGTCAGCTGCGCGAGAAGTATCTCGAGGCGCACGACCTGGTGATGAAGGCGTGGACCGAGCCCGACACGTTCGCCTGGAACGGCCGCTTCAATCAGCTGCGCTACGTGAACACGTGGCCGAAGCCCGTGCAGAAGCCGCACCCGCCGGTGTGGATCCCGGGCGGCGGCTCGATCGAGACGTGGCGCTGGTGCGCGGAGATGGACTACGTCTACGCCTACCTGAGTTACTTCGGGTACAAGCTCGGCCAGGCCACCATGGACGGCTTCTGGTCCGAGATGGACCGCCTGGGCAAGGACCGCAACCCGTTTCGCGCGGGCTTCCTGCAGTTCGTCGGCGTGGCCGAGACGCGCAAGGAGGCGCTCGAGATGTACCGCGAGCCCGCGGAGTACTTCTTCAACCGCTGTCTGCACGTGGATGCGCGCTGGGCGAACCCGGCCGGCTACTCGAGCGAAGCGACCATCCGCGCGCGCGTGGCGTCGCAGGTCGTCGCCGCCGCGACCAAGGCGACCGACGCCGTGGCGTACGGCCCGCCGTCGTTCGAAGAGATCGTGGACAAGGGCTACGTGATCATCGGCAGCCCCGACGAAGTCGCCTACCAGCTGCGCGAAGTCGCGGTGAACATGAATGTGGGCCAGCTCATGATGCTGCTCCAGTACGGCAACATGAAGAAGGAGCTCGCCTTCTACAACACCGAGCTCTTCGCGAAGCGCGTCGCGCCTCAGCTCAAGTCACTGTTCGAAGACAAGTGGGAAGACCGCTGGTGGCCGAAGCCGCTCCCGCGCGAAGACCGCTCGACCCCGCGCCCGGTGGTGGTGCGATGACCCCTGCCGGAGTCACCGAACGCAGCGTGCGGATCGGCGGCGAGTCGATCCGCGTGTGGGAGAAGGGCACGGGCACGCCGCTCGGGGTCCTGGCCGGCCTCGGGGGCTTGAACGAGTGGACGCCGTTTCTCGACGCCCTCGCTGCGAAGCGCCGCGTGATCGTGCCGTCCTTGCCCGGCTTCCCGGGCGGCGGCCTCCTGCACAAGCAGCTCGACACGCTGGCGGACTGGATCACCTGCACGCTGGACCTGCTCGAAGCCGCCGGCCTCGACGGCGCGGAGCTCGTCGGCCACTCGATCGGCGGCCTGCTCGCCGCCGAGGCCGCCGCATTCTCGCGTGCGACGGTGAAGAGCCTGGTCCTGATCGCCCCGTTCGGCCTCTACGACGAGAACGACCCGCCCGGCGACCCGTTCAACCGCCGCGCCAACGAGCTCGCCGCGCTGTTCTCGACGAAGCCCGACGAGTTCCAGAAAACGCGACTCACTCCGCCCGCCGGCCAGACCCCCGACGAGCAGATCGAGTGGACGATCGTGCAGACGCGCGCGGTCGAGTCGGCGTCGCGGCTGTTGTGGCCGCTGGGCGAGCTCGGCCTGAAGAAGCGCCTGCACCGGATCACGTGCTCCGTGAAGCTCGTCTGGGGCGCGGAGGACCGGATCATCCCCGCGAGCTATGCGAAGAGGTTCGCCTCGGGCCTGGCGGGTGGAACGGAGATCCAGGTGATTCCGGGCGCAGGGCACGCGGTGGACTTCGACGCGCCGGGAGCGGTGAAGCTCTAGTCGCGCTCCGAGCGCAGACCGAGCGCGTCGATCTCGCGCATTGGGTCCGTGCCGAAGGCCCCAGCCGCCTCCGCCTCGAGACACTGCGCGAGCTCGGTCCGGTTCTTCACGCCGAGGATGACCGTGTCGACGTTCGGCATCGACAGCGCGTAGCGGTGCGCGACCACGGCCGGATCCTCGCCCCACTTCTCGCACAGCGCGCGGAACGGAGCGGCGCGCACGTAGTCGCGGGCGTCCGGGTGGTTGGGGGACAGGGCGCGATCCATCTCGCGCGTGAGTGCGCCGGCCTGCACGGCGCGGATGCCCAGCACGCCGACGCCGGCGCGCTTCGCGGCGGCGGCGATCTCGCGCGGCTTCGGCGCTTCGGCGAAGCGGCGCAGGCTGCCCGCGCTGTCGAGCAGGTTCGCGACCACTTGGGCGGCGGCGGGGCGCGGCGTTCCTTCGAGCGCTCGGATCACCGTGTCGGGGATGCCGGTCGCGGTGATGCCCCACGCGCCGATCTTGCCCTCGCGCACCAGGCGCTCGAAGGTGGGCACGACCTCGTTCACGTAGAGCGACCACGTGGTGGCCATCTGCGCGCGGCGCTCGTTGCCGTGCGCGTACGCGTAGTCGTCGGGACAGAGGTTCGTGTGCAGGAAGTACAGGTCGACGCGCTCGAGCTTCATCGCCGCGAGGCTCGCGTCGAGCGACGCGCGGATGCGCGCGGCGGCTTCGGCGGCGGGCGGCGAGCCGAGCGCGCACTTCGACGTGATGCGCAGGCCCGGCGGCAGGCGGCCGCCGAACGCCTCGCCGATGAACTGCTCGCAGTTGCGGTACATGGGCGCGGTGTCGAGGAGCGTGATGCCCGCTGCCACCGCCGCTTCCACGGTGCGCAGCGCCTCGTCCTTGCTCGTCTCGCCCCAGATCTGACCGATGCCGCCGCCGCCGAGCGTCAAGCGGCTGACGCGGCCGAAGCGGCCGAGGTTCGCGTGATCCATGAAGCGAGTCTATCAGGAGAGCGGCACGAAGCGGCGCAGCTTGCCCGTGTCGCCCGCGCGGTCGAGTGACTCGACGGCGCGTACGCGCACCTCGGCGTTCTCGAGCCCGGCTCACCTCGGCCCATTTCTCGGCGTCGGACACGAACACGCCGCGCTGGCCCGAGCTGCCGCCCGTCGCCTGCGCCAGGTTGCGGCCGAAGAGCTCCGCCAGCTGCGCCGCGCTCCAGCGCATGCGCTCGAACGCGCGCGGGAACACGACGGCGCGCGCGGCCTGCGCGTGCGCGAGGTACTCCTCGAGCGCGGCGTTCTTCTCGGTCACTTCGCGATCCCGAACAGGCGCTCGAACGCGCGGTCGATCACGCCGTGCGGCAGCGCGCGGCCTTCGAACGAGCGCTCGAGCTGCAGGCCGGGTCCAGCGCGATCAGCAACACGGCGAGCTGGCGCGGCGACTCGACCGGCGTCTCGCCCGCTTCTTCGAATGCGTGCGCGATCAGCGCGGCCACCCCCGCGATCGTCCGCCGGTGCGCGTCGCCGTAGCGGCGGGCGAGCTCGGGGTCGCGCGCGGCGTGCAGGCGGAACTCGAGCAACAGGTGCGCCCAGGCGGACTCTTCTTCGGCGTCGTGCCGCGCCGCGCGCACCAGCGGCGAGATGGCCGCGGTGCCGCTTCGCGAGCGCCTCGTTCTGCGCCGCGCGCTCGCCGATGCGCCGCTCGAGCAGCGCCTGGAACAGGTCGCCCTCGCTCTCTAACTGCGAGTACACCATGCCCTTCGAGAACCCCGGCCCGTCAGCGATCGCGTCGAGCGTGGCGCGCTCCTAGCCGCTCGCCAGGAACACGCGCCGCGACGCCGCCGCGAGCAATCGTCTACGATCCCTCGATGCCCCACCTCGAGTTCGACGTGTTCTGGTCGTTCCGCAGCCCGTACTCGTACCTGGCGACGCCGCGGCTCGTGGAGCTCGAGCGGCACTGGGACCTGACCGTGCACGTGCGGCCGGTGCTGCCGATCGCGGTGCGCATCGAGGGCTTCTTCGACCGCGTGAACCCGCTGTGGCCGCCCTATCTGTTCCGCGACTGCCTGCGCATCGCGCAGTCGCTGGGCATGCCGTTCCAGTGGCCGCGGCCCGACCCCATCGTGCAGGAGTTCCCCTCGCGCAAGGTCGCGGCGGAGCAGCCGTACATCCATCGGCTCACCCGGCTCGGCGCGCTCGCGGCCGAGCGCGGCGTGGGGCTGCCGTTCGTCACGGAAGTGTCGCGCGTGATC
>Ga0335076_10006212_pt1 | contig 12049 bp, 10 predicted proteins | sample Lox_Sample_25_FD_206717 | JGI IMG/M metagenome (GOLD analysis project Ga0335076, IMG submission 206717) | Soil microbial communities from Loxahatchee National Wildlife Refuge, Florida, United States - Lox_Sample_2.5 | ecosystem: Environmental > Terrestrial > Soil > Wetlands | place: USA... | reverse complement strand
ATGGAGCTGCTGCTGGCGCTGAAGGACGGCATCGAGAGCGATGCGCGCATGGATGTCAAGCAGAAGAAGGCGTGGATCGACCATCTGGTGACCGCGCGCAAGGAGTTCTATAACCGCTGGGTGAAAGAGGACGTGCACCGCGCCATGTTCGCCTCCTTCGAGGAAGAGGCGCAGCAGCTGCTCGAGAAGTACCTGGATGAGGTCGAGGCTTCGCTCGATCACCGCCAGGTCACCGATCCGATTACCGGCGAGAGTCGGGCCGCCGACGAGCGCTTCCTGCGCTCGGTGGAGGAGAAGATCAAGGTGTCCGATTCCGGTAAGCTCTCGTTCCGCCAGGAAGTGGTCCGCAAGGCCATGGTGGCCTTCAAGGCGGGGGAGAAGTTCAAGCTCGCGAGCCACGCGCGTATGCGCGAGGCGATCGAGCAGTATCTGTTCGAGGAGCGTCGCGACGTGCTGCGCCTGGTGACTTCGACCGCGCGCCCCGACGAGGATGCGCGGCAGAAGATCTCGGTCGTGCAGCAGCGGCTCGTGAACGAGTATGGCTACGACGAGCACTCCGCCAAGGAGGCGCTCAGCTATGTCACCACGCTGCTCGCGCAGGAGTAGCGGCGCGCGCGAAAAAGGAGTACCAGTAGCACGTGAGCGACGGGCCAAGCAGGAGCGGCGACAAATCCGGCGCCGCGAAATGGTACGAACTGTTCTCGCGCGGTGCGCGTGACTGGCTGCGCCACGACGAGAAGGTGCGCGAAGCGGTGCGTGCCAATCTCCCCGAGGTCATCGCCGGCGGCGAGGTGATCAACGACGGCGCCCGCACGGTGCGGGTACCGGTGCGCATGCTCGAGCACTACCACTTCCGCCTGCGTCGCCCCGAGGAGCAGCAGGGCGCCGGCCAGGGCAAGGCTAAGCCGGGAGACGTGTTCTCCGATCCCAGCCGCCAGCAGGGCCCGGGCGAGAAGGGCGCCGGCGGCCGCGACGAGGGCGAGGTACAGCTGCTGCTCGAGTTCAAGGTCGACGACATCGTCGACTGGTTGTGGGAAGAGATGCAGCTGCCGAACCTCAAGGCACGTGTCGGTCCATCCGAGGAGTCCGACTGGGTACGCGAGGGCTGGGATCGTCGTGGTGCGCGCTCGCGCCTCGACCGCCGCCGCTCCTTCAAGGAGCTGGTGAAGCGGCGCGGCGCCCCGGGTGCCACGCCCACCTTCACCGACGAGGATCTGCGCTTCCGGCAGCTGGCACGCCGGCGTCAGCCGGCGGTGCACGCGGTGGTGTTCTTCATGCTCGATGTCTCGGGCAGCATGTCGGACCGCGACCGCAAGCTCGCCAAAACCTTCTTCTTCTGGGTGGTGCAGGGGCTGCGGCGCGAGTACCGCTCGCTCGAGACCGTGTTCGTCGCCCACACCACCGAAGCTTGGGAATTCAACGAGCCTGACTTCTTCCAGGTCACCGGCACCGGCGGCACGGTCGCCTCCACCGGGCTGCTGAAGGTGCGCGAGATCATCGACGCGCGCTACAACCCGGGGCGCTGCAACATCTATCTCTTCTATGCCTCCGACGGCGACAACTCCGTGAGCGACGCGCCGGACGCGCGCGCCGCGCTCGGCGCCATTGCGGCGGATGCCTGCTTTACCGGCTACGTCGAGGTGTCCTCGGGACTCTCACGGCAGCTCGCCACCGAAACCGGTAAGCTGTTTGCCGAGCTGACGAGCGCCGGCTGCGCAGCCGGCAGCTACGCGCTCAACGACTTCGACGACGTCTGGGGCGCGGTGCGGCATTTCTTCACCGCCGAGAGCCAGGCGCCCGATCCGGCGCGTGCCCCGGCGAGCGCCCCACCCGCCGGCAGCCCATGAGCGAGGACTGGCAGAGCTACGTGCGGCGCATCGAGGAGCTCGCCGCGCGCTCGGGTCTCAACTTTCACCCGGTCGACTTCGAAGCCGTCCCCGACAGCTTCATGATGGAGATCGCCGTCTACGGCCTGCCGGTACGCATGCCGCACTGGTCATTCGGCGTGCGCTATATCTATCAGCTCATCCAGCGGCACATGGGCCACTCGCGGCTCTTCGAGGTGGTGTTCCCCGGCAATCCCGGTCACGCCTATCTCGCCGAGAGCAACGGCCTCGCCGAGAACATCCTGGTCACCGCGCACGTGCTCGGGCACGCCGATTTCTCGCGCAACAACCTGCTGTTCCGTCGCTGCCAGGAGCAGGTGAGCGAGCGCATCGTCGAGCACGCCGCCAACCACGCGCGCCAGATCTCCCAGGCGATCGAGACGCACGGTGCGCAGCGCGTCGAGGCGGCGCTCGATGCGGCGCTCGCCCTAGAGCAACACGTCGACATCGATCAGCCGCTGCGACGCCAACCGTACCCGCAGTACCTCGAGGAGGCCAAGGCGCTGGTCGACGACGCGTTTCGCAAGCGCTTCGCGGCGCTCGAGCCGGCCGCCGCGGGCAGCGCGCTCGAGGCCAAGAAGCGTGCCCCGATCCCCCCGCACCCCGAGCGCGATCTGCTGTGGTTCCTGGCGAACTACGCGCCGGAGATGGAGAGCTGGGAGCGCGACATCTTTCTCGCCGTGCGCGAGGAATCCTTCTATTTCTACCCGGTGTTCGCGACGCAGATCATGAACGAGGGCTGGGCGTCGTACTGGCACGCGCGGCTACTGCGCGAGGCAGACTTCGTGCCGCAGCAGGCCTACCTCGATGCCATCAAGTGCCATTCGGACGTCGTGCGTCCGGTGGCCGCCGAGCAGCAGGTCTCGCTCAGCATCAACCCCTACCACCTCGGCTTCGCGATGTGGGAGAAGATCGTCGCCACGGAGGGACTCGAGGCGGCCCGCCACATCATGGAGCAGGACGATGACTTCGGCTTCGTGCGCAATCACCTGACGCGCGAGCTGGCCGAGGAGCTCGGCCTGTTCCGTTACAGCGCGCGCAGCGACGGCCAGATCAAGGTGCTCGAGCTGGAGCTGACGGCGCTGCACGAGGCGGTGCTGGCGCCCAAGTACAACTTCGGCGCACCGATCGTCTCGGCGGTGCGCGTGCGCAACGACGGCACGCTCGAGCTCGCCCACGACAGCAGCGTCGATGGCCGGGGACTCGACCTCGAGCGCAGCCGCAAAGTGCTCGATTATCTGCAGCGCGTCTGGCGCCGCCCGATCGTCCTGACCACCGTCAACCAGGCTGGCTCGACACTCGAGCTGACTGCGCCGTAGCCGCCCCGCCGCTGACGAGGAATTGCGCGCCGATTGCGCGCCTCAGCGGCGCCCGCGCGCCGGCGGCGCTGGCGCTGGTGGCGGTGGCGGCGCCGGGGCATCCCCGCCCCAGTCCTCTTCCTCGTGCGAGGTCACGATGGACACCGGGTCGCTCGCCGGAAAGCTGGCCGCGAGCGCCTCATCGAGCTGGCGCTGAATCTTCTCCTCGGCGCGGCGCTTGCGTGCCGCTTCCGTCAGGGCGTCACTCATTCCTCGAACTCCTCCGCGAATGGCCCGGCGGGCCATGGGGCTCCCCAGACCCGACATAGTACGCCCTCGAGTAGCCGCCGACAGGCCTTGCGGAGTAGGCTTTTGTCTGCCGGTGATGCTCCTGACTACCCGGGCAAATTGCGCTTGACGCGACTTCCGAGCTCCATACCGCTCGGCAAGAGGCGCAATTTGCCGGGGGCCCAGTGCGGCGCCGGTCTTAGCCGGGGAGCAGCACCATGGGGTATACGACTTCGGGCATCCGCAATATCGCGCTGGTCGGCCAGGCTGGCGCGGGGAAGACCTCATTGCTGGAGACGTTGCTGCTGCAGGCCGCCGCCACGCGCAGCCGCGGGAGCCTCGCCCGCGGCACGACGGTGTCGGACTTCGATCCTCAGGAGAAGCGCCTGCAGCATTCGCTCGACACGGCAATCTGCAGCTTCGACTACAACGCCACGCACATCAATCTCATCGATACTCCGGGCTACGCCGATTTCCTCGGCAAGTCGCTGTCGGTACTGGAGGCGGTCGAAGCGGTCGCGGTGGTGGTGAGCGCCGTCAGCGGCGTGGACACGCTCACGCAGCGTCTCATGGAGTTCGCGCGCGAGCGCGAGCTGTGCCGTCTCATCATCGTCAACAAGATCGACAGCCGCGACGCCCACTGCCAGGACGTGCTGCAGCAGCTGCGCGAAAGCTTCGGCAGCGAATGCCTGCCGCTCAACCTGCCCGCCGGCAGCGGCGACGGGGTGGTCGACTGCTTTTTCCAGCCGCACGGACGCGCGACCGATTTCTCCTCGGTCGAGGCTGCCCATACGCAGATCATCGACCAGGTGGTCGAGCTCGACGAGAAGCTGATGGCGCTTTACCTGGAGCAGGGCGAGGAGCTCTCTCCGGAGCAGCTGCACGACCCCTTCGAGCAGGCGCTGCGCGAGGGACACCTGGTGCCGGTGTGCTTCGCCTCGGCCGAGTCTGGCGCCGGCATGGCCGAGCTGCTGCAGGTGTTCGAGCGGCTGATGCCGAACCCGACCGAAGGCAATCCGCCGCCCTTCCTCAAGGGCAGTGGCGAGAACGCCGAGCGCGTCACGGTGAGCGCCGATGCGGCGAAGCATGTCATCGCGCACGTGTTCAAGGTGTCCATCGATCCGTATGTCGGCAAGCTCGGAGTGCTGCGTGTGCACCAGGGCACCGTGCGCCCGGGCAGCCAGCTGTTCGTCGGTGACGCACGCAAACCCATCAAGATCGCGCATCTGTTTCGCCTGCTCGGGAAGGAGACCACCGAGATGACGGCGGCCGTGCCCGGTGACATCTGCGCCATCGCCAAGGTGGACGAGCTGCACCTCGACGCGGTGCTGCACGACTCGCACGACGAAGACCAGTATCACCTGAAGCCCGTGCCCTTCCCGCCGCCGATGCTCGGGGTCGCCATCGAGCCCGAGCGGCGGGGCGATGAGCAGCGCCTCGCGGACACGCTGCACAAGCTCACGGCGGAGGATCCGTGCGTGCGCATCGAGCACCACGCGGCGGTGAACGAGACGGTGCTTTACGGCATGGGGGAGTTCCACCTGCGCGTGCTGCTCGAGCGCATGGCCGAGCGCTACGGCGTGCACGTGAAAACCCATCCGCCGAGCATCCCCTACCGCGAGACGATCACGCGTCCCGCCGAGGGACACTGCCGGCACAAGAAGCAGACGGGCGGAGCGGGACAGTTCGGTGAGGTGTTCCTGCGCATCGAGGCGCTCGAGCGCGGCGCGGGCTTCGAATTCGTCGACGACGTCGTGGGAGGCGCCATTCCCGGTCAATACATCCCGGCCGTGGAGAAGGGCGTGCGTCAGGTGCTCACCGAAGGGGCGCTCGCCGGGTTTCCGATCCAGGACGTACGCGTCACCGTCTACGACGGTAAGTACCATCCCGTGGACTCGAAGGAAGTGGCGTTCGTCTCCGCCGGGCGCAAGGCGTTTCTCGATGCGCTGCAGAGGGCCACGCCGATCGTGCTCGAGCCCATCATGCGCGTGGAGATCACCGCTCCGGCGAGCGCGATCGGCGATATCACCGGCGATCTCGCCACCAAGCGCGCGCGCATCAACGGTAACAACTCCCTGCCGGGGCAGCGCGCCACCGTCATGGCCTTCGTACCGCTCGCTGAGGTTTCCGAGTACCAGTCGCGCCTCAAGGCACTCACCGGAGGGCAGGGTGCCTACACCATGGAGCTCAGTCACTACGATCCGGTGCCCCCGCGTAAGCAGCAGGAGCTCGTCCAGGCCTGGCGGCCGCAGGAGAGCCAGGAGTAGTGGCCGCCGCCGGCCCGCGACGCGCCGCATCGCTGCTGGTGCTCGCGGGGGCGTTACTCGGGGGCCGGGCGGGGTATGCTCCGGACGCAGCTGCCCGCCGGCCCACCACGCCGAGCGTCGCGAGCCTGCGTGCCGATCTCGAGAGCGGACGAGCCACTGTGCGCAGGATCGAGGCGCATTATGCCGCGCGTATCGTCTCGCTCGACGCGCGTGGCCCGACACTGCGCGCGGTGCTCGAGGTCAATCCGGACGCTGCTGCGATTGCGGCGCGGCTCGACACTGACACGGCACGGCGCGGCGCGCTCTACGGCGTGCCGGTACTGCTGAAGGACAACATCGACACGGCGGACCGGATGCACACCACCGCCGGATCGCTGGCGCTGCTCGATTCCACGCCTGCGCGCGACGCCTTCGTCGTCGTGCGCCTGCGCGCGGCCGGGGCGCTGATCCTCGGCAAGACCAACCTGAGCGAATGGGCCAACTTCCGCTCCAAGCGCTCCTCCTCGGGGTGGAGCGGGCGCGGCGGGCAGACCAGGAATCCCTACGCCCTGGATCGCAACCCCTGCGGCTCGAGCTCCGGCTCCGGGGTGGCGATCGCGGCCGATCTGGCGGTGCTCGCGGTGGGCACCGAGACCGACGGCTCGATCACCTGCCCGGCGAGCGTCAACGGCCTGGTCGGCATCAAGCCCACGGTGGGTCTGGTATCGCGCGCGGGAATCATTCCGATCTCCGTGAGTCAGGACACTGCCGGCCCCATGGCGCGAACCGTCGCCGACGCGGCGGCGCTGCTCAGCGTGCTGGCTGCATATGACCCGAACGATCCGGCGACGGCGCCGCTGCGCGATCATCCGCCGCCCGACTACAGCCGCTTTCTCGACGCGACGAGCCTCAAGGGCGCGCGCATCGGCGTGATGCGCCACTACGCCGGCTTTCACGACGAGGTCGATGGGCTGTTCGAACGAGCGCTCGGGGTACTGCGGGCGAGCGGCGCGGTGGTGGTGGATCCGGCCGATATCGCCAACGCCGACAAGCTCGACACCGACGAGCAGACCGTACTCGAGTACGAGTTCAAGGACGGCATCAATCGCTACCTCGCGGCGCGTCGCGGCAGCGGACCGCGCACGCTCGCCGAGCTCATCGCCTTCGACGCGCGCGAGGCGTCGCGCGAGATGCCGTTCTTCGGGCAGGAGCTGTTTATCGAGTCACAGGCGCGCGGACCCCTCACCGAGTCGCCCTACCTCGAGGCGCACGAGCGCGCGGCACGCCTCGCCGGGCGTGAGGGCATCGATGCCGTCCTCGGCAGGGATCATCTCGACGCCCTGGTGGCGCCGACCGTGAGTCCCGCCTGGCCCACCGACCTGGTGAACGGCGACCACGTGCTCGGCGGCGGCGTCACCACGCCGCCCGCGATCGCCGGCTATCCGCACCTCACCGTGCCGATGGGTGCAGTCCGCGGGCTGCCCGTGGGTCTGTCGTTCGTCGGCGCGGCCTGGAGCGAAGGACGCCTGATCGGCCTCGCGTACGCGTTCGAGCAGGCCACCCACGCGCGACAGGCGCCGCGTTTCCTGCCGACGATTCCCTGAGCGGGCGAGGCGCGCGAGGCCGACCCCTTTTGTCATAACACGCGTACTGCCTCGCTGCGCCGCGCATCCTGCGCAACCGCGCACTTTCTGCGCCGGACACCCTGCGTACACTGACAGCGGGTCGCACCGAGGAGAGAGGTCATGAAGCGGGCTGCCTGCGTCCTGATGCTGAGTGCTTTGGGCGCTCTGGGAAACGGGCCGGCGGGCGGAGCCACCGGCGACCCGACCCACACCAAGCCGAGCGCGCTGGCACCCCGACACCACGGAGGCAGCCACGTCTACGGCGTGCCGATCCAGCAGCCGATCTTGAGGAGCCACGCGAAGCCGAAGTCGGCACACTCCGGGGCGCCGCAGGGTTCTCAGCCGCAGCGCTGATCACGCCGAGAGAGAGCACGGTGCAACGGCGCATTCAAGGCGCCGGCTTCTTCCACGCGACCGTGTCCCCGATACGCAAGCCGAGCCTGGCCGCCTGGCCGCCCCTGAGCTCGAGCACCGCCGCGACCGGGGCATCGGAGCTGAGAATTTGCAGGGACATCGGTGATGCCCTGGCGATGATCTTGCTAACGCGACCGTCGGTGGCGATGAACAGCATGTCGAGCTCGATGTAGGTGTTCTTCATCCACATCGTCTCGACGCGCGGGGGCTGCACCGGGAACACCATCCCCATATTCTCCGGCAGGTCGCTCACGAACATCAGTCCCTGCTCGGCGCGCTCGGGCGTATCGGCGATCCATACCTCGAACCCGTACTTACGCGCGGTGTGATCGGCGCCGCGGTGCGTGATCTCGAGCGAGGTACGCGGAAAGGTCGCCAGGTCGAGCGGTCGGCGCGGCGCGTCCGCAAACGCCGGCGCAGCCGGCCGCAGCAGGGCCGCTGCCGTGATGATCAGCGTGGCGACAGGTGCGGCGAGCGTCGCGCGCGCGTTGGCTGCTGACATGGATCCTTCCCTAAGGCCTGGCCGCGCGGGGAGTCTCGGGCGGCTCGTCTTCGAACACTGCGGTGCCGGCAAAATCGAAGCGACTCACCAGGATGCGCGCATCACTGCTGAGGGTGCTCGCCGGAGATATGCAGAAGCCACGGGCCACGATTCGCCAGGATCGCTTCGGTCCGCCGAGTGCCCCCATACGCTCCTGGCGCAGATCGTCGACGGTGCAGTGATCCTCGCCACGGGTGGCGAACAGCCGCTGATCGCCCTCGAAGATCACCGTGAGGTTGGTCGGCAGCTCGCGGCCGGTGCGCCCCTCGCGCACCGACCTGACGCCGAAGACCATGCGGATGCGGCGTCCGTCGGCATGCGATGGACCGGCGAAGCTCACGCGCACACCGCTGCCGTCAGGCCGCGGGCCGCCGTCGCATTCGAGCTCGCCATTGTGCCAGTCGATGTCGACGTTCAGTGCCCCACGGATGCGCGCCCGCAGGTAGCCGTTACCGGTCGGCAGGCAACCGTGCCGGGCGGCCGGCGCAGCCGCGGGTGCGGATCCCGCCGGCGGCGGGGGATTGGCGGGCGTTGCCCCGGTCAGCACCGGCAGGCTCAACACAGCGAGGATCGTCAGGCAGGCACGCAGCATGCGGCGCAGTGTACCGATGCGCGCCGGGTCAGGTGCGATTCGTGTCACGCCCCGGGCTCGACGAGCAAGGCCTTCGCGAGCCGCGCATGTCCGCGCGCGATCCAGCGGGCGACGTGCATGAGCAGCGTGAGGATCACGATGCCGAGCATCATGCAGAAGAGCGCGCCGAGGAGGCTCTGCGGCGAGCCGTAGTCGTGGCCGTCGAGCTGGATCACCGCGGACGAGACACCGAGCGGAAAGAAGCCAGCATCCCGGCCGAGCAGAATCAGCGGCGACAGTGCCAGGCGCAGTCCGCCGGCGAGCCCGGTGATCGCGACCGTGAAGTAGATGATTCCGAGCGGCAGCATGGCGAGCAGGTACAGCAGCGTCGTCCAGGTACGCACGTCCTTCAGCATCCCCGCGATGCGGGTGAGCCAGCCTGAAGGCGGCCCGGGATGCACCGGCCGCCGCGGCATGCGCTCGCCGGTCGTGGCCTCGAGCAACCGTCCCTCCCCGAGCGCGATCACCCGCGCCATGCCGATGAAGGCAAGGAAAAACGGAATGCCGATCACGAGGACCGCGAAGCCAGCCGAGAGCGCGAGCCCCGCCACCACGAACGTGAAGTAGAGGATGCCCGTCGCGATGGTGAGCAGCATATAGAAGAGAGACGTGTAGGCGCGCACGTCCATGAACACGCCGAAGAAGCGCCTGATGCCGGAGGCCTGAGTGACGGCCTGCGACCCGGGAGTCTTCAGCGCCGCCTTCACTTTGACTTCGGTGTCGCGGTAGGCGGTAGCCACCTCTTCCGGGGCCCCATAGGTGCTCGCGATGAGTTCGAGCACGTCCGCTTCCGACTTGCCGGGGTGCGCGGCCACCTCGGCGCGCAGGTACTCCTCGGCGTCATACAGCGCGTCCTGGATCAGCGCGGCATCCTCGCCGGCGAGCGCAGCGCGCAGCTGCTTCAGGTACTCATCGATCGAGCGTGGGGCGTTGGCACTCATGAGTCGGTTCCTTCGATGAAGCGATCGACGAAGCCACGGGTCTGGCGCCAGATGTCGCTCCACTGGCGCAGCATCGCGCGGCCCTCGTCGGTGATGCGGTAGTAGCGCCGCGGCGGCCCGGCGTAAGAAGGCACGACACGGCTCGTGAGAAGGCCGGCAGCGGCCAGCGTACGCAGCACCGGATACACCGTGCCCTCTTTGAACAGAGCCTCGCCTTCATTCGCCTTTTGCAGGCGTTTGGCGATCTCGTAGCCGTAGAGGTCTTCCGGCGTGCGATCGAGTACCGCCAGCAATACAAGTGCGACGAGACCCCCATTGAGATCTTTCTGGAATTTACGAGCCTGACTATCATCCATTTATTAGTACTATATAGTATATAATACTAGTCATCAATCAGTACTTCAGTTTAGAAGGACCGTACCCTCACGGCTTCAACGACTTTCGGCCCCTTGGAAGGCGCCCGCCAGGAGGCTGCTAGACTTCGTCTCCCTCCACGAAAGGTGCGGATGAGAAACTCGCTCCTCGAAATCACCCCGGTGATCCCGGGGAGCCTATCCCGGCTGCCGGAGCTGTCCGCGAACCTCTTCTTCAGCTGGCACCGCCCGACGCGCGCGCTCTTCGAGGACCTCGATCCGGAGCTGTGGAAGCAGACCAACGGCAATCCCCGACTGATGCTTCGCTGCGTCAACCAGGTGAGGCTCGAGCGCTGCGCCCGAGATGAGCAGTACCTCACACGCTACGCGAATGCACTGCAGACGCTCGACGCGTACGTTGCCGTTGCGCCCGCCGCCGAGGGTCCGCTCGTCGCGTACTTCTGCGCCGAGTATGGCTTTCACGAGAGCTTCCCCATCTATTCCGGCGGCCTCGGCGTGCTGGCGGGCGATTACTGCAAAGCCGCCAGTGATGAGCACGCCAACTTCGTCGCCGTCGGACTGCTTTACGAGCAGGGATATTTCACCCAGACGGTGGACAACGACGGCGTGCAGCACGCGGAATACCGCGAGCACGATCCGCGCGACCTGCCGGTCGAGCCGGCGCGCACCGCTGCGGGCGAATGGCTCAAAGTGAGTGTGCGCATTGCCGCTCGCGACGTGGTCGCAAGGCTGTGGCGCGCGCAGGTCGGTCGCGTTCCCGTGTACCTGCTCGACACCAACTGCCCCGAGAACGCCCCGTCCGATCGCGATATCACGCACCGCCTCTACGGCGGCGACGAGTCGACGCGCGTCAGGCAGGAGATGATCCTCGGCATCGGCGGTGTGCGCGCGCTGCGCGCCCTCGGCCTACAGCCCGCGGTGTGGCACCTCAACGAAGGCCACGCGGCGTTTCTGATACTCGAGCTGCTGCGCGAGCACCTCGGCTACGGCCTCACCTTCAACGCCGCGCTCGAGGCGGTCGCCGCGGACTGCGTGTTCACCACTCACACGCCGGTCGCCGCGGGCCACGACGCCTTCAGTCCCGAGCTCATCGTGCAGCACTTCGAAGGCCTGATCCGCGAACTGGGGCTGCCGGTCGAGCGCTTTCTCGAGCTGGCGCGCGCGCCTTCCGCCCCCGGCCTGTTCAACATGACGCGCCTCGCGCTCAACGGCACGCGCCACGTCAACGGCGTGAGCCGCATGCACGGCGCGGTTTCGGAGCGGCTGTACGCGGATGAGTGGCCGGAAGTGCGCCCCGAGGACAACCCCGTGGGCTACGTCACCAACGGGGTGCACGTGCCGACCTTCCTGCACCAGCGCTGGATGGAGTTCTTCGACCGCGAGCTGGGACGCGAGTGGCGTGAGCGGCTGCGCGATGCGGAATTCTGGACCGCCCTCGAGCGCGTACCCGATGAGCGCTACTGGGCGACCGCGCAGGACGTCAAGTCGCGCATGCTGGCCAACGTGCGCGAGCGGCTGCAGCGTGAGTACCAGCGCAAGAGCTCGAGTCCGGCGCAGCTGCGGCAGGTGACGCGCTTTCTCGACCCGCAGCGTCCCGAGGTGTTCACGCTCGGCTTTGCACGCCGCTTCGCCACCTACAAGCGCGGCACGCTGCTGCTGCGCGACCACACGCGGCTGGCACGGCTTGTGAAAGATCCGGAGCGCCCGGTGGTACTGCTCTTTGCCGGCAAGGCGCACCCGGCTGACGAGCCCGGCAAGAGCGTGCTGCGCGAGCTGCGTCAGCTGATGATGAGTCAGGAGTTCGT
>Ga0335076_10006211_pt1 | contig 12050 bp, 11 predicted proteins | sample Lox_Sample_25_FD_206717 | JGI IMG/M metagenome (GOLD analysis project Ga0335076, IMG submission 206717) | Soil microbial communities from Loxahatchee National Wildlife Refuge, Florida, United States - Lox_Sample_2.5 | ecosystem: Environmental > Terrestrial > Soil > Wetlands | place: USA... | reverse complement strand
TCTCGGCGGAGACGTCGGTTGCGAACTTGACCACGCCGAACGGCTTGCCCGCTTCATCCATCAGCGGATTGTAGGACGCGAGGATCCAGACCTCCCGGCCGTCCTTGCCGATCCGCTTGTACTCGCCGGCCTGATACTGGCCGCGGTTGAGCGCGGCCCAGAACGCGCGATAGGACTCGGCGTCGCGGTCGGCTGGGGGCACGAACATGCTGTGATGCTTGCCTGTGATCTCGGACAGCGAATAGCCGAGTGCGTGCAGGAAGTTCTCGTTGGCGTGGACAATAGTGCCGTCGAGCTTGAACTCGATCACGGCCTGGGCGCGATCGATGGCCGCGATCTTCGAGGCATCCCCGAGGCCGCGGATCTTCTTCGCCGTGATGTCGGTTGCGAACTTGACGACCTTGGCAGGCTTGCCATCGCTGCCCAGAACGGGATTGTAGGAGGCTTCGATCCAGACCTCACGCCCGCCCTTGGCCAGCCGCTTGAATTCGCCTGCCTGAAACTCGCCGCGCCCGAGCGCAGCCCAGAACGCACGGTACTCGGCGCTTTCGCGCTGGCCGGGTGCCAGAAACATCGAATGGTGCTTGCCCTGAACTTCATCCAGACGATAGCAGAGAGTATCGAGGAAATTCTGGTTGGCGGTAAGGATCGTCCCGTCGAGTGCGAATTCGATCACCGCCTGCGATCGGCCGATGGCGGCGAGCTGAGCCTGAGCATCGCCAGTGAATTTGCGACCGAACATGAAATTGTCTCCGTAAAAGTTCTGGGCGCGGAGAAGCGCCGTCGTTGACACGCGCGCGATTCCCCATGCGGTTGATCAATGACTTCCAACCGTGCTGAGCCTGCACTCTGATTGACGTGACGCCGATGAACGTGCCGGGTCGGTACAAACTTCTACGCGATGACCCTCAGACAGTCTTTTTGCCGGCTGCCGCAAAGGCCCGGGATATGAATGCATAATTTTTAGACGAGACAGGCGAAGAAAGAATTAATCGCCCTATCGAAAACAGGCGACAAAGGCCCGAAATACAAGAGCTTTCTCAACTCTCGGTAGATTAGGATCTGGCACATCATCCTGTATTTGCGCGCCGCCGACGCAACCGACGAATCGTGACGCACCGCCCAGTCCACCCACGTGCGACGGCTATGAGAGCAGCTTCCGCTGCGCGAGATTCTTCATCAATGCGCCCACGCCGAACGTCCAGGGCTCGCAGTCTTGGCTGGAGCGCATGCGGTTCACGAGTTTGCCGAGTTGCGGCGCCGAGATGGTGACGATGTCGTCGCGCTTGTGGGTAAAGCCCTGGCCGGGCGTATCGCGGTCTTTCACGGGCGCGAACATGGTGCCGAGGAACAGCGCAAATCCGTCCGGATATTGGTGATCCCTGCCGATCGTCTGCGCGACGAGGTCGTCGGGATCGCGGCTGATCTTGCCGATCGACGAGTGGCCGTCGAGCACGAATCCGTCCGCGCCTTTCACGGTCAAGCCGACATCCATGCGGCGCACATCGTCCAGGGAAAAGCTCGCATCGAACAGCCTGAGCAATGGCCCGATGGCGCAGGACGCGTTGTTGTCCTTGGCCTTGGACAACAGCAACGCCGAGCGGCCCTCGAAGTCGCGCAAATTGACGTCGTTGCCGAGCGTGGCGCCGACGATCCTGCCGCGGCTCGACACCACAAGCACGACCTCCGGCTCCGGATTGTTCCAGGTCGATTTCGGATGCAAACCCGCATCCATGCCTGACCCGACCGATGACAGCACCGGCGCCTTGGTGAACACCTCGGCGTCGGGGCCGATGCCGACTTCGAGATACTGGCTCCAGGCATTCTGCTCGATCAGCACCTGCTTCAGCCGCATCGCCTCAGCCGAGCCCGGCTTGAGCTTCGAGAGATCGTCGCCGACCAGCCGCACGACTTCCTTGCGGATGGCCTCGGCCGACGACGGATTGCCGCGTGCGCGTTCCTCGATCACGCGCTCGAGCATCGAGATCGCAAAGGTGACACCGGCGGCCTTGAGCACCTGCAGATCGACCGGTGCGAGCAGCCAGGGCTTTTTGGGGTCGCGCCGGTCGGGCGGTGTGTTCGCCAAAACACTTTCGATATCGCCGATCCGCTCACCTTTGACTGTGGAGAGCGCGCGCGCTGGATCGTCCGCCTCGCAGAGCGCGCTGACGGTCGCAAAGGAGCTGCTGACATCGAACACGCCGTCGTCGCGAACAACGACCACCGCCGGACCTCCCGCGTCAGGCAGAAAGACCCGCCCCACCAACGTACCGCGTGTGCCGTCCTCTGGCAGGACGTCTTTTGCTGTCAGCGTGATCATGGGCGTTTCCGTTTCTTCGTTTGAGCAGTCGGGAGCTTCTATCATGGCTCAACGGCGACGGGCAAAGTTACCTTGCATCGGACCACTGGTGCCTACTAATGCCGCATGGGGCGGCTATTGCTGCGCTGCGGGCCCAAGGCTAGGCTTCTCAAGGCCAGGCTTGGAAAACGGGTGCTGAAGGAGTTTTATGATGCAATCCGACGAGACAAGGATTTCCGAAGACCGCCGCGACGCGCTGCGCTATGCGCTCGCCATCGGCAGCGGGGCTGCGCTGACATCGGCGCTGGCGACGCCGGCCAAGGCGGAGGCGGCCGCAGACAACACGCTCGACCGTATCCGCGCCGACAAGACGCTGCGGATCGCCGTGCTGCCGGGCGAACTGCCTTATTTCAACAAGGATCTGGCCACCGGCACCTGGTCGGGCTTTTCCATCGACATGGCCAACGACATCGCCAAGCTGCTCGACGTCAAGCTTGACTACACCGAGTCGACCTACGGCAATTCGATCCTCGATCTGCAGGCCAACAAGATCGACCTCGGTTTTGCGCTCAATCCGACACCGCAGCGTGCGCTGGTGGTCGATTTCACCAGCCTGGTGTTTCCGCATCCCTTCGGCGCCATGCTGAAGAAGGGCATGGAGGCAAAGACCTGGAGCGACATCAACAAGCCCGACGTCAAGATCGCGGTCGACGTCGGCTCGGCCAACGAAGCCGTCGCACGCCGCTTTGCGCCGAACGCCACCATCAAGTCGCTGAAATCGCGCGACGAGGTGATGCTGGAGATGTCGTCGGGCCGCGTCGACTGCGTGGTCAATGCGATGATGCTGGGGCTGACCGCGATCGCGAAAAACCCCAATCTCGGCACCTACAAGATCCTGCAATCGCCCGCGGTCACCGTCTCCTCCAGCATGGCGGTACGCCGCGAACCGGACAAGCGCTGGCGCGATTTCCTGTCGGTGTGGGTCGACTACAACCGCGGCATCGGCCAGATGCGCGAATGGTTCGTCAAGGGCTTGGGCATGAGCGGCGTGAAGCCGGAGGATGTGCCGGTTGAGTTGAATATCTGAGCCGTGCTCCTCTCACCTCTCCCCGCCAGGGAGAGGTGGCTCACGCCTTGTCGTAGGTCAGGCCGCGCTCGAGGTGGCGCGCCAGCAGCGTCGAGGGGAACAGGATCGCAAAATAGATCACGGCCACGACGGTATAGACCTCGAGCGGCCGATAGGTGTCGGCGTTGATGAGGGTCGCGTTGTAGACGAGATCCGGCACGGCGATGATTGACACCAGCGAGGTGTTTTTCAGCTGCGTCACCGACTGGTTGACATAGGGCGCCATCATCGGCTTCAGCGCCTGCGGAATGATCACAAGCCGCAGCACGCGCCACGGACTCAGGCCCAGCGCACGCGCCGCGTCCCACTGCCCGCGATGCACGCTTTCGATCGAGCCGCGAACGATCTCGGCATAAAACGCGCCACCATAGAGCGAGAGCACGCTGACGGCCGCGATGTGCGCGGGGATGTTCACACCGAGCACAACCGGCAGCGCATAATAGAACCAGATGATCTGGACCAGGAGCGGCGTGCAGCGGAACAGCTCGATATAGGCGATGAGGATCCAGTCGATCACGGGGATGCGGCGTAGCCGCAGGATGCCGACGATGAGCCCGATCAGCGTGCCGAGAACGATGGTGCCGACCGTGTAGGCCATGGTCCAGCCGATGCCGAGCCAGAACAGATGGCTGTATTTGCCGAGGATCCCAAAGTCCCAGACGTAATGCATGCGGACCTCGGCTCCTCCCTTACAAATAGCGGCCGGGCGAAAACGCCGCGACATCAAATGGCGGTGCTGCCCCGCTGATCATGGCCGCGATCGCGGCGCCCGTGCCGGCGCCGGTCGTAAAGCCGATATGCTGATGGCCGAAGGCGAGCCAGAGGCCGCGATGCCGCGGCGCGGGCCCGATCATCGGCAGACTGTCCGGCAAGGTCGGCCGCGCGCCGCGCCAGGGCTGCGCGAAGGCCTCGCCGAATTCGACCACGCTGCGGGCCGCCGCAACGGACGCCTCGAGCTGGGCAAAATTCGAAGGTGCATCGCGATCAGTCAACTCGACGCCACTGGTGACCCGAACGCCCTGCTCCATCGGAGTCATCAGGAAGCCGGTATCCGCGTCGTGGATCGGCCGCAGCAATTGCCGTGCCGGGTTCGGACGAAATTCCTGGTGATAGCCGCGCTCGAAGGCCAGCGGCGCGCGATAGCCGAGCGTGCGGAGCAGATCGGCCGACCACGGACCCAGCGCGACCACGAGATGACGGCTGTGGAGTTCACCGTCGGAGAGCACCACGCGCCAGCCTTCGCCATTGGGCATGGCGGATTTGATCTCGGACTGGCGGATCTGCCCACCCGCGCCGGCAAACATCCTTGCGTAGGCCTTCACCACATTGCCGGGTGAATCCACTGAGGCGGTTTCGGTGTGCAGGATGCCGGTACGATAGACGGGGAGAATATTTGGCTCGAGCGCCGAGATCGCCTGACGATCCAGCACTTCGCTCTTGACGCCGAACTCCGCAAGCGCGGCCTGCTGCGCCTTGGCGGATGCGGTCACGTCGCCGCGCCAGGCTTTGAGCCAGCCGGTCTCGCGAATGCGCTGCGGCGCACCGGCCTTGACGATCCATTCGCGATGCAGTTTCAGCAATGCGACGATCAAGCCGTGCAGCGCGGCTGCGCGCGGTCTGGTCTGCCCGGGAAGCGCGTTGGCGAGGAAGCGAAAAATCCAGTCGGCGTTGCGGACCGACCAGGACAGATTCCAGCGCAGCGCGGAGTGCGTGTTGGTCAGATATTTCGGCAGCACCTCGAAAAGCGAGGGCGTGTTGAGCGGGAAGATCGAGCCCGAGGAGACGATTCCGGCATTCCCATAAGAGGTCTCGCTGCCGGGCTCGCGCCGATCGACGAGCGTGACCGACATGCCGCGCTCACGCGCGGACAGCGCCGAGGAGACGCCGACCATGCCCGCGCCGAGCACGATGACATCCGTCTGCTTCGCTGCGTCGTCCGCCATTGCCCCTTGCCCCAAGAAACCCTTGACCCAACCCTTGACCCAACCCCTGCGCCAAAAATCTACATCAGCGTCAAGCCGCCATCGACCGGCAACAACGCACCGGTGATGTGGCCGGCCTCAGGCGACAACAGGAACGCAACCGCGGCCGCGACCTCGTCCGGCTCGGCCAGCCGCGCCATTGGATTGGCCTTCGCCGCCACCTGCCAACCGGCCGCATTCAGCGCGCCCACCCGCCCTGCATCCTTGCGCGTAAAGCCGGGACTGACGGTATTCGCCGTACCGCCCGACGGCGCGAGCTCGATGGCGAGGCATTTGACCAGCGCTTCCAGTGCCGCTTTCGCCGCCGAAGAGGCCGGAAAGATTCCATCCGGCACAAAACGATGTGCGCCAAAGCTCGAGATCGCCACCACACGTGCCTCCGCGCCGCGCTTCAGATCGCCCATCGCCGCCGCGGTCATCTCGTGGAACGCCGCCGCCATGACGGCAAATGCCCGCTCCAGTCCCTCGCGCGGCAAGCTTTCGTATTCGCGCTTGTCGGCAAAGCCCGCGGCATGGACGATCGCGTCGATCGGCCCCAATAATGCACGCGCTTTTTGGACCAGCTCTGTGGCGCTGCCGGCCTTGGCGAGGTCGCCCGGGCACCAGGCCACGTGAGCGCCGGCACGCTCACACTCGGCCGCAACCGCCTTTAGCCGCTCGAGCGAGGCTTCGTCGCTCCCCTGGGCGTGCAGCATCAGGCCCTGATCTTTGCCCGCCAACCGCCGCGCGACCGCGGCGCCAATGCCGGACCCGCTCCCCGTGATGATCGAAACCCGCATGAACCGTCATTGTCGCTGGATGATCCGGCGACTATAGGTCCCGCGATGGCAAATGCCAACGATGCCAAGGGGAGCGGAAAGCGAACGGATTTTGACGGTCGCTGCCGCGTGGAGCGTATCCGGCGGCGGAATCCCGCCGGGCGAGCGATTTCACGCGTTCGGCGAGGACTCGCCCGCCATCTGCAACAGCTGCGAGCGCCGGACGCGCTCGCGATGGGCGGTATAAAGGCCGCTGCCGACAATGATCACGGCGCCGACCACTGTCCAGACGTCGGGCACTTCGCCGAACAGCAGGAAGCCAAAGATGCTCGCCCAAAGGAGCTGGGTGTAGGAAAACGGCGCTAGCACGCTCGCATCCGCATAGCGGAAGGCAAGCACCACGATCCATTGCCCGGCGGTCGAGGCGATGCCGATGAAGACCGCGAGCAGGATGTCGTGCCAGCTCGGGGTAACCCAGACAAAGGGCACCAGGGCCGAGACGATGACGACGCCCGCGATCGACGAATAGGTCATCGTGGTGATCGCCGCTTCCTTGCCGCTCATCATGCGCGTCATGATCAGCGTGAAGGCCCAGCAGAGCGCCGAGACAATCGGGAACAGCACCGCGACGTGAAAAGCGCTCGTGCCCGGCCGCACGACGATCAGCACGCCGATCAGGCCCGCGATCGTCGCGAGCCAGCGGCGCACGCCGACACTTTCGGAGAGCATCACGATCGACAGCGCCGTGACGAACAGGGGCGAGACGAAACTGGTCGCGGACGCCTCCGCGATCGGCAGATATCGCAGGCCGGTGATGAACAACAAGGACGAGCCGAGCAGCATCGCGCCGCGCGCAAGCTGCAGGCCGAGACGGCCGGTCTTCAGCGCAAAAAGCGGCGAACCCGGTACCATCGCCGGCACCATGATCAACGCGAACACGAGAAAACGAATCCAGGCGATCTCGATCGACGGGAGCGTTCCCGAGAGATATTTTGCGGTCGCGTCCGAGGAGCTGAGAAAGACCGACGAGGCCAGGATCAGCGCAATGCCCTTGAACGGATGATCTGCACGGGCCGGCGCGCGGCGCGCGGCGGATTTCTTTTCATGCGCGGATTTCTTTTCAGGCAGAGGCAACGCGCGATCGAGCCTTGCGGCTGCGCTGATTGCGGATGGCGGTGTCACGGCTGGTCTCAGGTGGAAAATCGAGAATCGAATTTCCCTCAAAAAACGTCAAATGGCCGCCGCCTACAACACCCGATTGCGGGATGCCGATATGCGTCTCGCGGGCAGCATGCATACGGCGCAACAATTCGTTAAATTATGTGTCCGCAATTTGCTTGTATTCACAGCATCGGCAGATGGTGTGGTTTTGGACCGCGCGGGAAAGCCTTCTCCAGCGCCGAGATGTCGCTCGCGCTGAGCGCGATGTCGCCGGCCGCTGCATTGTCGAGCGCGTGCTCGGCGCTCGCCGCTTTCGGGATCGTGAACACCGTGGTTTCACGGGTGAGAAAGCTGAGCGCGATCTGGCGCGGCGAAGCGCCATGCGCCTTGGCGATCCGCGCCAGCACGTCGCCGCCCTTGCTTTGGGCCGTTGGAAAATCGTTGTGTCCGAACGGCGAATAGGCGACGACGGCAACGCCATGCTGCTCGCACCATGGAATCACCGCATGCTCGATGGCTCGCTCCTGCAGATGATAGAGCACCTGATTGCAGGCGATCTTGCCCTCGCCCGCGACGCCGAGCAGTTCATCGAGATCGGCGACGTCGAAATTGCTCACGCCCCAGGAGCGGATTTTTCCCGCACGCACCAGTTCGTCGAACGCCGCGACTGTCTCGGACAGTGGATACGATCCACTCCAGTGCAACAGGTAGCAGTCGAGCCGGTCGGTCTTCAGCCGCTTCAGCGAACGCTCGCAGGCCGTGATCGTGCCGCGGCGCGAGGCATTGCTCGGCAGCACCTTCGAGACGAGATACAGCTCGTCGCGCTGGCCCTCCATCGCATCCGCGATCACGAGCTCGGCATCGCCATACATCTCGGCGGTGTCGATATGGGTCATGCCGCGCTCGATGCCGCGGCGCAGCGATGCGATTGCGGCCTTGCGGTCGCCGCGGTCGAGATACCAGGTGCCTTGTCCGATCACCGAGACCGAAGCGCCTGAGTTGCCGAATGTACGGAATTTCATGGGATTGTTTTCTGGGATTATTTCAGTTCGCCGAGATCTGCGACCAGCACCGTGCCGGTCGACGATTCCGTGATGTAGAGGCGGTCGCGATTATTCCCGCCGATTGCGACATTGGTGCAGGTAGCACCTGCACATGATTTGATGCGCGCGATCAATTCGCCGTTCGGCGCATATACGAAGACATGGCCGAGCGAGGCGTGCGCAACGAACAGGCGGCCCTTGTCATCCATGGTCATGCCGTCGGGTCCGCTCGGACCGAACATCGAGCAGAATCGGCCGACCTTCGACACGCTGCCGTCCCTCATGAAGGGCATGCGCCAGACCGCATTGTCGCGCGTCATCGCAACGAACAGCACGGCTTCGTGCTGATCGAGCACAAGGCCGTTCGGGCTGACGCCGGTATCGATCAGGCAGTCGAGGCGTCCGCTTGCGGTGTAGCGGTAGACGCGTCCGGTCGGATCGTGCAGGCCGGTCTGGCCCTGATCGGTGAAATAGATGTCGCCGTTTTTCGCGATATGCAGGTCGTTGCAGCCCCGGAAGGATTCGGAGTTGCGCGAGGTCAGCACAGCCTTCATGCGGCCCGCCTTGGCATCACACTCCATGATGCCGTGCATATAATCGGCGACCAGAATGCGCCCGTCAGCTCCGATCTTCAGGCCGTTCGGCCAGCCCTCATAGTCGACCACGAGCGACCAGGTCTTGTCTGGGGCGATAGCGAAGATGCGGCCGAAGGGAATGTCGACAATATAGAGATTGCCTTGCGCGTCGAAGGACGGGCCTTCGATGAAGCAATCAACGGGGTGCCCGCCCCTGTTGGCGTCAGCCCATTCGGTGCGGACGCCCCCGCGGCGAAAATGTTCGGGCATCGCCGAGAACACGCGTGTCTCGATCAGTCTTGGCGGCGCTTCCAGATATTGCATTTTCTTGATTGACCCGCATTGTCACGCAGGCGCACCATAGATGATCGATCTTGTCATCTTCAAGATGGCCGTTGAAAGATCAACGCGTCGCCGCCGAAACGTCACTGCGTTTCGGGTGGGTGTTCCTTTTCGACCTTGCGATCGCTTTGGGTGACCTGCGCACCGGCCGATTGAGCGGATGCGACCGTATTGGAGCCCGTCGCACGCGAGGAGACTGGCGAACTGGAATGCTTGATCGTGATGTCGGCCGCGAGAAAAACCATCCCGGCAGCGGCAACGCCAGCAGCAATCCAACCGACCTTGTAGTCGATTTGTCCGTGCTTCATTGGCGTATCCTCCATGTCGTCAACGCCTGCACTGGAGGAGCGTTCCCGCATTTCCCGGCCCGGTTCCACCACTTGAAAAGCGGATGCTGCAGGAACTAAAACTGTGATCCATGAAGATCACGAATATCCGCAGCCATTTGCTCGAGGCGCGGCTTTCAGAGCCGTTCGCCTATTCGCGCGCGTGGTACGACACGCGCACCGCCCACATCGTGGAGATCGAGACCGATCAGGGCCTCGTCGGCTGGGGTGAATGCTACGGCCCGGCGCGCATGACCGCAGCAGTGGTCGAGAGCGTGGCGCCCTGGCTGATCGGCGAGGATCCGCTGCGGACCGATCATCTCTGGCGGACGATCTACGCGCGATTGCGCGATCACGGGCAGAAGGGCGTCGTGATCCAGGGCCTGAGCGGAATCGACATCGCGCTCTGGGACATCAAGGGCAAGCATTTTGGCGTGCCGGTGCATCAGTTGCTGGGCGGCACCGTTCGCGGCGAAATCAAGGCCTATGCGACCGGGCTTTATCGGCGAAAATCCGGCGACCCGGTCCGCTATCTTGCCAATGAGGCGGCCGGCTATGCCGCCGAGGGCTTTTCGGCGGTGAAGCTGAAGGTCGGTTTCGGAGTCGAGGAAGACGTCGCCACGACGCGCGCGGCGCGCGAGGCGATCGGAGCCAAGATCGCGCTGATGGTCGATGCCAATCACGCCTATGACAGCGTTGCGGCAATCAAGCTTGGCCGGATGATCGAGCCATATGATATCGGCTGGTTCGAGGAGCCGGTCCCGCCGGAAGACATCGCGGGCCATCTTGCTGTGAAGGCCGCGCTGTCCATTCCGCTGGCGGGCGGCGAATGCGAGTTCACCCGGCACGGCTTTCGCGAGCTTCTGGTGGCGCGCGCCCTCGACATCGTGCAGCCGGACACTTGCGCCGCCGGCGGCCTTTCCGAATGCAAGAAGATCGCCGACATGGCGGAGGCCTTCGGCGTCCGCTACAATCCGCATGTCTGGGGCACCGGCGTTGCCATCGCGGCTTCGCTGCAACTGCTTGCGGTGCTGCCGCCGCATACACCGCCCTCGCTCAACCCGCTCGAACCGATGCTGGAATTCGACCGCACCGAGCACCCGATCCGCCAGGCGATCCTGAAACAACCGATCGAGCATGTGAAGGGCGTCGTGCGCGTGCCCAACGGTCCGGGGCTCGGCATCGAGATCGACCGCGAGGCGCTGGCGCGATTTAAGGTCTAGCATTGCGGTTGCCACGGCCTGGTCCTGAGAGGGTCACAAAACATGACGATCACCACATCGATAGCGGAAGAGACCCTTGTCGTGACTATCGATCGTCCCCCGGTCAATGCGCTCGACATCGATGCGATCCTTGCGCTCGAGCAGGCCTTTGCCACCGCCGCGCATGACGCGCCCGAAAGCGGCGTCGTTCTCACCGGCGGTGGGGCGGTCTTTTCGGCGGGCGTCGATACCCGCGCTTTTGCGAGCTACAGCCGTGAGCAGCGCCACGAGGTGGTGCGTGCGATCACGCGGATGGTCGCCCGGCTCGTGGCGATCCCGGTGCCCGTGGTGGCGGCGGTCAACGGCCATGCTCTCGGCGGCGGTTTCGTGCTGATGCTCGGATGCGACTATCGCATCGCAACCGAGAGCGAGACCGCAAAGCTCGGCCTGACCGAGGCGCAGGCCGGCATCCCCTTCCCCGCCGGGCCGATCGAGATCATGCGGCACGAGCTTGCGCCCGAACTGTTGCGTCTGATGACGCTGACCAGCGCCGTGCTCACCACGCGGAAGCTCTATGAGGCGCGCGTCATCGATGAGCGGTGCCCGAGTGAAGAGGTCAAAGCGACGTCGATTGCGCGTGCCAAACAGCTCGCCGCCCAGAGCGCTTTCCGCGCGGTAAAGCGACAGATCCGCGGCGCGCTTGCCGAGCGCCTTGCGGCGCTGGCCTCAACCGGCGAGGAACCGTTTCTCGCTGCGTTCGGCTAAGCGTCTCAGTTCGCGACGGCGACTTTCGGCGGCTCGGCCGCAGCCGTCTGCGCGATCAGCCGCTTCATTTCGGGGATGCACGAGCCGCAATTGGTGCCGGCCTTGAGCCTCGCACCGATTTCGGCCGGCGTCACCGCGCCTGCGGCAATCGCATCGCAGATGGTTGCACGGCCGACGCCAAAACAGGCGCACACGACCGGGCCGGTGGCCGCGAGCCCGTCGCTGGAGCGGCCGCTCAGGAGCATGCGGCGCTGATCGTCGGAGAGCGCATCCTGGGCGAACAGCCCCTTCACCACATCCCAGTCGCCCGCATCGTGTGCCGGGCCGACGAACACGCAAGCTTCGATGCGATCCCCCGCAAACGCCGCCGCGCGATAAACGCCGCCGCCAAAATCCCTGTATTCGGCGAGATCGTCGCCGGCAAAGCTGTGCAGCCAGTTTGCCCAGCGCGCGAGATCGGCGTTGTCGGCG
>Ga0335076_10006210_pt1 | contig 12051 bp, 11 predicted proteins | sample Lox_Sample_25_FD_206717 | JGI IMG/M metagenome (GOLD analysis project Ga0335076, IMG submission 206717) | Soil microbial communities from Loxahatchee National Wildlife Refuge, Florida, United States - Lox_Sample_2.5 | ecosystem: Environmental > Terrestrial > Soil > Wetlands | place: USA... | reverse complement strand
CATCCACGACTTCATCGAGACCCTGCCGGCGAAATACGGCACCCGCGTGGGCGAGCGCGGGCTCAAGCTCTCGGGCGGCGAGAAGCAGCGCGTGGCGATCGCGCGCGCGCTGCTCAAGAACCCGCGTATCCTGATCTTCGACGAGGCCACCTCGGCGCTCGACTCGAAGTCCGAGAAGGCCATCCAGGCCGAGCTCGAGCGCATCTCGGTCGGGCGTACCACGCTGGTCATCGCGCACCGCCTGTCGACCGTGATGGACGCGGACACGATCCTGGTGATGAGCCACGGCCGCATCGTCGAGCGGGGCAGCCACCGCGAACTGCTGGCCATCGGCGGCGAATACGCCCGCATGTGGGCGCTGCAGCAGGAGGCCGCGCAGGCCGAGGCCGTGCTGGAGAAAGCCAAGGCGGCTTGAAGTGGTCTGAAGTTTGTCAGCTAGCCCCTTCATTTTCCTTGCGTTTCCTGAGTTTCTTCGGCTACACTGCGGCCGGTCCATGCCGACGGAGCCGCGCAGCCTGCACCAGCTCGAGAAGATCGTCGCCTTCGCGGCGCTGATCGCGGTGCTGGCTTTGATGATCGGCTTCGCGCAGGCGGGCGATCCCAGGAAGCCGGCGAAAAAATCCGAAGAACCGTTCCTGCGCTCCGCCGTGGCGCTCGTGCAGGACGCCAACAGCGGCGACGTGCTGTTCGCGAAGAACGAGGACGTGGTGCTGCCGATCGCCTCGATCACCAAGCTCATGACGGCGGTCGTGATCCTGGACGCGAAGGTGGACCTCGCGCAGCGCGTCGTCATCAGCGACGAGGACTACGACTCGGTCAAGGGCACGCGCTCGCGCCTGCGCGCGGGCTCCGTGTTCACGCGCGACGAGCTGCTGCTGCTCGCGCTGATGTCCTCCGAGAACCGCGCCGCGGCTGCGCTCGGCCGGACCTACCCGGGCGGCACGGAGCCATTCGTCGCCGCCATGAACGCCAAGGCGCGCGCGCTCGGCATGAACGACTCGCACTTCGTCGACCCGACCGGGCTCAACTCCGGCAACGTTTCCAGCGCGCGCGACCTCGCGCGGCTCGTGGCCGCCGCGCACGAGTACCCGCTCATCCGCCAGTACTCGACGCGCGACAGCGCGACGGTGAGCGCCTTCGGCCGGCCGCTCGACTTCCGCAACACCAACGGCCTGGTGCGCAACTCGGGCTGGGAGATCGGCCTGTCCAAGACCGGCTACATCAGCGAGGCGGGCCGCTGCCTCGTCATGCGCGTCAAGATGGCGTCGCGCGAGGTAATCGTGGTATTGCTCGATTCATGGGGCAAGCTCTCGCGCATCGGCGACGCCACGCGCATCAAGAAGTGGATGGAAACCAGCGCGCCCGCGAAGCCGCGCTCTTAGGCCGCACCCGCTTCTTCGCCTCCGTCGTCCCGCCCGACAGCTTCCGCGAGGATGTCATCGCGGGGCTCTCGCTGCCGCAGAAGTGGCTTCCACCCAAGTATTTCTACGACGCGCGCGGCAGCCGCCTGTTCGAGGCGATCTGCCGGCTGCGCGAATACTACCCGACGCGCAGCGAGCTCGCGCTCATGCGCGCGCACCTGGCTGAGGTCGTGCGCTTTGCGGGTCGTGGCTGCACGCTGATCGAATACGGCAGCGGAGAGAGCCTCAAGTCGCGCCTGCTGATCCGCGCGCTGCGGCCGGCGGCCTACGTGCCGGTGGACATCTCGGAGGCGGCCTTGCACGGCGCGGCGAAGCGGCTGCGGCGCGAATTTCCGTGGCTGGAGATCCTTGCAGTGCACGGCGATTTCTCGCGGCCGCTCAAGATCCCGGTGGCCCAGGCGCGGGGCCGGCGCGTGGTCTGGTTCCCGGGCTCGACCATCGGCAACCTCACGATGGACGAGGCGCACGCCTTCCTGCGCATGACGCGCGGACAGCTCGGGCCGGGCGGCGCCATGCTGGTCGGCGTGGACCTCAAGAAGGACGCGAACCAGCTGCACGCCGCCTACAACGACACGAAAGGCGTCACCGCGGCCTTCAACCTCAACCTGCTCGCGCGCATCAACCGCGAGCTGGGCGGCTGCTTCGACCGGCGGCGCTTCCGCCACTACGCGTTCTACAACACTGCGCTCGGGCGCATCGAGATGCACCTCGTGTCGCTACGGCGCCAGGCGGTCGACATCGGGGCCTACCGCTTTGCGTTCGAGGCGGGCGAGTCGATCCACACGGAGAACTCCTACAAGTACTCCATCGAGGAGTTCCAGGCGCTCGCCGGGAGCGCGGGCTTCCGGGGCGCCAAGGCCTGGCGCGACCCCAAGGGCCTCTTCTCCCTGCACGGATTGGTCGCGGCCTAGGCCGCGTTCAGGCCCGCGGCGTTCCTGCGGTGGCCGATCGCACGCGAGATGCGGTCCGCGGATTCCTTGACGAGCGCGCCCCAGTTGGGCTTCATGCGGTCGGCGGGCGAGGAGATGGACAGCGCCGCGACCAGCGTGCCGGTGTCGTCGCGCACCGCGGCCGCGACGCAGCGCACGCCGATCTCCGCCTCCTCCGCGTCGGTCGCCCAGCCCTGGCGCTGGATACGGTCGAGCTCGCGCTCGAGTAGCGGCAGGCTGGCGAGCGTGTTCTTGGTGTGCGGCCGCAAGCCCGTGCGGCGCGCGTACTCGCGCAGCCGCGGGAAGCCTTCTTCCAGCAGGAACAGCTTGCCTGCAGCAGTGATATGGAGAGCGGCGCGCGTTCCTATCACGTGCACCACGCGCATGGCCGAGCGCCCGGAGGAGGTGCGCTCGACGTAGACGATCTCGTCCTCGTGCCGCACGGAAAGGTTCACGGTCTCGCCCAGCTGCGCGTGCAGCTCGCGCATGACGGGCAGCGCCATCTCGCGCACGTTGATGCGCGACTTAACGAGGTTGCCGAGTTCGAGCAGCCGCATGCCCAGGCGATAGCTGCCCGGCTCGACGCGGTCCACCAGCCGGTCGGCGGCCATCGCCGAGAGGATGCGGTGCGCGGTGGACGGATGCAGCCCGGTGTACTGCGCGACCTGCTTGAGCCCGAGCGGCTCGGGGTGCCCCGCGAGCACGTCGAGCAGCTTCATCATGCGCGCGATGACCTGGATCGGATTCTTCTGCTCGTTCTTCGGGTCGCCGCGGGTCGCCATGGGGAGTGGCATTGTATCCCACGATGTGAAACACTCGGCACCCTGATGACCGTCGTGACGAGCATCGAAGACCTGCGCCGCCTGGCGCAGAAGCGGGTCGCCAAGGCGATCTTCGACTACGTGGACCGCGGCTCCTACGAGGAGGAGACGCTGCGCGCGAACAAGGCGGACCTGGACGCGCTCAAGTTCCGCCAGCGCGTGGCGATCGACGTCGACAAGCGCTCGACGAAGAGCACGATGCTCGGCCAGGAGGTCGCCATGCCAGTGGCGATAGCTCCCGTGGGGCTGACCGGCCTCAACTGGGCGGACGGGGAGATCCTCGGCGCGCGCGCGGCCGCGAAGTTCGGCATCCCGTTCACGCTCTCGACCATGTCGATCTGCTCGATCGAGGATGTCGCGGGCGCGGTCGAGAAGCCCTTCTGGTTCCAGCTCTACGTCATGCGCGACCGCGGCTTCGCCGCCTCGCTCATCGAGCGCGCCAAGGCGGCGAAGTGCTCGGCGCTGGTGCTCACGCTCGACCTGCAGATCCAGGGGCAGCGCCACCAGGACCTCAAGAACGGCCTCGCGGTGCCGCCCAGGCTCACCTGGGGCTCCTTTTTCGATATCGCGTCGAAGCCGGGCTGGGCCTTGAACGTCCTGAGCGGGAGGAGAAAATCGTTCGGCAACCTGGAGGGCCGGATTCCGGACGCCAAGAGCCTCACCACGCTGTCGCACTGGATCGCCGGGCAGTTCGACCCGACGCTCTCGTGGAAGGACGTCGCATGGGTCAAGGAGCGCTGGGGCGGCAAGCTGGTCCTGAAGGGCATCCTGGATGCCGAGGACGCGAAGATCGCCGCCTCGACCGGCGCCGATGCGCTCGTCGTGTCCAACCACGGCGGGCGCCAGCTGGACGGCACCGTGTCCTCGATCCGCGCGCTGCCCGAGGTCGTGGACGCGGTGGGCGACAAGATCGAGGTCCTGTTCGACGGCGGCATCCAGTCCGGGCAGGACGTCCTGCGTGCGCTGGCCTGCGGCGCGAAAGGCACGCTGATCGGCAAGGCCTTCGCCTGGGGCCTGGGCGCGGCCGGCGAGCCCGGCGTGGCGATGGTGCTGGAGATCCTGCGCAAGGAACTCGACGTCACCATGGCGCTGTGCGGGCTGCGCAGCGTGAAGGAAGCGACGCCCGCGATCCTGCGGCGGCAGTGATGGCACGCTCGGCGGCCGAGCGCTACGCCTGGCTCTCGGTCGGCGCGGCGGTCGCCACCATCGTGCTCAAGACCGTTGCCTGGAAGCTCACGGGCTCGGTCGGCCTGCTCTCGGACGCGCTCGAGTCCCTCGTCAACCTCGCCGCGGCGCTGCTCGCGGTGGTGATGCTGCGCCTTGCGGCCGCGCCGCCGGACGAGGGCTACCAGTACGGCCGCTTCAAGGCCGAGTACGTCGCGAGCGGCATCGAAGGCGCGCTGATCGTGCTCGCGGCTGCCAGCATCGTGTGGAGCGCCTGGCCGCGGCTGTTCGCGCCGCAGCCGATCGACGCGCCGGCGCTCGGCCTCGCGTTCTCGGGCGCGGCGACAGCGGTGAACCTCGCGGTCAGCCTCGCGATGATCCGGGCCGGGCGGCGGCTGGGCAGCATCGCGGTGGAGGCGGACGGCCGCCACCTCATGACGGATGTCTGGACGTCGGTCGGCGTGATCGCGGCGGTCGCGCTGACGGCGGCAACCGGGTGGCTCGTCCTCGATCCCCTGATCGCCTTCGCCGTCGCGCTCAACATCGTCTGGACCGGCGTGGTGCTCGTGCGGCGCTCCTTCGCGGGGCTGCTCGACGCGGCGATCTCCGAGGACGAGATGGCGGTGATCGACAGGATCTTCCGCGAGTACCGCGATCGCCACGGGGTGGACTTCCACGCGCTGCGCACGCGGCGCGCCGGCAGCCGGCGCTTCATCTCCTTCCATTTGCTCGTGCCGGACGAATGGACCGTCCTGCGCGCGCATGCGCTCTCGGAAGAGATCGAGGAGCGCATCCGCGAGCTGCTCGACAAAGCCATCTTCCTCACCCACATCGAGCCGATCTCGCAGCCCGCGTCCTACGACGACGTCAAGCTCGAGCGCCCGTAGCCTTCCTCTGCTCGCGCAGCGCGAAGCGCGCGGGCGCCACCGCGGCGGCGAGCTTGCGCTCCACGGGCAGCGGCTCGCCCTCGAGCTGGCTCGCGATCAGCTCGCCGGCGAGGCCGGCCCAGAGCAGGCCGCGCGAGCCGTAGGCAAACGCCCCGTAGAGACCGGGGTCCATCGATCCCACGAGAGGCAGCCGGTCGCGCACGACCGCGCGGAAAGCCACCCGACCTTCCAGCGTCTCGGGGTCCAGGCCCGCTGACGCTCCCGGCAGCATCAGCGCGAGGCGCTCGAGGTTGCCGGCGTGGCTGTCGACGCGCAGCTCGCGGTCGGTGTCGTCGATGTCGAAGCTCGCGCCGATCACCGACCTGCCATCGATGCCCGGCAGCGCCATGCCGCCGCGCAGCAGCACGTGCTCCAGGCCGCGGATCGCCGGAACCAGCGTGAGCTGGCCGCGCACCTGGCGCAGGCGGATCGCCTTCTGCGGCGCGAGGCGCAGCGCGTCCGCCGCATTGGCGAGGATGAGGACGGGGGCCGAAGCGAGGGTATGGCCCCGCGCGTCTTTTGCGAGCCATTCGCCGGTGAACGAGATGCGGCGCACTTCCTGGTTGAAAATTTTTTCAATCGGAAAACGGGAAAGCAATCCGTTGACGAGACTCGTCGGCCTGACCCAGCCGGATTCCGGAAACCAGATCCCGCCGCGCTGCTCGTCGAACCGGGCATAGGCGGGCGGATAACCGAGCGTCTCGATCGCGCGGCGTTGCGAGGCGAGCTCGCGCGCGTCGCGCGCCTGCTGCAGCACGCCGCATCTGCTCCACTGCAGTTGCGGAAGATTTTTCCAATGATTCAAGAGAAAAACGTAGCTCGCGCGCGTGAAGCGCGCGAACAGGCTGTCGTCGGGCGACACCACCGGGTGGAAGGCGCCCGCCGGATTGCCCGAGGCTTCCTGCGCGGGCGCCGCGTGGCGCTCGAGCACGGTCACCCGCCAGCCGCGCGAGGCGAGCCGCTCGCTGACGGCCGCGCCCGCCACGCCCGCGCCGACGACGATCGCCGAGCGCTGCGGCTCCGGCGCGACTTTCGCTCGTCGCACGAGCGCGCCCCGGAGCATCTCGCGCTTCGTGCCAAAGCCCTTCTCCTTGCGCACCGCGAAGCCGGCGCCCGCGACGGCATCGCGCACGGCGGCGGCCACGCTCCAGGTGGCGACGGTGCAGCCGGGCGCCGCGAGGCGCCCCAGGTGGCGCAGCAGGCGCGGCTCCCACATGCCCGGGTTCTTCGCCGGCGCGAAGCCGTCGAGGAAGATCGCATCCGCCGCGAGCTCGAGCTGCGGCAGCCCCTCCGCCACGTCCCCCAAAAAGAGGGTCACGGTTACTTTTCCGCACTCGAGCTCGATGCGATGCATGCCCGGCACCAGCATGGGCCAGTGCTGAATCAGGCTTTTCCCGAGTGGAAAGCCGCTTAGAAGAACTTCGAGATCCTTCCGTTCGAAGGGATGCTTTTCGATCGACACGAAATGCAGGCGCTCGCAGCGCCGCGCATCGTCGCGCCACGCCTGCCAGGCGGTCAGGAAGGACAGCCCGAAGCCGAAGCCGGTTTCGAGGATGGTGAAGCGCCGCCGGCCGCGCCAGCGCCCGGGCAGCCCGTTGCCCTGCAGGAAGACATGCCGCGCCTGCGCGGCGCCGCCCCCGGCGCTGTGATACACGTCGCCGTAGGCTTCCGAGTACGGCGTGCCGTCCGCGGCGAACGCCAGCTTCGCCGGGACGAGGCGCGCGGGCATCCGCTCAGGCGGCCGAGAGCATCATGCGGTCCGACCCGCGTGCCGCCCGGCGCCCGGCGACATAGCCTGCCCAGACGATGAGCGCCGCGACGAGCAGCTTCGGACCGAACTTCATGCCCAGGTCAATCGCCGTGTTGCGGACCTGGTCCAGCGCGTGCACTTGGTCTCCCATGCGGACTCCTTTCGTTGCGCCGCCCGATTTTAGCCGCGGCGTAGAATGCGAATCCCCGCACGGAGCCCGCATGAACAAGCCCGCCGACCTGAAGCTCGCAACCGTTCCCGCCTGGATCAACGGCAAGCCCGTCGTCCCGCAAGGACGCATGGGCGACGTCTACAACCCCGCCACCGGCAGGGTGGCGAAGCATGTTCCCTATCTCGATGCGGCGGGCGTCGATGCCGCCGTGAAGGCCGCCGCGGCGGCGCTGCCCGAGTGGCGCGACGCGTCCGTCCTGCGGCGCGCGCGCGTCATGCAGCGGTTCCTGGCCCTGCTCCAGCAAAACCAGAAGCAGATCGCCGCGCTGATCACGGAAGAGCACGGCAAGACGCTGCCCGACGCGATGGGCTCGGTGCAGCGCGGCATCGAGGTGGTGGAGTTCGTCTGCGGCATCCCGCAGCTCCTGAAGGGCGAGTACTCGGAGAACGTCGGTACCGCGGTGGACACGCACACCGTGCGCCAGCCCGTGGGCGTCTGCGCGGGCATCACGCCCTTCAACTTTCCTGCGATGGTGCCGCTCTGGATGTTCCCGGTGGCGATCGCCTGCGGCAACACCTTCATCCTCAAGCCCTCCGAGAAAGTGCCCTCGGCTTCGATCCGCATGGCCGAGCTGCTCAAGGAGGCGGGCCTGCCCGACGGCGTGTTCAACGTCGTGCACGGGGACAAGGCGGCGGTGGATGCGATCCTGCAGCACCCGGGCATCCACGCGGTGTCCTTCGTGGGATCGACGCCCATCGCGAAGTACGTCTACGAAACCTGCGCGAAGGCGGGCAAGCGCGTGCAGGCGCTGGGAGGCGCGAAGAACCACGCGGTGGTGCTGCCCGACGCCGACCTCGAGTTCGCGGCCGATGCGCTCATCGGCGCCGCCTACGGCTCGGCCGGCGAGCGCTGCATGGCCATTTCCGCGGTGGTGGCGGTGGGCGCTGCGGCAGATCCGCTGGTGAAACTTCTTGAACAGAAGGCAAGGAAAATAGTTGTCGGTCCCGGCGACAAGGACGGCGTCGAGATGGGACCGCTCGTCACGCGGGAACATCGAGACAAGGTTTTGGGTTTTGTTGAAAAAGGACTTTCCGAGAAAGCGAAGGTCGTCCTCGATGGTCGAAAGACCGGGATGCAGGAGGGCTTCTTCCTCGGCACCACGCTGTTCGACAACGTCACGCGCGACATGGAGGTCTACAAGAACGAGATCTTCGGCCCGGTACTGGTCGTGCTGCGCGCGAAGACGCTGGACGAGGCCATCGCACTGGTCAATTCCAACCCCTACGCGAACGGCACGGCGATCTTCACGGAATCCGGCGGTGCCGCGCGCCGCTTCGAGAACGAGGTGCAGGTCGGCATGGTCGGCGTGAACGTGCCGATTCCGGTGCCGGTGGCGTTCTACTCCTTTGGCGGCTGGAAGAATTCCCTCTTCGGCGACCTGCACGTGCACGGCGTCGAGGGCGTCAAGTTCTACACGCGCACGAAAGTGGTGACCACACGCTGGCCGCACCAGGACACGCCAGCGCCCGGCCTCAACATGCCGACGCTGGGCTAGCCATGATCGATCGCCGCCGCTTCCTGGGCTGGGCCGCCGCGGGCGCGGGCACGCTGCCGTTGGGCGGCGCGCTTGCCATGAAGGCGGGCGAGCCCAGCCGCACTGCGCGCGGCGCCGCCCTCCATCGGGCGGCGCACCAGCTCCTGGAGACGCCGCATGTCCTGGACGATCCGTTTGCGCTGCCCATCCTCGGCGCGCAATCGGCGAGGTGGCTGGAGGCGAATCTCGACCAGTACCGGGGACCGGGCGCACGCGGGATGCGGGCATTCATCGTCATGCGAAGCCGGTTCGCCGAGGACGAGCTCGGCCGGGCGGTGGCCGCGGGCGTGCGCCAGTACGTCGTGCTGGGCGCCGGGCTGGACACCTTCGGCTACCGCAATCCGCACGCCGGCCTACGCGTGTTCGAGGTGGACCACCCGTCCACGCAGGCGTGGAAGCGCGCGCGCCTCGCGGAGCAGGGGATCGGCGTGCCGCAGTCGCTGACATTTGCGCCGATCGATTTCGAGACGCAGACGCTGGCCGGGGGCCTCGAGGCCGCGGGCTTTCGCGCCGATCGGCCTGCGTTCTTCTCCTGGCTCGGCGTCGTCGTCTACCTGAGCGAATCCGCCGTGAAGGGCACGCTGCAGTACATCGCCGCGCGGCCCGCCGGCAGCCAGGTGGTGTTCGATTTCGCGCCGCCGTCGGAAATGATCACGGAAGCCGAGAAAACGAGCCGCGCGACGCGATCCGAGCGCGTGGCGCGCGCCGGGGAGCCGTGGATCAGCTACTTCGATCCGATGGCGCTCGCCGCGCAGATGAAAGGCGGCGGCTACGCGTCCGCGGCGGTGCTCGGCGCGGGCGAGCTGAACGAGCGCTATTTCGGCGGCCGGTCGGACGGATTCCGGCTGCGCGGCTCGGGCCGCATGATGTCGGCCCGGGTCTGATTGAACGAGGTCATCATCAGCCTCATCCTCGGCACTGCGACGCCCGGCGGCGGCTTTCCCGTGTTCGGCGACGCCTACGCGGCGGCGCTAAACGCGGCCGAGCCGCGCCTGCGCATCGAGACGCGCAACACCAGGGGGAGCACGGAGAACGTGCCGCTGCTGGAAGCGGGCAAGATCGACCTGGGTCTCGTCGCGGGCGAGCTCGCGAGCGCGGCGCTCGCCAAGCCGGGCACCCAGCTGCGCATCGTCGCGGCGATGTACTCGTCGCCCGGCATGTTCATCGTGCTCTCCAACAGCCCGGTGCGCAGGATCGCAGACCTGAAGGGCAAGCCGGTCGTGCTGGGCACGCAGGGCTCTGGCATCACGGTGCTGGGGCGCACGGTTCTGCAATCCCTGGAAATTCCCGTGCAGGAAATCACCCTGGAGAAGGCGGCAGACGGTCCTCCCATGCTGCAGGATGGCCGCGCGGCGGCGCTCTGGGGCGCGGGCGTGGGCTGGCCGGCATTCGCGGCGCTCGCCGAGGCGGGCGGGCGCTTCGTCGGCCCGGACGCGGGCGAGATCCAGCGCATCCTCGCGAAGCAACCGTCGTTGCGGGCGGTTACGCTGCCCGCGCGCAGCTACCCGGGGCAGGACGCGGCCCTGCCATCGGTCGGTTCCTGGAGCTATGTGTTCGCGCGGCCGGGCCTGCCGGAAGAGCAGGGCTACCTGCTCGCGAAGGCCCTGCACAAGGCGGAAAAGGGGCTGGGCGGGAAGCTCGAGCAGGCGCGCGAGACCACGTCCGCGAACACCGCGACCGCGGCGCCCAGGCGCGAGCTTATCCATCCGGGCGTGCAGCGGTATCTGCGCGAAGCGGGCCTGCTGAAGTGAAGCTGCCGGGCTACGAGACGCTCGAGCTGGAGCCGCGCGGCGAGCACGCGCTGCTCGTGCGCCTGAACCGCCCGGAGGTGCTGAACGCCCTCAACACGCAGATGGGCCGCGACCAGCTCGACCTCTGGACGCGCCTGTCGGCCGAGCCCGGCAAGCTGCGCTGCGTGGTGCTGACCGGCGCCGGCGCGCGCGCGTTCTGCGCGGGCGGCGACCTCAAGGAACGCGACGGCATGACGCAGGCGCAGTGGCAGGCGCAGCACGAGATCTTCGAGCGCGCCTTCATGGCGCTGGTCGAGTGCACGCTGCCGGTCATCGCGGCCGTCAACGGGCACGCCTTCGGCGGCGGCCTCGAGATGGCGCTCTGCTGCGACTTCATCTACGCCGTGCCGGAGGCGCGCTTCGCGCAGTCGGAGACGCGCCTCGGAATCATGCCGGGCGGCATGGGCACGCAGAACCTGCCGCGCGCCGTGGGCGAGCGCCGCGCGAAGGAGCTCATCTTCACGGCGCTGCCCTTCAGCGCCGCGCAAGCGCTCGAATGGGGCCTCGTGAACCGCCTGTGCGCGCCCGAAAAGCTGCTCGAAGAGGCGCTCGCCACCGCCGAGACGATAGCCGCAAACGGGCCGCTCGCCGTGCGCCAGGCGAAGAAGTCCGTCCACTACGGCCTGTCCATGGACCTCATCACCGGCTACCGCTTCGAGATCGAGGCCTACAACCGCCTGGTCGATACCGGCGACCGGCGCGAGGGGGTGCGGGCGTTCAACGAGAAGAGGAAGCCCCGCTTCGAAGGGAAGTAAGGGCTACAATATCTAGTGGGGCAGGGTTAATCGACCACTAAATACGTGGCTAAACAACAGGTTTACGACGCATCCGCGATCCAGGCGCTCAAGGGCCTGGAACCCGTCCGGCGCATGCCGGGCATGTACACCCACACGATCCACCCGCTGCACATCGTGCAGGAGGCGATCGACAACGCGGTGGACGAGGCGCTGGCCGGCTACGGCAAGAAGATCACCGTGTCGGTCTTCAAGGACGGCTCGGTGGAGGTCGCCGACGAAGGCCGCGGCGTTCCGGTGGACATGCACCCGGTCGAGAAGAAGCCCGCCGTCGAGGTCGCGTTCACGATGCTGCACGCGGGGGGCAAGTTCGCGAAGTCGGGCGAGGGCGTCTACCACATCTCCGGCGGCCTGCATGGCGTGGGCGTCGCCGTCTCCAACGCGCTCTCGAAGCGGTGCGAGGTCACTGTCTACAGGGACGGTGCGAAGCACACGATCGTCTTCGAGGGTGGCGAGCTCAAGAACAAGCTCAGGAGCGAGAAAATAAAAGACAGGCGCAGCGGCACCGTGGTGCGCGTCTGGCCCGACCCGAAGTACTTCGACTCGCCGAACATCCCGCTGGGCGAGCTCGAGCACCTCGTGCGCTCGAAGGCCTACCTGCTGCCCGGGCTGACGACGATCCTGGAAGTCGAGGGCAAGCCGAAGCAGTCCTGGAAGTACGAGAAGGGCATGCCGCAATACTTCGATTTC
>Ga0335076_10006206_pt1 | contig 12060 bp, 9 predicted proteins | sample Lox_Sample_25_FD_206717 | JGI IMG/M metagenome (GOLD analysis project Ga0335076, IMG submission 206717) | Soil microbial communities from Loxahatchee National Wildlife Refuge, Florida, United States - Lox_Sample_2.5 | ecosystem: Environmental > Terrestrial > Soil > Wetlands | place: USA: Florida... | reverse complement strand
TCCTGCTTAGAATACGAACCGGGCGCCCACCTGTATCGTGCGCGGGCGGTTCGATACCGACGTGATCGTGCCGAAGCTGGTGCTGGTGGCTTGCAGGTTCGGCGCGGTGAACGTCGGATGGTTCAGAACGTTGAAGAACTCGAACCGCAGTTGCAGGTACATCCGCTCCTTAAATTGAATGCGCTTCAAGATAGAGGGATCCCACTCGTTGAGTCCATCCTGCCGCAAGTTGTCGAATGTGGTCGAAAACGTCCGGATGTGGTAGGAAAACGTGTTCGCCGAATTGGTGATGAACAGGGACGTATTGAACGCGGGGAGGGCTGTTCCGGCGGTCGTCGTATTGACCTGGCGGTTGTTGTAACCCGTGGCCAGCGCGCCGGGGCCGCCGAAGTAGACATAGTCGCCGGGGGTAGTGGTGCTGCCATTGACCCATACCAGCGGCGCGCCCACCTGCCAGATATAGACGCTGTTCATCGTCCAGCCGCCCACCACCGCATTCAGCCAGCGCGAGTTGACGTTGAGCGGGCGATTGTGGCCAAACGGCAGATCATAAGTGAACGCCAGCACGAAGCGCTGGGTATGATCGAACGGCGAGGCGCGCTTTTCCGGAACCGGATCGCTGGCGTTCAGCCACGAGTCCTGCTCGATCAGCTTCGACCAGGCGTAGTTGCCGATCACCGACAATCCCGACGAGAGGCGACGCTGAACCCGGACGTTCAAGCTGTTATAGAAGGAGTGGCCGTTGTCCAGGTCCTGCTCGATCACCCCGGTCGATCCACTCCAACCGCCCGCACCGGTGCCGGCGGGGAATTCGGGATACCCGCCTAACAAGTTGGCGAGCGCGGTAGTGGAGTTATTCAAGTTGCCGCCGTTCGGGAGCAAGCCAGCGAGCGGATTGGTCACGTTCGTGGTGAGCGTGGTGTTCTCGGCTGCGTCCCGCACCGGCAGCGTGCTGAGGAACTTCGCCGGAATGAAGTTGAGCTGGGTGACGGTGATGGGAGTATGGACCGCATGGTTGCCGATGTAGGCGACTTCCAGCAATGTGTTCGTGCCGAAAGTGTGCTGCACACCCAGATCCCAGCGGAGCGAGTACGGATTCTTCATTTCCGGATTGAGGAAATTGACGAACTGTCCGTTAAACGTGGCCAGACCGGCGGTGGCGCCGGCGGGCGCTACCAGACCATTCGGGTACGGATTGCTCAACGTGGCGGCGGGACTGAGGAAGTTATTGTTCGTCACCGTCATGCTGGTGGTCTGGCTGAATCCTTCCTGCGCCAGAATCGGATTGGTGGAATAGGCTCCCGTGACCGCCAGGCTGGCGATGGTGATGGGCTGGACGAACATTCCAAAGCCGCCGCGGATCACGGTCTTGTTGTGCAGGGCATCGGGACTCCAGGCGAGACCCAGCCGTGGGCTCACCAGGTGTGAAGTGCTTTGATAGACGCCAGGGTTGCCGGGGCTGGCGAACTCCAGTCCGCCCGGGACGTTGAACTGGCCCACGGGAATCTGCGCGATGGGCGCCTTGGCATAGGCAGCCACTGCGGCCGCGGCGATCGGATTGGGCGCGGTGTAGTTGAAGCCGTCCACCGTGCGGCCGTACTTCTCGCTAACCGGCGCGTCGTGATCGAAATGCAAACCAACGTTGACGGTCAGATTGCGCGTTACGCGCCAATCGTCCTGGACGAACACCGCCGTGTAATACGAATAGAAAGAGGCGAAGCTGTTCAGGTCGTAGGAGCCGCTGGCTGGAAGACCGAGCAGGAGCGACGCAAGGTCCTGACCCTGAGCCACCGTGCTCGATGCGCTGCTGGACGCGCGGTCCCACGAATTGTTGAAGGAGAAGGTACCGGTGGAGTTGCCGTAGGTGATGAAGTTCATGCGGTACTGCCGCGCATCGACGCCGAACTTGATGGTGTGGTTCCGCCAGATCTTCACTACGTCGCCGAAGGCCTGCAGCGATTGCGACGGCCAGTTGCTGCCGCCGCTGGCGCCCAGGCTCTGATACGTGCTCAGCGAAACGATGGGTAGCTGAAGATACTCCGAATCGCCGGCGACATAGGACGGGAAGCCCAGGCTGGTGGGATTGAAACCGCTGCTCGGCAATGCGTGCACTTCGCCAAGGCGCGAGAAATTGAAGCGGACATCGGCCACCGTGGTCGGCGTGAACGTGTAGACTTCGTCAATCGTGGACCCGATGGGATTGCGGTGGAGCAGAGAACCTTCCGCGATGTTGCCGAAGTAGTTGTTCTTCTGCTGCGTTTCGGCCGCATTGCGGACGTCGAAGAACAAGCGGCTGCGCTCCGTCATATTCCAATCCAGGCGGCCCAGCTCGTTGTTGTAGTTGTCCACCGTCGTGGCGCTCGACGAGAAATTATTCACGCCCAGCGCGGAGACGCCGACGGTGACGTTCGGCTCCGGATAGAACTTGAGATAGTTCTGCGCGATCGGGTTGAGTTGGTTGGCGGGAATAACGTTTCCGGGGAATGGCGTCCGCGTGATGGTGGTCCCGTTGAGCACGGCGGAGTTGGGATCGTAGAGGGTGTATTGCGAGCCCTGTGCGAGAAGCGCCGAAAAGTTGCCTTGCCGCTCGGCATCGGTCGGCACGGTCACGATCGCCGGACTCGGCTGGCCGTCTTTCAAACCTTCGTACGCGAAAAACCAGAACAGCTTGTTGCGCCCGTTGACCTTCGGCAGCACCACCGGCCCGCCCGCCGTCACCCCGAACTGGTTGAAGTGGGTGATCTGCAGCGGCTGGCCTGAGCGGTTGCGGAAGAAATCGTTAGCCACCATGTCGGAAGGCTGATTGAACTCCCAGGCCGATCCGTGGAGGCCGTTGGTGCCGGTTTTCAAAACCTGGTTCATGGTGCCGCCACCGGTATGGCCGAACGACGCGTCCGAATCGAAAGCCTTCACGCGAACTTCCTGCACGGCGTCCTGCGGCGGATTGTAAGCCGCGCGGCCGTCCCAGGTCGCATCCGGAACGCCGTCCACCAGCAACTCGCTGGTCTGCGACGGAGTGCCCGCCACACTAAACGCCGCCGGCGCGCCCAGATCGAACGGGTGAACCAGCGTCGGCGTGCCGGTCGGAGTGACGCCGATTGCCAGTTCCGCCATCATCAGCGGGGTTCGGCCGTTCAGCGGAAGGTCTTCGACTTCTTTTGTCGAAATAGCCTGCCCGACGGATCCGTTTTCGGTATTGAGCAACGGCGCGTCGGCGGTCACTTCCACGGACTGCGAAGTGTCGCCCACATCCAGCCGGATATCGATTACCGGATGGTCGCCGGCGCCCAGATTGAGATCTTTGCGAACGAATGTCTTGAAGCCGTGCAAGCTGGCGCTGATTTCGTATTGTCCGGGCGCCAGAAAGGGCAGGTTGTATTGGCCGGCGGTGTCGGACGTCGTCTCCGTCTTCACACCGGTCCGGACTTCCGTGGCAACAATCTTTGCGCCTGCCGCTCCGGCGCCCGTAGGGTCGGTGACCGCGCCGCTGATCGTGCCGCGAAACTCCTGGCCAATACACACCAGGGGAAGAAGAACACCTAGAACAGCTACCAGGCTGCGTTTCATGGAAATTGACTCCTTCATCGTGCGAGGGCGTGCGAAGCCCCAAGACTAACCTAGCTAGTCGCTACTATATCGAGCCGCACGACGGCCGTCAAGCGTTCTATGAATCGGTGAAATGCTGTGAAATGGGTGAGAAGAGGGCCTGGCTCGAAATCCTGTTGGCGGGCCTCAAGGCCCGCGCGGTATGAATCCGCCCTCCGGTCACTTCGTCAACAGCTTGAACGCGTGAGACCACTGGTTGTGTTGGAACCCGCGGAGGCACCATAGGATGCAGAGCGGCTCGATCGCTCGCGCCGCGATGATGCCGCCGCAATCGAAGGGCTCCCACCCGAACATGCGGATGATGTCCGCCACCTGTTCTTTTGCCTTGGCGTCGTTTCCGCAGAAGAACATCGTCGGCGTCCCCTGTTCGTAGTGCGGATTGACCATGTTTCCCGCTCCCACGCTGTTGTACGCCTTCACGAAGTGGCTCCGTGGGAATTTCTCCTGTAGTTTCTCCGCCAGGGACTCGTTCGGCCCGGTGGTGAATTGCAGGATTCCATCCACGGGTGGCTTGTCGGCAATCGGATTGGTGGCGTCCAGAATGGTCTTCCCCGCCAGATTCCCGGCGCCCGCCATTTCCAGCGCGCTTTCCGCCGCGGTGCCCTTGGTAGCCAGAACCACCAGTTCTCCGAACGTCGCCGCCTGGGCGAACGTGCCCGTCTGCGCTCCAGGAGTCTCGCCGAGCCATTTCCGCACATCCGGTTTTTCCGGATCCCGCGTTCCCAGCATGGCTTCATGCCCGTGCTTTAAAAAGCCTTTCGCCAGTGTCTGCCCGACTGTTCCCGAACCCAAAACCCCGATTCTCATGCGGCGTCTCGCCCTCCCGGTTCAGAGATGCAGCTTGCCGCCGGCCGGATTCACACCCCGCGAGATTCGTGTAACGCTCAATCTGATACCCTCGTCTATCGGATATTCATTGCTTCAGTTCCTTTCGAGGAGGTTAGTTGTGTCCTGGCGTCATTTTCCCGGGCGCGAAGTCTGCCCGGCCGTTCTGTCCGTTTTGTTTCTGTCGTCCTTCGTTCCGATCCCGGCGATCGCGCAACCGGCCGCCTACACCATCACGACCATCGCCGGCAACGGCACTGCGGGCTCGACGGGTGACACCGGCGCGGCTACCAGCGCGGAGCTGAGCGGACCCACTTACATAGGCCTGGATGCATCCAAGAACCTCTTTATCGCCGACAGCATCAACAACAAGATCCGCAAAGTGACCGGCACTACCATTTCCACCGTCGCGGGCAACAGCAAGAACACCGCCGGTTACGGCGGCGACGGCGGATCGGCAACGGCCTCCACGGTGCTCATGAACAGCCCTTATGGGGTCAAGGTCGACAGCTCCGGCAATATCTACATCGCCGACCTGCTGAACCACGTGGTGCGCGAGGTCTCCGGAGGGAACATCTCCACGATCGCCGGTAACAATCAGTTCGGCTTCCAGGGCGACGGCGGTCCCGCAGCTCAGGCGGAGTTTAACCAGCCGTTCGGGCTGGCGCTCGATTCCAATCACAACCTTTTTATCTCCGACAGCCAGAACAATCGCGTCCGCAAGATCGACACCAACGGTATCGTCACCACGGTCGCCGGCGATGGTTTCACGCAGATCAACGATGGCGGTCCCGCGCTCAATGCCGGACTGAGCCTGCCATACGGCATCGCCGTGGATGCGGCCGGCAATCTCTATATCGCCGACAGCAGCAACCACCGCATCCGCAAGGTCGATACCAACGGCAACATCAGCACCGTCGCCGGCACCGGAACCAAGGGCTTCACGGGGGACGGAGGACTGGCCACGCAGGCTGAAATCAATCGCCCCTTCGACGTGGCGGTGGACCAGTTCGGCGACCTCTTCATCGTGGATTCCAATAACAACCGCATCCGCGAGGTGACGCCGGACGGCAATATCCGCACTATCGCCGGCAATAGCATCGCCGGATATACCGGAGATGGATTCATTGCCACCAACGCGCGAATCAACTTCCCCAGCGGCGTGGCGGTCGATAATTCCACCGGCAAAATCTATATCGGCGACACTGGCAATAACGTCATCCGCCTGCTCACTCCGTATCCGCCGGCAGTCAACTCCAGCGGCGTGGTGAGCGCCTCCGCGTTTGGCGCGTTTCCCGCTGTCGCGCCGGGATCGTGGATCGAGATCTATGGCTCCAGCCTGTCGTTTGATGCGCGCGGCTGGAACGGCGCGGATTTCCAGGGCAACAACGCGCCGACCAGCCTGGACGGGACCACGGTGACCATCGGCGGGGTGCCCGCGTACGTTGATTACATCAGCGGCGGACAGGTCAACGTGCAGGTTCCCGCGGGTGTGGCGACCGGACAACAGCAACTGGTGGTGAAGACACCCGCCGGTTCCAGTTCTTCCTACACGGTGACGGTAAACGCCACCGAGCCGGGTCTCTTCGCGCCGGGCGCATTCAACGTCGGTGGGACGCAATATGGCGCGTTGATGAGCGATCTGACCACGTACGTCATGCCGGCCGGTTCGGTTTCTGGCGTTACATCGGCGCCGGTGAAGGCCGGTAGCACGATTGTTTTCTACGGAGTCGGCTTTGGGAACGTCACCCCATCGACGCCGCCGGGACAAATCGCGCCGGCCGCCACGACCCTCAACCAGCAGGTGAGCTTCACCATCGGCGGCGCGCCCGCTACCGTGGCGTATCAGGGTCTGGTGCCCGGCCTCGTCGGTCTGTACCAGTTCAACGTGGTCGTGCCCAGCGTGGCTTCCGGTAATAAGGTCCCGGTGACGTTCACGCAAAACGGCGCGACCAGCACGCAGGCCATGTACATCGCGGTGCAGTAAGATTCATCCTGCGCAGGCCTTGATGCCGCTCGCCGGCGAATTTCGAGACTAAAGTCTCGATCGGGATGAATCCCGCCCTCTGCTTACCCCAGAATCGGGAACGCCGCGGCGTCCGCAGCTTTCCGCGTCCACTGAATCTGCGACCAACTGAACCGCTGGCGGTCATCCGCCGGCCACCCTGAATCGGCGGCCTCCTCGATGGTTTCGAAGATTCCATGATCGAACGGCTCGCCCGGCGCTCGCTCCCGCAGCACCAGCCGTTCGCGAATTCCACGACGTGCCTGCGCCAGCGCCCGATGGTGGCAATACGGATTGTTCCCGCGACGTCCGAAGAACACGTGGGCGGTCCACGAGCAGCCGCCGCGGCAGAGCTGCCCATATTCGCACTCCCGGCAAAATCCCCAGAGGTGCTGCCACGCCGTCTCCGTTCCCTGGCCGGCGTTGATCGACAATTCCGGCGCGCGATCGAGAATTTCGGCCAGCGAATGCTCGCGAATATTTCCACCCGAATACGCCGCGGTCGGCAGAGACGGACAACCCTTGATGACGCCGTCCGCTTCAATGCCCAGCGTGTTGATGCCCGCCTGGCAACCGTCCCAAATCCCCTGCGACCTCCGCAGCCGCCGTTCGTAGGGGCCGTAGTAACCGATATTGTTGCCCGGAAACAGCAGCAAACTGTCGCGCTGGGCCCAGCCCGCCAATTCGTTCAGCAGGGGAAACAGGTCGAGCAGTTCGGATGGCTGCAGCAGAATCTCCGGACGATCGGCGGCGCGTCCCATCGGCACAGTCATCGCAAGCTGCCAGGCGCGGCATCCGGCTTCGACGATGTCGGCGTAGATCAGCGGCAGTTCCGGCGCAGAGAGCCGATTGATCTGGCTATTGCACGTGACCGGAAGTCCGGCGGCGCGAAGGTGACGCAGCGACGCAAATGCCGCGTTCCAGGATCCCGGCTTTCCCCGTTGAAAATCGTGAGTCTCGCGGCAGCCGTCGATCGAGACAGACACCTGTTGCAGGCCGGCTTGCCGCATATTACACGCGGCATCCGCCGAGATGCCGTAGCCGCCGGTGGTCAACGTGCAGTTCATGCCGGCGCGGCGGATGGCTTCCACGATCGTCAGCCAGTCGGCTCGCAGATACGCCTCACCGCCGATCAGCGTGACTTCTCCAATGCCGGCGTCGCGAAGCTGGCGCACCAGATCGAGCGCTTCCGCGGTGGAAAGCTCGGATGCGCGAGCCGACGCGGCGCGCGACCCGCAATGCACACATCCCAGGTTGCATTGCAGCGTGAGCTCCCAGACGGCGTAGGTATAACGGGCGGCCATGAAAACGGCCCGCTACTTCTTGCCGGGAGGTGGAGTGACTTCTGGCGGCGGACCGCCATACACGGCCGCGGGAGGAGTCGGTGTGGGCGGCGGAGGTCCGCCATAGACGGGCGTCGTCATCTTCTCATAGCCGAAGATTGCCGCGGCCAGCGCCGCCAGCGCACCGGCAATCATCAACAGGATCCCCTGCAGCGTCCAGCGCCGGGTGGGCGGTGGACCTCCATAAACTGGCGCCGGGGGACCACCATAGACGGTCGAGGATTCGCGACGCATTCGTTCCGCGGCCTGCTCGCGCAATCGCCGCAGATTCTCTTCATCCCCAGGCGGTCTCGGGAGGGGCGGCTGTTCCATGGCTCCTCAGTATATAACGGGCCGTTACCGCCGACGCGGGCATCTATTCCGACCGGACGACGCCTCCGAATTCCGCGCTGGCCGCCGCCCAGGCCGGACCGGCGGCTCCGATTGCGGCCACGATCAGAAGGAAGACCGCGGACGATGCGAGAATCAACGGGTCGCCGGCCGAAACTCCGTATAGCAAGTCCGCCGCAAGCCTGCCCAGCGCGGCTGCGCCCGCCATGCCGGCGATGTCGCCGGCCACTACCCACGCCAAGGTTTGTCCCGCGATATCCCGCAGGAGCCGCGGTCTCGCCGCGCCCAGCACCGCGCGAATGGCGATCTCGCGGCGGCGCGCGCCGACGCTTTCGGAGATGACGCTATACACCGCGGCCGCGGCCAGCAAAAGCGCGCATCCGCCGAACCACAGGAGCATGATCATATCGAACCGATGGCGCGCCACGTTGCCATCGATCAGGTTTCCCAGCGTGGCCACCGACGCGACCGCCTGGCTGGGATCGAGCTGCGCCACCGTTTGACGGACCAGTGCGGCCATCTCGCCCGGCGCACGCGTTCCGCGGATCACGACATAATTGGTCGGGGCGGTCGATTGGCGATACGGCAAATAAATGTCGTCTTCCGGCAGCGTAACACTGCGGTATCGCGCAGCCGCGCAAACTCCGATCACCTTGAGCCAGCCCCCGCCCTGTCCGCGTCCCAGCTTCAATCGCGACCCCACAGGTTCGATTCCCGCCCGCCGGATGCGTTGCGCGATCGAATTGCCGATGATGGCAACGCTCTCCGAATGTTCGTCATCGTGAGCCGAGAAATCGCGGCCTTCCTCGATCCGGGTGCCCGCAGTCTGAAAATATCCGGGCGTCACGACTTCGAAATTGGCTTGCGGCGGCTCGCGGTTGATGTACCGCCCACCTTCAAATTCAAGCTGGTATTGCGCGTCCCAGCCAACCGTTCCTTCAAACGGCCGAAGCAGGACCGCAGCCGCGGAACTGACGCCCGGCGACTGGCGCAGCCGCTCGAGCAACTGCGAGTAAAACGCGCGCCGTGAGTTCACGTCGTAGGCCTGTCCTCCGAAGAGTCCCGGACCGCGCAGCGCCACGTTCATCGATACAGCGTCGTGATTGGCGAAGCCGGTATCCACCGCCATCATGGACCGATAGCTGGTCACCAGCAGCGCGGCCGACACCAGCAGCACTAACGTGGCCGCGGTTTGCGCAAACACAAACAGGCTCCGCGTCCGCGCGCCGCTTCGCGATCCCGCGATGCGCCCGCTGCTTCTCAGCGCGGCGTCGAGATTGGCGCGCGCCACGGACCATCCGGGCAGGATCGAGCAGGCTACCGCGGCCAGCAAACCAGCGACGGCTGCAAACACGAAACTCCCGACATGCAGCATCGCTTCCTGCAACCGCGGAATATCCGCCGGCGACCAGCGCACTAGCACCCGAATGGCCGCTTCCGCGAGCGCCAGTCCGGCTGTCGCGGCAATGCCTCCCGCCGCAAGCCCTTCAACCGCGAATTGCGCCAGGATCTGCCGCATCCCGGCGCCCAACGCGGCGCGTGTGGCAATTTCCCTCCGCCGCGCCAAGGCTCGCGAGAGAAACAAATTTCCGGCGCTCACCATGGCCGCGAGCAGCAGCAGCGCCGACGCCGCCAGCATCAGCCACAGGTGGGGCCGCGCCGATCCGGTCCAATACTCCGGGAGCGGCGTGACGACGCCTTGCTGGGAGCGCGAATACGCCTCCGGATGGTCGGCCGCCAGACGCGCAAACAGCGCGTTGACCTGGGTCTTCAAGGTCCGGCCCGGCGTGCCTCGATCCACCCGTGCGATCGCCTGCAGAAATGTCGCCGTGCGCCGTTCGATCACGCGCGGATCGATGCCCAGCGGCGTCCACATCCCGGCCCCGCGGGGAAACTCCACTCCCGGCGCCATCACACCGATCACCGTCGCGCCCTGTCCGTTCAAGCGGATCATTCTGCCGGCGATGTTTCGGTCAGCCCCCAGGTATTGCCGCCACACCCAATCGGCCAGAATCACGACCGGCGCCGCGCCCGGGTGCTCGTCGGAATCGGAGAAATCGCGGCCGATCCGCGGCGCGACACCGAGCACGCGGAAGAAATCATGCGATACCGGCGCGCTCTCAATCTGCACCGGCTCCGCCGAGCCGGCTTGCAGGACCCGGCCGTAACCGTAAAGCGTGGTCGGCATCACGGCCACGTAGCGGAACGCGCGGATATTCCGCTGCAGATCGCGCAACTCGGGATAAGCCAGTTCGACGAATGGAGCCTGCGCATCGGTCTTCCAGATCACTTGAATTGAGTCCTGATCCGGAAAAGGCAAGGGGCGGAGCAAAACCGCGTCCAGCAGCGAGAACATGGCGACGCTGACGCCGATGCCCAGCGCCAGAATCGCAGTCGCGGGGACGGAAATACGGCGGGCAAACTTCACAAGTATTACCGGGCGAGGCTTCATCAGCACCTTATAATTCTCTTATGTCTCTCGACCTCGCCGCCGCTCTCGAAGAAACCGTCAAACGGGAAGAACCGCTCCTGCGCCAGGTCTCCGATCAAACGGCTGGAACGCCGCCGGCGCCTGGAAAATGGTCGCAGAAAGAGGAACTGGGGCACCTCATCGACTCCGCGACCAATAACCATGTGCGGTTCGTGGCTGCGTCGCTGCAAGAGGAGTTTCAGGGCCCCGGTTACCAGCAGAACGGCTGGGTCGACCGGCACGGCTATCAGGAAATGGCCTGGAGCGACATACTCGATTTCTGGCAGCGATACAACCATCTGCTGGCCGCGGTGGTGCGGCGGATTCCCGAGGACCGGCTGCAAACGCCGTGCGTCGTAGGCCGTGGCCCCGCGGTTACGCTGCGATTTCTGATTGAGGATTACACACTCCACATGCAGCATCATCTCGATCACATCCTGCAGCGGGAAACGATCACGCAATATCCCGGGGCAGCCGCCGGCGTCTAGCGCTACCCCGTGTAGACCGTGCCTTCTTCCACGAAACAGAGCGGGTTCTTCCACGGATCTTCCGCGTAGAAGGATCGCTCGCCCCAGGGGCGAACCACGATGCCGCCGCCCGGCGCGTCGTGCACACTCTCTGGCGACAGACAGTTCAGGGCTCTCGCGCGTTCGAAGACCGCCTCCAGATCGTTGACAGCGAAATACAGTGACTTGGCAGCCGGATGCGGCGGGTGCGAGGACGATACATCCAGTACTTGCAGAGTCACAGCGCCGCACCTGAAGTAACACCGCGCGCCGGCTTGTCTGCGTCCTTCGATACCCAGCAGTTTGCTGTAGAACGAAACAGCCGCCTCCAGGCCGCCGACTTCGATGTTGAGACGAAAGAACTGCGGGACATCATCGGGAACGGCGCGCTTAGCGGCTTTGGGCTTCTCTGCGCGCGGTTTCGCTTTACTTGCCATGAGTGCCTCCTCGTTTCGGCTTGTGTGTTTTGGAAAAGTGATCGAGCCACTCCTTCACCAGCTCGAGCCGTTTAGTTTGGATTCGATAGACGCGGCTGCGGCCTTTCCTCTCATGACTCAGAAGACCAGCCGTCTCCAGAACCTGCAGGTGGCGCGTGGTCGTCGGCCAGGACTGCTCGAAGATTGCAGCGATATCGCCCGCCGTCATGGAGCCCCCGTTGAAGTAGATCGTCAGCAGCACGCGCCGCCTGGCGGGGTGCGCCAGAGCGCTGAAGACCAGTTCGTAGGTATCGGCGCCGGTATTCGGATGCTCGCTGCCCACTGGATAACATTAAGCCACAATGCTAAATGATGCGTCAAGGATTATTTCGCCGTCTGGCTAAATATTTCCAGGCGGTCCCATGGACCCCAGCGCGCCGGAACGGATCAGCCTAGTTTTTCCAGGTCAATACCGGATTCCCAGCGCTCGTTCGATCGCAGGAAGTGGTCCCACATAATTTCCCGCCCGCTATAGGCCGCTTGGCGGCCGAGCATTGCC
>Ga0335076_10006205_pt1 | contig 12060 bp, 9 predicted proteins | sample Lox_Sample_25_FD_206717 | JGI IMG/M metagenome (GOLD analysis project Ga0335076, IMG submission 206717) | Soil microbial communities from Loxahatchee National Wildlife Refuge, Florida, United States - Lox_Sample_2.5 | ecosystem: Environmental > Terrestrial > Soil > Wetlands | place: USA: Florida... | reverse complement strand
GGGTCGAAGTTCTCGCCGGAGGGCGCGAGGCCCTCCTGCCCGGCGAGCCCCTGGCAGCGCGGGCCCACGCCCACCAGGAGCGCGATCTCGATGATCCGGCTCGCCTGGTTGGCGCGGGCGAAGGCGCTCGCCTGGCTGAGGAAGGGGGCGATGCCCTCCACGGTCACGATCGCGGCCGTGTTGTCGCTGCTGTCCGTGAACTGTCCCGAGGTCGCGCCCTGAGTGGCGACGGTGACGTCCCGGCGGAGCCAGATCGTGAACGCCCCGTTGACCGCCTGTCCCATGAACTGGGAGACGTTCTGCAACGGGGTGTTGTCCGCGAGGCCGAACGGGGCGCCGGCCGGCGGAGTCAGCACCCGGCCGTATCCCACGCCGGCCCGGTCGGCGCAGCCCATCCTCTCGTAGTCCCGCACACCGGCCCGCGCCGGCGTGAGCGTCCGGGGGTCGGGCGGGCCGCTCCCGACGCCCGTCTGCCCGAACTTCCAGGTGGCCGTCCGCGCCGCCGGCAGGAGGCTGATGAGACTGCCGCCCTGTGCCGACAGGACCAGCTTGGCCGCGTCGAGCCCGGCCTCCGCGTTGTAGAGGGCCTGCTGGCTCCACCTGTAGTTCGTGGCGATCTGCAGCTCGGTGGAGCTCGTCACGGCCAGGGTCAGGCCGAGAAAGGTGAGCAGCATCAGGGCCAGGAGGGCCAGGATCAGGGCGAACCCCGTCTGCCCGTCCACGGGCTGTCGTTGCGGTGCGCCGGCTCTCTCAACGTGCATGACGGAGCGCTCCTTCTCGAAACCGGATGACGTTCGCGCGGTCACGATGCCCATGGCGCCGCTCACTGGAACTCGGTGAACGCCGACTGGAGCTGCAGGCCCGCCACGGCCGCCCGCGGCGTGATCACGCTCACGAGCTGGCCGCGCACGGCGTTCGGGCCCGCGCCCGCCGCCTGCGTCTCGCCCTGGAGGCGGGGCTCCAGCGCGCGCGCGGACAAGGTGACCCGGACCCGGCGCACGACCCGGTTGAGCTCGACCGTCGTGCACTGGCCCGTGGCGCAGGGGTTCACGATTCCGGGGTTGTTCGACCAGAGCCCCCCGCCGTTCATGTACTCGACCTGGAGATCCTCGATCCCACGCGCGATGAGCTGCCAGTTGGTCGCGCCGGCCGCCGGCACCGCGGCGACGACGCCCGTGGGCGTGTACCTGCCGGTCTCGCTGCGCCACAGGCCTGGGGAGGTGTCGTTCGGATCCAGGCCGGGCGCGATCATGTACCGGACCACCTTGGCGCTGTAGACGAACGCCTGGATGAAGTTCGACTGCTGGAAGGCGCCGCCCACGGGCCACTCGGCGAGCTTGGCGGCGAGGGTGAGGCTGCCGTTCGTGCCCGCAGCGCCGCCACACCCGGTGCCGTTCGCGTTCAGCGTCGCGGGCTGGATCGTGAAGATGCGGTTGGCCGACGGGTCGGTGAGGAGGACGAGACCCTGTGAGCCGACGTTGCCGGTCGACACGAGACACGAACCCGGGATCGGCGGCTGCTCGAGCAGGGAGATGGGCTGCGCGATGCCGCTGAGCGCGGCCGCGGCCGGGTTACAGACGCGGAACACGGGGCAGTTGGGGTCCGACCCGAGGATCTCGAGGTAGTCGCTGTTGTCGGAGCCGTCGGTCCCCGCGCCGGTCGGGGCCGCCCCGCGCAGCGCCTGCCCCGCCGCGCCCAGGACCCCCTGCGGGCCGGCGCCGTTGAGGTACGGGGCGCCGGCGCCAGTGGGGGCCGGCCCTCCGAGCGGCGCGTCGGTGTGCGTGAACACCTGGCTCACGAGCGGCATCCCGATCCCCGCGTTGTCGATGTCGCGGGCGATCGAGTCCATGGCGATGCGGATGTTCTGCTGGCGGTCGGCGAGGGACGGCTCCCGCCGGAAGGCGTTCTGCCCCGCGCTCAGCAGGCCGTAGATGGACGCCGAGACGACGAGGGTGATGGTGATGGCCACGAGCAGCTCGACGAGGGTGAAGCCCCGCTCACTCCGGCCCGGCTCGGCTCTCCAGACGTTCATCGGAGGCTCTCCTCAGAAATTCTGGCTGCAGCAGCTCAGCTGGGGAAGGATGCCCGTCAGCGGGCAGGACTGCGCGACGGACTCCGTGCAGGCCCGGAAGGCGGTGAAGGTGGCCGTCGTGCGGCCGGCCCCGAGGACGCTCGTGCCCTCGGAGCGGACCGTGATGAGCAACAGTCGCTGCGTGCCGGGCACGGCCGCGATCGTCCACCGGGTCTTGATCCGGCCGACGCCGTTGATGATGTCGTCGCAGTTGTAGATCCCCGCGACCGGGTTGACGAGAGCCCCGCAGGCGGGCGAGGGAGCGGTGGCGTCGGCGGTGAGGCTCCCCCCGGGGACCAGGCTGTTCCAGGTCGTGGACTTCAAGACGTCCATGACCTGGGTCGCGGAGGTGGCGGCGACCGTGGCCTGGTTGCCCACCTGGTTGGAGTTCGCCGCCACCAGGAGCAGGTTGGTGACCGCCATCAGGCCGAACACGAGGACGACGATCGCGACGAGGGTCTCCACCAGGGTGAAGCCGGCCTCGCCGCGGTGCCCGGCGACGTCGAGAGTGCTGTTCTTGATCATCCGATGCTCCCTCATGGGACGCTCCGTCACGGCTGGGGCAGCACGCGGCCGCCCGGGGCGATGGTGACCGTGCGCGTCTGGCCCGAGGGCTGCTCGAGCAGCGTGACCACCATGTCGCCCGCGGCGTCGGTGGTGAAGAAGTTGGCGCCGCGGTTGTTGTTGCAGCGGGAGGCGATCTCGGCCGCCGTGCACGGGTTGGCGACGGTCGCCGCGCAGCTCCCACCGGCCGCCGGGTTGCAGAAGGTGCCCAGGCGCAGGAAGCGCACGGACGGCGAGGGGTTGGCGCCGGTCGCGACGACGAACGTGATGCTGGTGGGGAGGTCCTGGAGCGGGGAGAGCTGCGTTCCGGCCGGCAGCACGCCCGCCGTGACGTCGGCGATCAGGTCCTCCTGCACGAACCGGTAGCTGTCGGCGTCCACCGTCACGAACGAGACGCCGAGGTTCGTGTTGGTCATGATCGCCTTGCTGCGGGCGGCCTGGATGGCGGCCGCCACCTGGCTGGCCGCTCCCCGGATCCTGTAGCTGTGGAGATAGTTGGCGATCAACGGGATGGCGACCGCCACCATGATCCCGATGATCAGGACGACGGTCATGATCTCGATGAGGGTGAAGCCCGCGTCCGGGCGGTCGAGCCTACGTCGATCCTTGGCCATGGCACCTCCGATCGGAGCAATCAGCATTCCAGCTGGGGTTCCTCCGACAAGCTCTTTCTTCACAACGTCTTGGGTCCGTCTGGGAAGGCAGCCTCGAGGGCAGGCGGCCGCGAGCCGCTACCTTCTGTAACGCTCCGCTCAAGCGTCCGGGCCGCCCAGGGGCAGCAGGATCAGGACCCGGGCCCCGGTCGGCGCCCGCGGCGCCAGGGCGAGCGATCCCCCGTGGAGCAGGACGATCTTGCGCGCGAGGGGCAGGCCGAGGCCGAGGCCGCCCGGCCGGGTGGTGTAGAAGGGACGGATCTCGCCCGGGTGGTCGGGCGGGAGCCCCGGGCCGTCGTCGTCGACGCGGATCTCGACGCGGCCGTCCTCCGCGTCGGCCGACACCTCCACGTGCCGGCCGCCGGCGGCCGCCGCCTCGACCGCGTTCCGGACGACGTTCTCGAGGGCCCGCTCGAGCAGCTCCTCGTCCGCCCGCGCCACGAGCGGCGCGTCCAGCCCGACGATCCTCGTGCGCACCTCCTCGCGGGCCCGCTGCTCGCGGGCCACGACCCGGGCCACGAGCCGCGCCAGGTCCGTCTCGGCGAGCTGCAGCTTCTCCAGCTTGACGAAGTCGGTGAAGCGGCGGACGACCGTCTCGAGGGTCTCGCACTCCTCGCGGATCGTCCGGGCCGCTGCGACGTCGTCCTCCGGCAGGGTCGATCGCTCCAGCAGGCGCGCGTATCCAACGATCGTGCCGAGGCCGTTCCGCACCTCGTGGGCGATGCCCGCGGTGAGCTCGCCGGCCCGGGCGAGGGCCTCCTTCTCCCGGAGCGCCTCCTCCATCCGGTGCTGCTCCGCCTCGTGTCGCGCGCTCATCTCCTCCCCCCGGTCGCGGAGGCGCTCCATCGCCTCCTCGTAGGCGACGAGGGCGCGCTCCGGAGGAGCCGCGGGTGGCGGCTCGCGGGGCACGAGGACGAGGGCGGCGGCGAGAGCCAGGCCGAAGAGCGCGACGAGGTGGCCGAGGAAGGACTGCTGGCGCTCCCGGAGCTCCTCCTCCAGGTCCGGCGCCGCCGAGGCCATCCGGAGGACGGAGCCCCCCGGAAGCGCGAGGTAGGTGAGAGCCCGCACGCGCTGGCCTTCCTGGGCCACGACGCTCAGTGGGGCCCCCCAGGCGAGCTGCCGGCGCTCCTCGGGCCGCAGGTGGTGGGCCACCGGCGCGAGGGTCGGGCGCGAGAAGAGGAGACGGCCGCCGGGGTCGAGCACCTCGACCTCGCTCGCGAGGCCGAGAGAGAGCGCGACCGATGCCGCCGCGTCCCACGCCGGCGGGCCGCCCGGAGCGAGGGCGGCGTCGAGCGTGGGCCGGGCCGCCGCCACGCGCCCCGCGGCTTCGCGGCCCACTCGGTCCCTGAGCCGCCGCAGGGAGCGGACGCCCTGGAGCATCGACGCCACCTCCAGCAGGGCGACGACGGCGAGGGCGAGGGCCGCTCCGACGCGAACCGACGTCCGCCGCAGGTCAGCCACGGAAGAGCCCGCGGTACCAGGCGAGGATCGCGTCGCCCGAGAAGACGACCGCGATGCCCGCCGCGCCCAGGAAGGTGCCCAGGGGCAGCGCGTAGCGCATGTCGCGCCCTCGGAGCGCGACCATGGCCAGGCCCACGCACGTGCCCAGCACCGAGGCCAGGAGCACGGTGAGCAGCATCCCCTGCCACCCGAGGAACGCGCCGAGCATCGCCGCCATCTTCCAGTCGCCCTGCCCGAGGCCCTCGATCCCGCGCGCGCGCTCGTAGGCCTTCGCCACGGCGGCGAAGCCGAGCCACCCGAAGGCGGCGGCGGCGAGGGAGGCGAGGGGCGTCGCCGGCGCGCCGGGGAGGAAGCTCGCGGCGAGGCCGGCCGCGGTGCCGGGGAGCGTGATGGCGTCGGGCAGGATCTGGTGGCCCAGGTCGATGAGGCTCAGGACGAGCAGGGCCGTGACCAGCGCCATCGAGACGAACGTGCGGGGACGGGGGCCGAAGACGGTCGCCAGGGCCAGCCAGAGGAGGCCGTTCGCGGCCTCGACCGCGGGGTAGCGCCACGAGATCGGGGCGCGGCACGACCGGCACCGGCCGCGGAGCAGGACGTAGCTCACGACCGGCAGGTTGTCACGAGCCTGGATGAGGGTGCCGCACGCCGGGCACCGCGACGGCGGGGACACGATCGACTCGCCTCGGGGCAGGCGGTGGACGCAGACGTTCGCGAAGCTGCCCACGACGAGGCCGAGCAGCAGGGACGTCGTCTCGAAGGCCGGCGTCCGCAGCAGCGGCGTCCAGTCGGGAACGGACATGCCTCGCGCGCATATTGGGGCGCGGGCCGGCGGGAGTCAAGGTCGCCCCGTGCCTTGGGTGCGGTCGGACGGCGTGCTACTTTAGGCCGGCCATGAGCGAGCCCGCGGCTCCGAGCGCCGATCCGATCCTCGGCGAGGTGCGCCGCTTCTACGAGAGCCACCACGAGGGGATCGAGCGGTCCCGAAGACGCCACCGCTACTACTACGACACGCTGACCCGGATCCTGAGGGTCCGCGTGCCGGAGGGCCGGCGGGTCCTCGACCTGGGCTGCGGGGCGGGACACCTCCTGGCCGCGCTGCAGCCCTCGCACGGGGTCGGCATCGACGTCTCCGCGCCGGGGATCCGCGAGGCGCGCGAGCGATACGGGCCTTCCGGCCTCCGCTTCGTGGAGGGGGACTTCACCGACCGCGCCCTGCTCGCGCAGGCCGGGGGGCCGTTCGACGTGATCCTGCTCGTGAACGTGGTGACGCACCTCACGGACGTCCAGGCGGCGCTCGAGGCGCTGCATGCGGTGAGCCACCCGGGGACGCGGGTGCTGATCTACAGCTACAGCCGCCTGTGGCAGCCCCTGCTGCGCCTCTCCGAGCTCGCGGGGGCGAAGTACCGGCAGCCGCCCGAGGCCTGGCTCCCGCCGGAGGAGATCGAGCACATGCTGTACCTGGCGGACTTCGAGGTCGTCCGCACCGACCGCCAGATCGTCTGTCCCGTCCGCGTGCCGCTCCTCGCCGATCTCGCCAACTTCGCCGGCCACCTGCCCGTCCTCGACTGGCTCTCGCTGATGTTCGGCATCATCGCCCGGCCCTCTCCTTCGAGGCGCCTTTCGGAGGCGAAGCGGCCCTCGGTGAGCGTGGTGATCCCCTGCCGCAACGAGGCCGGCCACATCCGGCCGCTCGTGGAGCGGCTCCCCGACCTCGGCCCCGGCAGCGAGTTCCTGTTCGTCGAGGGCCACTCGAGCGACGACACGGAGGAGACGATCCGGAGGGTCGTGGCCGAGAACCCGGGCCGTCCCCTCCGCCTGCTCAAGCAGACCGGCCGCGGCAAGGGCGACGCCGTGCGGCGGGGCTTCGCCGAGGCGCGGGGCGACGTCCTCGTCATCCTCGACTCCGACATGGGGGTCGCGCCGGAGGACGTCCCGAAGTTCGTGGACGCCCTCGCCCGCGGGAAGGCGGAGATGGTGAACGGCTCCCGCATGGTGTACCCGATGGAGGAGAAGGCCATGCGGTTCCTGAACCTCCTCGCCAACAAGTTCTTCGCCCGTCTCTTCAGCTGGCTCCTCGGGCAGGAGGTGCGCGACACCCTCTGCGGGACGAAGGTGCTCTTCCGGCGGGACTACGAGACGATCGCCGCCCACCGCTCGTACTTCGGGGACTTCGACCCCTTCGGCGACTTCGACCTGCTGTTCGGCGCGTCGCGGCTGAACCTCCGCATCGTCGACCTCGCCGTGCGCTACCACGAGCGGCAGTACGGGGCGACCAACATCTCCCGCTTCCGCCACGGCTTGCTGCTGCTGCGCATGAGCGCGTTCGCGGCCCGCAAGCTGAAGTTCGTCTGAGGGCTATCGATGGAGCAGCGCGTCAACCGCGAGAGGCTGGCCCGCGAGATCGCGTTCCACGAGCGGATCGCGGCCCGGGCCGAGGTCGTCTGGAACTGGAGCACCCCCGCCGGCCGGCGCCGGGCCGAGCGGCGGGCGGACCTCCTCATCCGGGCCACCGGGCTCGCGCCCGCGAAGCGCGCGCTCGAGCTCGGCTGCGGCACCGGCATCTTCCTCGAGCACGCCGCGGCCACGGAGGCGCGCATCGTCGCCCTCGACATCTCGCTGCCGCTCCTCGACAAGGCGAGGAGGCGCCTGGCCGCGTACCCCAGAGTGCGCCTCGTGCGCGGGGACGCGGAGCACATGCCCTATCCCGACGGCACGTTCGACGCCGTCTACGGCAGCTCGGTGCTGCACCACATCGACCTCGACCGGACGCTGCGGGAGGTCTTCCGCGTCCTGCGGCCGGGAGGGGTCGCGGCGTTCGCCGAGCCCAACCTGCTGAACCCGCAGGTGGCCTTCATGATGAAGGTGACCGCGGTCAAGCCGTGGTTCGGCGTGTCGCCCGACGAGATGGCGGTCACGCGCTTCCGGGCGAAGCGGGCCCTGGAGACGGCGGGGTACGTCGAGAGCTCGGTGCAGCTCTTCGACTTCCTCCACCCCCAGGTGCCCGCCGCCCTCGTTCCCGCCGTGGCCCGGATGAGCCTCGTCCTGGAGCGCCTGCCCCTCGTGCGCGAGATCTCCGGGTCCTTCCTGCTCGCGGGGCGCAAGCCGGGCGGCCCCGGGCGAGAACGCTCGACGTAGGATGCCCGATCCATCGGTGGGGGACGATCCCGCCTGGTGGCGGCGAGAGCTCAGGCTCTCGGCTCTCTCCCGAGGCGGAGCGTGGGCCGTCCTCGGCACCCTCGCGCCGGTGGCCTTCCTCCTCCGCCGGGTGATCTTCGAGGGCCGCATCCTCTTCGAGCGCGACATCAACCTCGTCTGGTGGGCGCAGGTCGAGTCCTTCGTGCGCTGCATCGCGAAGGGGTCGTGGCCGGTCTGGGACCCCTACCGCTCGTTCGGTCAGCCGCTCCTCGCCGATCCGAGCGCCGAGATCCTGTACCCGCCCACGTGGCTCAACCTCCTGATGCCCTCCTGGGCCTACTACACGGTGTTCGCGGCCGGCCACCTCGTCCTGGCTGCGGCCGGGATGAGGATGCTCGCCCGCCGCCTGGGCCTCTCCGGCGCGGGCGCCTTCGTCGCGGGCGTCTGCTTCGTCGCCACCGGCCCCGTCTTCTCCCTCGTGCCCCTCTACCACCACCTCGCGGGCGCGGCCTGGATCCCGTGGGTCGTCTGGTCGGCCCTCCGCCTCGCCGATCGCCCTGGGCCGTCGAGCGTCGCCCGGCTGGCCGTCGTCGCCGCGGCGCAGCTCCTCGCCGGGTCCGCCGACATGTTCCTGATGGCCCTGGTCGTGGTCGGCGCCTTCGGCCTGCGCTCCGCCCTGGCCCGGCCCCGCTCCCCGCAATCGCCCCGACGGGTCCTCACCTGGACGGTCCTCGGCTTCGCCCTCGCCCTCGGCCTGGCGGCGGTGCAGTGGATGCCGACCCTCGAGCTCGCCCGGAGCTCGGAGCGCTTCGACCTCACGCCGCGGACGCGGACCACGTGGTCGGTCCACCCGCTGGCCCTCATCGAGGTCGTCCTGCCCTTCTCCCTCAACAGCCTGCGCGCCCTGTCCCCGTACCTCGCTCGAGAGGTCTATCCCCAGGCCTACTTCATGGCCTCGCTGTACCTGGGACTGCCCGCGCTGGGCCTCGCCCTCTTCGGCCTCGCCGATCGGCGCCCGCATCGCGGCGTCCTGGCCGGTCTGCTCGCCTTCGCCCTGCTCTTCGCCCTCGGCCGCCACGGCGTCTTCTACGAGCCGGCGACGCTGCTCCTGCCCTTCCTCCGCGTGATCCGCTACCCGGTGAAGGTGATGGTCGTGGCCGCGCTCGCGTGGGCGCTCCTGGCCGGACGCGGAGTCGACGCGCTCCGCCAAGGCTCTCTCGGCGGCGCCGTCGAGCGTCGCGTCACGCGTGGGTTCGCGGCCCTCGTGGCTGTTCTCGGCGCCGTCGCCCTGCTGGCGGCCTGGGGCCCCGCGGCCTGGCAGCGCCTGCCGCTCTTCCGGGGCGTGGACGTCTCGGCCCAGGCCGACCTCCTGGGCGACCTCGGGCAGGCCCTCGCCAGAGCCGCGGCTCTGTCGGTCGCGGCGGCGGTGGTCCTGCGATTCCGCGGTCGGCTCGGCCGCCATGCCGCAACCCTGCTCGCCGTCCTGGCCGTCGGCGACGTGCTGCTGAACCACGCCGACCTGCAGCCGACCGCCGACCGGCTCGTCTTCGATCGCCGTCCCGAGGCCCTCTCCGTCATCGGAGAACCCGGCCGGGCCCGTCTCTTCGTGTACGACTACGGCATGGCCACGCCCCGCCAGTTCGCGAGCGGCTTCGCGTTCACCAAGTGGTACCGCCTGGCCAGGGGCCCGGCGGGCCTCAGCCCGTACGAGGCCCAGGTCCTCTCCGTCCAGGACTACCTGAACCCCCCCACCGCCGGCCGCTGGGGGCTCTTCGGCAGCTACGATCTGGACCTGCTGCGGCTCTACCCGCCGGGCCTCACGCTGCTCACCGAGTTCCTGCGCGACGTGGAGGGCTCGCCGCTGCACCGGAAGCTCCTGCAGATGGGCGCGGTGACCCACGCCGTCGCCCTCCATCCCGCCCCGTGGTGGGACGGGCTCGAGCCCCTGGCGACCCTCGCCGGGCCGTTCGCGGATCCCATCCGGATCTTCCGGGTGCCCTCGACGCTGCCGCGCGCCTACGTCGTCGGCGACGCCCGGGTGGTCGCGGACGCGCAGGCCCTCGTCCGGCTGGCCGGAGACGACTTCGATCCGCGGCGCGAGGTCCTGCTCGCCGGCGGCTCGGCGCTCGCCTCCGACCCGGCCTTCCGGGGCTCGGCGAGGATCCTCGACTTCCGGCCCGACCGCGTGCGTCTCGATGTCGAGACGAACGGCCCGGCCTACGTCGTCCTGGTGGACACCTACGGTCCGGGCTGGCGCGCGACGGTCGACGCCCGGCCCGCCGACGTTCTCCGGGCGAACCTCACCTTCCGGGCGGTGCCCCTTGGGCCGGGACACCACGTCGTCGAGGAGGTCTACCGGCCGCCGGGAATGGCCCTCGGGCTGGCTCTCGCGTCCACGAGCCTCGTGGCCCTGCTGGCGCTCGCGGTGGCGCATCGCGAGCGCGGCGCGCCGGGAGAGCCGAGTTGAGCGTCGAGAGCGACCGCCTTCTCGAGCACCGGCGCCTCTGGCGGGGGCGGCCGGCTCTCCGCGCCGTCTACGCGACCTGGTTCGACCTCGTCCTCGACGAGCTCAAGCCGCACGCCTGGGTGGTCGAGGTCGGGGCCGGCCCCGGCTTCCTGGGCGAGCACGCGCGGCTGCACCGGCCCGACCTGCGGTGGGTGGCCACGGACCTCCTGGCCGTCCCCTGGAACGACGCGGTCGCCGACGCGCTGCGCCTCCCCTTCCGCGACCGCTCGGTCGACGCCGTCGTCGGCCTCGACGTGGTGCACCACCTCGCCGATCCGGGTCGCTTCTTCGAAGGAGCCGCGCGGGCCCTCGCACCGGGGGGACGGCTGCTCTTCGTCGAGCCGTGGGTGACGCCCTTCTCGTACCCGATCTACAGGTGGCTGCACCAGGAGGGCTGCACCCTGGCCCTCGATCCCTGGCATCCCTTCCCCGGGGCGGGAAAGAACCCCTGGGACGGCGACGCCGCCGTGCCGTGGGGCCTCGTGGGCAAGACCCCCAAGACGCGTTGGCCGGCGCTCGGCCTCGCCGCTCCCGGAGTCCGCCTCCTGAACTGCTTCGCCTACCTGGCCACGCTCGGCTTCCGCGAGCGCTCTCTCCTCCCGGAGGGCGTCATCCGCCTGCTGCAGGCGGTCGACGAGCGGTCGACGGCCCTGGCGCCGCTCGTCGGGCTAAGGGCCGTCCTGACCTGGCGTCGCTCCGGGGACGTCGAGACCCGGGGCGCCGCGGGCCCCGGAGAACGCGAGGGCCAGCAGGGCGAGGAGGCCGGCGGCGGAGATCAGCAGGCCGACCGCGACTGACGCGGGCCGGTAGGCCGTCTCCACCACGTGGCGTCCGGCTGGCACGCGCACAGCCTGGAAGGCGAGGTTGGCGCGCTGGACGGCGACCGGCTGTCCGTCGACCGTCGCCCGCCAGCCCGGATCGAACGTCCGCGTGACCACCAGGTAGCCCTCGCGCTTCATCTCCACCTCGGCTCGCAGGAGATCGGGCTTGCGGTCGGTGATCCGGGCCGTGCCCTCGAAGTCGGCCGCCGTGGCCGTCGCCTCGCCGGTGGCGAGGAGGACCGTCCTCTCGGGCGCGAACGCGGGGTCGGCCAGCGCCGCGAGGGCCTGCCGGCCGTCGGCGAGGATTCCCTGCCCCACCACGTAGGCTTCGGGCAGGGGGCGCGGCACGCGGTAGAGCCGGACCGGAGCCGGGAAGAGGCTCTCGAACGTCCCGACCGGCTCCAGGTCCTCGAGCCCCTCGGTGTGCAGCGCGACGACGTACCGGACGCTGCCCATGCGCAGCAGGCGCAGGAAGCCCGGCGTCTCCTCGGCCAGCCGGAGGATGCTCGCCAGGGACTCCGCGTAGGGCGGCGAGAGGCCGAGGGGATCGCGGTCGTAGGCGCTCTCGAGGCCCCACTGTCGACTCGAGGGGCTCAGCGGGTACGCCCAGAGCGCCCGTGCCCGCTCGACGGGCCCGAGCGGCAGGACGAAGAGCCGGCTCGTCGGCGGCCGCCGGTAGGGTTTCCCGACGACGTCCGAGTAGTCGAAGACGAAGAGGCGCACGGGGGACCCGGTCCCGATGGCCTGGACGACGGGCGGCGGGGGCGTGAACGTGCCCCGCGGCGCGGTCGGATTCAGGCCGGCGTGGGCGAGGGCGAGGTCGGCGACGGCGGCAGCGACGGGGACGCA
>Ga0335076_10006204_pt1 | contig 12061 bp, 14 predicted proteins | sample Lox_Sample_25_FD_206717 | JGI IMG/M metagenome (GOLD analysis project Ga0335076, IMG submission 206717) | Soil microbial communities from Loxahatchee National Wildlife Refuge, Florida, United States - Lox_Sample_2.5 | ecosystem: Environmental > Terrestrial > Soil > Wetlands | place: USA... | reverse complement strand
GTCACCCTCGACCTCGGCCTCCTGGCGTGCCGAGACATCGTGCAGCCAGAGCAGACGAACCAGCGCCGACGCGGAAAGGCGCACAACTGTCGTCGGCTTGACCTTCGATCCCGACGGCAGCATGCGACCATCGACGCGCACTGTGAAAGTGGCTGACAATGGCGGGACCTCGAAGCGGACGCTGCGCCCTGCAAATGGTTCGAGGCGGGCGCGCGCCCAGTCGACGCCACGCAACAGATGGTTGATCGCCGCTGCAGCCGGGCCGGAGAGCATGGTGACCAAGCCCCCTAGAAACGAAACCCGCGGTGCAGTGCAACTACTCCGGCACTCAGGTTCCAGTACTCAACCCGTTCCAATCCGACGTCCTCCATCATCGTCTTCAGCTGCTCCTGGGACGGTTGCACGCGGATCGACTCTGCGAGATAGCGATAGCTGGCTTCGTCTCCCACGATCAAGCGGCCAAGCGCAGGCAGGACGTGAAACGAATAGGCATCGTAGAGCGGCTGGAGCGGGGCCCATGCATGAGAGAACTCCAGAACGAGGACACAACCCCCTGGGCGCAGCACGCGCACCATTTCCCGCAACGCGTCGGTCTTGCGCGTGACATTGCGCAATCCGAATCCGATGGAGGTGCAGTCGAAATACTCATCGGCGAAGGGCAATCGTTCGGCGTCGCATTGAACCACTGGCGTCACAATGCCGGCGTTGACCAGCCGGTCGCGGCCGCGCCACAGCATGCTGGCATTGATATCGGTAAAGACCACTTGCCCTGACGGGCCGACGCGCTGTGCAAAGAGGCGGGCTAGGTCGCCGGTGCCGCCGGCCACGTCCAACACCCGTTGGCCAGGGCGTACCCCGCTGCGCGCAACCGCAAACAGCTTCCAAAGGCGATGCAGGCCGGCGGACATGAGGTCGTTCATCAAGTCGTAGCGTGCGGCTACAGAGTGAAACACCCCCGCAACGCGCCCTGTCTTCTCGTTCTCGGGCACAGCCTCGAAGCCGAAGTCGGTCGTCTTGTTGCTCGGGCTCGTCACGGTCTCGCGCCAGCTGCTACAGCTTCTTCCAGCCTGCGGCCGGCCCCGACCGGGCCACTATGGGGTCTTTGACGCCGCGGTCCGGGTCTCGACTAGCCCCGGCACGGGCGAGCCGCTCGAGGTATTCGCGCCACAGCCGATCTTGATCTTTGCCGAGGTGATAGAGATAGTCCCAGGAGTAGAGCCCCGTATCATGACCATCCGAGAAAACGAGGCGAACAGCGTAACTCCCGACGGGCTCGATTGCCGTGATTTGAATGTCACGTTTTCCCACCTGCAGCACCTCCTGACCGGTCCCGTGGCCTCGAACCTCTGCGGATGGCGAGTTAACCCGCAAAAACTCGCAAGGCAGGCGGAACACTGCACCGTCCGAAAAAGCGATCTCGACCAGCCGGGAGGCCTGATGCAAGGTAATCTCCGTGGGCTGGAGTATGCTCATTGGTTCAACTGGGGTACAGGCTTGCCATCCGATGGCGTGGGGAGCACGGATGATAACCGACCCTTGTCCAGCGCGGAGCTTCGACGGCCTGTAACGGCGCTGTAACAATGCTTTCATATGCTTGCACCCGCGCAATTCCTTACTTGGAGAACTGAATGCCGGCAACAGTGCTGGTAATCGAGGACGAACCTGCAATTCAGGAGCTGATCGCCTACAACTTAAAGCAGGCCGGCCACCAGCCCTTGCGCGCAGACAACGCGGAACAAGCCATTCGGCTGGTGCAAGATGCCTTGCCGGATTTGGTCCTTCTGGATTGGATGCTGCCGGGACTGTCCGGTATTGAATTGGCGCGGCGCCTGCGGGCTGATAAGCGCACGAAGTCGATTCCCATAATCATGCTCACAGCCCGCGCCGACGAGCAGGACAAATTGACGGGCCTGGACACCGGGGCGGACGACTACATCACCAAACCATTCTCGCCGCGCGAACTAAATGCCAGGGTCAAGGCGGTGCTGCGTCGCCGGTCCCCGCAGATGACCGATGATATGGTCCAGGCGGGCTTGCTCAGCCTCGACCCTTCCACCCATCGGGTCAGCGCGGACAGTGAGCAGGTGCACTTGGGGCCGACCGAATTTCGTCTGCTGCACTTCCTCATGACGCACCCGGAGCGCGTTCACTCGCGCACGCAACTGCTGGATCAAGTATGGGGTGACCACGTGTTTGTGGAAGAACGCACAGTCGATGTCCACATCCGCCGATTGCGCAAAGCCTTGGAACCCTCCAAGCATGATCGATTGATCCAGACGGTACGCGGCGCAGGTTACCGTCTGTCCAATAGTTGATTTAGCTGAAAACCGCGTCGAGCGTGGCGGCGCCGTGTCGTCCCGCGTAAATGCACTCTGCTTTCGCAGGCTGCTGTCGTTAGGCCTGCCGAACGCCGGCGGACTGGCAAATTCTGGGATAATTCCGCAGCGTCTTACGCGGGCCGTTCTGGCCCTTGAGGGAGTTAGCGTAGTGCTCAAGCTGTGGGGACGGCCTCTGGTCGCGATTGCAGTCGTAAGCGTCGCCGCGCTGATACTTTGGCCGATCCTGGGTGGCGTCGCAGCGGCAGCAGCATGGTCAATCGGCCTCGCTCCGATCCTCTTCCATCACGTTCTCAATCTCTCCCGCTTGTACCACTGGCTAGGAAACCCGAGCTGGGCCGCGCTTCCCGCGGGAAGCGGCGCCTGGCAAGATATCTTTGCTCTCATCGCCCGGTTGCTTCGTCGTCAGACACAAATAGAATCCCGCCTTTCGGCTGCACTCGAGCGTTTCCAGCAGGCCGGCGCCGCGCTTCCAGAGGGCGTGATCGTGCTTGACGACAGTGATCGGATCGAGTGGTGCAACCCGACGGCGGAGGCTTATTTCGGTTTGTCCAGTCAACGCGATCGCGGCCAGCAGATAACTTATCTCGTGCGCATGCCTCAGTTCCAAGAGTATCTCGAGACGCGCAACTACCGTGAACCGTTGCTGCTGCGCCTGTCGCGCAATGAACAAGAGCTGACGCTGTCGGTTCAGCTGGTTCCCTATGGAGACAGCGAGAAGCTGTTGCTGTCCCGTGACATCACGCGCTGGGAACGGATGGAGACCACGCGCAGGGACTTCGTCGCCAACGTCTCGCACGAGCTGCGCACCCCCCTCACGGTCCTAGGCGGATTCCTCGAGACATTGTCGGATATGCGTGAGCCGGATCCCGATATGCTACGACGCTCGTTGCAACTGATGAGCGAGCAGGCCACTCGTATGCAGCGGTTGGTGGAGGACCTGCTGACTCTGTCCAAATTGGAAAGCGCCCAGAATCCGCTGCGTGAGGACTTCGTCGACGTGTCGGAGATGGCACGTGCGCTGGTTCAGGACGCCCAAGCTCTCAGCAACGGCAAGCATCGCTTCGTCCTACGAGTAGAGAGCGAAGCCGGCGTGAGGGGCAGTGCCGAGGAACTGCGCAGCGCCTTGTTCAATCTGATTGGCAACGCCGTGCGTTACACCCCCGAACACGGCGAGATCGAGGTCTTCTGGTCGAAACACGACAATGAACCGGTCTTTTCTGTCCGTGACACCGGTATCGGCATCGAACCCCACCACATCCCGCGCTTGACGGAGCGGTTCTACCGGGTGGATCGCAGTCGGTCGCGCGCTTCAGGCGGAACCGGACTCGGGCTAGCGATCGTGAAGCACGTGCTGTCACGTCACCAGGCGCGCCTCGAGATCGAAAGCGAACCCGGCAAAGGCAGCACGTTCACCGTCGTGTTCCCCGCAGCTCGCTCGCTCGTCCGCACTCCGAACCCGGCGCACGAACCAGCGGCCGAATCCGCCGATTCCGACTAGATACATCGTCCGAAACCAAGCGCAGCGTTGGCCTACTGTGCGGTGGTCGTTTCTACCTCTTCCGCCGGGTGCTAAGGAGTTGATCGAGCGTGCGGCGCATGCTCATTGCGAAGTCGGGCGGTAGCGGGTGCCCTCCTTCTCGCACCTGCCGACCCCAGATTGCAAAGGGCCAGTGCGGGTCATCCTTGAAGCGGGGAACAACGTGCCAATGTAGGTGTGGAACCTGGTTGCCCAGACTCGCAAGATTGATCTTGTCCGGCTCTAGAACCTCGATCAGCGCTTGCTCCAGCGCGAACACGGCGCGCATGATCGCACTCCTGTCCGTAGGGTCCAGCTCGGTCATTTCCTTCACATGTCCGTCCCAGATCACCCTACAGAGGCCCGGATAGTCAGCCTCGTACGCCCATACCGCACGACACTTGTCGTTCTCCCAAAGGATCTCGCCGCCGGCGCCGTCGCAGAAAACACATCCCATGGCCTCCTCCTTCGCTGCCCCCTCAGAGCATGCGCTCGAAGGCGTTCGAAGCTCGGGCCGCAAGCAGAGGCGCGCAGATCAAGGATCGCGCGAATTGCCCAAATCGCTACTCGCGGTCGTGCGATATTCGCGCGGCAGGAAACGCCCATTCCGTCGCGATGCGAAGCACATGCCCTTCCCGAGAGAAGGGTAACAGATCATTCCGGCGATGAGTGTCAAGATTGTTGTCGCGCCGGTGATGCAGCAGCCTGATGCGGTGTGGGTTCGGGGTTGAGGACGACGAGCTCGACCGGCAACCAGTTGCGCGTCGAGCGACTCCAGCGCTCGGGGTTTGCACGACGCGCGCGTTCGTACAGCGCGTGGCGACTCGCGAGGACTGCGTGTTCGAGCCCATGATGACGCTGGTCGGGCGTCACGTACTGAATTGCGCTGTGGCGGTGTGTGCCTTTGTACCACTCGACGAAGCGAGCTACCAACAGGTGGCTGATGCGAGCTTGGCGAAGGGCAGTCGCGGGTACGCTGACGTGTGTTTCAGGGTGCGAAACAGCGCCTCTGAATACGGATTGTCGTCGGAGACGTGTGGGCGACTGAAGGAAGGGATGACGCCAAGCCACTGCAGCGTCGAGACCATCGTGCTGCCGCGCATGGGCCCGCCGTTGTCGGAGTGCAGCACGAGGCCGCGCGGATCAACGCTGCCCTCCGAGCACGACTGGGTGATAAGCGCAGCGGCGACATCTGCCGACTCGCGTTCCGCGATGCGCCAGCCGACAATGCGACGGCTCCATACATCCATGATGAGATAGAGGTAAAGGATCCACGCACCGTGTCGGCAGCCAGGTGATATCCCAGCTCCACACCTGATTCGGGCCAGTCGCTTGGTGCACCGTGGATGCGGGAGCCACATGCGTCCGCGCCGTAGTCAGCCTCGTTGTGCGCAGACCGTGTCGGCGCTGCGCTCGGTACATCGTCGACTCGGACGCGAGGTACAGCCCTTCGTCGGCGAGCTGAGGAACCAGCTGCTTAGGTGACAGCCCCGCGTAGCGCGAACTCGTCAGCACGGTCACGACCTGTGCCTCCTCAGCTGGTGACAGCGCGTTGCTTGGCCGACGATGCGGTCCGCAGCGGCGATCGCCAGCCTCGGGGTCAGCACGCCAGCGCTCGATGGTCCGAGCCGAGATGCCGAGCATGCGACACGCGGGCGCCAGACGCACGCCTGTCGCCTGCGCTTCCGACACCCCTTCGCGTTCGAGGTAGGCGGCCAGCGCCTCGCCATCAAGATCGGAGGCCTCGGCGAGGACACGAGCCTCCCGCTCGACCGTCCACTCACGCACGACGGGCTTCGGTTTATCGGCCAGATCTGCAGGTTACGCGCCTCGTGCAGCCAGCGCGACAGGGTGCGCTGCCGGACCCCCTCGTCTGCCGAGCCAACTGCGAGGCACTTACTGCGTTGTTGCCGGTAAGCCGCTAGACCATCTTCTGCTAGAAAGCCATGGAGAACGGCTTGCTCATGTCGTCGAGTTCTCGCCCCTCAGAGGTTCAACTTCGAACGACGCGACAACCATCCTGGCACAGGGGGCCGGTATAAACCGTTACCTATGTGACCGGAACAGACCACAATGAGCTGGCGCGCCCAGCGGGATTCGAACCCACGACCCTTGGCTTCGGAGGCCAATACTCTATCCACTGAGCTATGGGCGCGCGGAGGGCGAAACGGGGTGAAGGATAGCCGCAATCGCCGCGTGCGTCCATCGCTCAGCCTAGGACGCTACGCGGCGATCTTTTATACTGCGCGTCTTATGCGAGCCTGAAGACAAGGATTTTCCATGACCGACGTGCACGTCGAAGAACATTCCACACCAATCCAAACACCCAAGCAGCTGGTGATAGTCGTTGTTCTGGCCTTCCTCGTTCCGATCCTGCTGATCGTCATGATTACGCAGATGGTGACGGGGGGTCTGAAAGTCGACGTTGGCGGACATGCGATGTCCGAGGATGCCATAGCCCAGCGACTCAAACCGGTCGGCGAGATAGCCCTCGCGGAAACCGGTTCCACTCCGGGCACCCGCTCAGGCGAAGAGGTAGTGAAGACCGTCTGTCAGGCTTGTCACGGCGCCGGCTTGATCGGCGCGCCCAAGATCGGTGATAAGGCGGCGTGGCAGCCACGGCTCGCGCAAGGTCTCAGCGCCCTTCACACACACGCCTTGAGGGGTATTAGAGCAATGCCGGCGAAAGGCGGCAATCCGTCACTGTCCGACGCGGAAGTAAATGCCGCTGTGGACTACATGCTAAATCAGTCGAAGTAGAAAAATCGCGGTTGACGGCGCGTCTTCCGCGCTATTCCTGGTTCGCTCCGCATCGCAATCGCCCCACGTCATGTCTACCTACGCGATCGGCGACGTGCAAGGTTGTTTTCAAGCGCTGCTGGGCCTGCTTGATCTGATCACGTTCGATCCCAGACGGGACCGCCTGTGGTTCGTCGGTGACCTCGTGAATCGCGGACCGGACTCGCTGGCCACGCTGCGTTTCGTCAAAAGTTTGGATGAGGCTGCCGTCTGCGTGCTAGGCAATCACGATTTGCATTTGATTGCAGTGGCGGAAGGGCACGCCGGACTGCGACGGGACGACACGTTGGAGGAGACGCTAAGTGCGCCTGATTGCGCGGAGCTGATCGCATGGTTGCGCCATCGTCCGCTAATGCATGTCGAAGGCGGTTGCACGATGGTGCACGCCGGGCTCCTGCCAGCCTGGACAATAGCGCAAGCGCAGGAGCTCGCGCACGAGGTAGAGCACGCACTGCGCGGGCCCCGTTATCCCACGCTCCTCGCACGCATGTACGGGAACGAGCCGGACCGTTGGACTGACCGGCTTGCTGGTTACGCCCGGCTCCGTCTGGTCGTGAACGCGATGACGCGGATGCGAGTCTGCACACGTGAGGGCGTCATGCAGCTGCGTTATAAAGGCGACACCACAGTATTGCCCGACGGAGTTCTGCCTTGGTTCGAAGTGCCGGGCCGCGCTACCAGTACGACACCCATTATCTTCGGCCATTGGTCTGCACTTGGCCTAGTGCTGGAGGCTAACGTAATTGGACTTGATACCGGGTGTCTGTGGGGGAGAAAGCTATCGGCGTTGCGCTTGGAAGATCGGCAGCTGTTTCAGTTTTCCTGCCGGGACGCGGCAGTTGCAAAGCGTCGGCGGTGACAGATTCGGCCGCCCTAGCAATGTCGCGTCGGGTCTTGCCTGTGATATCGATCGTACCGGCAAAGATCACTTCTGCGTGCAAGGTGCGATGTGCGAGAATCAGCCAAACCGACTCCCACAGCGAGCGCTCACCCGCATATGCGGCGTCCAAGTTGATTCCACCGTCGCGATTGACATAGCGCAACGCGACGACTACTACCCGCGCTCCCGCCCCCAAGGCGGGTTGAAACAGTGACGCGTGGAATGGCTTTATTTCCGTACCGTCCGTCGTTGTGCCTTCCGGAAACATTCCGACGTGTTCACCGCGGGTGAGCGCCTGAACGATGGCGCGGTTGGTATGCGCTGTGTCGTGCCGCCTTCGACGTTCGATGAAGATGGTTCCAGCTCCCGATACGAGAAACCCGATCAGGGGCCAGCGGCGGATGTCGGACTTGGCAACGAAGCGCACCGGAACTACGGAATCGAGGACCCAAATATCGAGCCACGACACGTGGTTGCTGACAATCAAAGTAGGTGTGCGACCGGAGGGCAGCGAACCCTGCACAGTCACCTTCAGACCCAGGATGCGCAGCAGCTGACGTGACCAGCGTTTGATGGCCACGACGCGCTGCTTCCACGAGAAGAACGGAAACAGAACGCCGACCCGGTAGCATCCGTAGAACAAGTGCACCAGCAGCCGGATCAGCCGATAAAACCGAACGAAGCTGGAAGTCGGACGTTCCCGCGTGGCGGCGAGGCGACGCGAATCACTATGACTATCCGCCATTCCTCACGAGATGTCGCGCGATGAAATGCTTCGCGTAGCGGGCATCCACCCGGGACGCTGGCAGCAACATCAACAAATCGGCCGTATTGAAATCCGGATCCCAGGCTGGCTCACCGCAAACGTATGCCCCGACCCGCAGGTACGCCCTGATCAATGGCGCAATCGTCGGCGCAACATGCTGATCCAACTCGTGCAATGGCAGCGGACAGCGTGGAAAAACACGATATTCCACCGGGCTGAGATGGGTTTCACGCAGCTTGATGAACGCCGCCGCTGCGCTGTGGCCGCCGTCGACCATGCTCAGGCTGGCGCAACCGAGAATGTACTCGTAGCCGGTCCTCAGCATGTAGTCGGCCAGCCCTGACCACAACAGCGCGATCACGATGCCGCTGCGATGATCGGGATGCACACATGATCGCCCGATCTCGACCGCACGATCACGCAAATGATTCAGCCGCGTGAGATCGAACTCTTGATCGGAATAGAATCCGCCGACGCGTTTGGCGGTCTCCCCGGTGAGAATGCGGTAGGTCCCTACGACCTCACCCGTGTCTTCTTCGGTAACGAGGAGGTGCTCGCACCAGGCGTCGAAAGGATCGCTATCGATGCCCTCCTCGGCGCTAGGCAATCGCGCGCCCATCTCTTCGGCAAATACGCGGTAACGCAACCGCTGAGCCTCCAGAACCTCTGCCGCCCCGCGCGCCAAGTGCACTGACAGCCTGCGTTGGGGTTCAGGGCGAGGATCGCGCCGTGGTTCCAGCATATTTCCGCTCCATTAAACAGGATCAGGGAACACTAAGTTCCCGCTATGACGGATGGGTGAAACACCAGTGAAGCTTTCGCGACGGCCACCGCGACGTCGCCAGGCCGGGAGGTCGCAACGGACCGTGCAGAAGGGGCCGCGGCCCGCAGTTTCGCGGGTAGAGATGCGGGGCCGTATCGCCAACTGGCGACCGGCCAGAGTGCCGCAATGATCTGACTGGCTCTCCTCGTGGCTGGTGAGGTATGGATAGACCGAATTAGCCGTTTCCAGGCCCCGGTCGCGGGCCTCCTACATTGCACTGCACGTAATTATCGGGCGCTAGCTTACCAGATCGAGGTGCCAAATGCTTCTTTGAACAGCGCTCCGATTTCCGCCCGGGTGATCTGGTGGTTCTGACCACCCCGGCTGGCAATCTTAATAGCACCCATGAGCGATGCCAACCGGCCGGTGGTTGGCCAATCCCAGCCGTGTCCGATACCGTACAACAGCCCCGCTCGATAGGCATCGCCGCAACCAGTCGGATCGACCACCGCCTCCGGCTTCGCGCTCGGGATATGCAGCGTCTCGCCAGCAGAGTGGATGACGGAGCCTTCCGCCCCCTGGGTGACGATGAATGCCTTGACCATGCGGGCGAGTTCCGCGATCGAGCGCCCAGTCTTGTCCTGGACCAGGCGCGCCTCGTAGTCGTTCACCGTCACGTAATCGGCAAGGCGAACGAACTCCAGCAGCTCTTCACCGCTGAACATCGGTATGCCCTGCCCAGGATCGAAAATAAAAGGAATTCCCGCCTCACGGAACTGACTGGCGTGCTCGACCATACCCTGTCGGCCGTCCGGCGCTATGATCCCGAGCCCGACGTTCTTGGCATCGCTCACCCGATTCAGGTGCGAATGCATCATCGCCCCTGGGTGAAAAGCGGTGATCTGGTTGTCGTCGAGATCCGTGGTGATAAAAGCCTGAGCGGTGAAAGTATCCTTGACGTGCCGGATGTGAGTCTGAGGAAGCTTGAGGCGCTCCAGGCGGTAGGCATACGGCTGGTAGTCGTCCCCCACGGTCGCCATGATCAGCGGCCTCTCGCCGAGAAGAAGCAGGTTGTACGCGATGTTGCCGGCGCAGCCACCGAACTCGCGCCGCATGTCGGGAACCAGAAATGCAACGTTCAAAATATGAATCTGATCGGGGAGGATGTGGTTCCGGAATCGGTCCCGAAATACCATGATGGTGTCGTATGCAATCGAGCCGCAGAGCAGGTAATCCATACGTGGAGATCTCTCTGGTTGTGGCCGAGCGCTAGCGACTGATCAGGATCGGCTTGAGGTCCATCGATTGCGCGACGCGCCGAGCAACTTCATCGGCCTGAGCGCGGTCGGCGTAGGGGCCAGCGTGCACTCGATACACCCCATTTCGCATATACATGGCCATGGCGCCCGCTAGCCAGGTCATGTCGATTCGCATGTGAGCAAGGAAACCCTCCGCGTTTTGGCGCTGACTGAAGGCGCCAAGCTGTACGTAGACGCCGCTGGGCTCCTCCGCTATGACCGCCTCAGCGCGTGTTTGCGGTGACGGGTCTTCGACAGCGGCTGGAATACGCGGCGCGACCGCGGTACGTTGCGGTTCGTCGGGAACGATGCTCTCCACTTCCACGAGGTCGCTGCCCGATCCGATCATTCCGAGCTTGTACGCAGCCGTGTACGAAAGATCGATAACGCGATCACCATGGAATGGGCCGCGGTCGTTGATGCGGACGACCACGGACTTACCGCTGCGCAAGTTGGTTACGCGCGCGTAACTTGGAATGGGAAGCGTTGGGTGGGCCGCGGTCATCGCGTACATATCGTATGCCTCACCGGACGCGGTGGCCTGACCGTGATAGCGCTTGCCGTACCAACTCGCAGTTCCGCGTGCTTGGTACGCCCCGAGCCTGGTCATTGGCGTGTAGGTGCGACCGAATACGGTATAGGGACGCGACGTAGACGCTTTGATCGGTTCGACCTTCGGTTCAGGATTCGGAATCTGATCGAGGTTGGCGGGCGGGTTTGCACCGGGACCGTCATCTAGATAGTAGCCTCCAGGCTTGTGCGGCGGACCGGTTTCGGGACGAGGTGGAGCCGACGTACAAGCGACTAGTAGGAGTGCACAAAGCCCAATCAGAGCTCGCGTGCGATGCATACCGATAGAATTTTGCGCGATGTCCAAGACTTCGTCATGGCATTCAGAGCCAGCCATCCTACCCTTCACGTTCCGCCTGTATCCCTGCGTCCGATCAGCTTTTCACTAATCTTTTGTGCGTGTGAATGCTCATCAGTATGCCCATGGCGAATAAGATGCTGACGAGCGACGTGCCCCCGTAACTGATCATTGGCAGCGGGACGCCCACGACGGGTAACACGCCACTGACCATGCCCATGTTCACGAACACATAAGTGAAGAGGGTCAAAGTGATCGCCCCAGCTACGAGACGTGTGAAGAGGGTGGAAGCGTTGAAGGTGATGAAGAGCCCGCGGCCGATCACGAACAAAAAGAGGGTCACCAGCACCAAATTGCCAAACAATCCGAATTCTTCCGAGAACACCGCGAAGATGAAATCGGTGCTGCGCTCGGGCAGAAAATCGAGATGCGCCTGCGTTCCATTGAGCCACCCCTTGCCGAAGAACCCGCCGGAACCGAGCGCGATCGTGGCCTGGATCGTGTGATAGCCCGCGCCCAGTGGATCCTGGCTGGGATCCAGCAAAGTCAGGATGCGCTGCCGCTGATAGTCATGCATCAGCGGCCAGACCAAAAGCGGCACGCTCACCGCCCCGGCGGCAGTCAGACCGACGAGAATTTTCCAGCTCAACCCGGCCAAGAAGATCACATAGAAACCGGCGGCGCTGATAATCAGTGCCGTCCCCAGATCGGGCTGTTTGGCGATCAACGCCACTGGAAGAAGCAGCATCACCGCAGCCACGGCAAAGTCGCGTAACTTGAGCACCGCTTCGTAGCGATCAAAGTACCAAGCCAGCGCGAGTGGAACAGCGAC
>Ga0335076_10006203_pt1 | contig 12061 bp, 19 predicted proteins | sample Lox_Sample_25_FD_206717 | JGI IMG/M metagenome (GOLD analysis project Ga0335076, IMG submission 206717) | Soil microbial communities from Loxahatchee National Wildlife Refuge, Florida, United States - Lox_Sample_2.5 | ecosystem: Environmental > Terrestrial > Soil > Wetlands | place: USA... | reverse complement strand
TTCACCCCGGGGGGGGGGGGGGGGGGGTGGGGGGGCCTGGGGGTACCTCAACATGCCAACTGAAAGTAGCCTTCCACATGCCCAAGTAGAGATACGCCGAGTTGACCCCAGGAATCAACTTATCAATGCGGCACAACAAATTATCTAACTTGGCAACGTTCCAGACCTCTGTCCGATCATCAAATAAACTCCCCGGCATATCAGCCCCGTACAAGGGATTATTAAACGTCAAAGTCTTCCAATAAATCCTCTCCAATTCCTGACACCGTTCAACTGTATACTCCTCCGCATTCCCAATCCTGTAGTCAAACCCCCTGAAATCGTCGGCATCACGCACGTAATCCGCCTCAGCGGTATCAACGGGCGTCTCGCTCCGTTTGCGCTTTTTCAGCGCGGGCGGGGAGAGCGGGGTTGTCGCGCGACCAAGGTCGGCCCCGGGCTCCTCCTGGAGGATTTGTTCGGGGGATGTGGAGCGGTCGAGGGGTGGTTGTGGGGGGGCTTCTTCCGTGGACGAGGGTTCTGGGGAGGGGAACTGAGGTGGTTGCGGCTGGGTGGTGGTGGATGTGGCGTTGTCGTTTGGTCCGTCGGAATTGATTGTCGCGACGCAATTGCCCGGCATTCCGCACGTGCGGCAGAGGATGTCATCTGTCGTCGCGTTGACGAAGGCAGGCTCCTCGACGTCGGCAGAGCAATTGATGCAATTCCTGGCAGGAGGGGGATTCTTCTCACCAGGTTGGGGATTTGTAGAAGGGATCCAGGGCTCGGCGGGTGCTGATGGATTTCCCGAGGCTGTGGTGTCGAGTTTTGGTTTTTTAGGGGATGGTCGTGCTTTCTGCTTTGGTTGTGCCTTTCGCTTGCCGACCGTATGACCGGCCATGCGCACTTCACCGCGTCGTGCAGGCGGTTGATGGTCCGTACTCTCACACAGGGCCCTCCACTGAGGTAAATTATACACCCGCCGCTTTTCAATGTTCATTTGCCGGAACACGCCGGCGGTCCCAGCAAATTGCTGTTCAATAGCATTCCGCAACTTTATCGATTTTACTTGTTCGTCGAGCAGAGGCAGCGCTTCTCTCCTATCCTCATGTCAGCCCATGTCTTCCTCGCCAAGCGATGAGGGGGGTTCCGAGGTACCATTCGGGTGGCGGGATCACTTTAACAATGCCGGCTTGCATTCCATAATCATTGACCCGAGTGATGAATTTCTCAAAGGTGCGGAACTGATCCATCGTCTACAGCGCATTAGCCATCTATTTTCCAGGTTGGAAAAAGTGCACTTACAGGTTTGAATACGGGGATTTTGCCGTTGTCGTAATAGTGGTCAGGCAAGATGGGGTCTTCGGGTTCCAGCGCCGTCTTCTTCTCAATCACCACCTCGATCTTGGCTGTAGGTACGCTGATCTCGGGCGCATCCTCTGTCTGCGTTGCCGGCCGGTCTTGCTCCGGCTGTTCCAGGGCGTCGACGGTCATCGCATTGCTGTCTTTGTCTGCGGTGGGCATGGGCGGTGGCTCACAGGTCTCGGGACTGGGCTGGACGTCGTCCATGCTCGCCATCTCCGCTCCGAATGGGCTGGAATGGACAAACTGCGCTGTGTAGCAATGGCCACTGTGGCTCCGGGCAGGATAGACGGGGCCAAGCTCCAGTGATGGTCGAGGGGCAACACCGGGGAAGAGGCACTGGCGTGAACAACAAGAACTGCGGCGCCTCACGCAAGGGAAGGGCCCCCCGCCAAAATCGAAATCAACTACCGTCGGAGAAACTCAACTCAGCACATGCACATCGGCAGATCTCCCTTCTGTGATCATATCGCTATTAACACCTGTCATTCTTAAAGTCGGTGACAAGTCCCAAACTCTCGCGTAGGCAGCAATAAAAGGAACGCCCACATCGTGAGCCGCCAGATATATTTGTTTACTTATATGCCCCACGGATATCTCATCTAACAATGTCAAAAACGGTTCGGAGATGCTCATAACGCCGGCGGTCCTGATCAGAAACACTAGGCCTCAAAGACTCCATCGCCTGATTAAAATGTTCCATCTTCACTTCCACCTCCGTACTATTCCCCTCCCCACTCGGAGTTTTATCAATTAAAATCTCCTTCACCGACCATATCGCAGCCTGGCGTACCAACGCAGACAAATCGGCACCACTAACAATTCATCAATGTTCATTAGCGGAGTGTACCTGAAATTTCTTGCTCGTGGGTCGTGAGCGATGATATTGAGATCAACTTCTCGGGCAAGAGGGGTTTTCTTCGTCAGCGTTTTCAGGATTTCGCAGCGGTCGGCCGCCTCTGGTAATGCGACGAAGAGCGGACTGTCGAGACGACCCGGTCGGATCATAGCCGGATCGATGATATCGGGTCTATTCGTTGCTGCGATGACATACACCCCCTTCCGATCATTCAATCCGTCCAGTTCCGTCAGCAGCGTATTCACGACCCTGGACGATGCTTCAGTCTACCAGTGTCAGCAAGGTCGGTGTAAGGACATCAACCAGAGCATCGTCTCGTTTCGGAACAAGGGCGTCTAATTCATCGAAGAAGATAATACAGGGTGCAGATGCCCTAGCCCGCTGAAAAACCTGCCTCACGGCCCGTTCCGATTCCCCAACATACTGCCCATTAAACAACTCCTCATTTTTAAGTGTAGTACCTTGTTAAGCAACTCAGGTCCCTTGACAGAAATAAAATTTGCCCGACTTTCATTCGCGACAGCCTTGGCAAGTAATGTCTTCCCGCACCCCGGAGGTCCCCAAAGCAGGACCCCCGAGGGAGCCGTAATCCCCACTTTTGCATAAACTTCTGGCTCGCGAATTTGATGTACAATCGCCAGTTGTAATTTTTCGCGGAGATCAGAGAGAGCACCGACGTCGTCCCAGGTGACGTCGGGGACGGTCGCGAAACCCTCTCGTTTTGCGGAAGGCTGGACTTTGGGGATTGCGGCGAGGAAGTCGGATTGGGTGATTGCCAGGCTGGACATTTGGTCGGGGGTCATTGGGCCTCGGTCGGCTTTTATAAAGGCGTGGAGCATGGAGATTGGACGTGTCGACGTTTCTTCATTGTCGATGGACATTTGTTCTGTGACGGTTTGGGATTGGAGGTGGGTTATCATTCTTTTGATGGCTATTACTCCTGCTGCGGCCGTGAGGGCTTGTAAATCTGCTCCGACAAAGCCAGGGGTCATTTTCGCCATAGTTTTGAAATCAAAATCCCCTGATAAGCGAAGATTTCGGCAGTGAACTTTAAGAATACTACCGCGATTAACCTTGATGGTGGGGGGGGAAACCTTTCTCTGGCGTGGTCGTCAGGGACGTTCATGCATATCTCTCGATCGAATCTTCCTGCTCTTCGTAATGCTGTATCTAAGGAATCCGGTCGATTCGTCGCACCGATTATCAATACAGGTTTCCCATCCATCTTCTCCAGTGATAACTCTATAGCCCGTTAGACGACCCAAAAATAAAGGAGTGTGGGACCATCCATACAAGTCAGCAACTGCGCCACGATCCGCCGCTCCATCTCGCGCTGGGCAGTCTCTCTCTTCTGTGTGATCGCATCGATTTCGTCGATAAACATTAAACATGGAGCATTCTGCTTTGCGTCTTCAAACACATCTCGAACTTTCTTCTCGGACTCGCCTGACATGCCTGATACGATTGTTGGCGCAGATATCGAGATGAAAGGCAATCCGAGTTCCTGGGAATCAGCTAGATCCGACGAAGGGGAGGGGGGAGTACCCCAGCCAACGCATTCGCAAGAAGGGTTTTCCCACAGCCGGGGGGCCCGAATAGGAGGACCCCCCGTGGTGGCTGTATGCCTGTGTGAGTGTAGATTTCGGGGTGCTTAAGTGGCATCACGATTAATTCGAGGACTTCTTGGATACAATCGTCGATTCCACCCAGATCCGCTAGGGAGACTGTTGATGGAGGGCACCAATCTGACACTACACTCAGCCTCGATACTAATGCAAGGAATACATTTCTGTCGTTTCTTGTCCTGTGTTCGAATCTTGGCTGCCTTTCGTTTGCCCGCGTTGTCAACGCCCTCGTGCAATCTTGTCCCGTTTACGCCTTCTTTTGGCGTCTGTGTTCCAGATATTGGCGGCGAGTTCGTCGTCTGCGTAGATGCCCATTGACTCGTGATAAGTCTATTCACAGCATTCGTATCCTAACGTCAGTCCCCGCGGAGGAACAGGCCGAGAACCTTGACTTCAACCAAATCCAGGCCATCCATTCCCTCAAAATCGCTACCCAACTCGCCGTCGGACAAATCGCTGACTGCTTCCGACCGCAAAATAGCCTGCGCCCGTTGTATCGACGCCTCTAGCCGGACTTTCTTCAATCGCCGTAGCTGAACGTCCCTCTCCTGGAGGAGGGAGTAGAGGTGAGAGACGGAGAGGGGTTGGTGTCGTGAGGGGTTTGAGGAGTCGAGATGGGTCTGGCTGAATTCACGGACGTGCTCGAGGACTTTGGTGTCGATGTTGTTTGACAGCGACCGGTGGTCGCGGGCCTTGCGGCTGGGGAACATCCTCAGTCGGTGCGCAAATTTGTTTAGCTGTCGATCAAAAATTTTATCCTGCGGCTGTGATGGTTGGCGGTCAACAGATGGAATAGTCAGCAGGGTCACTGCGTTTTATGAAGCACACTGCATGCAGGTTCCTCCCAACAGCCGCCCAGTAGCGATTAGCGAACAAACGGCATGCGAATGTCTTACTATTGTCATCACGCAGTCCCTCCTCATGGTTTTTCTGGGAGATGCATAAGCTTCCCCGTCCCCGCGATCGCCAGGGTTAGGTTTTCTCCGCCGTGATTTTCCAGCAACTTCGGTCGATGAAATTTCTTCGGACCATCCCAACGGCTCCCTTTCGCTGAGATTAGTGTCCGCTTCCTTTCGCTCCATCCCACATCGTCAACAAAGAGTGGACCTACACAATGCGCGAACACAATCCCAACAATTGGTACGCTAGTTGTCATGACTCGTCTTGGCAGAGGCTGATTTCGACTGGTCAGGCATTGGACCTCGAAGAATTGTCTGGGCTGGGCAAAGGAGTATTTCCAGGAGAAGCTGACGACAATCTCGGCGCAAGATGGGTCCAACTCTATTTCTGTCAAGAGCGTCAGTCAGTGTGAGGGCGATGTCGACGTCAATCAGCGAAAGGGGAAAATCACTACACTCTTCGACGTCAAGTTGGTGTTGGACATTCAAGGTATATCTATATATACAACCATACACGATGGTTTTCTGCATAAATCTGACATCGTAGGGGAGACAAAGGAGGACCCGGATGTCACGGGCACAATCACTGTTCCGGAAGTAGCCCACGACACCGAACCAGACGAGTATGTGGTACGGCTCCTCGCACCTCCCTGCTTTCTGACAACCCACAGTTCGAAGTCGACATCTTCTCGGAAACACCTTCCAAAGCCGTTTTGCGCCCCCTTATCCGCTCCAACCTTGTCCCCCAACTCCGCACAGCCCTCTCCAAATTCTCAGAAGACCTGATTGCAACCCACGGCAAAGACGTCTACAATCCTTCCATGAACTCGACACCCGCAACCTCCGTCACCGCAACTCCCGCAATCTCAAAACCGCCCACACCCGCCCCCGTCCCCGGCAAACCCAAGGACGTGCATACCTCCACCGTGACCGAGGACATTGAGTTCACGACCTCGGCCAAGGATTTATATGATGTTTTTGTGCAACCCGCAAAATTGGCTGCATGGACCCGAAGCCCGCCGCAAATCGAGGCCAAAGTCGGCGGGAATGTGGTGCTTTTTCAGGGGAATGTAAAGGGGGAGTTTATTGCGTTGGAGGAGGGGAAGAAGATTGAGCAAACTTGGAGACTGCCACAGTGGCCCCAGGGTAAGAAACCAAAGAAAAAAGATCCTCCATGAGGCTTGAAGCTTATTTTAGGACACTATTGCAATTTGAAGATGATTTTTGATCAGGGAATGGATGGGACGACGCTTCGGGTTACTTGGTCTGGCGTTCCTGTCGGCGAAGAGGACGTCACGAAGCGAAACTTCCGCGAGTATTACGTCAATAATATCAAGTAAGCACCCCGCCGCGTTCCTCTCCTTGGCAGCGTTTTAGCCTTCATTGTCATATCTGGATGTGCGGGTATTTGCTGTTGGATCAGTCGACGCGGCTGGGTTGCTCCAGATCTCAATTATCCGCTCGTTCGACTGCTCGTCCGAGGGTGACATGGGCTGTAGCAATAGTCGCTGTCACTGTAGCTCTTGTGGCAATGCTAATCATGTGGTATATAGGTTGACCTTTGGTTATGGTCTCGTTCTGTGACCAAAAGCCGATGGGTGCGATTGTTTGGATTTGGCTTATCTCGAGGGAAGCCGTGGCTTTTAATGGCTTTGATTTGACTGTTGGAAGTTAGTGGTTGCCATTCCGCAGTAGCGATATTAGAAATAAGATGCCTTTATCCGCCTACCTCACTTGACCTATCGACACCTGCTTAAGAGCTATATCATGGCATGCTCTCCATTTATCGGGACAGTTTCGTCCTGGCCTACATTAAAACATCTCCCCCTCGGCATTCAGGGAGTCTCTGGAAATCAAGATCCATATGAAATGTAGATGCATTCCTCCTCCCTTCCTGGATGGGGGGGATTCTCGTGGGGTGATCTTCCGAAAACATCATAGTCCGGCTCGTGCCTGTTAAACGGCTTTTCGATCGCTCCATCTCCTGTTGTTGAAGTTTTCCACGCTTTCAACCTCATGACTTGCACTCATAGAGATGGGGAAGTGTCTGACACTATGTTGGAAACGGAATTGAATAGGTGACGGAAGACAATTTTCTTTCATGTTACGGAAGGTAGAGAAATTCCTCCTACCTACCCATTTTTAGCAAGGATCGCCACCGTCGCTTTAGGAAAATTTTGTCGCCGATCTGAAAATTTTTGATTCGGACGACATCGACGATGGGGGACAGCGAGGACGAGGGCTTTGACGTCTCGAGCGCCCTGCTGAGCGAGGATCCCGTAGCACTTTCAAAACCCAATTTCTCCTTGCACGCTGACGATTACTCGCTGGCACTCGACGAACCAAATGGTCCTAGTGAAACGGCCGGCCTGGTTGCTCCAAGAGGGACCCGGACCAAGGCTTCTGGGTCCTCATTCAAAACTATGGGTATCTCTCTTCTTGTAAACATGGCAGAGCTCTAACGACAGGGTTTGGACCTATGCTCATGAAAGCCATTGCACGGAAGGGGTACAAGAATCCGACGCCAATTCAGCGAAAGACGATCCCGGCAATCATGGACGGTCGGGATGTTGTCGGCATGGCCAGAACGGGCTCCGGAAAGACAGCCTGTTTTGTCCTTCCCATGGTCGAGAAATTGAAAATTCATTCTGCAAAGGTGGGTCGTCTTCCTCCTACGCACAGGTTTTAATCTTCAGGTCGGTGCGAGGGCGATCGTCTTGGCACCTAGCAGGGAATTGGCCCTGCAGACGTTGAAGGTAGTCAAGGAAATGAGTAAAGGCACGGATCTGAGGACGACGGTGCTTGTCGGTGGAGACAGTCTCGAAGATCAGTTTAGCAGTATCATGGCAAATCCTGATATGTAAATCTTCCCCATGTTGACTTTCACTAACCAACCTGCTTAGTATTGTGGCTACACCAGGACGATTTCTTCATTTAATCATGGAAATGAACTTGGATTTACGCTCCATTCAATACGTCGTCTTCGATGAAGCTGATCGGTAGCCCCAGAATGGAAATACTCTCTCTAAATCCAGACTCTTTGAGATGGGGTTCGAAGCACAACTCACCGAGATCCTCCACAAACTCCCTCACTCTCGACAAACCCTGCTGTTCTCCGCCACCCTCCCCGCTTCTCTCGTCGAATTTACAAAAGCAGGCTTACAAGAGCCTCTCCTCATCCGTCTTGACGTCGAACAAAAAGTTTCCGAAGACCTCGAAACGGCATTCTTCTCCATCAAACCCCCGGAAAAACAGGCCGGACTCCTCTACATTGTCCAGGAAATAATCAAAGTCCCTACATCCACCCCACAGCCAACGCAAGAGCCTCCTTTAAGTAAGAAACGAAAGCGGACTGAGACGGTGAGGAAGAACGGGATTAAACCTTATTCAACGCTTATTTTCGTCTCGACGAAGCATCAAGTCGAGTTTATTACTGCGCTCCTTCGAAAGGCGAATTATGCCGTGTCCTACGCCTATGGCTCTCTCGATCAAACTGCCCGCAAAGAGAACGTGGAGAACTTTTGCTCCGGGGATTCGAGCATTCTCGTCGTTACTGACGTCGCTGCACGAGGAATCGATATCCCTGTTCTGTCGAATGTGATCAATTACGATTTTCCCTCGGAACCAAAAGTCTTTGTTCATCGCGTCGGGCGAACAGCTCGTGCCGGTCAACGTGGATGGGCGTACTCCCTTGTTACTGTCGATGATGCACCCTACTTCGTTGAGCTGGTCGACTTTTTGGGCAGACGTCTCGTAACGAACGGAGAGAAAGAAGTGAATTATGCCAAAGATATTGCGTTGGGTGGGATTCTTCGCGCTGACGTGGAGAAATTTGCGGAGTGGGTGGGCAATGCAGTTGGTGAGAACAGTGAGTTGAATGCACTTTCAAATGTTGCTGCGAGGGGAGATAAATTGTATGCTAAAACGAGAGGCGCGAAAAGTGCCGAGATGGTCAAGAGGGGAAAGGCCCTGGTGCTAGAACCCGGATGGTCATTAGTAAATCCTCTTCTCGGTAAATCTCCTCGGGATATTCGGGCTGATGTCCTTAGCTGTGGAGAAGGAGGACTATGATGATGCTAGACTGAAATTGCTCAGCAGCGTCTCAGGCTTCCGCCCTAAAGAAACAGTCTTTGAAATTGGTCATAAAGGATCGAAAGGGAAATCCCTCGCTGCAGAAATCATGCGTTCCCGCCGTAGCAAAATCACACTCAAATCCGACGAATCTGCAGCTAAGAGAGACAACAGAGAAAATGACGCCGACGTCGAAGACTCTGCCCCAAAGACCTTTCGCGATTCAGAAAACTACATCGACCATTTTAAGCCGGGGATCGTAGCTCAGGAACGTGGGTACGATGTTAATCGACCCTCAACCTCGTTCGCCGAGGCCTCCCGTTCTGTGATGATGAATTTGATCGATGACGATGGAGTATTGTTTGGTCAGAGTAAACCGAAACAGCGATGGGATTCGAAGAAGAAAAGATTTGTTAATATTGTGAGCGACGAAGCTGGCAAGGGTAAAATGATCAAGGGGGAAAGCGGTGTTAAAATTCCCGCGTCTATGAAATCTGGAAGGTTACTCCTGTTCCACCACTTGAGTACTGACCGTTTTCAGATTCGAATCATGGCAACAAGCACATAAGACTGGGTTGCCGCAGATTGGTGCCTCCGAGACAGCTTCCAATCAATTGAGAGCTGTAACCGGCCGCCGATTCAAACATACCAAGCAAAAGGCACCGAAAATACCGGACAAGTATCGTGACGATTATGAGACGCAAAAAAAGAAAGCTGCCAAGGCAGCGGAATTGAAGAAGGATGGTGCGAAGTTGAGGACGCTTGAGCAGATCAAGAAGTTACGAGCGGTCAAAGAACGGAAGAAAAAGAAGAATGCACGGCCATCGAGGAAGATGAAGTAAATTACTACGGTTCTTGGATAGTCCGCATTAGGCGAGATTTACCAGAGTAATAGAGATTATTATCTCTTTCTAATCTATTCTCAATGAATGTCTTTCCTTCTCTGGACTTGGCGAAAACGTAACCTAACCTGATAGTAATGTATTCATTCAGTATCACATTTGTAAGCGAAATAATTAGACAGATCGTGATATCTGGTAACAAGTCACGTCTCATTACCATGAGACCCGATGTCACCGAATAGAAAACATCCTCTGCTGCTCCTCATCAAGCCAGGGCCCCTCGAGCCCGGTACTCACACTCGTCGAATGCTCCGTCCCTGGCGCAAAAATCTTTACTCCTCGTAAATGCGTATCCTTCCCATTCTGATGATTCGCAAGAATTGTAATCTGAACAAGAAATGCCTTGATCACTCCACTACCCAGAATCAGTCCGGAACCCTGGGCTTTGTATTTCCACGGCCCGCCGGGGGGTGCTGTACTCCCGACCATAGTCGCCGATGTGAACGGTTTGCCAGCCTCTAGGCTGATGTAACTCGAGTATTTTCACTTCTGTAAGATCGTATAACCCTGTCCCCGCCGCGATGGATATTCGAGACGGCGTATACGATTCGTCAAGCAGGTAATCGAAATACATACTAATCCACTAAGGCCGATCAACAATGGAGTTGGGACAGAGAATACCTTGATTTGCACGCGTTTCGGAAAGAGGACATTGAGTTTGTGCGGCTGTGGACCATCGGACCTACCGGTTGTCAGTGGGGGCCGGAAGGGAGGGCCGGAGCGGACTGCCAATAGAGGTCTGTTTGTGGAGCGCGAAGGGCTTCAACACAATGGCCCGGTTTTGCGGAGGAGAGGGTCCATGAGGCGAGGTTGCCGATGTCCCATATTGGTTCTGTTTATTAGAGCCAGGATTTCCCGTAGTACCGCTGATGCCGAAGTTTGCTTCGGGGAGTTCTTCTTCAAAATCGGCTTCTAGTTCTTCTGTTGGTTGGTCGTCCATAATGAACGTCGCACCCAACGTTCGCCGATCAACATGGAGTCCACTTTGATGATAAAGTGTGGGCTTTGCAATTGAAATGACACCCTCCTTCTTACTGTAAAGACAATTATGCCATTAGAAGAATCCCCGAAGCTGATGGTTTCCGGAAATACTATCTTCAGAATGAGGCTCTTGTACAGAGATTAGGAAATCAAGATTTTAGAGATAACTCTAACACTCATATATTCAACAATACATGCAACCAACTCGCTAATCTCCTTGATCTTGCTTATATCATAAAGAAGACTAATGCATCTGATCAACTAGCATTACAATCAAAAATGTAAAAGATTCATATCTAATAATAATGAAACAGACTTTCTAACTAAAAACAGCATAATAAGATACAGTTTAATCCTTTCTAATGTATTGATAGTTACCACTGCTATGAAAATGATCAGCAGGATTTGTTACAAATACTATAAGTATAAAGTCAATAATTTCTCTTCATATTGTACTTATTTTCTTTATATAATTATAATAGAATCATTATTATAGGCTAAGAGATTAATTAAAACAGAATCTGAAACATGCTTATTGTCATAACACTTGCTTGTATCTGCGATGTCTCAAGTCCTCGTCTGAGGAGGTTTTCATATTATATACGAAGATATTGTTAATCTCACAATTCCCTATTCTTCCCGATTCAATGGTGCTCTGTCAGTAGGCCGCGGCGCGAACGACAACGTGCTCACGTCGAGCCAATTCCGGATAAAAGCTCGCCCCCCGCGCGGCCACATCACACCACATCACACCACATCACACATCAACACAACGCCAGGGGCCCTCGCCGCCTTTCTCCCGCCTGTCCTCTCCTTCCTGGCCGCGTTTTGTCGGCTATGAACCGCTTCGACTTTTTGTACACGCGCCTGGCCCTCCCGCCAACTTTCCAGTTCGTGTCCTTCACCGTCCCCCCGACTTCCTGCCTCCTTGTTGCTGCCTCCTCGGAAGTTCCGACTCTGACAACGGCCGCTCCCACCGAGGCCGCGGCCAGCTCAGATGGACCGATGGTGTACAACGCGTCGTGGCCGTTCGGGCTTCTGCTCTATGTTTCCGCGCAGTCGCAGAAACTGTTTGGCTCTGGTACACAGGCTGGACAGCTCTTCGAGCGGCCTGGTTGGGATTATTTAATATTGACTCTGTTGACGGTAGTCTTCCGCCTACATCCCTTTGGAGTGTAGCTGACCAGTGCCGTGCAGTATGCTGTTGTGAATAGAACCATGACGTATGCTTCTGTCCGACGACCCATTCGATTAGGATTCTTCCGGCGGTTACTCCTACGAATGGCACCCATATGTTTTCTATTCCACTGCTCAATGCGTCTGTTGTCACGTCTTCGATGTCAGTGTCCGGGTGCTTACCCACTATCTTGGCCGGCTGCATGCATC
>Ga0335076_10006200_pt1 | contig 12063 bp, 10 predicted proteins | sample Lox_Sample_25_FD_206717 | JGI IMG/M metagenome (GOLD analysis project Ga0335076, IMG submission 206717) | Soil microbial communities from Loxahatchee National Wildlife Refuge, Florida, United States - Lox_Sample_2.5 | ecosystem: Environmental > Terrestrial > Soil > Wetlands | place: USA... | reverse complement strand
AGACGACGTTGTCCCACAGCTCGAGGCCATTCTGCGTGTTGTCGGCAATGTTGAGGCCGTGCTTGGAGATGCCGTGCACGAGGTTGTGGTGGAAGTGCACGTTGTTCGCGACATCCGAGCCGTTGCTGCCATTGACGTAGACCTGGAAGCCGTTGCCGCCGCTGACATTCTCGATGTGGTTCCAGGCGATCTCGTACGAGCCGTCGCCGTCGATGTAGATGCCGTGATTTTCCTGATTCGATCCGCCGGCGATGTCGTGGATGTGATTCCCGACCCAGTACGCGTTCGTCGCGTTGCCGTTGATGCCGCCAGCGAGCGCGTTGTTCGTCGCCGTCGCCGCGCTCAGCTCGTTGTTGACGATGCGCCAGTGATCGCCGGCAATCTGCACCGCGATGACGCCGGAGTTGCCACCGGACTCCACGCGCAGGTCGGCGATCGTGACCCAATGGCCGCCGAGGTAACCGCCCGTGGTGTCGATGCCCGAGATCGCGCCCTTCTGCGTCGCGTTGCCGCTGACGTCGATGTAGACGTCCTCGTTCGGATAGCTCATCAGCGTGAGCGGGCCGCTGCCCGTGGCATCGGTCGGTGCGCTGCCGTCCTTGTTGATGAACTTGATGAAATAGGTGTCGTTGCCGAGATCCGTCCACGCCGTGCCGCGCCCGCGCATGACGAGGATGTCGCCGGCCTGCATCGCGCCGAAGGCCGCCTTCGACGTGTCGGACGTCTGCACGTGGCGGTACGGATGCGCGATGTCGCCCGCGACGGCGGTCGAATCGCTGCCGCCGACGTTGTCGACGAACAGGATGCGACCCGGATTCACCATGAACGTCTGCGTCGTGTTCGAGCCGACGCCATCGACCGTCACCTGCACCGGCAAGGCAACACCGGCCTGGGGATTGCCGAGTGCGCCGACCTGCACGGTGATCTGCTGGATGTCCGCGCGCCCATGCGACGGACCGAGATAGCGGTAGTTGTTCACCTCGGCGCCGCCGATCGTGACCTTCACGCGCGAGCCGAGTCCCGCCGCACCGAAGTTCTTGCCGAAGATCGACAGGTACGCACCCTGGTCGTTTTCGCCGCCGCTGTTCGGGCCGGAGGCGATGTCGGTATAGAGGACGATGGGTGACGTGAATGTCGGGCCCACCGCGAGAAGCGGAAGTGGAAACAGCGATGCGATGAGAAGGCGAAGGGACCCTGGCACGCGGCGATCCGTGAACTGCAGTGAATTGACACAAGGTAGCACGGTGGTGCGGCAGAAGCCCGGAAGCTGGAGAAGGCGTCACCTGGGTCGTGCTGAAGGAGCCGCTGGCGGTCTCCGCGAAGGAAGTGGAGCAGTTTGCCGCCGTCCATCCCAACAACGCGCGCCCGGTGCAGCCGTTGCAAAGGGCGGCAGGTTCGGGAAACCAAGTGGCATTGCTTTCATGCAAGGTGGTGAGTGCGCCTGCGGGCACCGCCGTCGCGGCCTTGTTGTTCGCCGGGAAGCCGCGGGAAGGGCAGCCACGGACCCGGCGCTTGATCCACATCAATGTACGGCACGACGAACGCGGAGACCATCCTGTCTCGCGCATCCGTGTTGCGAAGGTCTAGGTGCCTGGACCCATGAAGGTTCTCACGCTGATCGAATCGGGCCGTGTCGCGCATGAGGTGCTGTCGCAGGGGGCGGGCACGATCTGCGCGATATTTCGACGTAGTGTCTACCTGCACTTTCCCGGAGACCGTTATGCCTGTCTCGGGGACGCCGCTCTCGGCCGCGGTCCCATCAACGGCATCGTCCTCGAAGGCCACCTGCTGCCGTCGCTGAGGCTGGGTGATCGGATTGAAATCCGCTTTGGGAATGAAGTCATATGGTCACCGACAACCCGCGTGGGGCGGAAGGCGCTCGCAGACATCTCGCCCGGAAACCTGCGCTCGCTTGAGCTCGCGGCGGCGCGCAGGATACCCCGCGAGGGTCTTGGCGGGGCGTTGATCGGCGGCACTTCGCCGTTGCTGAAAAAGGCCGCCCCAGCGCTGCGAGCACTCCACGGGTGGCTCGGCGCGGCACGCGCGCCGCTGCCGCGCGCGCGGGGGCACGGGTTGCTTGGTCTCGGTCCCGGACTTACCCCTTCCGGCGACGACTATCTGGCGGGGGTGCTGGTCGCTCTGCGCGCCATCGGCGAGGATGCAACGGCCGATCGGCTGTGGGACGACTTGCGCAGCACCGCCGATCGCCGCACGAACGCCATCAGTCGCGCACACCTTCGCGCGGCGGCAGCGGGTGAAGCGCACGAAGCACTGCATCTGTGCCTCGAGCAGCTGTTCGGGGAGAGCGACGCCCAATGGGACTACCCGCTCGCACGTCTGGATGCCGTGGGACATTGCTCCGGCTGGGACGGGCTTGCTGGCGCGGGGGCAGTCGCTCGTAGCGCGTTGTACAGGCGCCGGACACCCGGCGCGCGGTGCAACGAGGCCGCCGTGTTGGCGGCGGTGCCTGAATGAGCCGGACCATGGCCGCCCCGGGAGAGTTGCTGGACGTTGAAGCCCGGGTGCCCGCGACGCCGATGCTCGAAGCCCGCGGAATGTGCAAGCGGTATGGTGATGTCAAGGCGGCTGACGGCGTCGATCTGCGCCTGAATCGCGGCGAGATCCACGCACTCGTCGGCGAGAACGGCGCCGGCAAGAGCACGCTTTCGAAAATCCTGTACGGATTCGTTCACCCGGATTCGGGAGAGATCCTGGTCTCTGGAAAGCCGGTAGTCCTCCATTCACCACAGGACGCGCGCGCGCTCGGCATCGGCATGGTGTTCCAGAATTTCACGCTGATCCCGCCGCTCAGCGTGCTGGAAAACATCGCCCTGTTCCTGACCGACCTGCCGCCCGTCGTCCGCCACGAAGCGGTGGAGAAGCGTATCCACGAATTCGCCGAGCGGTTCGGCTTGGGCGTCGATGCTCGCGCGCAGGTGCGCCAGCTCTCCGTGGGCGATCAGCAGAAAGTGGAGATACTCAAGCTGCTGCTCGCGCATGCACGTGTGCTGATCTTCGACGAGCCGACCAAGGTGTTGGCTCCGCACGAAGTCGCCGCGCTGTTCCGCGTGTTCGAGGCGCTCAAGGGCGAGGGTTACTCGATCCTTTTCATCACGCACAAGATCCGCGAAGTCCTCGCGTGCGCAGATCGCATCTCCGTCATGCGTCACGGAAAAATGGTCGGTTCATTCGTCGCAGGCGAAGCCGACATGGAGAAGCTCGTCGCGACGATGTTTGGCGAGCATGCCGCTGTTCGCTCGATCGAACAGCCGTCGCCCGCTCCCTCATCGCCGACGTCGCGGCCGGTTCTCGAGCTGCGCGGCGCATCGTGCCGGGCTTCTGGCAATGAAACGGCGCTCAACGGACTCGATATCAGGATCACCGAAGGGGAGATCGTCGGCGTCGCCGGGGTATCGGGCAGCGGCCAGAAGGAATTGGGCGACCTGATTCTCGGCCTGCGACCGCTCGCCGGCGGCAGCAAATGGTTGTGCGGCGAGGACGCCTCGGCCTGGAGCATCGCGCGTGTGCGCGAGAGCGGGGTCGCGTTCATACCCGAAGATCCGCTCACGATGGCGGCGTTTCCTGGAATGAGCGTGCGCGAAAACCTGGCGCTCGGAACCGGCAAGCGTTACTGGCATGGTGTGACGATCGCTTGGCAAGCGCTCGAAGCGGCAATGGCGGATTCCTTCCGTGCGCTTGCTTTCCCCATGCCGCCGCTCGATATGCCGATGGGTGCGCTCTCGGGAGGAAATCTGCAGAGGGTAGTCGTTGCCCGCGAGATGGCGCACGGACCGAAGCTTGTGCTCGCGCTGTATCCCACGCGCGGGCTCGACGTGCTCAGCGCAGCGTCGTTGCGGGAACTGCTGCTGCGCGCGCGCGGACAGGGCAACGCCGTGCTGCTCATCACCGATGACCTCGACGAGCTCGCGGAGCTGTCGGACCGCCTGCTCGTGCTCTTCGCAGGCGCCATCGTTGGGGAATTCAAGCGCGGCGCATGGCAGGCCGAAGAGGTGGGTTTGCTGATGACGGGATCCAGAGGGGCGGCGAATGTCTGAAACCGCGACGATCATCTCTCTGCGGGGCTCCAGGGCAATGCACGCGCTGATTCGCTTCATCGGCATCAGCGCGGTCGCGCTCAGCGTGTTCGGACTCATCCTGCTCGCCGCCGGGAAGAGTCCGCTGAGCGCCTACGCCGACACGTTCCGCAACACGCTCGCCAGTGCGTACGGCATCTCCGAGCTGCTCGTGCGCATGACTCCGTTGCTGCTCGCGGCGGTCGCCGTCGCGCTGCCGGCCCGGCTTGGCCTTATCAACGTCGGCGGCGAAGGACAGCTCTACATGGGCGCATTCTTCGCATCCTGGGGCGCCTTCCTGTTTCCGAACGCGCCCGCGTGGCTGCTGTTGCCGTTCGTCACGCTGATGGGCTTTCTGGGCGGAGCGATGTGGGCGGTGATCCCCGGAATTCTGCGCGCCAGAAGGCTCGTGAACGAAACGGTCGCGACCTTGCTGCTCAACTATGTGTCGCCGCTCATCGTGAGCTATTTCGTTTTCGGCCCGTGGCGGACAACGGAGAACTCTGCCTATCCCGAGACCGGGGTTTACCCTGATGCGGCGCTGCTCCCATCGTTCTTCGGCACGCGCGTGCATGCGGGCTTGCTCATTTCACTCGCTGCGCTGGCCGTCTACTGGCTGGACATCGAAAAGACGCGCTGGGGTCTGCAGATGCGAGCAATCGGCGGCAATTCGGGAGCGGCACAGCGCTTGGGCATTCCGGTGCCATTCTGGATCGTAACCGCGATGGCAATCGGTGGTGGCTTCGCCGGGTTGGCAGGCATGGGAGAAGCGATGGGCATTGCAGGGCGCCTGCGCGAGAGCCTGTCGCCGGGCTACGGATACACGGGCTTCCTCATCGCGTGGCTTGCAGGAGGACGGCCGCTCGGCATCCTGTTCATGGCGTTCCTGTTTGCGATCATCACTTCGGCGGGAGACACCCTGCAGATTTCTCAGGGCCTGCCCTATGCCGCGGTCAACATTCTTCTCGCGGCCATCCTGTTCGTCGTGCTGGCGCGGCGACCCTCGGCCGGAACACACCCATGACGACGCCGCTGCTCTTGGGTTTGCTGGCCGGGGCGATTCTCTCGGGAACGTCGCTGCTTTACGCCACACTCGGCGAAACCCTGGTCGAGCGCTCGGGCATCGTCAATCTCGGGCTCGAAGGCGTGCTCCTCGTGGGCGCATCGGTGGGATTCGCGATCACGGCAATCTCCGGGAATGCGTGGTTCGGACTCATGGCCGCCGCTGCCGCCGGAGCGCTGATGAACTCGCTTTTCGGCTGGCTGGTGGTCACGCGCAAGGCCAATCAACTCGCAAGCGGACTTGCGATGATGTTCTTCGGCTTCGGCGCGAGCGCGTTGATCGGTGCACCCTATGTCGGCGCGATCATCACGGGCCTGCCGAAGTGGCGGCCGGTGTGGCTCGCCGATCTCGATTGGGTCAAGTCGACCACGTTGTTCAACTATGACCTTCTCACCTGGCTCGCCGTGCCGGTTGCGATTCTGGTCTGGTGGATCTTGTTCGCGACGCGCTGGGGTCTCGGTGTGCGCGCAGTCGGTGAAATGCCGGCAGCCGCGTTCGCGGCCGGGCGCAATACGGCGCGCCTGCAATACCAGGCGCTGCTGTACGGCGGCGCGCTGGGAGGACTGGCAGGCGCGCACCTGTCGTTGTCGCTCACCTTGACGTGGGCCGAATACATGACTGCCGGGCGCGGATTCATCGCCATCGCGCTGGTGATCTTCTCCAAGTGGAATCCGCTGCGCGCGATTGCTGGCGCGCTGCTGTTCGGCGGCGCCGAGGCCATGGAATTGCAACTGCAGGCGCGCGGATCGCCGATTTCTCCGTTCGTGCTCGGCATGCTGCCGTATCTGTTGACGCTGGTCGTGCTGCTCGCCTGGGGCGGTTCGCGCAGACTCGCCGCGCCGGCGAGTCTCGGCCGCACGTTCTACGGCGCAAATTGACTATTGGAGGTCTTATGAAAAATCAATTCCGTCTGCTCGCTTCGGCTTGCATCCTCGCAGCCGGATTCCTCATCCGCCCGGCTTTCGCCGATCAGGGCTTGACTATCGGCGCGGTCTACGTGGGGAGCGTCAATGACTACGGCTACAACCGGTCCTTTCACGACGCGCTCACCCGGGTCGCCAAGGATGTACCGGGCGTCAAGCTGCTGGAAGCGGAAAACGTGCCCGAGAGCGGCGAATCCGAGAGCGTGATGGAGCGCCTCGTCCAGCAGGGCGCGAAGCTCGTGATCCCGACGAGCTTCGGCTATTCCGATTCAGCTCGCAAAGTCGCCAAGCGGCACCGCGACGTCGCATTCGAATTCGCCGGCGACGGCGACACCGAAAGCAACTTCGGGGTGTTCTTCGGCCAGACGCAGCGGGCGATGTACCCCATGGGCGTGGCTGCGGGAAAGATGACCAAGACGAACAAGCTCGGTTTCGTCATCGGCGTGCCGATCGGTTATTCGCTCGGCAACGTCAATGCTTTCCAGATGGGTGCGAAATCAGTCAACCCCAACGTGCAGACCGTTGTCGTCGTGACCGGCGGCTGGTCGGACAAGGCGAAGGAAGCCGCTGCTGCCAACGCATTGCTCGATCAGGGCTGCGATGTGATCTCGATGCACGTCGACTCGCCGGCGACCATCATCCGTACCGTCGAAGCGCGCGGCGCCATGTCGGTTGGTTTCCAATCCATCGAAGCACGCGAGCTCGCGCCGAAAGGCTGGCTCGCCGGCATCGGCTTCGACTGGACGCCCTTCCTCACGCAAACCGCGAAAGACGTGATGGCCGGAAAGTTTCACGGCCGGGCGGTGTATGAAGGCCTCGGGCAAATGGTGGTTATTGCACCCTTCGGGGTGTCGGTCCCGGCTGACGTGCAGGAGCTCGTGAACAAGTCCGCGGCCGAGGTTGTCAAAGGCTTCAACCCGTTCACGGGACCGATCACGGACAACCGCGGACGCACCGTGCTGCCGCCGAACGCGACCGTCGGAGCCGATCAGATCGGGCGGATGAACTGGTACGTCGAAGGCGTGGTCGGGAAGGTCCAGTAGCCATGGACCTGAAACAGCGAATCAACGCGGCCAACGCGGAAACGCTGCGCCGGATCGTCGCGGCGGATCCCGTGCTGGTCGACGTCGCACCTGCCTCGCAGGTTATCCCCGGGATGCGCGATCGCCTGATCCTGCACTCGGGCCCGCCGATCGAATGGCTACGCATGTGCGGTGCGCAGAGGGGCGCGGCGATCGGCATGTGCCTGTTCGAAGGCTGGGCGACGGACGCGGAACAAGCGGAGCGCATGCTCGCCGCCGGCGAGATCGCGCTGGAGCCCAATCACCATCATTCGACGGTCGGCCCGATGGCGGGGACGATCACGCGCAACATGTGGGTCTGGGTCGTGGAGAACCGGGCGTTCGGCAACCGCGCATTCTGCCGGCAGGTGGAGAGCTTCCAGCAATTCGGCGACTACTCGAAGGACGCGCTCGACGGCCTGGTGAAATGGCGCGACGTCTGGGGCCCCGCGCTGGGCGCGGCAGTGCGCAAGATGGGCGGCATCCCGCTCAAGCAACTGGTCGCGCGTGCGCTGCAGATGGGCGACGAGATGCACAACCGCGTCGTCGGCTCGTCCAGCCTGTTCGCCAACGCGGTGGCGCCGGTGCTCGTGCAACTCGGACTGCCGATGGAACAGGTGATCCAGACCCTGTACTACACGGCCAACCATCCCTTCCTTTTCCTCGGCCTCTCCATGGCGGCGGCCAAGGCTTCGCTGGACCCGGCGCGCGGCGTGGAGGCGAGCAGCGTGGTAACCGCCATGGCGCGCAACGGCACCGAGTTCGGCATCCAGGTGAGCGGACTCGAGGGCGAATGGTTCACCGCGCCGTCGCCGCGCGTGCAGGGCTTGCTGGTTCCCGGCTGGAAGGACACGGACGCCGGCCTCGACATGGGCGACTCCGCGATCACGGAAACCGTCGGCTGGGGCGGCTTCGTCATCGGCGGCGCACCCGGCATTCTGAGCTTCACCGGCGGCACGGCAGCGCAGGCACTCGCGTTCACGCGCGACATGCGCGAGATCACGGTCGGCAGGAGTCCCGACTATCTGATGCCCGCGCTAGATTTCGCAGGCACCGCGGTCGGCATCGATATCCGGAAAGTGGTGCAGACCGGCATCGTGCCGGTCATCGACACGGCGATCGCGCACAAGGACCCCGGACACGGGACGCTCGGCGGCGGTATCGTTCGGCCACCGATCGAGTGCTTCAACCGGGCACTCAAACGTTTCGCCGAGAAATACACGCAGCAACCCGCGCATCCATGAAGCGCATCATCGTCAGCCGCAATCGGTACTTCGATTCGGTCTTCCTGATGCAGGTCGCGCAGCGCATGAGCGCGCAGCCCGGGATTCGCGACGCATCCGCGCTGCTCGCCACGCAGGCGAACAAGAAAGTCCTGACCGAGCTCGGCTATGGCGATGCCGGCCGTGACGCGCAGTTTGCCGCGGCCGGCTCGAACGATCTGGTGATCGCGCTCGACGGCGAGGAAGCGGCGATCGGCGCCATTGCGGTGGATCCCGACTCCTGGCTTCTCCATTCCGGCGTGGCGCAGTCCGAGCAAGCGCACGAGCCGCGCTCGATCCGCGAAGCTGTCGCAGCGCGCCCGGACGCGAGCATCGCGTTAATCTCGGTACCGGGGCAGCACGCGGCGCGTGAGGCGCGCTCGGCCGTCGAGCAGGGCCTCAACGTCTTTGTGTTTTCGAGCAACGTCGCTCTGGCCGACGAACTGTCGCTCAAGAATATGGCGCGTGACAAGGGACTCATCGTCATGGGCCCGGACTGCGGCACGGCATATATCGCCGGCGCCGGCCTCGGCTTTGCGAACGCGGTGCGGCGCGGACCGATCGGAATCGTTGGCTCGTCAGGCACCGGCATGCAGGAGTTCTCGAGTCTTGTCCATCGCGCAGGCTCGGGAATCTCGCACGGTATCGGTGTCGGCAGCCGCGACTTGTCCGACGACATCGGTGGCGTTTCGACGTTTACGGCGCTCGACGCGCTCGAAGCCGACGCGCAAACGCGCGTCATTGCCGTCATCGCCAAGCCGCCCGGAAAGGACACCCAAGCAAAGCTCGTCGAACGCTGCGCGCGCAGCGGCAAGGCAGTGGTCCTGTGTCTGCTCGGTGCGGACTCGCCGCAAGCACGACAAGAAAGCCTGCGCGCCGCCACCCTCATCGATGACGCCGTCGATCTCGCCCTCGAGGCCGCCGGTCTTCCTGCGGTGGCAAATCGCGACGGCGCCGAAGTGCTGCGGCACAAGGCGGCAGTGGCCGTGGCGGGGATGCGGCCGGAACAACGCCACGTGCGCGGCTTGTTTGCCGGCGGCTCCCTCTGCTATCAAACGCAAGCGATTTTCCGCGACGCAGGACTCACCATAAATTCCAATGCGCCGATTGCCGGCATGAAGATGCTTGCCGACCCGCGCAAGAGCGTTGCCACCACGTTCGTCGACATGGGTGCGGAGATTTTCGTCATGGGCCGGCCGCATCCGATGATCGATGCGACGCTGCGCAGCAGGAGATTGCGGGACGAAGCTGCGGATCCCACGGTCGCGCTGGTCATTCTCGATTTCGTCCTCGGCGCGAACGCGTCGCGCGATCCCGTGGGCGACATGCTTCCGGCTATTCGCGACGCTATGCAAGCGGCCCAGCACCGCGGACACCGTCTTGACTTCGTCGCTTCCGTCTGCGGTACCGATGGCGACGGACAGGGGCTGGCGGCGGAGATGCGAGCCCTGACCGATGCGGGTGTCCGGGTATTCGCCAGCAACGCGCAAGCAGCCGCCTTCGCGCGCGAAGTCGCCCTGCTGCTCGCCGCACGCAATGCGGAGCGCTGATGGACAACAACTTTAAGGATCTTCTCGCGCGGAAACCGACGTTCGTCAACGTGGGTGTCACGACCTTCTGCGACAGTCTCGCCGCAGCCGGCTACGAAGTCGTTCAAGTGAACTGGTCGCCCCCGGCCGGGGGCGACCCGGAGATCGCGGCGCTGCTGGACGACTTGCTCTGATCGGACGAACCGGATGGCGAAATCCGTCGTACCGAATCTCCGCCGTACTAGAAGTGGTACTCGGCTCTGATCATCGGCGTCTTTGCGAAAGCGCCTGGACCCGCAGGTCCCGTGTGATCGTTACCGAACTTGTTGCGCCAGTACTCGTATTCGAAGCCCACCTTGAACGTCGCCTTGGGTCCACCGAGCACACTGCCCACGTCGAGCATGAGTTCGCTGTCCCAGTGCGTTTCGGTCGAGGTCGGACCGCCAAACTCGTTGGTTCCCTTGGGCGCGATCCAGTTGAAATATCCCTCGTAGGAAAGTGGCCAGTGACCGATGGGAATGGCCCAGGAGCTGCTCAGCATCGGGTGCAGGTCGTAGTGGTAGCGCGGATAGCAGCCGCTCGGCGGAAATCCGACATATTGAGGCGGAAATGTCGTGCACGGTGCGTTGCTTTCATTGAGTCCGTAGATGCCGACGTTGAGGTACCCGGGCACGTTGAACTCGGCGGTCGGACCCCAGACCAGCATGCGCTTCTTGGAGTTGTAGCCTGCATCGTTCTTGGTGTTCCAGTCGAAGCCCAGCGTCAGCGCAAAATCCTTGATCGTGGACATGTTGACTGCGTGGTCTGAAAAAATCTTGCTCCACTCCAAGTGACTGCGGTAGACGACGTAGGCTTCTTGCGCCGATCCCGTGCAATTGAAGTTCGGGCAGCTCGCGGGGTCCTTGTCGTTCGACATCAGCAAGTCGACGTTGAAGAAGTTGACGCCGTACTTGTAGCCGCTGGTGTGCTGGAAATTGAGAATGTTCTTGGAGATATCCTGTGCGCTACCGTCCGGCTTGTTGACGTAGGATTCGCGGAAATCCGTGCCGTAACGCCAGCCGAAGTAGGTGTCGCTCCAGTCCGCGGCAGAAGCGGGCAGAGAAAAAAAGACGGCGAACCCCAGCGCGGTTTTCAGCAGACCGCTCCCCCTCATCAGATGGCTTGCAGTACCCATGGCGCGCTCCTTCGTGAGGAACAAGGTTGCGCGCCCAGTCTCGCGGGCGGGCGGGGAGTCACATTGATCCAAGTCAACCCTTTCTCGAACGCTCGCCCTCCTGATTGATCCAGATCAAGGGTTGGCGGCTCGTGCAGCTGCCCAGTCCCGGCATCGGCGATCGCGCTTGTGAGGCGCATGCCCGATCTCGCCGCCTGCGTCCGAAGCGATGACTTCAACGTCGAAGGGCTTGCCGTCGCGCCCGAGAAAGCGAGCGGTGCAGGTGACGACGGCGCCGGGCGCGCTGGCGATTTCCATCAACGCCACCCGGCGCGCAGTTCCGGCACAGGAGGAAGGCGTCGTTCGAGACAAGAGGTAGGGCGCTGGCAAGATTGCCGGGCGCCGCACCGAGCACGGTGGTTGCGCTCGCGCAAGCATTGGTTCGTTCATTGGCAGTCATCCTCGCGATTTCTGGATCTGCAGCGCGCACTGGGACGAAGCGGAAACTCGTGCGGAACACGGCGGCGCGCGATTTCTCCCCTCACCGCAGTCTATAATCCGGCTTCGCAAGCCTGCGCGTTGCGGATGCCGATCTGGGGAGACGCGGTCTGCAACGATCGATGATTCCTCCGCCACAGAGGCACCCGTGTGATCGCCGATGCTCCCCTGAGGTCTGCAGCAAGGAAGGCCCTGCGCCCCGGACCTGTGACCGAATTGCTGACCCGCCTGTCGCTGACCAGACTCAACGCGCGTCTGGGTCTGGCCTTCGACATCGGCGTCGCCCTGGTCCTTCTCGGCGCGGGGGTGCGTACTGCCACGCTGGGCGCACTCGGTGCGGCGGGCGTGGTCGCCATCGGGCTGCTCCTGTTCAGCCTCGTCGAATACGGCCTGCATCGATGGCTGTTTCACGGCAGGCCCAATTCCATGCGGGACGGCCACGACCAGCACCACGTCGATCCACAAGGCTTCGGGGCGCTGCCGTTCTTCCTGCCGCCGCTC
>Ga0335076_10006199_pt1 | contig 12064 bp, 12 predicted proteins | sample Lox_Sample_25_FD_206717 | JGI IMG/M metagenome (GOLD analysis project Ga0335076, IMG submission 206717) | Soil microbial communities from Loxahatchee National Wildlife Refuge, Florida, United States - Lox_Sample_2.5 | ecosystem: Environmental > Terrestrial > Soil > Wetlands | place: USA... | reverse complement strand
CGCTGAGCTGGAGATAGCCTGGGACGTGCTCACTGACTACGATCGATATGCGGAGTTCATTCCCGATCTCAAGTCGAGCCGGATTATCTCGCGCTCGGGCGAAACCGTGATCGTGGAGCAAAAGGGTCAGGTGGGGTTCTTTCTGTTCCGCTTTCCGATGGAAGTTACCCTCAGCGTGATCGAGGATCCACGCAGCGGCATCACCTCGCGCGCCACTGCCGGAACGTTCCGCGAGATGACTGGCAGGTATACGCTGACGAGAGACGGCGACAAGTTGCGCTTCACCTACAGCGGACGGATAGTTCCCGACTTTCTGCTGCCGCCGTTGATCGGAACCGCAGCGGTGAGAGGCGCCGTCAAGAAACAGTTCGGCGCACTGGTCAAGGAGATGCAAACGCGCGGCGCTGCCGCCGGAAAGCCGCCCACACAATAAGCGCCGACTACCCGCACAGTGCCGATCGGCGCGTAGTTTTCCCGGATAGCCCGAGAGCGACGGGTGCCCGTTAAAATGGAACGAAGCACCTTCGGAGACCTCCATGTGACCGCCACGACATCAGCATTCCTGCGACCCCAGAGCGTGGCCTTGGTCGGCGCCGGGGACAGACTCACCAGTTCAGGTGGCGCCGTGCTGCGTAACTTGTTGCGATCAGGCTTCCGCGGGCGCATCGTGCCCGTGAACCCGAGAGGCGGCGACCTCCTGGGTCTGCCGGTCACTCGATCTCTCGCGGAGGTATCGCCACCGTGTGAGCTCGCAGTGATCGTGGTGCGTGCGGATTCCATCCTGGAGGTCGTACGGGAAGCCGCCGCCAGCGGCCATCGCAATTTACTCATCCTGCCAGGTGGTTTTGCCGAGAGCGGGGCGGAAGGTCGGACGCGCGACCGCGAACTGCGCCTGTTCGCTCAACAGCATCAACTGACCATCGGAGGGCCGAACTGCGCTGGCAACATCAATCTGCTCGAGGCGTCGTCGCCGTTTGCGGCCACGTTCCTGCGCGATATGCCGCGCGGCGGCGGTGTGGCCCTGATCTCGCAATCGGGCGCGATTGCCGAAGAGGTTATCGCCTCCAGCCATAGCCTCGGAATACCGCTCGGCGCGGTCATTTCGGTGGGCAACGCCATGCATCTCGGATTGGCCGAGTACCTGGACCAGCTGAGGGCAGATGTTGCGTGCCGGGCGATTCTGCTCTACGCCGAGTCGTTCGGCGACATGGACCGGTTCCGCGAAGCGGCACGTCGGGCGAGCGAGCACAAGCCAGTGGTCGCCCTGGCTGGCGGGCGCACCTTGGCGGGTCGCAATGCCGCGTTGCGCCACACCGGCTCGGATGCCTTGACAGAGGAGCAGGCAGAGCGCTTCTGCAGCGAGAGCGGAATGGTGAGGGTGACGAGCTTGCGTCGGCTCATGCTCGCGGGCAAGGCTTTCGCCGCGTATCCTCGCGGGATAGGACGCCGGGTGCTGGTGCTGTCCAACTCCGGAGGTCCGGGCGTGCTCTGCGCGGATCAGAGCGCGCTCGAAGGCCTCGAACTGCCAGATTTGCCCGCGGGGCTGCAAACGCGTCTGCATGGCTCACTGCCGCTCGAGGCCTCGATCGCAAACCCGATAGACCTGTTGGCGGATGCGCGCGCCGACCGCTTTGGAGACACCTTGTCCGCCGCTCTGGAAAATGGGGCTGCCTTCGATGCGATTCTCATCATCCATGTCGTGCCGTTCATGGTCGACGGCGGAGCGGTTGTGGCACGCTTGGCACAACTGTGCAGCAGTGCAAGCGTGCCGATTCTTCATTCCATGATGGGCACGTTGGAGCACAAGGCGGAATGGAGCTCGGCGATGGAGGCCGCCGGAGTGCCGATGTTTCACGACGTCGAAGATATGGCCCAAGCGGCCGGCCTGCTCGCTCGCTACCGCGCTTTGTATCCGGATGCCCGCTGAACGTCGCTACCTAGCGTCTGGCGGTAAACGATCACGAGATAGGTTCTAGACTAGCGGTGCAAACGGGGAGGATTCGATGAAACTTTACGGCTTCTGGCGGAGCTCCGCCGCATACCGCGTTCGGATCGCGTTGGCGCTAAAAGGGTTGAGTTACGACTACCTGACTGTGCAGCTGGCCAAAGGCGAGCAGTATCAGGCCGCCTTCTCCGCCATTAATCCACAGAACCTCGTTCCAGTGCTGGAGGAAGACGGGCACTTGCTATATCAGTCTCTCGCCATAATCCAATACTTGGACGAGACCCACCCCGAACCTCGGCTCATTCCGGAAAAACCGGTGGAACGCAACCGGGTGCGTTCGCTCGCATTGATCATCGCATGCGAGATTCATCCGCTTAACAATCCGAGGGTGCTCAACTACCTCACCGGCAACTTAGGGGTATCCGAGGAGCAGAAGCTCACGTGGTACCAACATTGGGTGACTACTGGCTTCACTGCGCTGGAGAAACGGCTGATCGGCGAGCCCTGGACCGGGCAGTATTGCCACGGCGATACGCCGGGCTTCGCCGATATTGCGCTGGTGCCGCAGGTGGCAAACGCCAGGCGCTTCAAGGTCGACTTGGGTCCGTTTCCAACCATACGACGCATCGACGAGGCGTGCTCGAAGCTCGAGGCGTTCCAGCAAGCTGCGCCGGACAATCAGCCGGATGCGGAACGGAGATAGACTGATAGGAGCAGATGCCCTCGGTCCTTCCGCGCGCTGGCGGTTTGGCTTAGAATTTCATCAATCACCGGGTCTGGTCGTGTCCAACCAGACGACAGCGGCCGGCAGCGGCGGCGGAAGCCGGGCAAGGTGCCCAAGCTGGTCGGCTAATTTTTCCCGAAGGAATATGAATGCTTCCCATCCGCTTGGCTGCGAACGCCCTTCTGGCCGCAGCCGCTTTGTCTGCCGCGTTGTCGGCGTCCGCAGTCCGCGCGGACGGCGACCCAGCGCCGACCTATCAACGTGAACGTGCGGCGCAGAAGTTCAAAGATTGTCACTGGACGGACGAGATGGGTAAATATGTCTACGAGTGCATCAAAAAGAACGATGGACTGAACGCGCACTGGTGCTACGATGAGGCCTTGGAAGTAATTTGCCCAGCCCAGATCGAGGCCGCGAAAAAGTCGGCAACAGAGACCAACCCGGCGACCAAGCCGGGCAACTAAGCAGCTCAAAATCGCACAGCTCCCGAGCGGCATTCAGGCCGAAATATGAACACTCGCGACATGCCGATCCGCCTCGCCCGCGCTGAGGACGCGCAGGACATCGCTGCGATGTCGCGCGACCTCATCGAGACCGGATTGGGTTGGACGTGGACGCAGCAACGGGTGAGCAGGAGCATCGCCAACCGCGATACGCTTTCGATCGTGATGTGCCGGGGCCCTCGTATAATCGGTTTCGCGATCATGTTCTTTGGCGACGAGCACGCTCACCTCAACCTTCTGGCTGTGCAGCCCGAGTTTCAACGGCTGGGTCAAGGCACCCGTATCATCCGTTGGTTGGAGGAATCGGCGCAGACTGCCGGCATCCGTGCTATTCACCTGGAGGTGAGGGCGCGAAACCAGAGTGCGCGGCGTTTCTACCGTCGCCTCGGATTCCTCGAAATGGCGCTGTTGCCGAAGTACTATCGCCGCGCGGAAGCCGCGGTGTGGATGGCGCACGACCTGCAGACCGTCTCGCGTCGACGCGTAGCCTGATTCGCGTTTCGGTCGCGCCTGCAATCTTGCATCGCCTGTTCGCTCGTCAGCCGCTGCTACCCCTTGGGGCGCGATTTCGATCGAACCACGCTGCCCACCACACTGCCAGCCAAGCCGAAAGCGCGCTCACGACGAGCACCGCCACATTCGGCGGAGGATCGCCACGCACTGCCCCGACGTACAAGAATCCCAGGAGTGCCAGGAACGCCCAGAAGCCGAGACTGCCTGCCCGTGCAGTCGCTCTGGTGGCGTTGAGATACAACGCTACTCCTGTCGCAAGCATCACGAGTTCCACCGCCACCGTCGCTGCAACGTGATTCCACAAGCCGAGCCCGACCTTCGTGAGCATGCCCGGGGCGAGCGGCATATCGGCTCGATGGCTCACGAAATCCAGTGCCCAGTGGCTGATCACACCGAGTGCTATGGCGATCGTTCCCGGGAGATAGCGCGTTCTCCCATGATAGACGGCAGCCAGCGCGCCCGACCATACCGCCGCCATGAGAAGGCTGTGAGACCAAGGGTAGGAGACGAAATCCAAGGGCGTAAATGCTGTATTGCCCGGTTCGATCCGCACGGTCTCGAGCCCGACCAGCACGAACAGCGGCCAGATCAGATCGAGAAATATCGGTGCGGCCAGAAGCCACCCGAGCGAAGCCCGCGGTGCGAATCGCTTGGCCGCGAAACCGACTGCGAAATGCCCGATGAACATGCCCCCTCACTGGCTCTGGATCATGTTGCCACGATGGCGGGTTCCGGGCCGCAATCCGGTGCGGGCGCGTTCTTTGCTCACCCCGAGGCGCATGGATACGCTGCGACGCCACCGCTGGCGGGTTAAGGACACGATCTGTTCACCTTGGCAGGAACTGCCGGGGACGTACACGGCGTTTGAGATCTGGCGCATGCGCCGCCAGGGCCGCTTCTCGGCGGCAACGCCGATCGAGGAAACCGAGGTTAACACGCGGCATGAAGAGCTGCGTGCGTTTTATCTGTTCTCAGAGTCCTGACTCACGCTGTTGGCTTGAACGGGCTGTGTTCGGTCAACTCGTCCAGGTAGACCGAGATGCCGCGCGCTTCGCGCTCGAGGAACTCGTCCACGGCCCTGCCGAACTGAGGATGGGCCAGCCAATGTCCCGAATAGGTTGGCACCGGGAGTAGGCCCCGCGCCAGCTTGTGCTCTCCCTGGGCACCACCCTCGAAAGTGCGTAGCCCGCGGGCGATGCAGAACTCGATGGATTGGTAGTAGCAGGTTTCGAAGTGCAGTCCTCCTACGAAACGCGTTGCCCCCCAGTACCTGCCCCAGAGCGTGTGACCGTTGTGCATATTGAGCGCAGCGCAAACCGGCTCGTGTTCTTGGATGCCTATGATGAGCAGCACGTTATGCGGCAGGTTTTGCGCAAGACGCCGGAAGAATGTGCGATTGAGGTACGGTGTCGAGTGATGCTGCCGGTAGGTGCGGTTGTAGCATGACGTGAAGAAATCCCAGTGCGCCGCGGTCGCCTGGAGTCCGTCCAGCCAGATGAAGTCCACGCCAGCCTCGCGCACCCGTCTTCGTTCCTGCTTGATCTTCTTCCGCTTGTCGTGCGTCATGGCCGACAGGAAATCGTCGAAGTTGCGATAGCCGACGTTCTGCCAATGGAACTGGACGCCGGTGCGCAGCATCATTCCGGCGGATTCCAGCTCAGAGGCCTGTTCCGGTGGCGGGAACAGGAGATGGAGCGAAGAGGCGTGCAGCTCTTTCGCAAGCTCCAACGCCGTACGTAGTAGACGTAGCCGCAACTCGGCAGTGGCCGCCAGCAGTCGCGGTCCGGTGGCCGGTGTGAAGGGAACGGCGCACAGCAATTTGGGGTAGTAGTCAAGTCCATGGCGATGGTAGGCGTCGGCCCAAGCCCAGTCGAAGACATACTCCCCGTAGGAGTGCGATTTGAGGTACAGGGGCATAGCACCGGCGAGCCGGCCGGCCTTCCATAGCGTGACGAACCGTGGCATCCATCCGTGTTCCTCACTTGCGCATCCGGTTTCGTGCAGACCATGCAGGAAGGCATGACTCAGGAACGGGCTATCGCCGCTCAGAGCGTCCCATTGGCCGGGGTCGATACCAGCGAGGGAATCTAAGATGCGAGTCTGGAGGGAGAGCGACATGGATCGGGCGGACCTGAAATTATGTCACGCGCGCCTGGGTCGCCGAGAGCTTTTCCTCATGCACCGCCGTGGTGCCCGCGGCCTCCGGTTCTCAACCCTATCCACGTTTATCTCCTCAGCGGGAGTGACTATACTGTTGATGTCACCCGGGAACCGCCCGGATCTGAACATGGGGTGCGGAGATGAAGAAGGTCGAGGCCATCGTGAAGCCGTTCAAGCTGGATGAGGTGCGTGAAGCCCTATCCGAGATCGGTGTAACCGGGTTGACGGTGACTGAGGTAAAGGGCTTCGGACGGCAGAAGGGCCACACCGAACTCTACCGCGGAGCCGAATACGTGGTCGACTTTCTGCCCAAGGTGAAGGTGGAGGTAGTGGTGCCAGACAAGCTGGTGGACGCTGCCATCGAAGCGGTCATCAAGTCCGCCCGCACCGGTAAGATCGGCGACGGAAAGATCTTCGTCACGAGCGTCGAACAGGTCATTCGGATCCGCACTGGAGAGACCGACGAGGCCGCAGTGTAAGTTTGCGGCGCGCGATTACATCGGTGCGGATTCGCGCGTGGAGAGCCGCGCTAACAATCATCCTCGTTGACTTCAGCCGGGCGTCGATTGGGGCTGCCTTTCAGCAATATCACTACAGCTCCGCTGCCACCGTCCGCAGGGCGCGCTTGGCAGAACGCCAGCACATCGTTGCGCTGGGCAAGCCACGCCGCCACTTTTCGCCTGAGCACGGGTTCCCGATTCTTCGATCCGAGCCCCTTTCCATGCACGACCAGCACGCACCGATGGCCGCGCTTGACCGCCTGAGACAAAAACGCAACCAGCATCGCGCGCGCCTCGTCTGAGCGCGAGCCATGGAGGTCGAGCCGATCCTGCGTCGCCCAATGCCCACTGCGCAACTTGCGCAGTACCTGACGCGAAAGACCGGGGCGCGTGAAGGCCACAGTGTCGCCGGACTCCAGTTCGAGCTCGTGTAGCGAAGTGTCGCTCAAGCTGTCGCGCAGGACTTGGCGGTCGTCTTCCAGGCGTTTGAAGGGCAGCGGTACGTGCGGCTTCGGCGCGTGCACCACGCGTCCCGAATTGGGCAGGGGCCGCACATCCCGAACCGCGTCGAGGAACTCCTGACTCGGGTCGGGGGCCGTCTCGCTTTTGCTTTGACGTTTGCTCACCGCCCCAACGCATCGAGATACTTCTCTGCGTCCAGCGCAGCCATGCATCCGCTGCCGGCGCTCGTGACCGCTTGCCGGTAGACGTGATCCTGGACGTCGCCCGCGGCGAATACACCGGGAATGCTGGTCGCCGTAGCGTTCCCCTCTCGGCCACCATGCGTCACGATGTAACCGTTGTCCATTTCCAGCTGCCCTTCGAACAGCTGCGTGTTGGGCGTGTGCCCAATCGCGACGAACAACCCTTGCACATGGACATCCTTGGGGTTGGCGCCGAGGGTGCTCTTGATCCGCACCCCGGTGACTCCGCTGTGATCGCCCAGCACCTCTTCGAGCGCATGATTCCATTCCACTCTTACGTTCCCCGACCTGGTCTTCTCCAGCAGACGATTGGCGAGGATCTTCTCCGCTCGGAATTTGTCCCGCCGGTGCACAACAGTCACCGTCTTGGCGATATTGGATAGATAAAGCGCCTCTTCGACCGCGGTGTTGCCGCCGCCAACCACCGCTACGTCACGACCCCGATAGAAGAACCCGTCGCAAGTGGCGCATGCGGATACGCCCTTACCCATGAATTTCTGCTCAGAAGGGATGCCCAGATACTTGGCGGACGCGCCCGTGGCGATGACGAGCGCGTCACAGGTGTATGTGGCCTGGTCACCGACAAGCGTCAGGGGCTTCTGTTCCAGCCGGACGCTGTGAATGTGGTCGAACACGATATCGGTGTCGAAGCGCTGCGCGTGCTTGTGGAATCGCTCCATCAACTCCGGGCCCTGGACGCCGGCGAAGTCGGCAGGCCAGTTGTCGACGTCAGTGGTGGTCATCAGCTGTCCGCCTTGCGCGATACCTGTGACGAGCACCGGACTGAGATTCGCGCGCGCTGCGTAGACGGCCGCGGTGTACCCGGCGGGGCCGGAGCCCAAGATCAAAAGGCGCGCGTGCTTCGTGGTGTTGGCCATGGTGTCTACATCTTGGGGCAAGACTGTAACGAGGCAAGAATCTAACAGCTGGGCGGTTGCGCTGTCGAGCCGGCTGCCGCATCCAGGACCGCTGCGGCGTCGCAAGGTTGACGCGCAGAGCCTTGATTCGTTGATGGTCTACCCGGCCGTCGCCGATCCTTACCGCGACGGGGTCGTATAATGCCGCATGCTCAGAATGTTTTCTCTCAGGCATGGCCTTCAAATCCACCGCTGACGCTGCGCAGCGCAGGCCCTGGCCCCCGCGCCTGGCCGCGCTCCTGCAGGAGGCGTGGTGGCTCGTGCTGGTTCTTGTCGCGGTCTACCTCGCGCTGGTCCTCGCCACCTACGACAAGTCGGACCCTGCCTGGTCGCACAGCACCAGTGGCGGGAGCATTCACAACGCAGGGGGGCGCTTCGGCGCCTGGTTTGCGGATGTTCTGCTCTATTTGTTCGGAGTGTCCGCGTACTGGTGGGTCGTGTTTCTGCTGTTCGCGGTCTACTGGGGCTATCGGCGCCTGGGTGCCGCAGGCCCGGGAGATCGTCGATCGTTCGTCGTCGCATGCAGCGGATTCTTTGCCCTGCTGTTGGCCAGCGCGAGCTTGGAGGCTCTCCGGCTGCACGCTCTTCATGTACAGCTTCCGCTGGCGCCCGGCGGCATTCTAGGCGGCAGTCTCGGCGGGCTACTGACGCGTTGGTTCGGTCTCACCGGCGGCACGCTCACTTTGCTGTTCGTCGGTGCCATCGGGTTGTCCCTGTTCAGCGGACTGTCCTGGCTCGATGTCTCGGAGAGATTAGGTGAACGCATCGAGCGTGGCTGGACCTATTTCTTGGCGCGCTGGGAGGCGGCGCGCGATCGCAAGCTGGGCGAAATGGCGGCGACGCGTCGAGACGAGGTGGTGGAGGAAGAGAAGAAGAAGCTGGACGAGCATGCGCCTGTGCGTATCGAACCGCCCGAGCTGGAAATTCGGAAATCATCCCGCGTGGCGCGCGAGAAACAAAAGCCGCTATTCGAGGATCTTCCGGATTCGCCGTTGCCGCCGCTGCACCTGCTCGACGAGGCCGCGGGAGACATGCAGGTTCTTTCCGCGGACACGTTGGAATACACCTCACGGTTGATCGAGAAGAAGTTGCTCGACTTCGGTATTGCGGTAAAAGTGGTGGCGGCTCAGCCCGGGCCCGTGATCACTCGCTATGAGATCGAGCCAGCGGTAGGGGTAAAGGGGAGCCAGATCGTGAATCTTGTGAAGGATCTGGCGCGCGCGCTCTCGGTGGTGAGCATCCGCGTCGTGGAAACGATCCCCAACAAGTCGTACATGGGGTTGGAGATTCCCAACCCCAAACGTCAGGTCGTGCGGCTTTCCGAGATTCTAAGCTCTCAGGTCTATGCCGACATGGCTTCGCCCGTAACGCTAGCGTTAGGAAAGGATATCGCCGGCAAGCCCGTGGTCGCCGATCTGGCTCGGACGCCGCACCTGCTGGTGGCGGGCACCACCGGTTCGGGCAAGTCGGTCGCAATCAACGCCATGATCCTGAGCCTGTTGTACAAGGCGACACCCAACGAGGTGCGCATGATCCTGGTCGATCCGAAGATGCTGGAACTGTCCGCGTACGAGGGCATTCCCCACCTTCTCGCGCCCGTGGTCACCGACATGAAGCAAGCGGCGCAGGCGTTGACCTGGTGCGTGGGCGAAATGGAGCGCCGCTATCGAATCATGTCGGCGGTGGGCGTGCGCAACCTGTCGGGCTTCAACCAGAAGATCAAAGATGCGGAGAAGAACGGTGAACCGATGCCGGATCCGCTTGCCATACCTGTGCCTGGAGCGGACGCCTCGTCGGCGCCGCTGAAGGAATTGCCGCTGCTCGTCGTGGTCATCGACGAGCTCGCCGATCTGATGATGGTGGTGGGGAAAAAGGTCGAGGAATTGATCGCGCGACTGGCTCAGAAGGCTCGTGCAGCGGGCATCCATCTGCTCCTTGCGACCCAGCGACCCTCGGTCGACGTCATCACCGGTTTGATCAAGGCTAACATCCCGACACGCATCGCATTTCAGGTGTCTAGCAAAGTCGACTCGCGCACGATTCTCGATCAGATGGGCGCGGAGTCTTTACTGGGTCAAGGCGACATGCTGTATTTGCCGCCGGGAAGCGGATACCCGCTGCGCGTGCATGGTGCCTTCGTGGGCGACGACGAAGTCCGCAAGGTGGTCGACTACCTGAAGGCGCGCGCTCAGCCTCAATATATCGATGGAATCCTGGACAGTGGCGAGGACCTGGAAGAAGAGGGCAGCGGGTTCGAAGAGGCCGATGCCGAATCGGATCCGCTCTATGATCAAGCGGTCGAGATCGTGCTCAAGTCTCGGCGCGCCTCGATCTCTCTCGTGCAGCGGCACTTGCGAATCGGTTACAACCGCGCTGCGCGTCTGATCGAACAGATGGAGCGCGCTGGCCTGGTATCGAGCATGGCAACCAACGGCAACCGTGAGGTGCTGGCGCAGAACAAGGAGTGACGAAGCATGAATGCTGTCGGATATTGTCTAACTCGAACCGGGCGGTGGCGTCAGCCCCGACGAGGTTCATTCGCTCGTGCTTTGGCGTGCTCGACGGCGATCGTCGGCTTCGCGCTCGCATCGCACGCCTATGCCACCGGCAGTATCGAGAAGCTGAAGGCGTTCGCGGCGCAGACCCAGTCTGCACGAGCCAGCTTCACTCAAACGGTGCGGGACAAGACCGGGGCGACGACGCAGACCGCGAGCGGGAATCTGGTGTTTGCGCGCCCCGGAAAATTCCGCTGGGACTACGAGAAGCCGTACCAGCAGACCATTGTCGGCGATGGCCAGAAGCTCTGGATCTACGACAAAGATCTCAATCAGGTCACGGTCAAGAAGATGGAGGGCGCGCTCGGAAGCAGCCCCGCGGCGCTGCTCGCAGGGAGCAACAACATCGAGCAGTACTACAATCTCGACGCCAAGGGCACCAAGGGTGGCCTGGACTGGCTCGAAGCGTATCCGCGCGAGGAAGACACTATGTTCAGCAGGGTGCGCATGGGCTTCAAAGGCAACATGCTGGATACCATGGAGCTCTACGATCAGATGGGCCAGGTGACAGTGATTCGTTTCAGCAAGCTGCAACGGAACCCCAAACTGGCGGCCAATCTGTTCACGTTTGACCCGCCCTCGGGTGCGGACGTGATCGAGGACCAATGAGATGAGTGACCGAGCGATATGCGGTGCTGGACTACGGCTCCGTCCGTCCTCCGTCGCATCCGCGCTCGTCGCTAACCTTTAACCGCTTCGGCTGCATGATGGCGTCGAAAGCGATCGAAGCTGCCCCGCAATTGTTTCCTCAGCCCGCACCCCGGGCGCCATTGGCCGACGCCATGCGCCCTCAGCGCTTGGAAGACGTCGTGGGCCAGCCCCACCTGCTGGGCGAGGGCAGACCCTTGAGTGTTGCCGCCCGCGCGGGGAAGCTGCATTCCATGATTCTCTGGGGTCCGCCAGGAGTAGGCAAGACCACGCTCGCCCGGTTGATGGCGCGAGCTTGCGATGCAGAATTTGTCGCGCTCTCCGCGGTGCTTTCGGGGGTGAAGGATATTCGGGATGCCGTGCAGCGCGCGCAAGCGACGTTGCGCAGTAGTGGCAGACCGACAATATTGTTCGTCGACGAGGTGCACCGCTTCAACAAGGCGCAGCAAGACGCATTTTTGCCGTTTGTAGAGCAGGGTCTGTTTACGTTCATTGGGGCAACGACTGAGAATCCTTCTTTCGAGGTCAACGGCGCGTTACTGTCTCGCGCTGCAGTCTATGTGCTCAAGCCCCTCAGCGAAGAAGATCTGGGAGTCCTGTTCGAGCGCGCTGGGGCTGGTCCCCTGCATGGTTTGCGCTTCACCGATGAGGCGCGCGCAGTGCTGATCGGCTTCGCCGACGGCGACGCACGCCGGCTGCTCAACATGCTGGAGCAGACGGCCGACGCTGCTTTGAGCAGCGGACGCGGCGAGATCGACATCGAATACGTACGGCAGATTCTGGCATCGAAGCTGCGCCAGTTCGACAAAGGCGGCGACACCTTCTACGATCAGATCTCGGCCCTGCACAAATCCGTGCGCGGCTCGGCCCCTGACGCTGCCTTGTATTGGTTGTG